>WUUC01174988.1_pt1 | contig 11083 bp, 11 predicted proteins | sample 6278441 | NCBI WGS metagenome assembly WUUC01 (sample SAMN13675441, study PRJNA597444) | soil metagenome | isolation source: soil | place: USA: Washington | collected 2017-10 | reverse complement strand
CCCTTCCGTAGAAACGGACTGACCTCTAACGATTGCTTGCCATATGAAAAATTTTCGAAGTAGTATTTGTTGCTGACTTTCAGCGTTTGTTTTACAGGTTCTGCTTCCTAAATTTGACCTCTAACGACTTCCTATTGCTTCTCTAACGATTGCCTGTCATATGATTCCTGTAACAACAACACAAATGTAGTCCGCCATAAAACACGCTTCAAAACAAGTTAAACCTGTTTTGAGTATGGCAAACGGGGCTGAAAAGTGGCAAAAACCTTGCTGATGGCTTATTCCATGAAAATTTCTGCACGATGTCCAACCGTTCTCAAGACATATTATTCCAATTGATCAAGTCCCTTGAAAAGGCAGAAAAAAGACATTTTAAGCTTTATATTACCCGCAGTTCCGCTAAGGAAGATCTCAAAATAGTCCGGTTATTCGACGCTTTGGACAAGCAAGAGACATATGATGAAAAGTGGTTATTAAAAAAACTTCCCGGAACAGAGAAACGCCAGCTATATAACCTCAAGACCCATCTTTATAAAGAAATATTAGCCAGCCTGCGTCTTCTAAAAAGTGCTGATAGTCTTGATCTGCAACTAAACGAGCAGTTTGACTATGCTCATATCCTTTATAAAAAAGGGTTATTTCTGCAAAGTCTTAAAATTCTTGAAAGGGCAAAGGAACTTGCTAAAACAAATCAGAAGTTCTTTTTCCTCGCACAGGTAGTGGCTCTGGAGAAAAGAATAGAAAATCTTCATATTACACATAGCATAAAGAACAGGGCTGATATTCTTGCCAATGAGGCTAATGAAGTAAGTCGTCATATAGATGTGATGGCCCGGTTAAGCAATCTTTCGTTGCAGCTTTTCAGCTGGTTTACATTGCACGGCCATGCCCGTAATGAGAATGATGAAGCAGGTGTAAAAAAATTCATGCAACAAAACCTTCCTGCTGATACTAGTAAACTGGAAGGCTTTTATGAAAAACTCTATTTGTTCCAGAGCTATTGCTGGTATGCATTTATTCGCCAGGATTTTTTGCAATACTATCGCTACGCCCAAAAATGGGTTGACCTTTTCCGGTCTAGTCCATTAATGATAAGGGTGGAAACAAGCCATTATATAAAGGGACTGCATTATTTATTAAATGCTCATTTTGATCTTCGCAACTATAAGCAGTTCGCCACAGCGCTGAAAGACTTCGAGACCTTTGCGCAAACCAGTCGTGTGCAGGACCATGACAATTTTCGTATACAGGCCTTCATTTATATAAGTACAGCCAAGATTAACCAGCATTTCATGTTAGGAACGTTCAAGACGGGACTAAAACTGGTACCGGATATTGAAGAGAAACTGGAAGAATATGCGATTTTCCTCGATCGCCACCGTATCATGGTACTTAATTATAAAATTGCGACCTTGTATTTCGGCAGCGGCGATTACAGCACTTGTATTGATTACCTGCAAAAGATTATTTATGAAACCGGCGAGCTTCGCACCGATCTGCAGTGCTATGCCCGTCTTCAGCATTTGCTGGCTCATTATGAGTTGGGAAATTATGAGATTATGGAGTCGCTTACAAAATCTGTGTATCGTTTTATGGCTAAAATGCAGAACCTGACAGTTGTTGAAGAAGCTATGTTTCATTTTCTGCGTCACTCATTTCATAATATTCCTGCCAAAAAACTTAAACCAGAACTTGAGATTTTCTTACAGAAAATCAAACATCTCGAAAAAAACCGTTTCGAAACCAGGGCCTTTGCCTACCTGGATGTAATATCGTGGGTAGAAAGTAAAGTGTATGCAAAACCAATGGGTGAGATCATCCATAATAAATACCTGCAAAGCAAGAGGCGACTAAAAGCAACCTCAGGGCAAGCATAGGAATCCATAGCTTTCGGATTAATGATTATCCACGGCATTGTCTGTTTGCTGATGTAGGCGACGTTTGATCGGTATCATTGGATTCGCTTTCTATCACAATTATTTCTAAACAACCCCTACCTCCCGCTATACCTTCGTAAATTGCGGCCATGCAGGATTACTTACAAGGATTGAATGAGCCGCAGAAAGAAGCCGTTTTACATATTGACGGCCCGTTGATGATCATAGCCGGTGCAGGAAGTGGAAAAACAAAAGTTTTGACTACCCGTATTGCTCACCTGATGGCTGAAGGGGTTGACTCTTTCAACATACTCGCATTGACGTTTACCAATAAGGCGGCTAAAGAAATGAAAGAGCGTGTAGAAAAGATTTTGGGAAATAATGAAGCAAGAAATTTATACATCGGCACTTTTCATAGCGTGTTTGCAAGAATATTAAGAAGCGAAGCGCATCGGCTGGGTTATCCCAATAGTTTTACTATCTATGATACCGATGATGCAAAAAGTGTTGTGAAGACAGTGATCAACGAACTGCATTTAGATGACAAACATTATAAACCTGCCACTGTTTACAACAGGATTTCTTCCGCCAAAAATGCATTAGTTGGCCCGTCTGAGTATGCTACCGATTATTACCTGCAGCAGGAAGACATGCGCGGCAACCGGCCCGCTATCGCACAGATCTATGACGCATATGTAAAACGTTGTTTCAAAAACGGGGCCATGGATTTTGATGATTTGTTGTTAAAGTTTTATGACCTGCTGAAAAATTTTCCGGAAAGCCTGAGCAAGTACCAGCATAAGTTCAAATACATTATGATAGATGAGTACCAGGATACGAACCCGGCTCAATACGAGGTAGTAAAATTATTAGGAGCTATGCATGAAAATGTTTGCGTGGTAGGCGATGATGCGCAAAGTATTTATAGCTTCCGTGGCGCAACGATCCAGAATATTTTACAATTCCAAAAGGATTATGATGAGGTGAAGCTAGTGAAACTGGAACAGAATTATCGTAGTACACAAAGCATTTTGCATGTTGCCAATGAGGTGATCAGTAATAACAAAGGGCAGATCGAAAAAATATTGTTTACCGAGAATGCTGAGGGTGAAAAGATAAGACTGATCCGAACTTCTACGGATAATGATGAAGGAAAGTTTGTAGCGGATACCATACAGGAGCAAAAACTTCGCAATCATTATAACAACAGGGATTTTGCGATCCTCTACCGTACCAATGCCCAAAGCCGTGCTTTTGAGGAAAGCCTTCGCCGCATGGGCATTGCCTATACTATTTATGGCGGACTTAGCTTTTACCAACGCAAGGAAATAAAAGATGTAGTGGCTTACCTGCGGCTGTTGGTAAACACAAAAGATGATGAAGCATTAAAACGCATCATTAATTTTCCTGCAAGAGGTATTGGCAAAACGACAGTGGACAAAACGATACTACTGTCCAATGAGAACAATATTTCTATGTGGGATGTTTTGGAGAAAGCTTCGCAATTTGGTTTCAGGGCCGGCACATTGCAGTCGATAGAGGAGTTTGTGACGATGATAAAAAGTTTTACCAGTATGCTAAAAACAAAGAATGCTTACGAGGTCGCTTTTCATGTGGGCAAACAAACAAATATTATAAAAGAGCTTTTTAACGATAAAAGCACCGAAGGTGTACAGCGTTATGAACATATCCAGGAATTATTAAACAGTATAAAAGAATGGGTAGTTGATACAGAAAACCGGTCACAGATAGATGAGGATGGCGTAGTGGCAGAGAGTTCCGAAATCCCTTCTTCGGGGGGCGGGGGCGCCGACCTGGGTACTTATTTACAACAGATCACCTTGCTGACAGATGCAGATAACAAAGATCCCAATGCGGATACGGTGAAACTAATGACGATACATGCTGCCAAGGGACTTGAGTTTAGTTGTGTTTTCGCGGCGGGTTTAGAAGAAATGCTTTTTCCCAATGCCATGAGCATTAACACAAGGGAAGAATTGGAAGAAGAAAGGCGTTTATTTTACGTGGTTATCACGAGAGCAAAAACCCGCTTATGGATCACCTACGCCAACACACGGTACAAATTTGGATCCCTGGTGCAGAACGAACCAAGCCGTTTCATTGATGAATTACCAGAAAAATACCTTGACAGGAGTTTTGCCGGTGTTGGAGCAAAAGGCAGCTCAGGCTTTGCCACTTCCGCGTATGAACGGATGAATGGCGGATGGGGAGCAGCAGCACAAGCAGAGAAAAGATATGGCCCGGCGCCCAATAAAAAGAAAGATGAAACACCATCCTATTTGGGACCGAAGACTGCATATCAGAAAGTAGTAGAGCATAAACCTTCGGCGGATTTTGTAGCCAGTGATACATCTAATTTACAACCGGGACAAAAAGTGGAACACCAAAAATTTGGTTTTGGTGAAGTGATGAAGATGGAAGGAGCGGCGCATAATCCCATTGCTACCGTCAAGTTTGACCAGAATGGAGAGAAGAAGATCATGCTGAATTATGCGAAACTGCGAATACTCGAATAACTGGGTGATCGATATATTTAAGTATTAATCAGCATCTCATTAACCCAGCACCTTCATCACCCCATTCCTGTACAACTTCCCGATAGGAACTTCTGTTTTATCAATTTCGATAAGCTCTGATGTGAATGTTCTTATTTTATCTAACGATACAATGAAAGAGCGATGTGTGCGGACAAAATTTTTCTCCGGCAGCATCGCTTCCACTGAACTGATAGATTGTTTGGTGATAATAGTTCCATTGCAAGTAAACACTTTCACATAATCTTTCATGCTTTCGATATAACTGATATCCTGCAACATTACTTTTACCATTTTGCGATCTGCCCGGAAGTATACGAAAGGCTCGCTTTTCTTTTCTTCCGTCACCAGAGCCAAATCATTTTTCGGAGAGGTAAGTTGATATGCTTTATTCACTGCCTTTAAAAAGCGGTCAAAAGGAACGGGTTTCATCAGGTAATCTATTGCATCCAGCTCATATCCCTCCAAAGCATATTCTGAGTACGCCGTAGTAAAAATTACTTTGGGTTTGTCTTTTAATGTTTTCAAAAAATCCGTTCCATTCAATTGAGGCATACGGATGTCAAGAAACAACAGGTCGACAGGTAGTCGCTGTAATAAAGTAAATGCCTGGATCGCATTAGCACATTCTCCCACCAGTTCCAAAGTCGGAACCTGCTCTATATAGCGGCGGATGATCTCACGGGCAGGCGGCTCATCATCTACTACAACGCATCGTATGGTACTGATATTATGCATGGATAAGTTCCTGCATTGGCATTATTTTTAGGTCGCTTTCTTTTTTTTGTTCCAGTTCTATTTTCAGGTTTACGATGAACACCTCTTCATCGTTGGTGATCATCAATTCATATTTACCAGGATACAATAGATTGAGCCGCTTTTTTACATTTTGAATTCCAATGCCATTAACATTTTGCTCTTTCGGTTGCGCCGACTTTCCATTAAGCAGCTTCATTTGCATCAGCGAGCCCTGTAAATTAATATGCAGGCTTATCCAGGGCTGTTCTAGTATATTGCTCGTACCGTGTTTAAAACAATTTTCCACCAGCGGCAGCAACAACAAGGGAGCAATATGAAGGTTGTTTGGCTTCGATGGCAACTGGATGTCAAGTTCAAGTTTGTTGCCATAGCGCATTTTTTCAAGATCAATATAATCCCGGATCATTCTTAATTCTTTTTCGAGCGGCACAAGGGGTTGGCTTGCCTCATACAAAATAAACCTCAGGAGCCCCGATAGTTCGGTCAGCATTTTTGATGCAACAGGTGACGTGTTTTGTGTATAAGAATAAATATTATTCAACGTGTTAAACAAAAAATGTGGGTGTATCTGTGCCTTCAATAGCTGTAACTGTGACTCGGCATTTTCTTTTTGCAATTGCAAATTACGTTGTTCTTTTACATACCAGTACTTCATCAACTTGATGGCGGCTGCAAGCCCAGCTATCGTGATACCACCTCTTAACCCTGCTAATAATGCAAGATAAAAAGCCTGGTTGGGATCAGGATGTGGCAAATTCCCCGCATCTGTTAGGATAAGTTCTCTTAAAAGAGAGATCATGTATCTTCCCAGAGAAGACGCAAAAATAGCCGCAACTACAAATAATATAATAACCCAGGTGGCGGCTGCTATATATTTTGCTTTAATTATATAGCGTGGTATAACAAAATACATTAACGAGCAGGCAAGAAATATATGAGCTGGTAAATAAACAATTGAATCTAAAAGAGCGATGGGCAGCCGGTCTTCATATTTCAAAAACACCGGATAAGGCGCAAAGGCATATAGAAAACCCTGGAATGCCCACCAGAATATCCAAAAAGCAACATGTCTCCCGAAGCGGTATTCTGGCTTATCAGAAAATATGAAAGGATGTTTTTCCATCTTGGGTACCATAAAAGTACATAGCGCCTGCAATATTCCCCCGGGGTGCATAGAGATAATCGCCAGAAGGACTTTTTTGGTCGACAAACATTGTTAATCGAAAGAGCCCCGTCCTGCTTAAGGGAAACGGGGCCTTTCACTGTAAACAAAACAAAATATTTACCGGAAAACAGCTTTGACAAAAGCCATCTCCTCAGTCAGGGCATCTCCGCTTTTCTTTCGTTCCCAAGCCAATACAGCCGACTCCAACGCTCTTTTTAGTTTCATTTTTACTTTACGTTTGTCAGGATTTAATTTTATTCCCATAAGCGTTTCCTTGTACAGCAATTGATTGTCGTTATTATAAAGCCTGACGATATGGTTAAGCGGATCAGCGGCATTACCTTCTATAACCCAATAACCTTTATCAGAAATCCAGTGCGGAACTTTTGGTCTTTTTTCCTGTGATGCCACACGTTGTGCAAACGGTCCCAGGACGGTCAGCGTGAATATGGAAATCACCAGCCAGTTTTTACTTCTGTGTGTCATAGTTATAAGTTTAATGATTATTACATAAAACTAAAAGATGAATACGAGGCAAGTTTGGATTTTGGATTGACCGTGGTCCACGAACGATAGACGGGATTTATTAGCAGATAAAGGAAAAAACGCTTAGAGAACAGTGCTTGTCGACGGTAAATAAAAAAGAAAATGAGAAAAAGCGACGAATGGTGCTGTTCCAGCCATAGTTATTAACAATTTCTCATAATTGGAACAGCATTTGGTAGGTGAAAGCCAAAGTTTCGGTTTAGAAACTAAACAGTCAGTTATGGGTAGCGAAAATCAATTGCCGGGCAAGCAAGCCTGTTACTTTATCACCTTCAATACAGTGGATTGGGTAGATGTGTTTATCCGCCCTGTATACAAACAGGTGGTAGTACATACCCTTAATCATTTCATTGATAATAAAGGACTGATTGTTCACAGCTGGTGCCTGATGACCAATCATCTTCATCTTTTGATGCAAGCTAAAGATGGTTTCGTTATTGCGGAAATTGAAAAGGAGTTTAAAACTTTTACCGCTACTAAGATCCTTGAGGCGATAGATGCTGAGCCGGAAGCACGAAAAGAATGGATGCTTAAACGATTTGAAAATTTTGGGAATTTGCTCGGCCTGATGAAAAAATATCACATTTGGCAAAGTTCGAGCAGTCCACAATTCATTGACCTGCGAAAAACAGATGCATTGATCGAGCATTTCTCTTTTATACATGACAATCCTGTCCGGGACCGGTTTGTAGATACCGCTATTGATTATCCATACAGTTCGGCAAGAGATTACGCGGGTATGAATGGCCTTGTCAATATATCCAAACTCACCGCAGTTGAGCAACAGCTAGCCGCAGCAGAAAGCTTTAATAGCAATTTCTTCGTGAAGTATATCCGTAATTAAAGGTTGCGTATCGCACCAGCATTCGAAGGACATGAGTTGGTTGATGGCCGCAAATTAACAATATTAAGAAGGGACTACCGTTTATATTTGCCGGTATAAACTACCAAGCAGATCGTTTCTTAATGTCATTATCCCGCCGAAAAAAGAAAGCCTTACGATGGATCGTTGCGATTTGCATCGCCAGTGTGCTGATACTTGCAAGTTGGTTGCTGTTCCAATGGCTGGTATATCGTAAATCAAAATTTACAAGTTATCCCGAGTTTGGGATTGGAATTCCAACCGATTATTTGATCCATGGCATTGATGTATCCAGGTACCAAAGTCTTATAGCCTGGGAAGAAGTAAAAGCCATGCGAGTAGATGATATCAGGCTCGGCTTCGCTTTTATTAAGGCAACAGAAGGTATCGGCAATATCGATCCGCAGTTTCGGCGAAATTGGAAAAAGGCAAAGAGTAATGATATCGTTCGGGGGGCCTATCATTTTTTTATTGCCAGCAAAGACGGAAAAATGCAGGCCGAAAATTTTATCAAGCGGGTGGAGTTGGAAACCGGAGATCTTCCGCCAGTATTGGATATCGAACAACGTAACGGTGTATCCAAAGCGCAATTAAAGAAAGAAGCAAAAAAATGGTTAAATGCTGTAGAAGCTTATTATAAGGTAAAGCCGATCATCTATACAAATGTTGATTTTTATGACCAAAACCTGGGTGATGAGTTTGACGGGTATCCCTTATGGGCTGCTCACTATTATGAACAACAGAAGCCACGGATAAAAAGACAATGGTTTTTCTGGCAGCATAATGATGCCGGAAACGTAAATGGCATTGTTTCAAAAGTCGATTTCAATGTGTTTAACGGCGACTCAACGGCGTTCAGGAGTTTACTGGTTCCTTAAAGGGTATTATCTACCGTTTTGAATATCGGCCGTTCAAATGTCACATGTGGCGTATGCATACCTTATCCTTATTAAATCGTGTATCTTGAATAGACTATGGAACAAGGATGGGATCCTGAAATGAAGAAATTTTTGCGAAAGATCCTCAATACTATCGCATATGGACTGTTATGGATGATGACAGGCCTGACAGCAGGTTTTTATTTTGGACTTGCTTATCATTCCAATCTTTTTTACACCACTGCTTTCTACATATTTTTCAGTCTTAGCCTTTTCTTATTGCTTCGGTATTATTACAGAAGCTGGAGGAAATGATCATTGTCGTTAGCTACTATGATCTGAAATGATTACCCAATCACCGTTTATTTTTTTTAGAATCAACGTATAATGGCCGCTGAGGTCGCCTATACTTCTCCGCAAATGCCATTTTCCTACCACGTAAAAATAATCTGCTGAAAGACGCATGACTGAAAGAATATCAAAGGATAACTTTCCCATGGCAATCGTATCAGGGTAGCCTTTTTTGTAATTATTCAATGTATTAGTCCAGCCAAATGTTACACCAGTTTTACCGATGAACATCAACGAATCGCTTTTCCAATATGTGTTCATGAAAGTTTCGATATCGCCACGGTTCCAGGACTGCGTTTGTTCATGCAATAGTTGACGTATATTTTTTTCATCATTTGGTTGAGCGAAACAATAGCTGGCAAAAAGAACACCTGCAAGGAATAAATACTTTTTCATACTTGAAAAATAAGTATTGAAAATAAGGTAAAAAAAATTGCTTCTAAGGGCCATCAGTGATTACAATCGTCGGCGTGAGCATGATTGTGTACACGGCAAAAACGATAATTAAAAAGATGTCCTGATACGATCAAAATTACAGCAGGAATAAGCAACCAGGTTTCGTAGTGAACAAAGAATAATTTCAACGTTAATAAAATAATGCCTCCACTGAATAAAACCAGCGGCAGTTTATTATGGTGGTGTTTTTTGAATCCATGGTATAAAGAATAAACACCAATGAAAAAGGCGAGCATTACCATTACTCCCTCGAACAGTACATTGTGAATAATGTTTATACCAAATAAAGGAAGAAATGTAAAGAATAAAGGTAATACAGCACAATGAATAGCACAGGCTAACGAAGCACTAATCCCCAGAACGTCCCAATTTATTTTAGCTTTCATGAAGAACGCAAAAGTATGAAAAGGCAACATTGTTGCAAAATTAATTTAATCTGTATTTCCTCTTCATTTTTATCAGCATATCATTGGTAACTTTGCGGGTCAAAGAAGGAATTATGTCAAAAAAGGTGATGCTTTACACTGGTTTTTTTGTGGTGCTGATCACCATTTTTTATTTGGCGGTAAGGCCTTATATCAAGAGAAAGGATACCATTTCAGTGGTACAGCCTTTTTCTTTTATTGATCAGAATGGGAAAACTTTGACTAATAAGGATGTAGAAGGCAAAGTGTATGTAGCCGAATATTTTTTTACGACCTGCCCGGGCATTTGCCCGACTATGAACACCAATATGAAACGGGTGTATGAAAAATTCAAAAATGAAAAGAACTTCCTGATCCTGTCACATACTTCCGACCCCGAAAGGGATTCGGTCCCTGTGTTAAAAAGATATGCGGATTCATTGGGAGTAAATACGGTGCAATGGATGTTTTTGACCGGCAGAAAGGATAGTTTGTATACCGCGGCGAGGATCAGCTATACAATTGACGACCCGGCCAACAATTTGAAAAATATTGAAGATGATTTTTTACACACGCAGTTTTGGGCTTTGGTTAATAAAAATGGAGAAGTAAAAAAGGTCTACGACGGGTTAAAGGAAAGCGAAATAAATGCTATGATGGACGAAATAGAAAAGAGCTTAAAATTATAGCACATGAGCTATGATATAAAGGAAATATTAAAACGAAGCCAGCTTAGCGTGACAGCCAGCCGTGAAAAGATACTTAATCTCTTTCTCGAGCAAACCGGCGCTTTGGCGCATGGTGACATTGAAAAAAGAGCTGGCGAAAAGTTCGACCGGGTAACTGTTTATCGCACTCTTCAAACTTTTGTTGAAAAAGGAATTATCCATACTATACCTACCGCTGATAATTCGATACGGTACGCATTATGTAAGGATGATTGTGCCGAGGGCCATCACCATGATCAGCATATTCATTTTGTATGCACACACTGCAAAAACACTTACTGCCTCGATGATATCGTAACACCGGATATTAAATTACCGAAAGGATATTCTTCTTCACATATTGAAGTGGTGGTAGAGGGGGTTTGTAAGAATTGCAAAACCCCTATCCCGTAAGCTATGTGGACACACCTTCGAATACAAAATACAGGAACACGTATTGAACAGATATTATTTATTTAACTTGGTAAAAACATAAAAACCTGTTTTACTTCTATAAAAAACT
>WUUC01166647.1_pt1 | contig 11083 bp, 12 predicted proteins | sample 6278441 | NCBI WGS metagenome assembly WUUC01 (sample SAMN13675441, study PRJNA597444) | soil metagenome | isolation source: soil | place: USA: Washington | collected 2017-10 | reverse complement strand
GACGATCTCGATGCAAATGAGAAAACAGAGTTCCTTACTTTCATCTGCCCGGTCTTAGTCGTCCCAGACTCGACCCTCTGGCAGGTGAAGTACTCCGACGACGGCACGAGGACGGGGCCACCAGAGTCTGTCAAGCACGTCACTTACTTCATCGGCAAGGAGTGGTCGGTAGGCTCCAACCTGCAAAGGCTGTCTTACTCAATATCCCACTTGGAGGTATTGACGTTCTCGGAGATTAATAACTTCGTTACTCAATACTTGACCGGCTATCTAAACTCGATTTACGACGAAGTGAATTGGGGAGGTTTACCATCTTAGGTAGGGAACGTCCTGCTGTGACCCCTTATACTGTCCCTAAAGAAGAAAAGCCCTGACGTAGGGGCTTGGGATTTTAGAAGATTCCATCCACATGCTGGCATCAAGGTCTCCTTTTAGGTAGGGTCATTTAATAAGCGCCCCCCTTCTCTATCACATTTCATCAATGCATCGTTGAGACGCAAAAGCTCTTTGGCAATTGGCTCGACTTCATAGCGCTTGCCGAGCAACTCAAACTGACCAACATCAATGTAGTAGGCGCGAAAGATATGACTTGGAATACCATCACTCTTTGGTAGTGCCCCGAAGTAATGCGGAAAGACTATACCCACGATCCGGGTGGAAAGGTACTGATCTAACTTCTCGTCAAAGTGTTCCATTGCGTTCCTAAGGTCTCTCGACTTCAACGGGTTTTTATCGGTAATGTTAAGGGCTTGACGTAGGCACTTGCCTCGTTGCTCATATTCCTTGCGCACCGGCCAGAAATACCGCGATAACGCAGCTCCTTGAACGATAATGTTCTGCAAATGATTTAGAACGTCCTCAGTGTCAACAGCAGCTAGTGAGTCTGGGGTCTTGCTTTCGTGGAGGTAGTTCATCACCACGCTAAGAACCTCTATTGATCTGACAGCAGATTGTGTATTGAACAACATGCTGTGGACGTAGAAGACCTCATACGGAGGCATTATCACGAACTTAGCTTTTGACATAGTGAATGCCTCCTCTACAATCCTGCCCTTGGGACTGGAGTATTTTTGACAGTTACTAATACCTTAACATCTTGTAGTACCAATGTGCTGCATCCTCCGCCTCTTTCGCTGTGCTGAACCCTCGTTTTTCAGCGGCTACAGGGCCTTTTAGCTGCACTCCTAACATAACGAACCCAAACTCTTTATCGAAAATTGGTTTCCCGCTCTTATCTCTAGCGTAATCATTCCTGATAGTGGCATATACACCCTCGGCCCCGCTCTCATCGGCCTCCGTTGGACTCAAAAGAATCGTATTAACCATCAAAGTTCCTGTGTTATTAGCTGAAACATTGTCACCTCGGTGCATAGGTGAGATCGCCGAACCACTCAAGAACTTTTCTGGGGTTATGACTCTGTCAATGCGTATCACGAGTTCACTGACCCAGTCATCATGCGAACTATCCCCTTTGCGTTTGAGAATGTCATTGAGCAACTCCATAGTGTGCCGAGCATTTGTCAACTCGCCTCTCATCCAAAGAATTTGACCTCTCAGCTTACCTAGGCCAGCCTGTAACTCCTCAATTACTTCTCCGGGTGTTTCTATAACTGCTTTACGGTAAACCCATTCATTCACCATTTCACTGAGAGTTTGAAGGTACTGGCTGCACAGCCTGAAGACGTTGCCCGTCTCACCCGATACATAGTCCTGAACATTATCGAAGACCCATATTGCCATCATTGGTTGCTCGCCTGTCTCTACGCCAGTGATGTTTCGCAGTGGGATAGATTGAGCAGTAGGCCGCACATTACCTCTATGGATTGTGATGTTTCGCTGCTCCACGAAGAATCTCATTACAGGGATTGTGGCGAATTGCGCGGTTTTAGATTTGTACCAGTTTAGGAGTTCCTGATTATGGCTACTCTCCCTCTCCATAACCATCGTCACACTACGAGCGAATGATATGAATGAGTTAATGCATGACCTAAAAACACCCTCATTAGTCATGTTGTCTATTGCCAATTGAAGTTGAGTTGCAGCATCTTCGAGTTTGATTTCTGTCTCGGTTTTATCCATTTGTCACTCCTAAATGCACGCCCCACCTTAAGTCTGTGGCCCTGTGAAACATGCTATCGCCGCCGATGATGAACCTGTTCGCTCCAAGCGTGGGCAAGGAATACGGTCACGGTTTCTGCTGGTATAATAAGGCTGAAATGGCAGAGAGTCGAAAATCAAGGGCAGTTCCAAAATGCTATATGTGTGCCGCCGAAGGGCCAACGGCAGAGCACGTGCCTCCGAGGTCTTTTTTCCCTACCGGCTACCGGGATGGCTTGTGGACAGTTCCATCATGCACGGCACACAACCACGATAACTCTTTAGATGTCGAATACGTCCGCAATGTGATTACGATTCAGATGAACTGTAGAGGAGCGGCACAGGAAGCGACTCAAAGCAAAGTCTTCAGGGCCTTTGGTTATAGCCCCAAGCTTCTCTCCCGCACGTTCCGTGACCTCAAGCCCATCATAATTGATGGTGAGGAAACAGGGTGTTTTCCCTTCGACCTGCCAAGGTTTAAGTCTGTGATCGGAGCCATAACCCACGCCATCTACTACCGAGAGACTGGCGAGACTTACCGAGGCGAGTGGGAGGTCTTCAGTCCGAATCTTCTCTCACAGGAAAGCGTATTTCAGGGAGTGCCAGATACGTGGCAGAAGTTTCGGGACATGATGAACAGCGTGCCGTTTACGCTGATACCAACACCACAACCGGAAGTATTCAAGTACGGAGTTCACAGATTTGATGATGGCGTCCATTTCGCTTACGCCTTCCTCTTTTATGAGGGTTTTGCGGTCTACGTGTGGACAGCAGGCAAACGCGGAGAAGGCACAGGAAGCAGAAACGCGAGACGCTGAGACGCCTAAAAGGTCGGAATCAGCAGAAGAAGGTAAGACGATGAGAGATGAGGAGGCCGACAAGGTTGATGTCGAAGCCCTTGAACGTGAGAACGAGCAATTTTTTGAGAAGGCAGAACGAGCTTTCAGGGAGCTATTTGATGCCGCTAAAGCAAAGAACGAAATCCATTTCGGACTCGCGCTCGGCCCTGAAAATCGCGGCTATAAGAGCGTGCCTTCGTCAACTGCGATGGAGACATTCAGAGCGTTCGATGAATACATAACCTTTTTGAAGGCCGGGGAGGTTACACGGTTCAAGATTCGAGTCGCGCTATCCTTCTATACTCATCTCTCAGAGGCGAGCGGATTCTATGAAGTGCCGAAGAACATGCTCCGAATAGCCGACGGTGAGGACTATAGCATTCAACCTTTCGAGCCACTGATTCAGAAGCATAAGATAACTGGAGACAGGATAGCGCCGAATACAAACAAGGTATTCAAAGACCTCATTGGTCACGGCGGGAATTCAGGGTTCACTGAGCTTGCCGAGGTCTTTAGAGACGCTTTCAACTCAGAACTACGAAACGGTTACGCTCACGCGGATTACATAATACAGCCTGACGGAATCAAGTTAAGGGAGCGGACGGGTGGTAAGAGACAGGTAATCAATATCCCTCTATTCGACCAACTGTTTAATAGAGGGATAGGCTTCTTTCAGGTTCTCAGACACGTCATCAAGGAGTATGTCGCGTCGTACAATCCGGCCAAAACTGTCACGGGTAGATTGTCGGACGAGCCGGTAGGCCCTTGCACGATTCAGTATCTGCCTGAGCATCAAGCCTTCGTCATTGCGGGGCCGGGTGATTACTGGCGATGGGTGACGGACGTTAGAGACTTGTTCGCAACGCCCACAGAGGAGCGTGGTTAGAGAGCTTAAAATTATACTTCGATAGCACCTTTTCTTTCTTTACAGTGACTACACTTGAAAGATGACTGCATTATCCTTGCAATCATCTCATTACTCAGGTCTAACACATTAACGTGTAGCTGATCGGCGACTCTTTCTAAGTGGAGGTATGTAAGGATGTTTTTGTGTTGACAGGACTCGCATGTAATCGTCTTACCCAATAGATATATGGCAGCGGAATCAGGAACGAATCTTTCTGAATCTGGAAGCCTTGTAACATTCGGTTGGCGCAGGAAAATGGCATTTAGTTCAGCATTCGTTTTGCCTTGGTTACGGAGAGTAGCAAGGGCAATCTTTTCATCTTCAGTCCATTTTAGATACGCCCGTGGATATTCTTTTCGCTTATCGTCCAAAGAATAGGCGCGTTGCATCTTTCGCCAAGTGGGGCTGACATAAGTTGACCGTTTCTGGAACTGAAATGTTTCCTCTGTTTCCGTTTCTCCAGCCGGGTCAATGTCTCCAGAGTCATCATAACAATCATCGCAAAAGACGGTATATTCACCCTCAGAGTACAGCACGTTTGACGACGGCTTCTTACAGGTCGGGCATAGAACATTCTCACAGCCACAGCTTAAGGAAAGACACGTATGCTTGCCTGATCGCGATGAGTCTCTAACAAAAGCCTCTTTCTTGCATACGACGCAATTGACTACAGACAACATATCTTCTCCTTATACAATTGGCAGACCGAGTTTATCGAATAGAGTTCTATTTCTGCATATTAATGATCTTCGCTTTTACCTCTAGGAACAGTCTATTTAGCGACCAACTCTTATAAGCAAAAACTATCTTAGAGAAGGCATATCGCCAATACATAGAGCGCCTTAAAAGGTGGGGTAGACTGCCGCTTTTCCACACATCAAGGGCGGATCAAATCTTGACTACAAAGAGGAGCTTCATAAGTTAATCAATACATCCCCCGTGCGATTTATTCTCTCAATGCGCCTAACGATTCTGCACCGACTTTCGACCCAACCGCGACTAATATAACAACCTCCCATTTAAGCAGCATTCTTGGCAGGACTTGCCCAGATACGCTTCCTTAAAGCCATCGAGCCACGCCTCCGTGATGAGAGCAAGTCCCCCTCCTACTCCGACTAAAACTATACGACCCGTCCCTGCACTGTGCCGATGCCCCCGCCGGAGCGCCGTCGTTACTGAAGGTCGGCCTACGCACACGCTCGCCGTATGTGTTCGTGTAGTAATCGTCTGAACTTGTCCCGCTCGGCTGAGTGGGCGCTGGTAGTCGCTCGCTTGCCGTGCTTTGTGCTGGCTGCCTGACTACTGGCGAAGCTGATGGTTTAGGAGACGTATTTGCTGTATAGCTTGAGCCGTCTTCCTCTGCATCTTCTGCTTCGTCAGCATTGGCAGCGTCAGGCACGGGCGCAGTTTGCAGAACGGGCTGTTTCGACGCTAACTCGATCTGCTTCTCCCGCCTTGCCACCTCCTTCAACAACTCTTGCGCCTCCCCGTATTCAGGACTGCCGGAGCTGATTGCCTTCAAGTGCCATCGAGCGACGCTGACCTCGCCCCATGCTACTTTCTTCGGGTCTTTATTCGGCTTGTAACCGTCGGCGAGTGCCCTGCGTGCCTCTGCTAGATGTTGGGTAGAAGTCAGTTCTACTGATGAGGGTAACTGCTGGAGATTAGTATTAGCCGCGCTCTGCGTCGAAAGCGCCTGCGGTTGCATTGTAGTTGGAGTTGTGATGACCTTATAGCCTGCAACCGCCCATAGCAGACCAACGACGAAGACAGCGACGGCAGCTACTAAGAGCTTCCCTCCCTTTCCGGCTGCTCTTACTCGTGCCCCACAAGCAGCACAAAATGTTGCAGTGTTAAAGTTAGAATGGCCGCAATGAGGGCAGGTTTGTGGTTGATTCACGGTAAAGCCTTTCTGTCGGGAGTGAGGTGGGTAATAAATGACCGGAGAATCCGACCATACTTGATCTTCGCGCTAGGCTTTTACGATGAATCAGGGGGTCAAGTCAATGAATTTGTATAGCGCAATCAAACGTAACCGGCGTGCTGGTGAAATTGAGACCTTTATAATTGCCACTGTGCAAATGTATATTGCTTACTCAAGTCAACGCATGAAGTTGCGGCGGATAGCAAGCGCGAGCAATGCTCTCTGTAGCGGCCAAGAATGAAGGTTAAAGCCTAGACTTCAAAGGTGGGTGAGGAGAAAGACAAGAAGTGAAGCAACACATTACAGTTTATTTCGACACTTACTTTTATGTAGGGTTATGCAGGGCTGACGAGTCCATGGCTACCGAAACAATAAATGCTCTAAATGCGCTTAACGTGCGTCATGTAATTTCAGACGTACTTTTACGCGAGTTATTATCAAGTGGGAATACACCCGATTATGACAAGTTGTTAGTCAAGCGCGTGCGCCAATTCAGAATACCTCCCTATCAAACGAGAGATGGCCTGCTATGGGAAACCCTTTTATATTCAGGGCAAGATAGAGTTGATTATGCGAATCTCTTGCACTATCTGCACAGCGAAATGACGAAGGCTGAAAGCCTCTCGATCATGGCGCAGAGGGCTACTAGCAACGAAGAGACGGCAGAAATTTTAGAGGCAAACAAGGATGTGCTTGAGGGCTTGGGATTCCCTAAAGATTTCCAAGCGAACATGCCGCAAGTATTGTCAGCAGCTAAAGAAATGCTCAATACCTTTGGCATTGATGATTTAGATTGGCCGGAGAATCCTACAGGTGATGATTTCCTCGACCTACAAGAGCAAATATTAGAGCGAGGCAGAGACATATTTGGTCACTCTCAATTTGACTATGTTGAAGAAGAAATGCGAGTACGGGGTTCCTCGACAGAGACGGAGAACAGGCCATATCAAGTGGCAACAGATCGCGCTAATGATGAAGTTAGAAAGAGACTTGGCAACACGCTGAGAGACGCAGAGCATATTGCGCTATTCATACATAACCGAAGCGAAATAGACTTTCTCCAAGTTGATTCAAAGCATGAGAATATTATAAGAAGGAAAACTCCCGTACACCGCTTGGCCGAATTAGGACTTTTAGAACGGTGCTTTTCCGCCCCTTCACTTTTGGCCGCAGTTAATAAAGTTCGTGAGTTAATACAGAGCGAAGAAAGGCGGTAGACAATAGATGGTCTTCGATGACCTCACTCCAAATCAAAGCAAAACACTTGTAGAGATTATCGAAGCTCTGAAGACTGGGAATTACTCGGACGAATTTGTCTCAGCAAGAAGACCCGGAAACATACAGGGATTTGTTCATCTGTACGGCATTAGCGGTGTTAGCGATAAAGTGATAGAGGGTTTGACAGATAGCGATCTACAGACATTAAAAGACGAAGGGTATATAACCCTGATTTCAGGGGGACGGGCATCACTAAAGGCAAAGGCGTATAAACAATACGATTCACAACACCGCTTTTCTCGAATCGACGCGGAACAGACACATCATCAAAGTCCTATTACTGAGATGTCTGTTTCGCATCCTCCCAAACATGGGGAGGATGTTGCCGCCAAGTATATTTTCTTAGATATAGTTGGCTTCACTAACAACAGAAAGACAGAAGCTCAAGCCGACATTGTTAAGCAATTAAATGGAATTGTTAGCGAAACAATTAAACGTAAATCTATTCCCGATGATAAAAGAATCTTTCTCCCTACTGGCGATGGCATCTGCATAGCTTTACTTAGTATTGAGAGTCCCTTCGATGTTCATATACAGATCGCTTTAACTATCCTTGACCTCCTAAATACCTATAACACTTCTGCCCAAAGTGGGACGCGCCGCTTTCAAGTGCGAATCGGCATTGACGCAAACACTGATACGCTCGTAGTGGATATAAATAATCAGCAGAATATAGCTGGTGCTGGTATCAGTATGGCGTCACGCATTATGAATCTTGCGGATGGGAATCAAATTCTTGTTGGCGACGCCGTTTATAACGTACTTCGGCATCGTGAAAAATACACATCTGCCTTTAAAGCCTTCCAAGCGACCGTGAAGCACAATACTCAAATGTCGGTTTATCAGTTTGTAAGTCCTGATTATGAGTGGCTTAATATAACTCCTCCCACAAGCCTCCAAGCCTATCAGGAAAATCAGACAATGAAAGGAGCAGACACTATACACCCAAGCGCGGATGCTGGAGCCGATAGTCTATCAAAGCCAGCGAGCGAAGCTGCAAATAAAATCGCCCGTCAAACTACGAATCAACCCGTCTCTCTTATCAGCAATGAAGTGTCCCAACACTCAAACACACCTCAAGTGGCAACTCAGTGGTTAAGAGAATTTCTTAAACCGCTGGCTGTGTTGCTCGGTGACATAAATAAGGATTTTAACCAGAATACTTTTGCCCTATCAGCTTCACAGATTCAACCACCCACCTTCGCTTACACATACGGAATTGACTTTTTTAAGAGAGCAAGATGGAATGAACTTTTATCTAGCGATGTGGGCGAGTATTTTCTGAGTAAATTTCCTTCGGTTGATAAAGTCTTGTCTTCTTTTGGAAAGAAGATGGATGACGCCGATGAAGCTTTCGGTGAACTCAAGAAATCCATAGAAGAATCGCCACTCCTTCTGAAACATTTGATGGACATTCATGAGAGAAGGATGATCAGGGAGCGCGTACCTAGAAGTGAGTATGAGCATTCTAACTTAATGCAAATAACACAGCATGTACTCGGACAGATGAGTTTGCAAATTTCCCACTTCCCTACTGAAGCTAAAGATAACCTCGTCCGTTTTGTCGCGTATTCACTTTTAGGATTGATGATAAACACCCCATCAGATTCTCAATATGGAGATGTACCAATTCTAATAAATATTGCTTCGGGCATTGCCAGTGACTTGAAAGGCAAAGATGGTTCAACATCCAAGTCATTAGAAAAAACTGGACGATTTTTCAATCTTATCGAAAGTGAGTCGGCAGCTCTACATGGACAATTGAAGAAGGCGCAAACGGACATAGTTGACAAGTATGGTGCGACCTTCTAGCAATAATTCAAAATTTGAATTACAACTAACTCATCCGCTCACTTATCATGGATACAATGCGGTTGGTCTGATTTCAGCTCTGTGAATGTAATTGTTATACACCTTACTTACAACCCATATTATATTCACGCTCACTATTGCGTGATGTTGGTATTATTGACATGTAGAAACAATAAAGAATAAAGTGATAGGTGATGGTGAAAGATGGATAAACAGGATAAGTTTTATTTGGAACTCGGTAGACGTATCCGCACCGCTAGATTGCATTTCAACTTAACACAAGAACAACTTGCCGACTTGTTATCTTTAAGTAGAACATCCATTACCAATATCGAGAAGGGGAAGCAGAAGATACTCGCCCATACATTAGTAGAGTTATCTGAGAAATTGAGAATTCCTATTAATAAGTTAATACCATTGAGCACTCAAATGTCTGAAAACGAGAAGCTAAATAATTTGCTAGATAGGGATAGTTCACCTGCCCAACGATTTTTTTTTGAAGCAGCCATGAGCAAGGCTAGAAAAAGATAAAAGCTATGCGAGTGAGAAGAAAACATATTCAAAACTTAGTAGAGGAACTTCTAACAACTAATAGAATTCTGTCTGCTCCCGTTGATATAAATAAAATCGCAAAAAACCTTCGCATCCAAATAATCACACAAAGTGCTGAGGATGAATTAGCAGGTTTTCTTCTAAGAGATTTTGATAAGAAAACAGCAATTATTGGGGTTAATGAGAATCATCGCCCTAACCGCCAGAGATTTACTATTGCTCATGAAATTGGACATTTTTGTTTACATAATTATGAAGGTGTACATTTCGACGGGAAAAATACTGGCTTACAAGTACATTTAAGAAACAGCAAATCTGCCGAAGGAACAAATATTGAAGAAAGAGAAGCTAACCTTTTTGCCGCTGAACTGCTAATGCCTAAAATGCTTTTAGAAAAAGATATTGCAGTAGTAAAAGAAATTTACTTGCTTGACGAAAACGATCAATCTATTAAGAACCTCGCCAATAATTATCAAGTAAGCGTTCGAGCATTAACATATCGCCTCGCCAACTTAGGCTATATCGAATTGTAACTCTCAGTAGAAAACGGCCATATCAAGCTGGCCGTTTCCTTTTATCTGCTGATGTGCGTTTTATTGACATAGTATATCTAGTCTGTAAAAATTGTTGACATCAGGCTTTCGGTATTATACCTTCTGCCAAACCACACGCTTTGTGGGGAAGACTACTAACAACAAGTAGGAGGAAGGGGAAAATGGCTAAAGGTAAAAGTGGCGGCAAGGTAGGCCGTAGTTCGGTTTCCGGGCGGTTCGTAACTGTTGACTACGCCAAAAAGCACCCTAGAACCACAGAGGTTGAGAAAATCAAGAAGCCGACCAAGAAATAAGTGAAGGTTCTCGGCCTTTCATCATGCGCTGGATTCTATTCTTAATCAGAGTTGGCGCGCACTTCTAAACTTTATCGGCAAGGAGGGGAAACATGTTTGACGTTTCTTTCGAGATCAACGGACGCAAGGTGAGACCCAATAGCACTGGAGATGCTTTGGAGGCTGCGATCATGCAGAGCGTTAGCGACTCAATTAAAAAGAGCGTCGGCTCTGTGAGATGCCCTGAACATGGGACTGCGCCGAAGATCGTGGGCAAAGGGCGCAGTTTGAACAACTTGTCCTTTGAGGTTTCAGGGTGCTGTCAAAAGCTGATTGACAGTGTTAAGGCGCGGCTCAAATAACTCTACGCCAATAATCAAACCTACGAGGAGGTTGAGTGACATGAAGTTTCTGCACTATGAATTCGATTTAGACGAGGACAACGCCGTTCGTATCTCGCTCGATAAGCAGGCCAATGTGCGGCTGCTAGATGGGAACAATTTTCAGAAGTATCGTAACGGCCAAAATCATACATATTACGGCGGACTCGCTCAACGATCCCCGGTTATTCTTAGCCCTCCGCATTCGGGGCGATGGCACGTTGTCATTGATCTAGGTGGATATGCTGGTTCGGTTAGCGCCTCGGTTTCAGTCATGTAAGGAATAGATGGCGAAAGATTAGAAGCACCAAGGTCGTCGGGCAAGTCCATCGAACCGAAGTTTCTTATAAGGAGAATAAGTTATGAATCGCGTTAGAGTGTCGTCTTCAAACCTCGCTTCCGTTGGTTATGATCCCAGCTCAATGACTTTGGAAGTCGCATTCCTGAATGGCGGTATTTATCAATACT
>WUUC01019400.1_pt1 | contig 11083 bp, 9 predicted proteins | sample 6278441 | NCBI WGS metagenome assembly WUUC01 (sample SAMN13675441, study PRJNA597444) | soil metagenome | isolation source: soil | place: USA: Washington | collected 2017-10 | reverse complement strand
GGGAAGAGATTTGAAGCTTCTTTTCAAATACCATTGGCTTGACATATCTATGACAGCTTTAATTCCAATTTTACTACCTCAAGTTCCTAAAAGTAACTTTAAAGTTGTTTAAGGCAGTCAAGGCTACTAAGTTTGGATATAATCTATTTCAAAAAGTCAAGAAGACACTTTCACAATTCACTATCTTTGGAAGATAGACTAGTTGATAGGCGGAAAGAGAGTTGAACCTTTCATATAGAAGGGTTTATCTATAGTTTAAAGTTGTTTGAAACTTATCAACAATGCAGGATAGGACTTTTCTAACTGACCGGACTTTGATATATCGGTATAATAAAGACCTCAATTAACGATTACGTGCTGGACCTTTGCCTTACCAAGGCGGCACGGACGTCGCTGTTCAAGTTACCGTCTCCAAAACCCTCCCAAGACTTCTCTTGGTCTTCTTTTATGCTTAGGCCTGTATAATCCTGGAGCTCTTACTTGTGGCCTCATTATAGTTCTTATATATAGCAAGGTTTACTGCTTCCGGAAACAGGCCACTTTCTAAAATTAAAGGTAATTCAAACTCTCTTAACCCCTTTCAGCTTGCTCTTTATTATGCTCTTTGCCTTATATTCATAAGTTCTGGACAAGTGAGTTTTCCTGAAAGCCAGTCTATTTCAGTCTTTGTTAATAAAGATGGCTTAAATGAGCTGTGAGTTCCTTGTGCCATTAACATTTCATTTACTCAGAAGATTATGTTATCTTTTCGGTATATGCTTGTAAATTTGGGTCACATAATAGATATTACAAACAGGAATAACAACCAATTTCTCTCATACGATCTCTGCAAGATGTTGTCCATTTGATGTATTTTCGCTTACCATACCTCTAGTGCTATTGACTGTCTATTCTTAGTGCTTTGTGACTGTAGAGTTAGGTATAGCTTGTGTGTTTATCTCTACAAGGGTAAGCACATCCTTAGGAGGAAATCATAGTCTTATTATTCTCCTCCTTCATCTCCGCCGCCGCCATCATCTCCTCCTTCATCACCATCGCCATCGTCACTATCTCCTCCATCATCATCATCTTCAGCCGAAACTTCTGTGTCACCACCGTTGTCATCATCTCCATCATCAGTGCTGCCATCTGAAAATTCATTCTCTCCTCCCGCATGATCACCATCGTCTTCACCAGTAAGTCCAGCTCCGTCTTCTACTGCATCTCCATCATCGTCTCCTGCAATGTCACTGTCGTCATCTATGGTGAATCTACTGATGGTGATTCCGCTCCCACTCCATTATCAGTATCTGCTGTTGTGAACTCTCCTTCCAGCCCTGGGTTTGTAGTATCAGCCGATGGTGGAGGTGTACCTGCTTGAAGTGGTTGTTGATATACAATTCCCATCTTCTATAGAGCCTTCATAACCTTCACTGCTTTCACTATTATCAGTAGAAGAAGTAAATAAGATAATATCTATTAGCCAGAAGACGCTATGTGTTCCTGCGAAAGTTATAGGCAGCTACGCCAGATGATATATTTGAATCGTCTTTGCAGCGCAGGTCCTTTAAAGTAGCATGATACTATAGATGAGGAAAATATGCTATAACATAGTTGACAAAAGCTTTCGTATATGATATATCAATTATTCATATGACAAAAGTCCCACAACAGACTGTAATAGTAATGACAGCAGCAATTGTTACTATTGTCATGTGGATATTGACAGTAGCAATGGTCATACCTCAAGCAGCATATGCGCAGCAGGACGAAAGAAATCCTTCTTCTTTATCATCATCAGATGTTGATGATGATTGTGCATCTGATGAACTCCCTGCAAGTACAAACTGAGGAATACAATGTATACGACAAGGAGAATGTTATTCAGGACAGTTTGAGGGAAAGGAAGTAAAACATTGTAACTATTGATGAGTGGTGGTGGCGGTAACTAACGGCTACCTAAATGAGCGAAATTATATCAAAAGCAATATTATTTGATTAAAGTTACGTAATTATAATAGTAAATCTCCTATAAAAGTAATAGTTTACAATATATTCCAAGAAAATTATATATATTATATTTTAATTAAGTATAATAATGAATACTGAGACACTGCTAACGATCTTTGCCATAGTAGCAGCATTGGGACTAGTGACAATAGTCGCAGTAGAGGTTCTTAGTATTGTACAAGAAGCTGAAGCAAGAGGATGCAATCGTAGTGTTGCATTCAATGCAAGTAAAGGACGCTGTTTTCATCCATAGTTATGTCTAATGCTGCTACACTTTCCTTTTCTTATTTCTCTGTAACTAAAGAAATAACACGACCGTGCAGACAAGATTGTGTGTCATGCATCTTCTTCTGCTGGTAGGAGTATTGATGATAGTTGGTTTAATGATCTTCAGCAGTCAAGTACCTACATCAACAACAACTACTACTACTGTTACTTCAGAGACTATAGATGTGGAATTGGAAGATAGAGACACCAAGCAGGAACTAGAGTAGATCGAGACAGAAGAAATTGGGTAGGAGGAGGAGAATAATATGGTGAAAGAAGATATTTAATAAAAATAGCAGCAAATTCCAAGAAAGGCTTAAGGACAGAGCTAATGTAGCAAATATTCTGGGTGAAGAACTAAAGGATGTGTTATACCAAAACATGAGAACAAGAAGTCAATATCAATTCAAAGACAAGACTGTGATATTAGCAGATAATGGAGCTGGAGAGAGAAAGGGAGAAAGAAATATAGAATTAAACAAACAGAAGATATATTATATTATTTGTAAATAAGACTATGTTTATCATCTAATTGCACATATGTGATATTCATCTTATCAGGCTATCAATAATATTGTATCTCCAAAATTTGTCAAATTTTGTTAATATATCCAGAAACAAAGAAGAAAATCTTATTAATTTACCTATACATTATAGATTACATTATCGGCAAGGATAACACTATTACAGCATTAGAAAAAACAAAAACAACAAACCATCCTTTATTTGAGATACGTAAGGAACCTGTTGACGATGAGCAGCAGAACAAGTAGGTTGTAAAGTTAATTATGAATCTGTTGCTTTTGCTTTTGCTTGAACTTTTCTTGTTTTAGATATGGAATATATTGAAGACAGCTTGATTTTGATGTCATCGAATGTACTTTTGCACCTATTTTAAAGTTATACATCATATCTATGCTCTCACCTTCTACTCCTCTCTATCCTGACTGAGGATACCGCTACCTATTTGGTGATGTTATATTATCATATCTAGCAAGATTATCGATCAATCCAAATGTATTTCTAATCTTTGTTTTGTTATTGATAGGTGAGTTATATTCATATATAGAAATATTGTAGTATAAATCGTCAAACTTTGCTATCTTATTTTTACTATACAAGTTAAAGTTCTTTTCCATATTATAGCCTACCATATGATTACTTAATCTATCTTCCCAATCAGAGTCTGCTATAAGAATGACTCTTTCAGCTTTGACTGGAATGTCGTCATAGTAATCAACTATTTGATAATTGTTCAGATGGAATGCATATTTAGGTATCCATGAATAAAAAGGATTTGAAATCAATACTATTTTATTTTTATAATCAGTGTTATTATGAAGATATTGAGTAACAAATGCAGTTGCTTTAAAATGAGAAGAATTATCGCCTATTATGATGCTTTCAGTCAGGTATAGTAGACCAACAAAAAATCCTATTCCCGAAATTATACTAAATAGTAAAATCTGTTCAACACTCTTTACATTGATCGTTTTCCATAGTTTTTCTATCAATATAGCTGAGACTATGCAAAATATAGGAAAGAGTGGAATCAAATGCCAATACGAAACAAATCCTGCAAAATAGAGAAGGGCCAGAAACGGGAGTGTCCAAAGTAAGGGAAAGATATCTTTTTTTATTGCTGCAAAAACTAATCCTATTATACCAAGGGATATTAAAATTGAATCAGTTCGAAAATCATAATCTATAGCTTCAAATAATGTTTGGGTTCCTCTATGTGTTTCAAAATATATTCCGTTCAACCAGAGATTGAATTCATTAATGTATAGAGCATAAGCAGGCCAAATTAATGGTATCAAAATAACAGGAATAAACCATAAACCTAAAGCCTTTAGACTTTTATTTTTATTATTATTATTTGTATAAACTAGTAATCCTACTAAAGGAATCATAGTAAATATAGGAATCTTTGTAAAGATGGCTAGTCCTAGAAATATGCCTGAAAGTATGACTAATAGAATGTGTGGTTTGTTTTTATTTTGCTTATCTTTCTCCTTATACTCTGATGAATTCTTTTTTGAATAAATTGCAAATAATATAGAACATAAGAGAAAAGGTAGTTGGATAGATTCTAGCCATACTCTTCTTATAATCCATGTTGTAGGTGTTACAGCAAAGAGAATAGATGCAATAAGTGCAACAGTCCTATTATAGCGATGTTCAGCTATTTTGTATACAAGAAAAGTATCAACAACTGCCAGTAATCCCATTAACACTCTTGGAACAAAATAAAGCAATTCAATAGAATGTAGTACATCGCCATTAGAAGAAGGATGCAATGAATCTGGATAACCAACAATCCCTAATACACCTGCCAAAAAGAATTGAGCAAAATATGGATGATCGTATAGAAATGATTCCTGAGGTCCTTGACCTTCTAATAGGTTCATAGCCCTCCGTATGTAAATACCCTCATCATTAGATGGTCCATATGGAAATCCTGCTGGATTCCAAAGATGAGTAAATGCTGATAATAGTAAAATTAGAGCCAATATGAAAATGGAAGAAGATGGAATATGAATAATACTTATTGCAGAAAAACTGCGTTTCTTCAAGTTTAATTTCAATTACATACTGCTTTATCTTTTAAAGTTTTTATTATTTTCAAAAAAATTGGTCTAATATCTGTCTTAGTCAAAAAATTCTTGTTAATATATTCAAGCTAGTAATGAGCTTTGCAGCGTTTGATTAATTAATTAAATTATCTTAGGAATTTGATTATTGTTATAACAAACAAGATGCTTTAGCCTTCATCCTATAGTTCTTCTTTCTTACTTAATAACTTCTTTACTGCCTGTTTGTTGTCCTGTTTTTGTTGTTGTTGTTGTTGTTGCTGCTGCTATCGCTGATGCTAATGCAGCCAGATATAATCCAATTCCAATTAATAGATTACCACTAAATCCTATCACCATAGAGGATGTGGCAGTTAACACCGTTCCTATCACCGAAGCAATAACATTTACACCCCATAGCAGAGTAATATCTTGATTACTATCGTATTCTTCAGCTGAATGCATAGAAGAATTAGAAGCCATTCTGGTAATAGACGGAAATTGAAATCCCATAAGAAAGCCAACAGGTAACAAAAGTGCAAAAGTTAGCGCAATTCTTCGATCCAGCTGCAAGATTATACTTAAATCTATAATCTGTTGTAGAAAAAAATAATAAGATATTACTATTCCGGCTAGAATTGGTATTGATACTACTATTGCCTTGTAATGACTTTTTCTGAATAATCTTCCACTGAAATATGCACCTATTCCAGTAGATAGTAGAATTGAAAACAGTATAACAGATAATGCCATTATTGGGGTGCCAAGCAGTAATAGAAACTTTTGAAGAAAAGTTATTTCTAAAAATATGAATCCAAGTCCAATGCATATTACAAAGATTATATGGAAGTATGATGAGGATGTTAGCCGAATTCTAGTTATCTTCGAATAGTATAACAAAAGTAATGCAAGTAGAGCAGACAATCCAGATATAGTTACTAGGAGTAGTAACAGCGGCTCTGGAATCAGTTGATTTGCAAAATAGAAGGGAGAATCATCTGTAGGTACTTTTAAACTACTTACACTTGTTATTTTTTGAGGATCATAACTTAATTGAGATGCTTGTTGCTGTTGTTCTTGATAATTATTATTATTATTTTTTCTATTATCCAATAGCAAATTGTCATAAGGATCGGCTATATATCCTCCAGGGATTGCGATGACTTTAGCATCATTTCTGGCAATTCTCTCTTTTATTAAATTAATTTGAGATTCTGTAAATGGCTTATTTTTAATAATCAGAAGAACAGGATATAATAGTTGTTCATTATCTTTTGATCCAAAAGTCAAACCAGGACGATCTTCAACTACCAGAAGCTGTTTGCTAATATTCTCAATATTTTTTTCAGGTTGTTGCTCTTGTAATGATTCAACTACAAGTGGCATGAGTCTTGGTAATTCAGTACTCCAACGTACCATTACAAGCATCCCATTATCTCCATTTAGATGACCCAAATACTTCCTGAATGCTTCTACGGTGTAAAGATAATTTTCTGATAGTGCATATCCACCAGCTAGTTGCGCAGCCCAAGAATCTACAAGCTTTAGCACTATAATATCATATTTTGAATTTGTAGAGCTGATAAACCGCCTACCATCATCGATATGCAATTCAACATCCTTACGATTATTATATAAATTTCCTGCTAAATTGCCAAAGTTTTTAACAGCTGATATTATCAACGGATTTATCTCAACTGCAGTAACCTTCTTTGAGCCTCCAGCCAATGCAACTAAGATATCTTCTCCTCCACCGCTGCCAATAACTAAAGTACTATTGTTTGCATTTGGGGATAATACTTCATATGGCAAATAATCCATATATCCTTTTAACCATTGGAGATCAGCGTAAGAACCATTCCATTTCAATATTGGAGTAAGAGCATCTGCATCAATAAGTATCGCACCTAATGATCTGGATGCATTATTCTTAATACCATTGGTATCTAGAATAACATCAATCCTGGAAAAGGAATTCCACTGAGTTAATATATCTTGTAGGTTTGAAAGCTTAGTCACCACAGAACGCAAACCCTTATCTTCACCAGGTAGTATTGGTAACATATTATTAGAACTTGAAAAATTGCTTAGTAGTAATACAAAGAAGATTGAGAGAAAACTTATTCCGTATAATATTAACTTCTTTTTGTTAACATATTGATTATGTATATTTTTCTGTATATGACTTAGCAGTATTAAAGCAGAGACAACTGATGGACCTACAACTAATATACAAATGAAAAGTATCAAGGATTCTGCACCCAATCTTTGTAGGAGAGGATCAAGAATAAGTGTAGCAGCTGCTGCTCCACCTAAATCAACAAAGTAAAGTTTAGCTACTTCTCTTGGCATTGCAAGATATATTAAGGCCATTGACATCCCAGCAAAAAAGAAAGGAATTGATGAGACCAAAAAGAATTGGTAAATAAATGATATATTAGGAGGAATGACATGTCCTACTAAAACTAAAAATATTGGCAGTGAAGCTGCAAATACAATAATGCATTGAAGTATTTTTGATGGCAACTCCTCTTGTTTGATTTTATTCTTTGTAAGATGAATTACCAAAGCTCCAATTCCAAGTCCAAAAAATGCTATCGAAATTGCCATAAAACCATAACTATACCATAGTATAATTGAAAAAATTCTAGTCAATGTAAGTTCAAATAACAATACACTCATTGATGAAACGAAAAGTGCAACAAGAAGAAAACTCATTAGAGGTAAAATGGCCACTTAAACTCACATAACTATATTTGGAGATGATATATAGTTTTATAACTGTATTCTAGTTAAATATAGTAGCACCCAGCTATTCCAGACGTTCAGACTAAACTAGAACAAGGCACTCTAGTTGCTATGTTGGCTGTGGACGTGGAAGAGTACTTATCAAATTAGCACAGACTTATCCCAACTCTAGGTTCGTACCATATGATGTCTTTAGATAGGCTATCAGTAATGCTAACGCTAATGCTATTTCTGCTAGAGTGGCTGAGGGTAAAATTCAGATAATTAGACGTAGTAGTAGATGAATTGCCTGAGGAATCTGACATTATTACTACTTTTGATGTAGTACATGATATTACTAATCCACGTCGTGCATTACATGCTATTCGTCAGGCTCTACAACGAAATGGAACGTATCTTATGCTGGAAATAAATTGCACGGACAAACTTGAAGATAATATAGGTCCTCTTGGTGCTTTTATAGCATGAGTGTGTTATACGGTATGACTACATCTTTGCAGCTGGTGGTGAAGGATTAGGTACAGCGGGTTTACCTGAGTCCAAAGTTAGAGAGTTTTGTAATGAAGCATGTTTCAGAACAGTGCATAGACTTGCTATAGAGAATCCATTCAATGCACCTTATGAAATAAAGCCATAACAAGATGAATATACAAAATAATGTCATTTACAATCCTGAATAAAGAGAGAAAGAAAAATGCAATTGTTGTTTAAAAAGCAACTTGATTTATTGTTATAGTAGTAGTTCTGGAATTGTTGTCTATTGTCTTGCTGTCTTAAATCAATCAGCAATATCGCCTTTACTATTATGATAAATTTCTGACTCTTCTGTTCTGTAGGTATTACTTTGATCCTATATTTGGGAGTGTTTATGGTTGGTAATAATGCAGGATTAGAAGTAGCTGCTGTAGTAGTAATAGAGGTTAATTCACAGGTTCGGTGAAATGCAGGACAGATTTGACTCTATTTGCAACTCAACATACTAACAAGATTCAAAAAAATAGGAGGTTTTAGGTAAAAGCTAATGACCAAAGCAACGCAGTTTACTTGCATTAGCTGCAGGAGTGTTAAGTGGACAACCTCTAGCGTAAGCTTGGTGTTGTTGCATCATACTAATACTTTCTATAGCTATTACACCTAATACTCCTAGGGCTGCAACTATAGCAAAGATTGCTAGTTGTGTTTGTCTATTCAATTTTAGCTAAATATTAATATAAAGTAAATAATATATAAGAATTTCCGGTAAAGAATCATTTTTGTAACCGTATTAGGAACAATTTCATAAATATTTGTTAGTATTGACGCAACCATCTAAATTAATAAACACGTGAGAAGAGCATAACAGTAACAGCTCAAGCAGCAGTAAAGTGTGTTTCTTTATTTGGTTAGAACATTCGCATTAGACTTGCATGAGCCCAAACATAGCTAATTAAAGAAAAATTACATTGGTTAAAAGTAAATAGAGAATTTACTTTATTTAAAATAGATACTGCAATATTGAGAAACGATATGCAAAAGAAAATTACTACTGCTGTTATTGTTATAGTATCAATCAGCGATATCGTCTTTGCTATTATGAAAACCTTCTGGATCTTCTATTCTGTAGGTATCACTTTGAGTAGATAGGTTTGGGAACGTAGATGATGACTGTGACAGCGATAACTTGGGATTGTAAGAAGAATTCGCATTAGTATTTATAACATTATTTGCCAATGCTTCGACAAGGTTTTCATAATGCTTTTCAGTCAAATATAATATACTATCTTTATTGACTTCAAGGTATTTGGTAATGCTATTGTCATTATCTTTGTATTGTTCACCATCGTTCGCGCTGGGCATGTTCTGAATTAACTTTACCATTTCAGGATCATCTTTTAACGTCTGAATTAATGCCACAAATGATATTGATATTAGTTGTTTATTATTTGCCAAAACGCCTTTAACATTTTCTTTGACTATCTGATTCAGCTTTGAATAGCCTTCTCCTTTCAATGTATTCGCAATCAACTTTTCTAGTCTATCCTTTTTAGCAGTAAGCTCTTGTACTCTTTGTTCTGTTCTCTTGCACTGTTGTTCAGAAGAGAATGCAATCTTGTCTAATATTGATATTCTAAGTTCCAAAGCCTGCTATACACTGCTAAATTTAAAAATATAGCTATGATATTTTACTGCTATATCTGTTATTATGATTATTCTTTTATGCACTTGCTATCAAGATAGTATTTATTTAGGAGGGTGTCACCTTCCATATTGCTCCTGTGTATGGATATGCCCATGCCAAAGGTAGAGGCAATGGGGTCCCATTGGGCAATTCGTTTCTTAATTCAATTTTTCCTATACTGATTATATAAAGTGCTCCATTATCTCTTTCGTCAAACTCTATGCCAACAGGTCTAAAATTAGCATCAGGATTCTTTAAAGAAATAAAGTTACTGTGATTTCCATTGATTGGATCCAATACTATTACCTTTTGACCAACTATTTCTTGTTGGTCTTTTAGCTGTAAGGGCACTAATTGATCAATGATATTTTCTGTAGTAAGTGGATGAGTTATAGGAGCCATTATCCCTATTTCACCTGCAAATGCCATTCCCTCAAATCCGAAATTGGTATTGGTGGAAAAATCAAACTGTGTTACTCCTGCATATTTATCAATCAAAGATAATGGTTTTTCTACCGGTGGGTGATTTGCCATCAGAAATTGAAGTGATTGATTTCCCGCCGATGATTTGAATTTAGGATCGGTTACTGGTTCTGCATTGCCAAAATAATTAGGCCATCCATAAAAGGCCGTTTCATTTAGATTTATCTCATAGAATTTATCATTATCATTTGCTATTGGTCTACTTCCTCTCTCATCTGCACCATTATCCGTAGCAAATAGTTTACCTTCACTATTAAATGCTAATCCAAAAGGATTTCTAAGGCCCCATGCCACAAGTTTAATATCTGAACCATCTGGATTTGCACTTAATATGGCACCATTACATTTTATATCGCCTTTAACTTTCTGCCCCTCTGATGCAGTATTGCTAAATGGCATAAAAGCACCGGTAGTTACAGTATCGTCCTTATCATGAGGAGTAAGAGGATCTGCAGATGTAAAATTCTGGCCTGTCAATGTAATATCTTGGCAAGGTATATCATGTTCTTTAGGAACTGTTTTTAGCCATCCATGAAAAGCATTATCTTCACCAACTACTCCGGTGTTTGTTTTTACTCCTTGGCCAACATATAGCCTACCATCTTGTCCAAATGCGATTTGATTATTGTGATGATCACCCATACTTGGAAGTCCTACGATAACGTCAGACATAATACCATTTTTATCAATAGATGAGATTGCTCCTCTGTGTGAAACATATATTTTTCCTTTATAATATTCAATATCAGTTATTGGTGCATTCAGCATTCTATCAATGAAAACAGTTGTATTTCCATTTTCATCTGCTTTAAGTATCCTTGGAGTTGGTTTGAATTCTCCGTATATGTAGCCTGATTCTGCAATA
>WUUC01019065.1_pt1 | contig 11083 bp, 6 predicted proteins | sample 6278441 | NCBI WGS metagenome assembly WUUC01 (sample SAMN13675441, study PRJNA597444) | soil metagenome | isolation source: soil | place: USA: Washington | collected 2017-10 | reverse complement strand
TGGCCGCCTTCGCCCGGTTCACGCTGCACCTGGTGTACGCCATCAGCAACCAGTTCTCGAAGGTGCGGGCCTTCGTGTTCATCGACGGCATCGACGAGGTCACCCGCCTCTTCGAGGGCACCGAGGACATCGCCCAGGCCGTGCACCGGGTCAACACCGAGGCCGACGTGATCTGGGTCGACGGCCACAGCGACTACGGGCACGCCTTCGAGGTGTTCTGGCAGCGCTGGGGCCGCGAGATCGGGCCCAAGTCGACCGTGCTGCTGCTGGGCGACGCCCGGAACAACTACCACGCCTCGCAGGCCTGGGTGCTCAAGGAGATGCAGCACCGGGCCCGTCACGTGTACTGGCTGAACCCCGAGCCCCGCAGCTACTGGAACACCGGCGACTCGATCATCGGCGAGTACTCGACGTTCTGCGACGGCGTGTTCGAGTGCCGCAACCTGCGGCAGCTCGAGCGCTTCGTCGACAACCTGGTCTGAGGTCGGGCCGCCGGCCGGGTCTCCCGGCCGGCCCTGACCGCGGCCTCGGCCACCCTCGGCAGCGGTGGGCGGCAGTTCGACCACGCAGTCGAGCATCGACCGGTCGACCTGGGGCATGATGCTCCTCTGTGAGTGATCTGGGGTCACCCGGCGGGGATCCTGGCAACCGCGTCCCGCGGTGGCCGGCGCGTCCACGTCCCGGCGCGCCCCAACAGTCCCCGCCGCCGGCACCGCCGCCCCAGGACTCGGAGGAGGACTGGCCGCCCCCGTCCTCCTCGCCCTCCCAGCCGAGCTGGGGGCCGCCTCCGGCCGCTTACCCGGGCCGGGCGCCGGGTGCCGGGCACCAGCAGCGCCAGCAGCAGCAACGACGCCAACAGCCGCCGGAGCCGCAGCGGCCGACGTCGGGTGACCAGTGGCCGGCGCCGCCGCCCATGCCGCCCGGTCGGACCACCGGCCAGTACGACGCCGTCGATCCGACCATCGCCGACTTCGGGCCGGGGCTGGGCGCCGAGTCGGCGCAACCGCAGGCGCCGACGCCGTGGTACCCGGCGCCGCAGCCGCCTCCCCGGCCCCAGCTGCAGTACGACGATGACGACGAGGCCAACGATCCGGTGGCCGTGGCCGCCTGGGTCCTCGGGGTGCTGGGTGGGATCGGCGGCATCGTCTGTGGCGTCGTCGCCCTGCGCCGCATCAACGAGTCGGGCCGGCCGGGCCGGTGGATGGCGGTGGCGGGCATCGCCATGGGCCTGGTGTGGGTGGCGGCCGTGGCCGTGCTGGTCAGGCAGATGGGGCCCGGTGCCGCCGGGCGCGACGGGTCGGGTGACATCGACGAGGCCGGCGAGCTGAGCGCCTTCTCCTTCCGGCTCGGTGACTGCTGGAACGACCCGCCCCTCGACACCTCGGTGAGCGACGTCGCCGCGGTGCCCTGCGACCAGCCCCACGACGCCGAGGTGTACGCCGTGTTCAGCCTCGACGAGGGCGACGGCGCCTTCCCCGGCGACGACGCCGTGGCCGCGGCGTCGCAGGCGGGCTGCGTCGAGCGCTTCGCCGAGTTCGCCGGCGCCGAGTACGCGGTGTCCGAGCTCGAGGTGGTCTACCTCAGCCCCACCAGCGACTCGTGGGAGTCGGAGGGCGACCGCATCGTGGTGTGCTCGGTGAGCGATCCGGCCGGGCAGTCGACCGGGTCACTGCGCCAGTCGGGCGCCCAGAGCTACCCCTGAGCGGTCGGCGCGATCGGCGCGTACGGGCGGACGACCCCAGCGGCGCCCGCCTCCGGCAAAACGATGAACGCCCCGGCCGTGCCACCGGAGCGTTCAACGTGCCGCACGTCAGAAGCCTCTCGCTACCCGACGGCCGCCTCGGCGGCCGGCCGCTGGGAGGGAGAGGACCGCGCCCCGGAGCCGACGGGGGGAGTCGACCCGGGGCGTGCGGACCTCATCTGAGAACTGACGGACGAGCGACGATCTGTCCCTCTTCGTTCAGCGCTGCTGACAGGGACCACGGTAGAGCGGCGATGTTGCACCGGTATCTCGCCACCGTCAGCGCCCGGTTCCCAGATCCTGTCGCGCATCTGAACCCGCCGGGCCGGGCGAGCGGGGATGCGCCCGCACGTCGCCGTGGTGGTGGCGGCCGCCGCCACCCGGGCGACCTCACGGGCCAGCCCGGTCAGCACGGCCCGCACCGACAGCGGGTCGAGGTCCAGCGCCGCGGCGGCGGCGCAGGCCGGGGCGCTGACCGATCCCGAGGCCGCAGCCGTCGCCGCGTCGAGCGGGCGGAGGCCCCCCACCCGAGCCAGGATTCCCAGCGCCACGGCGTGATGGGGCATGCGGGCCAGCTCGCGGTAGATCGGCGAGGGCCACGCCATAGCCGCGACCCTGAGCAGCTGGTGGCCGTGGCGGCGGGAGGCCTGGCGGGCGGTGGCCGTGGGCAGCCGGGCCGACGCCAGCACGTCGAGGTCGGCCAGCGACAGGCGGGAGGCGGTGGTGGCGGCCGCCACCTCGGCAGCGGCCGAACCGACGGTGCGCAGCCGTCCGTAGAGGAAGGCGCGCAGGTCGCCGATGGTCCCCTCGGCCGCGAGGTCGAGCACCGAGCCGACCTCCGAGCCCGAACGGCCGAGCGCCGCGCCGGGTGGGAGGTGGCCGTGGGTCAGGTTGAGCAACGACGCGGCGGTGGGCCCCGTGGGGGCGCGGCGAAGCGGGCGAGGCTGTCGACGAGGCCCCGAGGGGTCGGGTCCGGACATGTGCCCTGCCCCTTTCGGCGGCGTGTCATCGGGCGGCCGGGACGATACGGCAACGGTGTTGCCCCGCCGTCTCCGTCACGTCAGCGCACGATGGCCACCTGCTCATGCGCGAGTGGCCGCCGCATTGCCCGATTCTGACCCCGCCGGACCGGCCGTCCGCCGCACTGCCCGCTGGGCTGCCGCCGGAGCGGTCAGCCGGGGCAGCCGCCGTCACTCGTCGTGGAAGCGGCGGGTGGGCTGCTGGCCCTCCAGGCGGGATCCCAGGTTCACGGCCGTGTCGACCAGGGCCACGTGGCTGAAGGCCTGGGGGAAATTGCCCAGCATGCGCCCGGCCTTGGGGTCGTACTGCTCGGCCAGCAGGCCCACGTCGTTGCGCAGGGCGAGCAGCCGCTCGAACAGGGCGGTGGCATCGTCGAGGCGGCCGATGAGGCCGTAGCAGTCGGCGAGCCAGAAGGTGCAGAGCAGGAAGGCCCCCTCCTCGCCCTGCAGCCCGTCGATCTCGGGGTGGGGGCGGTAGCGCCAGACGAAGCCGTTCTCGTCGGTGAGCTCGGTGGCGATGGCGTCGACGGTGGCCACCACCCGCGGGTCCTCGGGGGGTAGGAAGCCGGTGAGGGGGACCAGCAGGAGGCTGGCGTCGAGCTCCTTGGACCCGTAGGACTGGACGAACGCGCCCCGCTCGTCGATGCCGTTGGCGCACACGTCGGCGTGGATCTCCTGGCGCAGGGCCTTCCACCGGTCGACGGGGCCGTCGAGGCCGTAGACCTCGGCGGTGCACACGGCCCGGTCGAAGGCGACCCAGGCCATGACCTTGGAGTGGGTGAACTGACGGCGGGGGCCCCGGACCTCCCAGATCCCCTCGTCGGGCTCCTTCCAGGCGCCTTCGAGGTAGTCCATCAGGGCCTTCTGCAGGTTCCAGGCGTCGTCCGACGCCGACAGCCCGCCCCGGCGGCCGACCCACAGGGCGTCCATGACCTCGCCCCACACGTCGAGCTGGAGCTGGCTGTGGGCGGCGTTGCCCACCCGCACCGGCGCCGAGCCCTCGTAGCCGGGCAGCCAGGGCAGCGTGCGCTCTTCGAGGCGACGCTCGCCGGCCGGTCCGTACATGATCTGCAGCGACGACGGGTCGCCGGCCACGGCCCGCAGCAGCCAGTTGCGCCAGGCCTCGGCCTCTTCGGTGTAGCCGGCCTCGAGCAGCGACAGCAGGGTGAAGGTGGCGTCGCGCAGCCAGCAGCACCGGTAGTCCCAGTTGCGCTCGCCGCCCAGCGTCTCGGGCAGCGAGGTGGTCGCCGCGGCCACGATGCCGCCGGTGGGGTGGTAGGTCAGGCCCTTCAGCACGGTCAGCGAGTGGCGGACGTCGGCGGCCCATCGGCCCTTGTAGCCGCAGCGGCCGATCCACTCGTCCCACCAGCGCTCGGTGCGGGCGATGGCCTTCTCGGGGTTCGACGGCTCGGGCATGTGGTGGTGCGACGGGTACCACTGCAGCTCGAAGGGCACGCGCTCGCCGGCCTCGACGGCGAAGTGGGCGGTGGTGCGGTGGTCCTCGCCTCGCAGCTCGGCAGGCGTGGTCAGCACGACGGCGTCGGGACCGGCGATGGCCCGCCACCGGCCGCCGATGGTCTGCACCCAGGGGACGATGGAGCCGTAGTCGAACCGGACCCGCAGGTCGACGGTCATCTCCACCCGACCCTTCCGGCCCTCGACGATGCGGATCAGGTCGGGCCGCTCGTCGCGCAGCGGCATGCCGTCGATGACCGCCACCTCGCCGGTGTCGGTCTCCCACACGGTCTCGAGCACCAGGCCCGACCGGTAGCGGCGGGTCACCCGGCGGACGCCCCCGGCCGGGGCGATGCGCCAGCGGCCGTTCTCCTCGTCGCCCAGCAGGGCGGCGAAGCAGGCCGGGGAGTCGAAGCGGGGGAGGGCCAGCCAGTCGATCGAGCCGTCCTTCGACACCAGTGCCGCGGTCTCGCTGTCGCCCAACAGCGCGTAGTCCTCGATCGGTGTCGACATGCAGCTAGGTCTACCCAACCGGCACCATTGCACACGACACGCGGCCGCGGTGCGCCCGGGACGCGACACGGCGGCCACCGGCGGAGGCTCCGGTGACCGCCGTCGTCGATCGGTGTCGTGGGAGGACTAATCGCGCAGGCAGAGCCCCACGACGTCGCCGGCGTAGCGGCCGACCCAGCCGCTGTCGACGATGGTCCGGTCGTGGACGTGGACGCCGATCACGTAGCCGCACCGGCCCAGGGTGGTGGTGTCGAGCTGCCACGTCCCGCCGTCGGCGGTCCCCGAGATGAAGGGGTAGCTGCGGCTGAGCGGCATGGTCGATCCGGCCGGGGCCGGGGCCGGAGCCGGTGAGACGAAGGACCCACCGTTGGCCGGCGAGATCGACAGCGTCACGCTGCCCAGGTGCTCGTCGGCGGCCGTGTAGGTGCCCTCGATGAGGTCGCCCACGGTGAAGTCGCCGCAGGGGCCGTTGCCCGAGGTGATGGTGATCGAAGCTGCCGGTCCGGCGTTGTCGAGGCGAACGGCCACGGCGCTGCTTGTCCAGACCGGACCGGGGTTGGCCGGGTCCTTGACCCGCACCCGCACGAGCCAGCGCCCGGTGAGCCCGGCGGTCTGCCACCGGCCGAGGACGTTGCCGACGGGGAAGATCTGGGCGTTGCCCAGACCGCCGCTGAGGTCCTCGCGGTGCTCGTACCAGCCCGATCCGTCGACGGTCTGGCTGACCGCCGGGAGGTTGGACCACACGCCGTTGAGCAGCCGGTCGAGCCCGAGCGAGAACGAGTTGGTGACGCCCTGCCAGGAGACGCCGCTGTCGTCGCTGATCTCGATGCGGTACTTGAGCGGCGCCGCTCCCGAGCTGCTGTCGGAGGGGTTGGCGATGCGCCCGGTCAGGATCACCTCGCCGCCGAAGGGGCTGTCGGTGGCGACGAACCCGGCCAGAGCGGCGGGACCGTTGGCCAGACCGCTGGTGGGATCGATGTCGTCGACGTCCATGCCGCCCACGGTCTGGACGATCGGGGTGTGGCCCGACAGCACCGGCCCCGGGTCCACGACGACCAGCGTCTCGAGCCGGTTGCCCCAGGTGGGGACGTAGTTGGGGTTGGCGCAGGGCGCCGGCGCGTTCCACGACAGCACAGCCCGGATGGGCACGACCCGGGCGCCCTGCCAGCAGGGCCGGCGCAGCTTGTCGAGGTCGACGGGCAGGAAGACGGCGTACTCCAGGCCCTTGTCGGGCAGCGAGGACACGTCGTGGACCTTGACCGAGGTGGTGCCCAGGCAGGTCTCGTAGCTGCCGTTGCCGTCGACGTCGGCCCAGAAGGTGACGTACTCGCGGCTGCCGGCCGTGCAGGCCCCGCCCGAGTAGCCGAAGGGCTTGTTCACCCTGATCACGCCGACCAGGTGCTCGACGTTGGGGTCGAGGCCGATGGCCTCCAGCCGCTCGTAGCTGGTGTCGCCGTCCGGCGGGAACAGGAGGTCGCCCAGCTTGCCCAGGTCGAGCTCGAGCGCCTCGGCCAGGCTCTGGGCCCCGGGCGCCTGCAGCTCGGCGAGGGCCGTCGGGTGGTCGACGGCCCGGCGCAGCTCGGTGTGGGCGAAGCGGTGGGGCTCGACCTTGTCGCCGTAGGCCTTGCGCAGCTCGGCCCAGGGCACGGGCTGGGGGTCGAGCGCCGTGACCTCGGTCGACGCCAACAGCTCGGCCACCGCGCTCGGGACCTTGACCTTCACCTCGTCGAGCAGGTCGGTGAGGGGGAACAGCTTGCGCGGGGCGATCTGGATGTTGGTGTCGTGGACGTCGCCCCACACCGGCACGAAGCCCGGGTCGTCGGGCGGCGGGGGAGCGTTCCACGACAGGATCGCCCGCACCTGGGCCAGGTTGTCGAAGAAGCAGAACCGCTTGCGGGTCGAGATGTCGAGGGACACGGCGTGTTCCAGCCGCTTGCCGCCCCCGGTGCCCTCGGGGATGTCGTGGGCCCGGAAGCTGGTCAGGCCCAGGTCGGTCCAGTCCTTGCCGTCGGTCGACAGGTAGAACCGGACGTACTCGGGCGTCCCAGCCGAGCACACGCCGCCGCCGTAGCCCGAGGGCTGGCGGACGTAGACCACGGCCTCCAGCCGGTCGAACTGGGGCTGGAAGCCGACCGAGCCGATCTCCTCGTAGAACGTGTTGCCGGCGATCTCCAGGACCGCCGGGTAGTTGCTGCCGGCCAGGTTGCCGAAGTGGTTGGGGTTGGCCAGCAGCAGGGTGCGGAACGCGGCGCGCTCCTGGGGGAAGGCCTGGTCGTCGGCCGCCGCTGTGCTCGCCGCCTTGGTCGCAGCCGTGCCTGCCTTGGCCACCTTGGGGGACTTGGGGCTCATGGTCGCTCTCCCGGTGAAGGGTGTGTCACTCACCGGGACAGAGCCGCCACGCTCCGTCCAGATACGCCGGTCGCAGGCGCCGTGTCAGCCGGGCGGGTCGTCGCCGCCGACGCCGATGACGGCGGCGACCAGGTCGACGAACTGCTGCTTGGGGCCGAGGTAGAGCGCCGGCCAGCCGATGGCCACGCCGGCGGCCGGGTGCGCGACCAGCTCGTCGTGGACCCCGCGGGCCGTCGTGCCGACGTCGTAGCCCTTGGCCGCGAGGTCGGCGCAGGTCAGGGCGGCGATGGCCAGGGCGCCGAGGCGCAGCGGGCCCTGTTTGATCTCGCGGAAGTCGTTGGTGGCCCGGGCCACGCGGTCGAGGCGCCGCTGGGCCTCGTCGTTGTCGCCCAGCGATCCGCTGAGGAGGGCGCCGGTGACCTCCCAGATGGGGATGGGCCGGGCCTCGGCGGCCGCCGCGTCGATGACGGGCAGGGCCATCAGCAGGAAGTCGTGGTCGCCGCGCTCGTAGGCCGACCACAGCAGCTGGCCGTGGATGGTCTCGTCCACGGCCACCCCCCAGTCGGCGCCCAGTTGCTGGGCCTTGGTGTTGGCCTGCTCGAAGTCGTCGAAGCGGCGGTCGTAGAGGGCCCACATGGCGTCGAGGGCGGCCACGAAGTAGCGGTGGTAGTCGGACCGGGTGCGCTCCGCGATCTCGCGGTACTCCTCGGTCATGGCGCGGCCCTCGTCGGGCCGGGCCAGCAGCGTGAGGTCGATGATGGCCGCCAGCAGGCCCAGGCTGCGGTGGTAGTCGGAGCCCCGGGCCAGGGCCATCATCCGCCGCGACCGCTCGAGCTGGACCGCCGGCAGGTCGACGTCGCTGAGCGCCTTGCGGGCATGCGAGAGGACCTCGGCCGCGGTCAGCGAGTCCTCCAGATCGCCGGCCAGCTCCAGCGCCTGGCGGGCATAGGGCGTGGCGATCTCGATGTCGACCGAGCCGTCCTGGAAGAGGCCGCCGGCCAGGCAGGCCAGGATGCGGGCCCGCAGCAGCTGCTCATCGTCGGGCAGGGCATCGAGCAGCCGGGCCAGGCGGGCTTCGAGCTTGCCCTCGTAGCGGCGGGGGTCCCAGGTGATGCGGGCCATGATCAGCGCCACCTCGGCCTCGGCGATGGGGTCACCGGCCTCGGCCGCCTCGTCGGCCGCCTTCAGGTAGAGCTGCTCGGCCTGGTCCCAGTTGCCGTCGAGCCGGCTGGCCTCGGCCTGGCGCAGGCCGTTGACCACCGAGTCGGGCATGCGCAGCCGACCCCGCCCCGTGCCCCCGAGGCGGCTCATCACATCCGCGAAGATCCCGCTGGTGGAGGCATCCGCGTCGACCGAGGCCATCTCCCGCCAGCGGTCGGCCACCTCGAGGGCGGCATGAGCGCCGCTGAGCTCGAGCACGGCTCGGGTGGCGGCGGCCCAGCAGGGGGCGCTGTCACGCTCCTCCTCGGCCCAGCGCCGCAGCCGGTCGCTGTCGAGACCCATGCGGGCGGTCTCCGACAGCCAGCACCAGGCGGCCAGCTCGCGGGCCTGGCGGCGCTCGGCCCGCAGGTCGTCGGTCAGCGTCGCGACCCCCGGGCCGTCGATCAGCTGCAGGCCGTCGAACAGCTCGCCCCGCCACAGGTCGTCGGCCCCCAGCAGCAGGGGGAGGGCGTCACGGTCACGGCCCTGGGCGTGGGCGGCCGCACCGGCGCTCACGCGGGAGCGGAAGTCGTCGGCGTCGACGGCCACCAGCTCGCGGTCGAGAGCGATGTAGCCCGACTGGGGTGCCCGGCCCCGGTGGACGGGCTTGGGCGCCTTGAGCGCCGTGCGCAGCCGGGACAGCTGGGGATCGAGCGACGAGGCCGACACGCCCACGATGCGGCACACCTCGGACTTGGACAGGGGATCGCCCGAAGCGGCCAGCAGGCCCAGGATGGCCCGCTGCGACGGCTGGATGCGATCGGTGATGTCGATCCGATCGGTGCTGTCCCCGCCGTCGACCGTGGCCCGGAACGGCCCGAGCACGGCTACCTCGATCCCCATGCCTCTCCCGCGCTCCCCTTCGTCGACGTGCCCATGCCATCAGGTCGGCAAGGACTCGGCAAGAGTCCCATCTTGCCCTCTCGACGTTGGCTGTGGATAGGCAGCGCGGGGCGTGGGCCTGCGGCGGGTCCGCGTCCCGCCTGCCGCGACCCTTCCGCAGCAGGCGAGAGGCGGGGGCTCCCAGGGAAGAGGCCCAGCTAGAGCTGGTTCAGCTCAGGTGCAGCCCGCACTCGGTCTTGCCCCGGCCCACCCAGCGGCCCGAACGGGGATCGTCGGGGTCGGTGGGGAGCTGGGTGCAGGGCTGGCACCCGATCGAGGTGTAGCCCTGCGACAGCAGCGGGTTGACCGGCACGTCGTGGTCGGCGATGTAGCCCTGCACGTCGAGGTCCGACCAGTTGGCGATGGGGTTGACCTTGACCAGGCCCCGCAGGTCGCGGGTGACGATGGGCGCCGTGGCCCGGGTCGCGGCCTCTTCGCGGCGCAGGCCGCTCATCCAGGCCGCCTTGCCGGCGAGCGCCCGGTCGAGCTGCCCGACCTTGACCGCCGAGCAGCAGTTCTCGGGGTCGACCTTCCACAGCTCCTCGGCGTGGTGGGCCACCGTCATCATGCGCAGGTTGAGGCCGTAGCGCCGCCGCACCTCCTCGACCGTCGCCAGGGTCTCGGGGAAGTGGTAGCCGGTGTCGATGAACACCACCTCGATGGCGGCGTCGACGTTGACGGCCAGGTCGATGAGCACCGCGTCCTGCATGGACGCCGCCAGCGACAGGTGCGGCGAGAACGTCTCGGACGCCCACTGGATGATCTTGGGGGCGCTCCAGGACTCGAACTCCACGTTGAGCTCGGCCAGCTCCTCGTCGTGGAGCTGCGGCACCGGCAGAGCCGGTGGTTCGACGAGAAAGCTCATACGCCTGCGCACTCCCCTTCCCCGACCTCGCCGCTGAACGGCCCGGTCTCGTCGTAGTCGATGTAGTACTCGGGCCCGTCCTCGGGCGACGGGAACACGTCGAGGTCCTTGAGCTGGGCACCGATGCCCTTGGCCCCGCCCGACCGCTCCATCCAGTCGCGGAACGACTCGCCGGCCTGGCGCTCCTCCGAGAACTTCCGGACGACCCGCACGGTGGCGTCGGCCGCGGCCTTGGCCGGCAGCCGCAGCGCCCGCTCGCCGAAGTGCACCTGGGTCTCGCCCACGTAGCCGCCCAGCAGCATCTGGTAGCCCGGCGCGCTCTTGCCGTGGGCGCGGCGCTCGGCACCGTTGAAGCCGATGTCGGCGGTGTGGTGCTGGCCGCAGCTGTTGGTGCAGCCCGAGATGTTGACGCGCAGGCCGCCCACCTCGGCCAGGCCCTCTTCCTCGAGCTTGTCGCCGATGGCGGCGGCCAGGCCCCGGCTCTGGGTGACGGCCAGGTTGCAGGTGTCGGCGCCGGGGCAGGCCACCACGTCGCGCACCAGCTCGGCGCCGGGCTCGGCCATGCCGATGGCGTCCAGCCGCTCGTGGAGGGTGGGGAGCTGATCTTCGGTCAGGCCCCGGAAGGCCACGTTCTGGCGGTTGGTGAGGCGCACCTCGAGGCCCAGGTCACGCTGGATGGCGGCCAGGGACCGGAACTGGTCGCTGGTGATGTCGCCCAGCCGGGCGTAGGCCACGGCCGAGACCGTGCCCTTGGCCGAGCCCCGCAGCACGTTGACGCGGTCCCACCGGTCGTAGGGGCTCTTGGAGGTGATGCTCACCGGGGTGCCCTGGCCCATGGGGGTGAGAGCGGCGCCGTCGGCCACGCCGGCGGGGGCGTCGCCCACCTTCTGCACCTCGTCGGGGATGCCGCCCGGCCACGACGACGAGCCCAGCAGCAGGCGCCGCTCCTTGATGATGCGGGCCTGGACGTCCTCCCAACCCATGGTGGAGACCAGCCACTTCATGCGGGCCCGCAGCTTGTTGTCGCGGTTGCCGTTGTTGTTGAACACCCGCAGCACG
>WUUC01018612.1_pt1 | contig 11083 bp, 11 predicted proteins | sample 6278441 | NCBI WGS metagenome assembly WUUC01 (sample SAMN13675441, study PRJNA597444) | soil metagenome | isolation source: soil | place: USA: Washington | collected 2017-10 | reverse complement strand
AGGGCTATTACTTCGTCATGGGCGACCACCGGAACAACAGCTCCGACAGCCGCCACTGGGGCATGGTGCCCAAGAAGTACATCATCGGAAAGGTGCAGCTTCGCTGGTGGCCGTTGCCCACCGCGCGGGTGTTCTGAGTACCGACCGCTACACGGCAGTCGTCGCGGTCCTGTACCGCGTTCTCGTTCTCAACCTTGCCGTCGCCGCCGCGAAGATCGCCCTCGGTTATGCAACCGGGGCGGTCTCCGTGCTGTCCGACGGGTTCCATTCCCTCACCGACTCAGCCTCCAACATCGTCGCGCTCGTGGGCGTTTCGGTCGCGCGGCTGCCGCCTGACGAGAACCATCCGTACGGACACCGCAAATACGAAACGATTGCCTCGTTCGGCATCCTGCTCTTCCTGATCATCGTCGTGCTGGAAGTCGTGACTGCGGCCGTCGACCGGCTGACGACCGGCTCGGTCCCAAAGGTGTTTCCGGAGGGGATCGGAATCATGACCGTGACGCTGATCGTCAACCTCGCGGTCATGCGCTACGAACTGCGTCAGGGGCACCGGCTGGCCAGCGAAGTGCTGCTTGCCGACGCCAAGCACACGCGAAGTGACGTGCTGACGTCGGTCACTGTGATCGTTGCGCTGCTCGGGGTATGGGCCGGGTACCCGCTGCTCGATCCCCTGGCCGCGCTCTTCGTGGCGGCGTTCATCGGTCACGCCTGCTGGGACATTGCGCAGCATGCGTCGCGGATACTTTCAGATGAGATCGTGATTGCCGAGGACGAGGTGCGTTCCGTCGTGCAGACGGTGCCGGAGGTGATCGGGTGCCACCAGATTCGTACTCGGGGCTCGGCCGATCACGTGTTTGTGGACATGCACATCTGGCTCAACGGCGACATGCGGCTGGACGATGCGCACGCGGCGTCGCACGTGGTGAAGGACAAGCTGATGGCTCGATACCCGCAGATAGCGGATGTGGTCATCCATATCGAGCCGCCCCCGCAGCGTTAAGGCCGCCTGTCCCCCTCAGTTCAAATTTCCATCCTGGCATTGACCACTAGGCACCCGTATTGCTCATCCCAGCCTCGGGGGATGAGGACTTCTATGCCGGAACTTCACCACAACGATTCGATTGGAACCCTCGTGCGGGGCATCCTGATGGATATCCGCGAGCTCATGCGAGAAGAAGTGGCGCTGGCGCGGGTGGAAATCCGCGAGCAGGCGGGTCGCGCGAAGCTGGCGGCGGCCAGCCTCGGGGCTGCGGCCGTGGCGCTCGCGTTCGGCGGCACGTTCCTTTTGATCGCGATAGCCGTGGGGCTCGCAGATCTGCTGGACTGGCCGGTGTGGACCGGGTTCCTGATCGTGGCGCTACTCCTGAGCATCGGCGGATTCCTGATGCTTTCAGCCGGGCGGAAGCGGCTCGCCAGCGTGCAGCCGGTGCCGGAAGAAACTGTACGCACTTTGAAGGAGAACTCGGAATGGTTGAAGAGGCGTCTGTCATCCGCGAATCGATGAACCACACGCGGGCCGACCTGGACTACAAGCTCTCGCGGCTCGAGGAACGCGCGCGCGACTTGAGGCCGCAGGCGGTCGCGCGACGTTACATGCCCGACTATCCGGTGGACCGCGCGATTGGCGCGGTGCTGACGCTCATCGGCACGCGCATGGCGTGGAAGATGATCCGCAACCGGGCGAACCGGCGCCAACGCATCCAGGCGGCGTTCGCCTCCTACGGCCGCTGGTAACACGACGAGGGTCAGACCCTGGTTGTAATCGGACTCAAGTACGGCCTTATTCCGTACTTGAGTGCGATTACAACTAGGGTCTGACCCTCTGGATAGTCAGTAGCCGGCGGCACAGTCGACCTCATTGAGAAGAGGCCGGCCCTCCTGGAAGCGCCGGAGCTGCTCGCCGAACAGGTCGATCACCGCATCCCAATGATCCGCACGAAAGCCTGACGTATGCGGCGTCAGGATCACGTTAGGCAGCGACCAGAACGCGTTGTCCGCGGGCAGCGGCTCGTCGGTGAACACGTCAAGCGCCGCTCCGGCGAGGTGGCCGCTCGCAAGCGCCGCAGCCAGCGCAGCCTCGTCCACCAGTTGCCCCCGCGCGACGTTGATTACGACGGCACCGCGCTTCATCCGCCCAATTGCGGCCGCATCCAGCAGCCGGTCCGTGGCACCAGTCCACGGCGCGGCGAGGACGAGCACGTCACTCGACGCAATCACGTCATGCACCTCAGACGGCCCGACCACCTGACGAACACCCGGCACGCCCCCCTCTTCGGGGCGACGACGGACGGCGACGATGTCCAGACCCAGGGCGGCCGCGCGAACCGCCACTGCCTGTCCGATTGTCCCGAGACCGATGATGCCCATGCGTCGCCCATGCACCAGCCACGGAGACGCGTCGCCGATCATCTCGTTCTGCGCCCAGACACGCGCGTCCTGCCGACGGACGGCCATCGGGAGGCGGCGCGATAACGCGAGGAGGCTGCCAATGACATGCTCGGCGATTGCCGCGGACTGGATGCCGCGCGAATTGGTCACGGCGATCCCTCTGGCGCCAAGTTCCGGCAGCGGCAGCGTGCCCACCGCCACCGCCGATGAGTGAACCCATCGCAGCTTTGTCGCGCGGGCGACCTGCGCGGCATTCAGGATCCACGTGAACGCCGCGTCCGCATCCGGCAGAGCAGCATCCACCTCGCGATCGTCGCGCGCGTGCGCAAACACGATGGATGGAAACTCGCGGCGAAGCCGCCCCACCTGGGCGGCAGGGATCGTCCACGCGACGACTGGTTGCTGGATGGAGATGAGAACGTTCATCGACCGCGACGATAGTGACCGCTCTTCCCGCCAAGTTTCTCGACGAGGCAGATGTCGCCAATCACCATCTCCTTGTCGACGGCCTTGATCATGTCGTAGATCGTCAACGCTGCAACAGCGACCGCGGTGAGCGCTTCCATTTCCACGCCGGTCTGCGCCGTCGTCCTGACACGCGCCTCGATGGCGTACCCCGTCTTCGTTGGGGCCAGGTCGACATCCACCTTCGACAGCGCGAGCGGGTGGCACAGCGGGATCAGTTCCGACGTGCGCTTCGCCGCCATGATACCGGCGAGGCGCGCCGCCTGCAGCGGATCGCCTTTCTTGACCTCGCCGCGTCGGATCAGCCGGAGCGCCTCGGCGCTCATCGTAATCTCGCCGCGCGCCACGGCTTCGCGCGACGTGACCGGCTTGTCTCCAACATCGACCATGGTGACGCGGCCGCGTGGGTCCACGTGCGAGAGCGCCTTGCGCGGCTTAGCTTTCGACATCGCCCTGTGCGAGATAGAAGGACAGGCTTTCGAGGGACACTGTGAGGTCCACGCTCTTCAACTTCACGTCCGACGGCACCTTCAGGGCGCCCGGCGAGAAATTCAGAATTGCTTTGATCCCGGCGCTCACCACCTGATCGACCACCGGCTGCGCCGCCGCGGCGGGCACGGCGAGCATGGCGATCTCGAGCCGGTCGCGACGCGTCACGCGCTTCAGATCCCTGATATCGAAGATCGGCACGCCCCCGCGCGACTCTCTTCCGATCTTGTCGGGCGAGGCGTCGAACATGGCGGCAATTTCGAACCCCTCCTGGCGGAAACCGGGATAGTCCGCGAGGGCCAGGCCCAGGTTCCCGGCGCCCATGATCGCGACGCGCCGCTTCCGATCGAGTCCGAGGATTTGCCGGAGGTGGCGCCGCAGGTCTTTCACGTAGTACCCAACGCCGCGTACGCCGAACTCGCCGAAGTACGCGAGGTCTTTCCGGATCTGGGCGGCGTTCAGATGGAACTGTTCGGCGAGCGCTTGGGAGGAGATCGTCTGGACACCGGCGCTATCGAGATCGTTGAGGCACCGGAGGTAAACGGACAGACGGTTGGTGGTCAGTTCGGAGACCTGCTCGGGCGTCTGCCGCCTCTTGTTCGGTCCTTTCACAAGGTTCAATGCTACCATCACGCGCCATGGCACACTCGACGACTCGCCCTGAAGTCCAGGCCAAAGGGACGTTCCAACCCTACATCCCTCCCACCCAGTCGCCGGCTGAATTCACCATCAAGGCCATCGTGCTCGGCGTGTTGTTCGGGCTGCTCTTCGGCGCATCGACGGTCTACCTCGGGCTGCGCGCCGGCCTGACCGTCAGCGCGTCGATCCCGATCGCGGTGCTCGCGATTTCGGTATTGAAGAAGCTCGGCGGCTCGACAATCCTCGAGAACAACATTGTCCAGACCATCGGGTCGGCGGGCGAGTCCGTCGCGGGCGGAGTCGTGTTCACGATCCCCGCGCTGATCTTCCTGGTGCCATACGGTCCGAACTACTTCAACTACTTCCAGATCACGATGCTGACCTTCGCCGGCGGCATCCTCGGCGTGTTGATGATGGTCCCGCTGCGCCGCGCGCTGATCGTGAAGGAACATGGGGTGCTGCCGTACCCCGAAGGCACTGCCTGCGCGGAGGTGCTCGTCGCGGGCGAACGCGGCGGCAAACTCGCAGCGCTCGTCTTCAGCGGGCTCGGTATTGGCGCGCTCTGGAAGGCGCTCTCGTGGATCTTCAACCTGTTCCGCACCGAGGTGGGCTACTCCGCCCCCCGCACGAGCCAGTTTCCGAACGCCACGCTCAACGTGGACATTTCGCCCGAGTACCTGGGCGTGGGCTACGTCATTGGTCCCCGGATTGCGGGGACGATGTTCGCTGGCGGCGTGTTGTCGTGGCTCGTGCTGTTGCCACTGCTGTCGATTCTTGGCGAGTACATCACCGAGCCGTTCCCACCCATTCACCCGAACTTCGCGAACAACCCGGCGACGGGACGCCCGTTCCTGATCTCCGAGATGAACCCCGGCCAGCTGTGGAGCGCGTACATCCGCTACATCGGCGCGGGCGCCGTGCTCGCGTCAGGACTCATCACGCTGGCGCGCACCATCCCGACGATCATTTCCTCGGCGCGCGGCAGCATTCGCGACCTGAGTGCCGGAGCGGGCGCGGTGACGCAACTGCGGACCGAGCGCGACATCCCCATGTCGGTTGTCATCGGCGGATCGATCCTGCTCGCCATTTTCCTCGTCGTCGCACCCGGCCTCCCGACGCAGGGTAACGTGCTCGCCGCTGTTCTCGTCATCGTGTTCGGATTCTTCTTTGCCACCGTCTCGTCGCGGATCACCGGACTCATCGGATCCTCGTCCAACCCGATCTCGGGCATGACCATCGCGACACTGATCCTCACGTGCCTGCTGTTTGTCGCGCTCGGCTGGACGGGCGACGCCTACGCACCCATTGCCATCGCGGTGGGCGCGCTCGTCTGCATCGCGGCCGCGAATGCCGGGACGACGTCGCAGGACTTGAAAACTGGGTACCTCGTTGGCGCGACGCCGTTCTACCAGCAACTCGGATTGATCATCGGCGTCCTTGCCTCGGCGTTCGTCATCGGCATCACGACGATCTACATGCACCAGGTGTTCGGCATCGGCTCGGAGGATGTGCCCGCGCCGCAAGCCACGCTCATGTCGACGATCATCCGCGGTCTGTTGAACCAGAACCTGCCATGGGGACTCGTTCTCGTCGGCGTATTCATCAGCGTCACGCTCGAACTTTGCGGCATCCACTCCCTCTCGTTCGCGGTTGGCTCCTACCTGCCCATTGCGACAACGGCCCCGATTTTCGCCGGCGGCCTCGTGCGCTACTGGGTGGAGCGCAAGACCGGGGTCGCGCAGGAGTCGGAGGTGAGCGCCGGCACGCTTTTCAGCTCAGGGCTTATTGCAGGCGGTTCGATCTGCGGAATCCTCTTCGCGGTGCTCGTGGGGACCGGCAATATCGAACCGCTCCAGGCGATCGGGAACGCCCTGCCATTCCTGCACGGCGAGGACACGCTGGGTCACGTGTTTGGCGCGCTGCTTTTCTTTGCGCTCGCAGTCATCGTCGCGCGGGCAGGAATGAGAAAAGTAGAATAGGGCGGTGCGGTGCGCACTCCTCATTGTCCTGTCCGCGTGCTCCGCGTTCGCGCAGCCCGCGTCGCGCCGGCTGACAACCGTCGACGCGCTGCGCCAGTTTCCCGGGTACTTCCACCTGCAACCGGTGCTGCTGCGCGGTGAATTGGCCGAGGCCGGCGAGCGCATCATGTTGCGCTCGGATGAGCAGGAAGTGCGTGTGCTCCTCAACGACGCCCGTCTGATGGACGGGCCGGTCGAAGTGCGCGGCCAGCTCATGGACGTGGGTCGCCTCGAACCCGGCGATCCGCGTCTTGCCAACTACGGTTCTCGCGACGAGGAGCGGTGGCCGCGGCCAGGCGAGGAGTTGCTGCTCAATGCAACGTCCGTCTCACCGGCGCAGGCGCACACCACACCGTCCGTGCGTGCCCTTGCCCTCGAGCCATGGAAGTTCACCGGCCAGACGGTCACCGTCATCGGCCAGTTCCGTGGGCGGAACCTGTTCGGTGACCTTCCCGACGCGCCCAAGAAAAGCCGCTACGACTTCGTCCTGCGAGCGGCAGACGCCGCGGTGTGGGTGACCGAGTTGCGGCCGCGTGGCAAGGGATTCGATCTCAACGTCGACGCGCGTGTCGATACCGGCCGGTGGCTTCAGGTGACCGGGATCGTGCAGCACGAGCGGGGGCTGGTCAGCGTACACGCCGCAAAGATCGAGGCTGCGGAGGAGCCGCAGCTCACCACGCATGCCGAGGAGCCTGAGGCGCCGGCGCCGCCGCCGGAACCTGTAGAAGTGGTGTTCAGCTCTCCAACGGAGGGCGAGACGGATGTCTCCATTGCCAGTTCGATCCGGATCCAGTTCTCCCGCGGCATCGACCCCGAGACACTGAAGGGCCGGGTTCGTATTGCCTACGTGGGCGCAGAGGCAATCGAACGCGGCGAAGCGCAGGCGCCCTCAGTCGAAGTGAAGACGACGTATGACGCGGCGAATCGTGCGGTGGAGCTCACGTTTCCCAAGCCACTCGAACGGTTCCGCACCGTGCGCGTGGAACTGCTCGAAGGAATCCAAAGCTTCGACGGCGCGCCCGTCGCTCCGTGGAGCCTCACGTTCTCGGTCGGAGGATGACGCTGGTCTTTGGATCCTGGCGTCGCCCAGCGCCTTCCGCCTACGGCACGACCTTGAACGCGGTCACAACCTTTGTGTCGTCCAGCGTCAGCTCGATCGCGTAATCACCCGGCGCGAACGGCGCCAGCATCGCTTCTGCGATCAACCAACGGAACTCACCGGACTCGTCCTGCCGCTCCGTAACCTGCACCGGGACTGACAACGGATTGCCCGCCCGGTCGAGCATGCGCGCCGTCGCCGTGCCGGCCGCGGTGGTGGCGTGTTCGAGGCGGATGCGCTCACTGCGCTGGAACCGCGGATCGGCCGTCATCATGTACTTGGGACCGGTGGTCGGGCCGCGGCGCCACACGATGGCCTCGCCTATGCGGGAACCCTCCTCGGGGACAATGACCCGTGCCGTATCGCTCAGCGGCATACCGCCATCCTGATTCGGCCGCACACGCACCCGCACCGCGTATTCACCCGGTGCGATGCCGCCCGTCTCGGGCACACGCAGGGTGAACGCGGAAGCGGAGGAAGGGACCTCCACCTGCTGTGCCGCGATCTCCTCGCCGGTCGCCGACACTACTGCTACGTCAGCGACCGCCCCGGCGCTCCACGCAAGATCCCTGCGAGTGCGGTAATCGAGTTCGCCGATGATCCACACTGCCGCCGCCGGCTTGTCGTGGGCGCCGTGCGTGATCCACGTGGCGGTGCGCAGGCGGAATTGGCTTCGGGGGCTCACGGTGGCAACGGTGTCGAACGCCTTCGAGACGGTGGTTGCTGGCCTGGTGGTGCCTGCCCGCGCGGCCGCGTTCGTCAGGTCTTCGGCTGTGGCGCCCCGGTATCCGCGGCGCGCACGGACGTCCACCCCGGGCCGCTTCACACGGACGCTGATCTCCCTGAACTTACCGTCCAGTTTCGTGTTGGTCGAGTAATAGCCGATCAGGTAGTACGACGTGAGGTCCGCTACGATCCGTTGCATCGCGGGCTCGATCGCGTTGGTATTCACCACGGCCAGGCCATCGGTGTTCTCGGCAAGTTCGCGCAGGGACTCGTGCCGGGTTGTGAGGTTCCGCATGTCCTCCGAGGGCGGCGGCGGACGCCGTGGACCAATCGGCGAGTCGAACACGGCAAGGCCGCGCGGGTAGATCGGGTAGAAGCTCACGTTCGCGCGGTTGGCCTGTTCATAGAGCCGGCGGAACTCGACGCCATGCTCCACATATGCAAGCGCCTGCCGATCCGCCTCGCACTCGGTCATCGTCGCCCCACCCGTCTCGCCGACTGACTCTCTCCGTGGATCGCGGCCGCGCCGGAGCTTGCCGTCGGGATCGACGTGAACCGGATCCGTGCGCACGTTTTCCTTGATTTCCCGTTGCGCGAGCGCACGGCTGGGCCCGTACATGCGCCACCCTTCGGACACGGTGAGGACGGCCTTGCGCTCTTCGCGAACACCGCCGAGGTGATGGACGAGATCTGCGAGCGCATCGAGCGACATCTTCTCCCGCCGCCGCTCGACCATCTCCTCGGCTATCTCAGGTGTCCGGTGGTAGCACTCCCGGTATCGCGCTTCCTTCGGGTCCTCGTCTGCGCGTCCTCGCTCGCGGCGCCCCCACGCCCAGTCTTCTTCCATCATCCTGGAGATGATGGTCGTCTTGCGTCCGAACGTGATATCCGAGGCGCTCATCTCGGGAGTCATGACGGCGACGAGGTCGTCCTGTCCGATGACGCGGTCGAGGAAGCGTACCACCGGCGTGCGCATCGCATGCGAGCCGTCCAATTGCACGTGGTAGGTGTCCAGGAAAATGACGAACACCCGCGCTCGTGGGTCCTGGACGGCCTGGCGACTCTGCTCGATGGTGTTCGGTTCGATACGCGTGGCCTGCGCCCCGGCCGGCCGAACGTTCACATGTTCGAACGTGGCGATCTTCTGCGGGACGTCGTCCTCGAGAATCTCGATCTCCTCTGGTTTGAGATCCTGCACCGGCCCCGCAGTGCCCATCGCGTACATGTCGACGCGAACATAGTTCGCTTCGGCGCGGAACGTGGGCCGCGGCTGGTCCGGGTCCGGCTGCTGGGTGGACTGCGCCACCAGGGCGGCCGACACGACGGCCAGAAATACGGCGACGGATAGTCGAGTGCGCATAGGTTCACCCCGCCCACGCGCACGGCGCAAGGCGAGTCCTCGACGAAGCAGGCTGGCGTGGAGATTGTACTCGCGGCTGGTCGTAACGGCGCGTCTACTTGCCGGGCGGCCGATTCTCAAGGGGCCGCAAGCCTGCGGCGTGCGAACCAGCGTCGTACGGTGCGGATGATTACAGTGGCGAATGTGGCAATGAGCACCAGCAGCACCGCCGCGACGGCTAGCGCCACGAGCGGGTACTGCAACGCCAGCAGACCCAGTCCGACGACGAAGATGTCTTCGCCAATGCTCAGGAACCAGTTGGAAAATGGTTCCGGCGAGGCATTGGCCATCGCGCGCGTGCTTGTCTTGGTCAGGTGAGAACTCGTCGCGACGGCGCCGCCGAGGAGCATGACGAGCGCCTCGGTTGTCGGCGATGCATCCCCCAAGGTCGTCACCGCGATGAGCGCCCCGCCAACCGGGCGGATCGCGGTATGGATGACGTCCCACAGCGAGTCGACGTAAGGGATCTTGTCGGCGAAAAACTCAATGGCGTACATCACGATTGCCGAGCCGATCACCCAGTCGCTATCGAACGCCTGATACTGAGCGGGCAGCGAAACCCATCCATAGCGGGACGCCAGGCCGAGAAGCGCCACGGTGGCGTACAGGTTCACACCCGCGGCGAACGAAAACCCGAGCGTGCGGCCGAGTGTGACAAGTGGCTCCATCACTACACGGTGACGGGACCTTGCGAGAGCAAGTTCTGCACCTGCGTCCGGACGCGGTCGATGAGCTCGTCCCGGTCGTTGATGCTCAGCCCGGCAGTGGGAATGGGCGCGCCAATCCGGACGGTCACCGTGACCGGACGGACTACTGTGCTCCCCTTGTGCATGGCGTCACGTCCGCCCTGCACCGCCACGGGGACAATTGGCACCTGCGCTTGCAGCGCCATGATGAAGCCCCCTTTCTTGAACGGCAGGAGTTCCCCGTCACGGCTGCGCGTCCCCTCAGGGAAGATCAGGAAGGAGTTCCCGGACCGTAACGACTCGGCGCCGCGCATGATCGACGCGGTCGATTTCTCGCGGTCCGCGCGGTCCACGGGCACAAAGCCGCCGATGTCGAATACGGTTTTCATGATCGGAAATTTGCGGAGTTCCGCCTTGTAAAGAATGTGCAGCCGCCGGTGCAGGGACTGAAACAGCACCGGAGGATCGATGTTGCTCTCGTGATTGGAGCAGAACACCACGGCCTGTCGCGGAATATTCTCTCGCCCGATCACCCGGTACCGTATGCCGACCAGGGTGAGGGCGATCCAGCAGCCCGCGTGGCCGAGGGCATAGAGGAGCCCTTTCCAGCGGAAGATCGACGCGACGAGCAGCCCGATCGACCCGACGACGAGGATGTACACGATGACTGCGAGGTAGGCGACAAAGGAACGGACCGCGGGGAGCATCGGCAGGATTTTACTCCGCGGGCTCAACAGGTCCTTTGCGGCTCTCAGCTTGGGGTACGTAAGAAGACCCGGACAGGAACACCGGTCCGGGTCACGAGTACCGCAACGAGAGGGTGGAGAGGAGGAACCCTAGGAGGCGCGTGCGGCTGGCCGGCGCGGCACCACGGCGGCTGCCATCGCCTTCACCGCCTTTGCCGTCTTGGCACGGGCGGTCGCGCGGGCTACGTTCCGCGCCTTGACGAGAAAGCACTTCTCGAGCGCGCGATCGACTTGCGCCTCGACCTCTTCGCGCTTCTGCCGCATGACGTCGGTGATCTCGGAAATGATCAAGTCCTTCGCCCGGTCGAGCATCCGCTTCTCGCGGAACGACAGGCTCTTGGACTTACTGAGGAATGTCAGGCTCTTGAGCACGTCGGCCATGTCGTAGATCGAGCCGGTGCGCATCTTGTCGGAATTGTCCTTGA
>WUUC01121177.1_pt1 | contig 11084 bp, 12 predicted proteins | sample 6278441 | NCBI WGS metagenome assembly WUUC01 (sample SAMN13675441, study PRJNA597444) | soil metagenome | isolation source: soil | place: USA: Washington | collected 2017-10 | reverse complement strand
GCAGGTGCAACCGCGCCAGCGAGCAACCCGGGCCGCCGACCTCCTCGCAGCCGCCCTCGGTCACACGCTCGACGTCCGCGCGCACGACCTCGCCGGCGGCCGGCGATCGCAGCTCGGTGCGCTCGTCCCCCGGCCACAGCAGCGCGAGGCCGGCGAGGACGACGGCGACCAGCACGCCGACGGCGGCGGTGACCGCACGCCCGGCGGTGGTCTGCATCAGCACGCCCACGCTCCGACGTTCGCCCCCCTCGCGCGGAACCCTGTGGCGGGGAGTACGCTCGGACCATGTGCATCCAGTGCATCGCCGGGGCCATGAGCGCGGGCGCGGCCGCGACCGGCATGCGCGCGTGGGTCGTGGCGCGCTTCGGGCACGTGCTGACCGGCCGACGCCGCCGCGCGCTCACGGTGGGCCTGATTGCCGGCGGCGTGCTCGCCGGCGGCCTGGTCGGGCCGACTCCGTAGCTCAGCGGCTGCGCTCGAACGCGCGGCGCGTGACCGCGCGCAGGAGGCGGCGCCGGGTGGTCCCGCCGGCGCTGATCGAGACGCGGTAGCGGCCGGTGCGGCGCAGGCGGACGCGGCCGCGGTAGGCGCCGCCGCGCAGGCGCAGGCGGCGCCGCTCGACGGTGGCCCATCGGCCCCGGTAGCGGCGCTCGACGAGCAGCGTCACGAACTCCGACTCGACCGGCTCGACGGTGCCGCGGACCGTGATCCGCCGCCCGATCCGCATGCGGTTCGCCGACATCGCGATCGCGATCCTGGGCAGGACCTTGACGCGCGTGGGCGCCGATTCGAGGCGGGGCCTCCCGGAGCCGCCGCCGTACACGGCGCGCACGAGGCCGCTGCGCGGCAGCGCCACCTGCCCGGTCCAGCGCCCGTCGGCCCCGCACGTCGCGGTGCCGATCTGCTGCCACGCGGAGCCCGCGGCCTGGAACTCGATGGCGAGCGCCGCCCCGCTCGGCGAGGACCCGTCGCTGAAGCGCAGGTCGCCGGAGAGGGTCACCGGGCGCAGCGCGCGCACGCGCCGGGCGCTTGGCTTCGCGGTCACGCGCGACACGGGCGAGGCGTTGCGGGCGGCGCGCTCGCGCAGCGCGGGGAGCTGGGCGTAGAGGCTCTCGCCGGGGCAGGTGGTCTCGTTGCCGTCGCGGTGGCCGGACACGCGCGCGAACGCGACCGGCGTGCCGGCGGGATGGCGGTTGGTGTCCCCGCCCGCGGAGGTGACCGAGACCTCGCCCTGGACGGGCACCCCGTGCAGGGAGAGCTTCCAGCCGATCAGGCGCGCGAGCGCGTCCATGCCCGGCTCGGTCTGCGCGACCTGGGAGAACGTCCCGAGGCAGGCGATCCCCGTCGAGACGGAATTCCAGCCCTGCGCCTGCGCGCCGACCACGGCCTGGTCGATGCCGCCCGCGCGGCCCTCGAACACCTGGCCGTACTTGTCGACGAGGAAGTTGTAGCCGACGTCGTTCCAGCCGTTGGAGTCGCGGTGGTAGCGGGCGATGCCGAGCACGATCGCGGCGGAGTCGGCCGGGCCGTAGTCGTTGGCGGTGACCGTGTGGTGGACGAAGGCGAGCTGCACCTCGCCGTAGCCCGCGGGCGCGCGCGGGGGCACCGTGTCGCCGCCCCACTCCGTGCGGGTGATGATCACCGGCGGCCCGGCCTGGGCGGCGCGGGCCCCGGCGCGCCTGCCGCGGCGGCGCAGGCGGCCGCCCGCGCGGCGGGCGACGGCCGCCGTCGGGCGGGTGCGGACGAAGCGGGCGCGCAGGCCGCGCGCGCTGCCGCGCAGGCGCAGCTGGAAGAGGTCGGCGGGGCCCGTCCAGGCGGGATCGGTGCCGGCGGGCGTGCGGTCGTCGTCGTCGGGCCGGTGGTCGCCGCGGGGGTGCAGCGGCACCCACTCGCTCCAGTCGCCGCCGCGCCGGCGCGCGCGCACCTCGGCGGCGACGGTCGAGCCGCCCGCCCAGCGCAGGCCGATCAGGTCGAAGCGGCGCGGCGCGCGCAGGACGCCGGTCGTGTGCCAGCCGCCGGCGGCCGCGGCGCGGGCGCCCTCGTCGGCGAGGTCGAGCTCGAACAGCGAGGTCGGGTTGGCCAGGGCGGGGCGGGAGCGCAGCGCGCCTGCCGCGAGCGCGGCGGCACCCAGCCCGAGCGCGTCTCTACGGGTGAGGCGACGTCGGAGCACAACAGATGGAACACCCAATGGTGCCGAATGGACCGTTTTCGGGCGGTCCGGCTCGTTTCCTGCAACGGCGCCGTCAGTCGGGGACGAGCGCGGGTGAGCCGGTCCCTCCGCGCCGCGGATCAGCCGTGCGCGCAGTCGGGGCAGGCCCCGCGGAGCACCACGTCGTGGGCGCCGAGGTCGTAGCCGAGGCGCTCGCCGACGCCGTGCAGCAGCCGCTCGAGCTCGGGGTCCTCGAACGGGTCGAGCTTGCCGCAGCGGTCGCAGATCGCGTGATGGTGGTGCTCGCCGCTGGGATCGGCCGGCTCGTAGCATGCGACGCCGTCCACGTCGAGCCGGTGGACGAGCTTGAGCCCGGCGAGGACGTCGAGCGCGCGGTACACGCTCGCGAGCCCGACGGAGCGCTCGCCCGCGCGGAGCCGGTCGTGGATGTCCTGCGCGCTCAGGCAGCAGTCCTGCTCGGCGAGCAGCGCGAGCACCTCCGCGCGGGCGCCGCCGGCGCGATGGCCGTGCCGCGCCAGCTCCCGCTGCGCGTGCTCCGCCCAGGTCTCCTGCTGCGGTGCGGCCATGCCGCCATGCTAGCGCCGCCTCCGGCCGAATGAGAACGCTTCTCACCGGCCCTACAAACGAGAATGAATTTCAGTACGCTGTCGCGGCCGTGGCTCGCCGCCTCCTCATCCCGCTGCTGGCCGCCGCGCTCGCGGCCGGTCTAGCGGCCTGCGGCGAGGAGGACGGCGGCACCGATCCGGGGCGGGTCAAGGTCGTGGCCACGACCACCCAGGCGGCCGACCTCGCGCGCAACGTGGGCGGCGACCGGGTCGACGTCGAGGGGCTCCTCGCGCCCAACGCCGACCCGCACGAGTACGAGGTGCGCCCCGACGACGTCAAGGCGCTGGCCGACGCCGACGTCGTCGTGCGCTCGGGCGGCGACCTCGACGCGTGGCTCGACGAGGCGATCGAGAACGCCGGCGGCGATCCCGAGGTCGTGACGCTGCTCGACGCGGTGAAGCCGCTCGCGGGCGGCCACGACCACGAGCATGCCGGCTCCGAGGAGGAGGAGCACGCGGGCGACGAGGTCGATCCGCACTGGTGGCAGGACCCGCGCAACGCCGAGCTCGCGGTGGCGGCGATCGAGCGCGCTCTCTCGCGCGCGGACCCGGAAGGCGCGAGCGGCTACCGCTCCCGCGCGGACGCCTACACCGGCGAGCTGCGCCGGCTCGACCGCGCCGTCGCGCGCTGCTGGGACGAGGTCCCCGCGTCCCAGCGCAAGCTCGTCACGACCCACGACGCGCTCGGCTACTACGCCCGCCGCTACCACCTCGAGGTGGTCGGCGCGGTGATCCCTTCGCTCTCCACCCGGGCCCAGCCGTCGGCCGGCGACACCGCCGAGCTCATCGACCTCATCCGGCGCGAGCGCGTGCGCGCGATCTTCGCCGAGAGCTCGGTGAACCCCAAGGTCGAGCAGGCGATCGCCCGCGAGACCGGCGCGCGCGTGGGCCGGGCGCTGTGGGCGGACTCGCTCGGCCCGGCCGGCTCGGACGGCGCGACCTACCTGCGCTCCATGGCCTCCAACACACGCTCGCTGGTCGGCGGCGTCACGGGCGGCACGGTGTCCTGCTCCGTCCCCGCCCGCTGAGCGCGATGCTCGACGCCTTCGCGGCCCCCTACATGCAGCGGGCGCTCGTGGAGGTCCTGCTGCTGGCGGCGCTCGCCGGGGTGCTGGGGACCTGGGTCGTGCTGCGGCGGCTCGCGTTCTCGACGCACGCGATCGGGACGGCGACCTTCCCGGGGCTCGTCGTCGCCGGGCCGTGGGGGATCGCGCCGCCGCTGGCGGCCCTGGCCACCGGCCTGCTGTTCGCCGCCGGCGTCGAGCGTCTCGCCCGCGGGCGCCGCGTCGCGGTCGACGCCGCCACCGGGCTGCTGCTCGTCGCGGCGCTGGCGATCGGCGTCGTGCTCGCCTCCGACGTCTACGCGTCGGGCGCGGGCGTCGACCGTCTGCTGTTCGGCTCGCTGATCGGCCTCGGCCCCGAGGACCTGTGGCTGACCGCGGCGGCGGTCGCCGGCGCCCTGGTCGTCGACGCGGCACTGCGGCGGACGTGGCTGGCAGCGGGCTTCGACGCCGACAGCGCGCGCGCCCTGGGGCTCTCGGTGGCCGCCGCCGACCGGCTGCTGCTCGTCGCGCTCGCGGCGGCGGTCGTGGTCGCGCTCGACGCCGTCGGCGCGCTGCTCGTGTCGGTCGTGCTCGTCGTCCCCGCCGCGACCGTCCGCCTCCTCGACCCCGGCGTGCGCGCCATGCAGCTCGCGACCGCCGCGCTCGCCGCCGCCGAGGGCGTCGGCGCCGTGCTGCTGGCCGACGCGCTCAACGTCGGCCCCGGCCCGGCGATGGCGGTGCTGGGTGGGGCCGTGTTCGCGCTCGTCGCCGCCGGCACGGGGCGGCGGCGCAGCGGGCTGCCGCGGCGGGCGCACGCATGAGCATCCGCGTGGAGGGGCTCGCGGGCGGCTACGAGCGCGGGCGCGATGCGATCTCCGACGTCACCTTCGCGGCCGAGGACGGCTGCATCCTCGGCGTGCTCGGCCCCAACGGCGGCGGCAAGACGACGCTCTTCCGCGCGCTGCTCGGCGAGCTGCCGGTGCGCCGCGGCACGGTCGAGGTGTCCGGCCGCCCGGCCTACGTGCCGCAGACCGAGCGCGCGCGCCTCGACTTCCCGGTCTCCGCCCACGACGTCGCGCTGATGGGCGCCTACGGGCGCACGCCGCTGTACCGGCGCGTCTCGCGGCGCGACCGGGAGGCCGCCCGGGCGGCGCTCGAGCGCGTCGGGCTGGCCGACGTGGCCGGCGCGCGCTTCGGCGCGCTGTCGGGCGGCCAGCGCCAGCGGGTGCTGATCGCCCGCGCGCTCGTGCAGGACGCGCGGGTGCTGCTGCTCGACGAGCCGCTGTCGGGCGTCGACGCCGTCAGCGGGACGCGCATCGAGGCGGTGTTCGCCGAGCTGCGCGCCGAGGGCCGCGTGGTCGTGGTCGCCACGCACGACGTCCACCAGGCGCGCGCGTGGGACGCGGTGCTGTGCCTGCACGGGCGCCAGGTGGCCTACGGGGCGCCGCGGGCCACGCTCGCCCCCGAGGTGCTACGAGCGACCTACGGCGACGAGCTGGTGGTCATCGACGGCGGCACGACGGCGGTCACGGTCGACCACCACGCGCACTGATGCTCGGCTGGCTGCTCGACCCCTTCGCCGGCGCGATCATGCAGCGCGCGCTCGCCGAGGTGCTCCTGCTGAGCGTCGCGTGCGGGCCGCTCGGCGTCTGGATCCTGCTCTACCGCGAGAGCTACGCGGCCGAGTCCGTCAGCCACGGCATGCTGCCGGGGCTGGTCGTCGCCGCGCTGGTGGGGGCGCCGCTCGTGCTCGGCGCGGCCGGCGGCGTGCTCCTCGCGGCGGCGGGCATCGCCCTGGCGGCCCGCGACGAGCGCCTGGGCGGCGAGGTGGGCGTCGCCGTCGCGGTCTCGGCGCTGTTCGGCCTGGGGACGATGCTCGCGCTCTCGCCCGCGACGCCGCCGCGGCTCGACGAGCTGCTGTTCGGCGACCTGCTCGGCGTGAGCCCGGGCGACCTCGCGGTCGGCGCCGCGCTCGCGGGGGCGATCGCGCTCGCGCTGGCCGCCGCCTACCGGCCGCTCAGCCTGAGCGCGTTCGACCGCGCCGCCGCCCGTTCGCTGGGCGCCCGCCCGTGGCGCTGGGAGCTGGCCCTGCTCGTCGTGCTCGCGCTGACGACCGTGGCCGCCGTGCAGGGGCTCGGCAACCTGCTGCTGGTGGCGCTCGTGCTCGCGCCCGGCGCCGCCGCGCTGAACCGCACGCGCCGGCTGCCGGCGGCGCTGGGCCTGGCCGCCGGGCTGGCGGCGCTGGCGGGCGTGGCCGGGCTGCTGGTCTCCTACCACCTCGACGTCGCCGCGGGCGCCTCGGTGGCGCTGAGCGCGGTGGCGATCTTCCTGCTCGCCCTCGTCCGCCCGCCGACTCCGGCGGCGCGGCGCTAGCCGCCCCCGCGGGGCGGGGCGGCCGGGTGGGGCGTCGGGCGCGTCCCGCCGCGGCTGTCCCGCTCGAGGGCGTTCCACAGCGCGTTCATGGTGGGCGCGAGGTGCGCCAGCTCCTCGAGGTGCAGCTCGCTCAGCGCCTCGAGCTTGCGCGAGCCCTTCTCGGTGAGGCGCAGGCGGACCAGGCTGTGGTTGGTGGCGTCCTGCTCGCGGGTCAGCAGCCCGGCGACCTCGGCGCGGTCGACCAGGCCCACGGCGCTGTGATGGCGCAGGAGGAGATAGTCGGAGACGTCGCCGACCGTCGGGCCGCGCGGGTCCGGGTGGCCGCGGACGGCCAGGAGGAGCTGGTGGTGCGCCGGGGTCAGGCCGGACGCCTTGGCCTGCTGCTCGCTCCAGCGCAGGAACCGGCGCAGGCCGGTGCGCAGCTCGAGCAGCCGCCGGTAGTCCTCGTCGGTCGTGGCCGGGGGCATGGGAGGACATATCCCACCACGATTCGCCCCGCCGGGCGGGCGGCGCGTTGCGTCAGGCCTCGACGCGCAGCAGCCGGGTCACCGCCAGCACGGCCAGGAGGCCCATGACGACGGCGCTGGCCACGCACCACTGGCAGACGGCGTCGATCTCGAAGAGCTCGAGGTAGGTGAGGTACGCGCTGAAGCCCGCTCCGGCCAGCGCGAGGAACGCGACGGCCGGCCGGGCGGCGCCGGCGGGGGCGAACACGAGGGCGCCCGCGATCGCGAGGTAGCCGACGATGCCGAGCAGCGCGACCGGCACCCCGCCGAGCTCGGCGTAGCGGGAGGCCTGGACACGCTCGCAGCCGGCGCCGCCGCCCGCGCAGAGGGGCTCGATCCCCGCGTAGTGCACCCACGTGAGATAGCCCGCGATGACCACGCCGACCAGCGCGAGCACGAGCATCGCCCGGGCCAGCGCGCGGTCGCTCATCCCTGCAGCGCGGCGTCCAGCTTGTCGGTGAACTCGCCGGGCGTGAGCGTCTGGAGCTCGAGCGCCTCGGGCCGGCCGCCCCCGCGGGTCACGAGGAACGTCGGCGTGGAGGTCACGCCCGCCCGGGCGGCCGCGCGCGTGCCGCCCTCGAGGGCGCGGGCGGCCGCCGGCGAGCTGCGCCGGCGGAGCGCGCGCTCGACGTCCAGCCCGGGGACCCCGGAGCCGATCCGGCGCAGGAAGGCGTCCGTCGCGTAGCCCGAGTTCTCCTCGCCCTGGTTGCGGTAGAAGAGCTCGGTGAAGGGCCACATCCGGTTCTGCGTCCCGGCCGCGGCGGCCATGCGCGCGGCGCGCGCCGAGTCCGGGCCGAGGAAGCTCATGAGCTGGAGGTCGAGCTTGAGCCTGCCGGGCCGGACGTAGTCGCGGATCACGGTCGGGAGCACGTCCGTGGCGTACTCGGCGCAGAAGGGACACTGCAGGTCGGCGAACTCGGTCAGCGTCGCGGGCGCGCTGGGGTCGCCCAGCACCGTGCCCCGCTGCGGGATGCCGGCGAACATGGCGCCGACCTCCCGGCTCTGCTCGGCGGAGGGCTCGCCGCCGGAGGGCGGGGTGCTCGCGCTCTCGCCGCCGCCCAGGAGCACGGCGGCGACCACGACGACGGCGGCCGCGGCCGCCACGACGCCGCCGAGTTGGAGCAGGCGACGCTTGCGCTCCGCGGCGCGGCGCTCGGCCCGCTCGCGCTCGCCGCGGGCGGCGCGGGCGGAGGCGCGGCGTTCGGCCTTCGTGCTCACGGCGGGCGCCGGCCCGGAGGGGCCGCGGGTCGGAGGGCGCAGGACGCGTGCCGGGGCATCCTCGTTGAGGCTAACGACGCCGGGTGCGCGGGCCTACGCGCTCAGCGGGTGACGCGCACGGAGGTGCGCAGCGGCGGCCCGCTGCCCGCCCGCAGGCGGACCTCGAGTAGCGACGCGCGGCGGCGGGCGAGCGCCTTCAGCGCCGCGCGGGGGACCCGCAGCCGGATCGCGTGGGTCCGCCCGTCGCCCCGCACCGCCAGGCGCGCGATGCGCTTCCCGGCGGTCCACAGCTCCAGGCGCCCGCGGCCGGCGAGCCGCGCGCGCACCGCGAGCCCGCGCTTCAGCGCGGCCAGCTTCACGCGCTTCGGCGCGCGCAGCAGCGCCGTGGCGGCCCGCTCCGGCGCACCCGGGGCCGGCGGCGAGCTCTCGCGCGGTGGCGGGGTGCCGGGAGTGGCCGGGGGCGTCTGGGACACCGGCGGCGTGCTCGGAGGAGCGGGCGCCGGGGTCCCCACCGCGGCGGCGGCGTCCAGCCGTCCGCCGGTGGCGACGCGGCCGGCCAGCCCCGGCACCGGGTCCACGTTCTCGAGCAGCCGCCCGCGCAGGCTCGCCACGCTGTCCGCGCGCCCGGCCCCGAGAACGAGCGCGGCGGCCGCCGAGACGAACGGCGTCGCGAGCGAAGTGCCCTGCTGGGTCGTCGTGTCGGTGTGGGCGAGCGGGCCGGGCTCGCAGTCGAGCGTGACGGCGTGGACGCGGACGTACTCGACGCTGGTCGAGCCCGGATCGCTCACCAGGCGCATCGTGAGCCGCACGTCGCGGCGGCCGGCCAGGCCGGTGGCGGGAACCGTCAGACGAGTCGGGCCGCCGTCCGCCGCCGCCTTGAAATCGATGAAGTTCCGGATCGTCGGCGCGTTCTGGGCGACGAGCCGTATGCGGAGGTGGTCGTTCCCGATCAGGTTGCGGGTGACATCGACCGCCACCGCGCACGAGGCCGCCCGGCCGAGGTCGATGAACGGGGCCGCGAACGTCTCGGATCCCAGCCCGGCGGAGCCGGCGCCGGCGGTCGCGACGTAGTCGCCGCCATCCTGCGCCCACGTGGTGTCTCCCGCGACCGTGGGCAGCCAGCGACCGGCGAGATCCGTCTGGAAGTCCTCGCCGTAGCGCCGGTTCGCCAGCGGTGGGTACCAGTCGGTGGTGAGGATCTCGGTCCCCGGCGCCGCGAGGTCGACGTTGGCGGCGCCATAGCTGGAGAACGTGGCAAGCTGGTCCTGGCGGTCCGTGGCCGCGACGCAGATCACGTTGTCCGCGTCGTCGTTGCACGGGTAGTTGACGTCGCGCGACGCGTCGTTGTTCGCCGCGTCGTTGCCGGCCGCCGTCACGACGAGCACGCCCTGCTGCCGAGCGCGCAGGATCGCCTGGTGCAGCGCCTCGCCCCATCCCGGGCCCGCGAACGACATGTTCACGACCCGGGCGCCGTTGGCCACGGCCCAGTCGAGGCCCTCGACGATGTCCGAGTCCACGCCGGTACCCGCCGCGCTCAAGACCCGCACGGGCAGGATCGACGTGCGGGGTGCCAGGCCGACGAGGCCGGCGCCGTCGTCACGGGCGGCGAGCACACCCGCGACGCGCGTGCCGTGCCCGTCCGCGTCGTCGGGGTCGGCGTCGCCGGCGCCGACGAGGTCCTGCCCCGGCAGGAGGTTGAGCGCGAGGTCCGGAGCATCGTCGGACACGCCGGTGTCCAGCAACGCCACGCGCACCGCGGGGCTCCCGAACGTGGTGTCCCACGCAGCGGGCGCGCCGACCTGCGCGAGCCCCCACTGGCTCGCCAGCAGCGGGTCGGGAGGCACCGCCTGGGCGCGCCGCACCCGGTCTGGCTCGGCGAACGCGACGTCGGGCCGCGCCTCGAGCTCGGCGATCGCGGCCCGTGGCGTCCGCCCGGCGCGGGGCGCGAGAACCTGCACGCCCGCGCGCGGCAAGGCATCGACCAGGCGCGCGCCGGCCTCCGCGCGCGCCTCGGACCGCTCGGCGGCGGGGGTACCCGGCTCGAACCGGACGAGCACGTCCCCGGTTGCGGCATGCGCCGAGCCCGCGCCCCCGAGGAGCGCGACGGCGAGCGAGGCGCCCAGTGGCACGAGGCGTCGAAGCGGCGTCAAGGAGAGGTCGCCGCGGCCCCCGCGGCGAGAGTCCGGGATCGCGCCCGAACCTAGCCGCGGCTCCGCCGTGGGCGCCCATCCGAACGGCTAGGTCACGCAGGCGGTGACAGCCGCATGACGCTCAGTTGAGGCGGGCCCTCAGCGCGCCGAGCTCGTCGCGCTGCCGGCTGAGCCCGCGCGCGTCGAGTGGCAGGGCCAGCCGCAGCTCGGCGGCCCGGATCGCCCGCACCAGGTCGCCGGTTGTGCGCGCGCGCGTGCACAGCTCGTCGAGCAGCGCGAGCGCCAGCTGGTGGGCGCACCGCCACGTCGGCTCCGACGCCAGCGCGGAGGCCCGGAGGGCGCGGCCCCGGCGGGGGTCGACGAGGCGGTCCTCGTCGAGCTGCGGATGCGCGACCAGCCAGCGCCCGCGGGTGGCCACGATCCCGAGCGGTACGCCCGCCCGGCGGCCCGCCTCGACGCAGATGGCCGCCAGCACCGCCGGGTGCCCGCGCCGCTCTCTCAGGCCGACGTCGAGGAAGAGGTCGTCGGCGCCCCAGGTCGGTCCGGCGGGCCCGAGCTCCGTCCCGACCGCCACCGCGCAGACGTCGAGCTGCTCGCCTGGGGTCAGGTCGCCCACGTCCCCGATGCGCGAGGCGAGCGCGTCCAGCCCGGCATCGGCGCCGTCGACGTCGACGTCGCGGAACTCGGCCGCCAGCGCGAGCGCGAGCTCCGCGTGGGGTGGGCAGGCGCAGCCGGCCTGCACCGCGAAGGGGATCAGCGAGGCCATGGTCTCCTCTGGTCGGTGGAACCAGCCGTTAGGGTCGCCTAACTCGGCTGACCCCCTGAATCCATAGCACTCCGGTCGGAATTGCGTCAAGGCGCCGACCTGTTTACACAGGCCTTAGGGTTCCCTCATCCTGTTAGGTTCCCCTAAGGGTTGGCCTCAAGAGGGCCCATTCGCAAGAGGAGTGGAAGCGTGATCAGCATGAGAATGGGGCGGTCGCTGGCGGCGGCCGCGGTTGCGGTGGGCCTGGCCACCG
>WUUC01226491.1_pt1 | contig 11085 bp, 17 predicted proteins | sample 6278441 | NCBI WGS metagenome assembly WUUC01 (sample SAMN13675441, study PRJNA597444) | soil metagenome | isolation source: soil | place: USA: Washington | collected 2017-10 | reverse complement strand
GACGACAGCGTGAGCGAAGGTCGCGCGGAGCTGACCGCCTACATGGCGGACCGGGCCGCGATGTGCCCGGTTTCGCAGCTCAGGTTCGACTCATCGATCACCTCAGTGATCGTGCCGCAGGTTCGGCCTTGCCCCGTGCCCGTCGCAAGCTTCGTCTTATTCCACGTTCCATAGCCCATCCGACAGACGGCGTCGCCCGGCAGCTGGCTTCCGTGGCCGGGCACCGACAGGACGGGATAGACAATGCCGGTGTCCTGCGTGTAGACAAGATTTTTCGAGCCTAGGGCGGCGACGGCGTTCGCGTTGAGCTGTACTAGCCCCACGTCTGATCCTGCGCGGGGATACTCGCATCGCCCACTCCCTCCTGAGCTCTGGCCTCGCGGGGCGCCAACCGCCGCCGCGTCAGTCACCCTCGACCAACACCGTCACCGTTGCGCGGCCGTTGGGGACGACGGTGGCGCGCGCCATGCCGGCGAGGTCGTCCTGCGTTGACAGGCGGATCCAGTAGCCCGTAGCCGGCAGCTCGAGCGTGCACTGACCGTCGGGTCCCGTCCGGGGGACCTGCTGGGGCGACTCGTACGCACCCGGGAGGTCTGCGACCGCAGTACACCCGAGTCCGGCGACGGGTCGCCCTTGCCCATCCCGCGCGGTCACGGTGAGTACGCCACGACCGAGCAGCAAGGCGCCGGTCCCGTCCACGTCCACTTGGACAGCGTCACCCCAACCGAAGTGCTCCGCGACGAGGCGCGGCGCGTCAGGATGGACCGTCGATAGGTCAACACCCAACCGATTGCCTGCGACGCGAAGCCCGTAGCCCTTGAGGACGGCCGGGATCGTGGCGAACCACTCCTGGTTCGCAGGCTCATCTAGAACGCTCGCCATCTCGCGGATTTCTGCAAGCGAGCGGTCGACGGCGCGGACCTCGAAGTTGGCTTCAGGGCTGATCCGCGCGTAGAGCTGCCTTCGGTGCTCCTCCACGTGGCCGCTGAACTGCGCGATGAGCCTCCCGCTGGCCTCGTGGTCGATCCAGGCGCCGGCCCAGTCCTCCGGGTGGCTCTCGCCATATGGCACCACGAGACGCTTGATCGCCTCCGTCGTCTGGATTCGCCGCTCGAGCTCGCCGACCTCCTCGGGTGTGAGCGGGATTCCGTACCGGTTCACGCCCGCCACAGATGCCGGGTCCGCCGCCACGCGGCGAACCCAGCTCTCGTCACTCCGTAGGCCGAAGTCCTCCCGGTACCGTTGGGCCTCGGCGACGGCCGCGGGGGTCAGAGAAGCGGCAACTGCCGGGGCAGTCGCAACGACCTCGAGCGAAGCGGGCGCGGTCGGCGCCGTGGGCACAGGCGCGCACGCTGCGACCGCGAGACAGACTCCGATCAGTACAACGGCAGGCCTCGCGCACGAGCGCATCCCCGTTGAAATGACGAGTCCCCCTTCCGTACGACCACCCCGGAGCGCGAGTCGAACGTACACTCTCCGTCAAGCAGAAGTGGACGGCGTGCTTGGCGACCGACTCGTTTGCCCGCGGGGATCGTGATCGACACGATGAGGAGTTAGTGGTCGGCCACGCGCGCGGCTGCTAGGCTCGCCCCCGGCATGTCCGCGTTCTCGGAAGCTGTCGCCCGGCACTTTGCCTTCCTCGAGGCGGAGTACGGGATGCGGCGGCAAGAGTGGACATCCGAGGGCGCCGAAGTGGTTGCATACGCCGGCGCGCCGATGGCGGTCGTTGTCAACCGGGAGCTTCGTGACGACTACGTGACCGCCAATATCGTCGCCTCGTTTGGCGGGACACCAGACCTCGGGTCGATGCCGTTCGTCCCGCTACACGCACTCGTCGAAACGGTGACTCCGCTGGCACGTCCCGCGGACCTCGCAGGTGTCGCGGAGTCGCCCGCCGCCGTGGAGGACCTGGTGCGACGTCAGGCGACCTTCCTCGCCCATCATGGCCGGGCCACCCTACTCGGCGACTTTGCTGTGTTCGAGGCGTACGTCGCCAGGATGCTCGAGGAGGGCGGTCATCCGGCCCTCGACTGGTGGGCGAGCCCCTCCCTCCGCCTACTGGTCGAACGCCAGGGGCACGGACGCGATTAGGCGTTGCGCCCCACAAGCCACGCATAGTGTCGCCGCGAGTCGCCCAGGGTCCCGCACAAGCCCAATGACCGGGAGACCGATACTGCGATGACGCGAACGGTCGCTTCCTCGACCGAGCTCGCCTCATCCAGGCACGACTTGGCCAGCAGGTGAACTACAAGTGGGCGAACTCTTCGTTCTCGCATACGACAACGTGCGCGGCGGACTCGTGCTGGATTCGGACTTCCCGGTTGCCGAGAGTGTCGCCTTGCTACGCGGAGAGCTCGTCCCACAGGGTCCGGTGATCTACAAGCGTGCTCAAGGCCGCCGCGCAACGGACCTGATGCGGGCGACCGTTCCCCACCTCAAGGTGATCTCCGCGCGAACCGCCGATGCCTTCAGTGCCGTGGGCATCGCCGGCTGGCGAACGTACCCGGTCCTCGCGACGTTGGACGAGTCCCCGCTCGACTATGCCGGGCTCTCCGTCGTCGGGCGATGCGGCCCAATCAGGTGGGCGAGCGCGCGGCTCGAGACACGCGTCTCGCCAGCAGGAGTTGCGTACTCCGCGTACTTCGGGCTCGACCCCGATCTGTTGGGTGGCGATGTTCCCGACATCTTCATGCCGCCCGACGAGACGGCGCTCATCCTTGCCAACGAGAGGGTCGTGGAGACGGTGACGCAGTCGGGGCTAACAGGGTTTCGGTTCACGGCGCTGAGGGACGTCGAAGTACCTCCTGACCGTATGGGCGAACGGACGCCAACAAACCCCGTTCGTCACCACTAGCCGTTCGCTCGCCCCTTCCATGGAGCAGTCCCTTGGGGTGAGCACCTGCCATGCACGCATGGTGAGGTGCGGATACGGCCCCGAAGGGACGGCTAGCCCGTCGCGCGGTAATGGGTCAGGATGCGCGCGAGCTCGTCCTGGGGTGAGCGGGCGGCCGAGCGTCGCCCGCGAGTGCTCCTCCGCTCCGTGGAGATACGCGGCTCGCGCCTTCTCCTCGAGGGCCATCCGCTGCTCCAGCTGCTGGAGCTCGCGGAGCTGTGTCGCGAGGTCGGTCAGCGCCGCGACCTCGTCCTCGCCGCGTCCTGTGATCGCCGCCGGCGGACGGAGACGTCCCGAGTATTTCGGCGAGATCGCGGTGACGTCCCAGCCGTGCCGGCCCGGGTCGAACGACGCTGGCCCGACGCGCCAACCGTCCGGCAGCAGCTCGTGGATGTCGTCCCAAGCGCGCTCGCGAGGACTCACGTCCGGCGTCTCGCTCTCACTCTCGTCGACGACGCCAGTCGCCAGTCGCCTTGTCGGCCGCGATCTCCCGAGCACCGCGAGCCACAGCGGGGAGCAGGGCGACCCCGAAGGCGACGCCGACCGCTCCCGCCACCCACTGCGCGAGCGTCCGCACCGCCTCGGCGCCGAGTTGCTGCTCGAGCCACGGACGACCGACCGCGAAGACGGCGATCCCACCGACCAGCCAGAGGGTCGATCGCGCCACCGCGAGGATCGTCGCTCGGTCCATGCCATAGGTTATGCCGTCCGGCTGGGGATTCGTAACGCGACACGATGAGAACGTTGTGTGCTCGCGTTCCCTGCCTACGTGAGTGACTGTCCTTCCCTGGCCGCGACGGCGAAAGTCGCGTCGACCCGCGGGGCTAGCAGGTCCCACGCTTCGCGGACGCCGCCTTCAAGCGCGTCGAACCACCGCGCCTTGTCGCCGCTCAGCCCAGATCGCCGCTCACCGGCGCGCTCGACGGTCAGGCCGGGCACGACGATCCACTTGACGACTCTGTTGGAATACGAGAACCGTAGACAGAGGGTGGTTTGGGATGACAACCGTGGTGGGGGCACTCGAGCGGGTCATCCAGGCCGAGGTTGTGCTCTTAGTGGCAGTCGCCTTGGCGCTCGGCCCGACCGTTGCCGCTGCACGCGGGGGGCACACGAGCGGAATGGGGGACTGCTGGCAAGGCCACACACCGAAACTGTGCCGAAGCAATTGGGCCGCACTCGGTGGCGCGAACCACGCACTTCGGCTCCGCATCATCAATGAGACGACGACCGCTCTGTGGCAGCGGGCGGTGACAGCGGGGACGAACTGGAACAACGCGCCGGGGCCGACCAGCATTTCATCGTCGGCGCGGACGAACGACTCTTGGATCTTCGTTGAGACCGACAACAGCCTCCTTGCGCCAAACGGCGTCACAAGGAACTTCAGGGCGGACGGCACTCAGATCTTCGCCAATGTGGCCGGCATCATCCACTGGAGCGAAGTCGGATCGCCGGAGGCCAACCTGTTCTGCGGGACCTGTGCCGGAGGGGCCATCGCGACGCGGGTGTGGGCGCACGAGTACGGACACGCCCAAGGGCTGGAGCACCACGACGCCGATGTGCTGATGCGACAAAACACCACGAAATCCGCGCCGACCGTTACGGATATCGGCGCAAACCCGCCGTGCAGCCCGTCTCCACAGTTCGACGGAATGCGATGCATCTACAACTACGGTCTCTGAGCCGGGGTTGGTGAAAATGAGGTCCGTCCAAGCCATCCGTCCGATCGCCCTATCGGTCGTGGTCATTGCCATTGGCCTCCTGATCGCTGCCTCGATCGCCGTGGCCATCGGACCGGTGTCGAGTCCGGTCGAGTTTCCGGATGCCGGCCTGACAGAGGCGGAGCGTATGGCCAAGGTCGAAGCCGCGAGGGAGCGTGAGCGCCAGTACGTGCTCGACTTCGAGGCCGGTGGCGCCGATCCCAGATCGCTCCCGCGGGCCTACTCGGAGACATTCGCGGGATGGCCGAGCACCCTGGCGGAGGTCGCGGCACGCGCTGACGCCGCGGCGCGAGGCAAGGTCACGCAAACTCACTTCGGCATGTCCGAGGACGGCCTGCACACGGCCACATCGACCATCGAGCTCTCGAAGGTCCTGAAGGGTGATCTCGGCGCGAGCGTGACTGTCGAGCAGCGGGGTGGGCCTGTCCCCCAACCAGACGGGGCGGGTGCCCTCTGGGCGCTGTCAAGCGATCCGCTCGTCCTACCAGGCGACGAGCTCGTGATCCTCCTTCGCCTCGATGAGGCCGGAACGTACCGAACACTCCCCGGCGGCACCTACCGCGTCGCGAACAACAAGCTGGATCTCATCGAAACCACCGATCCGTGGACGCTTGGACGTTCCCTCGAGGGAATGGACGTGGCCGTACTCGAAGCAGAACTCGCTCCCCTGCTGAAGTAGGGAACGCTCCGGACACGGAGCCGTCTCGCCCTCGCAGGATCGCGAGCGACTAGGCAGCGCGACGAGTCAGCGCGTGGACATCCGGCATCCGGGTGCCCAAGGCCACCCATCGAGTCAGAGGCCACGACCCGCATACCGGGCCGAGCCAGTGGGACTATCGGGTCATGGTGTCGGGACCCCCTCCGGCCAATCGCCTTCCAGCTCGTCGTACCTTCGTCCCCGGAGCTTCCTCCAGACTGCCTCGGGGACCCTCGAGGCCGTCTCCTCGCCGAGCGGCGTCGCCGCCATCTCGTACTGATCCCCGAGCGGATCAGTTCTCCAGACGTCGCTTAGGATCGTCGCTCGGGCGTTGGCTCTCTCGAGAGCGTGCTCTGCGTGGAACGGGAAGACCTCGACCAGGCCGCGGTCGACGAGCGTCAATAGAGTGCGCTCCGTGAGCCGAATGCGCGCCTCGTCGGATGCCAGGGGAAAGCGGGTTCGCGCCCACCAGTACGCCTCGTGGAGCATCGGCCCCTCGTTCGCGTCGCCGAGTGTCTCGAGGTAGAAGGTGCGCCGCTCGAGCTCGGAGAACGGCGCCGATGTCACTTCTCCGGTCTGATTCCGCGACGGTGGGGCGAACGGCGGCGGCCCGTGGCGGCGTCGCAGCCGCTCGAACAGCCCAAGGAGCAACCGACCGGCCCGGTCAGGCCAACCGCCACGATCACGCATGCCGGTCACCTTGCCCGAAGATTCCGGCGCGCAGCCGATGGGCACGACCGCTGCACGGGCCTGTTTCAGCTGCCCGCCTAGCTCTCACGGACCCGTCGCGCCTCCAGACACCACTTGCGATCGTCAGTCGGGCTACCAGCCACGTTCTCGGCGTCCGGGCAACGGGTGGCGTCGCCGCCCAGCCGCGCTCGGCATTAGGGTACGGGGATGGAACGCGGCGAGATCGAGCGCGCCATTCGCTCCGCCTTCGCCGGTGTCCGTCTCGGGTCGGGAGTCAGCCTCCGGCAGGCCCAAGCCATCGACGTTTACAGCAAAGGTGTCACCAAGGCGGAGTTCGAGGCGATGCCGCTCAACGAGGTGACCGACGACTGGACAGCGGTCCCGGAGTCCGAGCTCCGGCGCGACTGCATCGCGCACCTCGACGCCCCTGCGCTGCAGTACTACCTGCCGGCGCTGATGCTCTGGCTCCTGGACCACTACGGCGACGAGGACCGGCTGCTGAACACCCGGGGCCGAGATGACGACGATCGGCACGATCTCGGCGCTCGCGTTCTCCTCGCGGGTCGATAGCTACCGACAGATCTACGGCGGCTTCGCGCCAGAGCAGCGGGCAGTCATCGCTCGATATCTCGAGGCACTACCACAGCTCGTCGACCTGGACCACGGAGACGCCAAGATCGTGGCGAGGTCGCTCAATCGCTACTGGCGACAGTTCCTTCCGAGCGCGTCGGGAAGCCCGCTTGGGGCGAGTTGACGCGCTCTCCATTCGGTCGCCAGATACGAGGTGGTCATCGTGTCGGCGGACTGAGCGGCTCAAGAGCCATGTCCCATCTCCCGCCTTCGGCGGCCCAGCACTCTGCTCACCCCTTGGGTGACTCTGGTGGCTAAACTATTCCGATACCGGTATAGTTACGCGATTGACGGAACTCATGTCGGTCGAGGAGGTCTCTGTGGCGCTGGGGATCACTGGACGCCGCGTGCGAGCGCTCATCGCGCAGGGCCGGTTGCCGGCGGTCCGCGTAGGGCTTCGGGCGTACGTCGTCGCGCGGCCGGACGCCGAGGCCTTCGCCGCGCTGCGGCGCGCGCCCGGCCGACCTCGCCGGGACAAAGGGCCGACCGCTAGCGGGAGCTTGACTCGGTGACGGCTAGAGCGCGGACTTCTCCGACGGACGCGGTCGGCGATCGGGTGGCGGTGTCGGTCCTCGTCGCCGAGTCCCGCCGCGCTGGCAACTGGGTATCTGCTGCGGACTGGCTCGCTGGGCGCCTGAACGCAATAACTCGAAGCGGCGTCCCTTATACGTCGCTCGACTTCGCGGCGCGAGCGCAGCGCGCTGCGGCAGTCAGTTCCGAGGTCGGAGCGGTGGACGGCGACCACCTGGAGCCCGATGTCGTCCGCCTCCCAGACGGCACCCGGGTGTGCCTACACCTAGGAACCTCACCCACAAGGGCCGGTTGGATCGTCGAGCGGGCGTGGGAGCGGTGCGGGATGGGAGGCCGTCGCTAGCCGGCTTCCCGCGAGCGCCGTCTTCGCCTGTACCCGGCCCACACGACGTCCATGTCTAGACCCTCGGCCAGCGCCGTCCGCATCTTCTGAAGGGCTCGGTCCGAATACGCATCGTGAATGGACTGGCCGAACCGGAACTGATGGTGGCAATCCGCGTCTCCGTCGATTCCGAGCTCGTGCCGAAGGGCCGCGCACCTCGGCGGGGTCAGGTCGATGAGCTTCGCGAGCTCCGTCCGCGAGAACCGGAACTTCCGCTGTATGTCCACGTCGCGGACGGCTGCAGCATCACGAGGGTCGTCGGCCTCGATGAGCCGAACCGGCATCCCCTCACGTCTCGACGTCTGGACTTGGATGGTCACATCGACGCCGGAGGCGCGGCTCGACAGCCCTGTGAGTCGAGGAAAGACAGCGCTGCGGTCGTCGCCGGTTCGAATCGCTCGCTCTACGCGGTCGACATCGGTTTCGCTGACCTCCACGCCTTCGACAGCGTGGCCCTCGAGGGCAAGGAGGGTTCGGATGCGCGCGCGCGCCTCGGCGCGCTGCCGCTTGCCCGGTCTCAAGAGTTCTCGGACCTGGCTGAATTCCTCGTCGATGAGGACGTCTAGGTCTTGAGGCGGCTGCGTGGAGATCGGCAAGACGCGGGCAGGAAGTTGGTCAGAGAGCGTCTGAGCGAATACGTCGCGAAGGACGCGGTCGAAGATCGAGACGGCCGCTCGGAGGTGGACATACAGGATGCCCTCGGACACAAGTCCCAAGTAGTGGTACTCGTCGTCTCTGAGACGGTCGATGGCTCGCAGCGTCCCGACGTCATCGGGCCTCATCCCAAGGTGCATCGGGGCGAGGTTAAGGCACTTCTTGAATCCGATCGACTGCCCCGACCGCTGATCCACGACCGCCACACGCCGCTCGTGCAATGCGGCCTTCACGAGCATCTCGAACGAGTGTTGGAGGTGAAGTAGGACCGCCGTGTGGCGGCCCTCGTCTTCAATCGCGTTGAACGTGCCAGTCGCGCGACGGAGAGACGCAATGGCCGCCCCGTTTGAGCAGCCGGGAATCCCGTCTCATCTCTGTTCCCGATCGCCGCACATGGCGGCTCCAACTTCGCCCCGCGTGGATCGCCCGAGACGACCTTACCCGACGCTCAACCGTCGGGCACGGAAGGAGTCAAATCCCGCGCCGACGTCCCCGGCCAGCACACGATCCGCTCATAGTGCCGCCCTCTGCGTACAAGCAGATACCCTCGTAGCCGTCCTTGGGAGGGAGCCGTGCTGCCGCGAGTAGTCCTGCTGCTGTGCACGTGCGTCGTGGCCGCAGCCTGTGGACCCGACGTGGTCTCGGGATATCAGCTCGTGGTGGACAACGCCTCTGGTCGGACGGTTGTGCTCATCCCTGAGGGCGACCAAATATGGGTCCGGCGTGGCGTCGACAGCGACGTTGCCGACCTACCGGGACTCGCGGTCTATATCCCGCCCGGCGAAGCTCTGCGGCTGATCCCGTTCGTACAGACGGGCAGCCGGAGCTCGTCAGTCGTCGCGCTCGACGAGGCGTGCCGGGAGGTCGGCCGAGTGCTTGTCGGCCAAGGCATCTACGAGGTGACGATTTCGGCGGGCCTTGAAGTCCGCGCCGAGCGATCGTCGTTGCCACCTGACCCCCTCGGATCGAACCTTGAGCCCGTCCGCTCACCCTGCAAGATCGGGCGTCACGGCGCGGAGGAGCTGTAGGCCGCGCCGCTGTTCGGCCGCCCGGGAAGCGTCGTTACGTACGGGGGCCCATCGCCAGATTCCCGTACCAGTCTCAGAACCGAGCTCGAGAGCGAGCTGTTGAACGGCCCGTTGAGGAATCTCCGGTTGATATCGTGCGGCCGTGCAAATGCGCCGAGCATTCGAAGTTCGCATCCCGCCCCAGGCAGCATTCAGTTTCTTCTCGGACCCTAACCTCGCCTTTGAGCGTATGGCGTCGCAGTTCCGAGTTGTGTGGCTGGACCCGATTGCCGGAGGGTCGCGGTTCCGGCTAGAGGCGCCCAACCCTCGCGACATATGCGAGGGCCTGGTGGAGTCATACGAGCCACCGAACCGTCTGGTATTCCGCATCTGGCCGCGGGATCACCCCGATCGAGCTGGAGTCGCCGCGTACCAGTTCGTGCCGACTCCAGGTGGCACACGGGTGGTCGGATCGGGTGTCACCCAGATGGGCCCCATCCTCCAGCTGGCGGCTGCAGTGTTGAAGCCCCTGCTCGCTGTCGTGGCTCGGCGCGGCGAGAGGCGGCTAATCCAAGCAGCAGAGTCGGCGTACCAGTCGGGGCGATTGACAGGCACTTAGGCTCCCGCGCGGTGGGGAGGTGCCGTGATCCTCCCTCAGCGTGCCGTACAGGACCGCCGACTTCGCAAAGCGTGCGCAATGTCACCTGAGCCACTCGATGGTGCGGGTAGCCTCACGGCATGCAAGGTCCTCGCGGTCCTCGGGACTACCTCGCACGTGCAAGGAACCCGAGCACCAATGCGTCCACGCTGGCCGAGCTCGCGACATCCCCGTACTCATTCGTTCGAACAGCAGTCGCCCTTCATCCGGCTACAACGAGTGACACGCTCCGCATGCTCGTTCCGCAGCGTGCCGATGCGTACGCAGATCAGGAACTCGTAAAGGCCGTCGCGTGGCATCCGAATTCGGATAGCGAGACGCTAGCGCGGGTGGCCGAGCTCATCGGCGGAAAGCTGAACGGGGGAAGGGGGAACCAGGTGCCGTTCGGTGCAGGTGTCGCGCTCTTCTGTCGCTTCGACACGCCTCTCGCCTCCCTCACGAGGCTCCTCGACGACCCGACCACCTCAACAGTCTTTCGGAGGGTCGTCGCTCGGGAGACGGGTCGAGAGGACATCCTGGACCTGCTGGCAAACGATCCGAGCGAACTCGTGCGTTCGGCCGTCGAAAAGAGCCGTCAAGGGCCGCCTCCGGCGGGTGGCCCGAAGGCCGCGAACTCCTGACGGTCAACCTCCGGCGGCTGGGCCGACCGTCGAAACGGCACGACGTCAGGGTAGGCGCCGGCTCGGTCGCAAAGTGTGCGGGAATGTCACTCGCTTCGCGGAGGCGTCGGCGGGACGGGGAGCCCGTCGAGCACTGAGCTCAGAGAACGCTTTGCTCGATCGCAGTTGTGACGCTCATGAAGACGGCGTACGCAGCGAGCGCGACGATGGCCCAGGCAATCACCCGATACACGATGAGTGCCGGCTTCGGCGTGCTTGGGAGCAAGCCGGACTCCCGGCGGACGCGCTCGCGTCGGACGATCAAGAACGATGCGTAGGCGGCGACGATCAAGGGAATCCCGAAGATCAGTCCGCCGAGCCCAGACACGCCTCGGACCTCCCTGCAGTGCCAATACCTGCTACTCGCCGGTAGCACTCTCGCTGGAAGACGCCCGTCGCGTCAAGACACCGCCATCGCAGAGAGTCGGCCAATGTCACCCGCTCGGGGCCGCTCCCCGGGTTGCTCCACTGCGTTTGCCGCCGCATTCAGCGCCAAAACCGGCGCCGCGAGTCAATCGCAGTCTTCCATGCTTGTACGGTCCGGTCCCACGAGTCGCTCGCCTCTT
>WUUC01163925.1_pt1 | contig 11085 bp, 10 predicted proteins | sample 6278441 | NCBI WGS metagenome assembly WUUC01 (sample SAMN13675441, study PRJNA597444) | soil metagenome | isolation source: soil | place: USA: Washington | collected 2017-10 | reverse complement strand
GCTCAGCCTGGTAGAGCGCACGGTTCGGGACCGTGAGGTCGGAGGTTCAAGTCCTCTTGCCCCGACCACTCTAAACGCAATGTTTTCAGTGGTTTAGATTCTAGGGAATCAGGTCTGTACTTGTTACGTCCCCTTCGGCCGACAATCGGCAAAACGGAGGGTTGATGCTCAGTCTCTACAGGCGCCACGTTTCAAGTTGCGGTAAGTCCTCCCGACGCGAAAGACGTTGCTCGTGCCCTATCTGGGTGCAGGGCACACTGGGCGGAGAGAAGATACGAAAGGCCCTCGATCTGAGCGCCTGGGACGCCGCCGAGAAAGTAGTCCACGGCTGGCGAGAGGCAGGGAAGATCGGTGCCGAGGGTCGGAAGCTAGTCTTGGTTTCCGAGGGCGTGGAAGCCTTCCTGCGCGACGCGGCTACACGTCTGAAGCAAACAACCGCGGCTCTGTATCGTCAGCGGTTGTCGGGCCTCGTTTCCTGGTGCGCCGCTAACCGCGTGAAGTACGTCACGGACGTAAGCATCGAGAAGCTGCGCGAGTTCCGCGAGGGCTGGACGTGTGCACCCGTAACCGCGGCCAGGCGAATCGACCAGCTCAAGATCTTCTTCGGTTTCTGCCTGGATAACGGCTGGATTCAGAAGAACCCCGCGAAAGCTCTGCGTGCGCCGGAAGTTAAGTACATCGGCAAGGCTCCGTTCACCGAAGACGAGCTCAAGGCAATCTTCCAGGCGTGCGGGAAGCTCGTCACCCGTGGAACCTATGGCAAGGAGAACGTGAAGCGGGTCCGCGCGTTCGTCTACATCCTGCGTTACACCGGGCTTCGTATCTCAGACGCGGCAAGACTAACCGCGTCGCACGTCCAGAACGGAAAGGTTCTTCTCCGGACGGAGAAAACCGGGACGCTAGTCTGGATTCCGATTCCCGACTACGTCGTGGATGCGTTGAGCGAGGTTCCCCGCGAGGGAGAGTTCTACTTCCAGACGGGCAGAGCAAAAGCCAAGACGGTCCGGGGTGGGTGGGATCGAACTATCAGAACCATCCTCCAGTTGGCCGGCGTGGATCACGGCTCGGCTCATGCGTTCCGAACCACTCTTGCGGTAGACCTTCTAAACAAAGGGGTCGCGATCGAGACCGTCGCAGCGATCCTTGGCAACAGTCCGGCCATCGTGCACAAACATTACAGCCCGTTCGTTAAGTCTCGGCAGGAGGCTTTGGAGAGTGCTCTGCGGAATGTGTGGGCCGAGCCGGAACGTCCGAGGCTCAAAGTGATTCAAGGCGGTAACCAAGCTCAAAACTAAGAGCCGTTCGGGGCGGGCGCTTTGAAATCGCGCGATAATCAACAAGTCACCGATGCCGCGAGGGCCGAGGCGAGACCGCGCATGGACCACACGTTCGATACCGTTGATGAAAAGCTGGCTGAGACCGAGTTCTTTCTCCGCAAGATGGCGGACGCGGGCGCAGAAATGTTCGCCTTCAACTGTTATCTGAGCGCGTTCCTCTCCGCCTCGCGCACTTGCACGCTCGCGCTACAGCAATTCAAGGATATCCCCGGCTTCGCGGAGTGGTACGCACCGCATCGTGAACGACTCAAGGCCAGCGAGACCGCGAGCTTTCTTCTGGACGCTCGCAACGCGCACGTACACGGTGGCCCGTATCCGATCGCCGGCGCGCGCTTTCACGGAAAGACCGCTGAGTATCGTTTCGCTCGCTCGTCGAAGACTGGACACGAACCAAACGAAGACGTGGTGACGATCTCTCGCGACTACTTCGTCGTGCTTCTTGAAATTATCTATGACTGCTACGCCGAGCTCGGCGTCCATATCGACCCGCAGCAGTACTACACAAAGGAAAACTATCCGGGTTCGATTGATGTCGCTGAGACCGAAGTATGCGGGTGGGTTTGTGAATCACTCATTGAAGAAGGGTACGACGAGGATGCGCGCTGGCATGAATTGCGGGGCCGCCTCGCGGAATGCAAGATCAACCACCTGTTCTTCAGTTACCTCGGCAAGAGCACGCCGGAACCACTGATGCCCGAGGAATACGAAGATTTCGCGTACACGCCCGAAGAGAAGGGATGGGTGCACGCGCCAGCCGGTTTCGTGTCACCTGACGAATATCGCGCGTACGTCGCCAGACGAAACAGGTTGGCTACGCCATGAGTGTCTGCGACTCCTAACCTGGGACGACCGTACGCCGATGCAACAGATCGAAACATTCGGGGATGAACGCCACCTTCTCTACTGCCTCTATTGCGGCGCTGAACCCGACACCCGCGAACACGTTCCTTCTCGAGTGTTGCTCGACAAACCCTATCCAGACAACCTTCCGGTTGTCGGTGCTTGCCAAGCCTGTAACGTCGCGTTCTCGCCCGACGAAGATTACTTGGCATGTGCCGTTGCGGTCGCTCTAGCGGGGACCGCCGATCCAGCCTCTCTCGAACGTGACAAGGTGCGGCGCATCCTCTCTGACCGGCCGGCGCTAGCAGCAAGATTCCGCGCGGCGCTTCGGCTCGCCGACCAGGAAACATCGCTTGAGATCGAGGTACGCAGGGTACAAAGAGTGCTCACTAAGCTCGCGCGCGGTCATGCTTTCTTCGAGCTTAGTGAGCCAGTGCTGGACGAGCCTGTGAACGTTGCATTCATACCGCTATTACTTCTTTCGAGTAACGCCCGCCGACAATTCGAGGTTCCACCGGCTGCCGCAGCTTGGCCGCCGCCCGGAAGCCGTGCCATGCTTCAACTCCTTGCTAGTTGGCCTGCCGGAGAGCAGCGCTGGATAGTGGTTCAGCCGAGTCGATATCGATACGTCGTCTCTGAAGGCCCGCCAGTTTCCGTCCGCATAGTTCTCAGTGAGTATCTGGCTTGCGAGGTGACATGGCCCTAAGCGCGGCCGCTTCCGTCGCGACCGTCGTTTCGACATTCAAAAGCTGTGTTTCCCACCAAGCTATTGCGTCTCGCAATAGGTCACGGCAGTCTTCTCCAGCAAAAACGCCATCAGCGATCGGACAGAACAGATTGTCTTGCAGCACCGACAGTTCATGCGCGCCCTCGACACTGAGCACGATCGGCCCCGACAGAAAACCCAGTTCGTACTGCTTGAGTACTCGATTTCGCTCGTCGTCGATAAAATCCCAGAAGATTGCGTGCATGGCGGGATTCTGTTTCCACGTTCGATAGGCTTCTTCGACTGCTCGCGAGAGAATTGCGGATCGCGTCGCATCGACCTTTTTAAGGACGTGGCCGACTGCTCGTAGAAGTGCTACCGCGGCAACCCAGAGGATACGAAATCGCGTCTCATCGGCTTCCTCTTCAAGCAGCTCCGTTGCGACGCGGCAGTCTGCGAGAACGCGTCGCGCCACCTCAGTCATTGCTGCATTCTATGCGACTAGCGCTGATTGCGACTCGCCGCTCTTGCCGTGAACGGCGAACCCGTTGGCCAAGGACTACATGCACCACGGCCGCGTCGAGTTCGGCTGGCACAGTACGGCCGGCCTAGTCTTCCGGGAAGTCCTCCGCCGCGGTATTGTTTAGATCACCATACATGGCCGACGTCATGACACCGGAGCAGCGCAGCCGCTGCATGTCGCGAATCCGCGGCACCAATACGTCTGTCGAGGTACGGCTTCGCCGTTCACTCTGGCAGGCTGGTCTTCGCTACCGGCTCGGTCGTCGTCTGCCAGGCCGACCGGACATCACCTTCGTCGCCGCCCGCGTGGCGGTGTTCGTCGACGGATGCTTCTGGCACGCGTGCCCGACTCACGGCGTGGCGCCGAAGGCGAACGCGGAATTCTGGAGGACGAAGATCGCCAGAAACGTCCAACGGGACTTCGAGGTCAACCGGTTGTTACGTGCCGAGGGCTGGACGGTCATTCGCGTCTGGGAACACGAAATCGAAAACGATCTCGCAAAGTGTGTCCGGCGGACCGCCGCGACGGTGAGACGCGCAGCGGCTACTCTGCGCCGAGCGAGCCCAGCTCGTGCGCGACATCATCGAGTCCAAGCGAGTCAACGCCCGTGATCTGGAGTGTGTAACGGATGTTCGACACGCGGTGATCCGGCGGGGTGCTGAAACTCCTCTCGGTCACCGTTGGAAACGATTCGTCAACAGAGAACACGGCGCCATCACTGATTTCAAAGCGGTTTTCCGCGTAGATGTTTTCAAGTTCCCGCCGGTAGCCTACGGCAGCCAACGACCGGTAGAAGAAATCCAGCATCTCCGCGTTAGTGCCGGTCGCTTCCTCAACCTGAGATACGAGTTGCGGCAATGCCACACCATCATCGGAACGGGAGACGCGATAACACACCAAATACAGCCGGCGGAAAATACCCGGATCGAGCTGCCGAATGTTGCACTGGATCGTAAAAGGCATCTCGGCAGACGTCTTCACCTCCACCGCGAGATCAGTTCCCCGCTGAAAGTCGTGATCGTGCCCGAGCGGACCGCTCCAACTCTGACAGGCACTTGGTCCGAAACGCTTGATGATTTGCTCGAGGAACCGTAGTTCGCCACAGAGACCGCGCACCCACTCCTGAGTGACTTGCGCTTCTACCTCCGGACTCCAGAAGCGCCGCCACCGAAGTCCTGTTCGGTACAACGCGTCCACCGGGTTGACTCCCGGCGCGCCGACCTCGTACAGCACATCCTCAGCGAAACGGAGGAAAGGTCGCAAAAACGTCGGGGACGTTCCTGTCGAACATGAAATGTCCAGATAGCGCTGGGGAGCTCGCCCACTAACGGACCAGTCACGATCAGCAACCCGAAGACCGCGCAAATCCAACTTGCTGAATCGTTCGTCATCGCCTGCAGCCGGAGTTATGAGAAGGTGCACGTCTTCCGCAGAATCCAATGCAACGATCGCCTGTATGTCCGCTCGTGGAAGGACAACATCCTGGCCAGCGAGATGGCCCGACCGTCTGTCTGTCCGTCGCAGAAGATCGACGAGCGGCTGCAAGACGCCGCCGAATCCGGATTCACTGCGAGATGTATTCGATGGTTTCATGGGATTGGGATTCGGGGAAAACAAATACTAGACCCACGATATCCTCGCCATCGGCCGGCGAGCTGAAGAACTTCGTTTCTCCGTTGTCGCCTGACTCGCGATCGATCAGGTAGAGAATCACACAGCCGCGCGTCGGGTCTTTCGCGTCTCGTCCGGTACGCTTCCGCCATTCCTCGATGTCGCCAGGACTTGAAAGTACACGAATGGAGCGTGGCGTCATCGGGGTACGGATGATCTTTCGTGTCAGCACGTCCGGCGTCCAAGCGTATGGTGACTGCTTCGGGTTCCCGCGCGGGAGCATTACATCCCACTGGACAAGTTCGCCGCGACCGTTCTGCCGGTTGATGTAGCCAACGAGATTCTGGCGATTCACGTCACGTGCTTCGCGGCTGAACTCGTACGCCTGCAGAAATTCGATGACCTGCGCCGCCGGCACGTCCCTCCAGATGTGCGGTCCTTCGTCGGAAACGCTTTCCTTGCCCGGTAGCTGCGATATGAACGCTCGTGCGGCCTCGAGATTTTTCCGAAGCAATGTCTTGCTCTCAACAGGAAACGCGACCGTCTCCGACCTTGTGTTCTCAAATGAAATGTTGATCTGCCGGCCGGCACCCATCTTCATCGGCGACGTGACTGCCATCGTTGGATGTCTGCGTATGAGCGGCTTCAGCTGCAGCGGTGTCGGTGGGTCGGGCTGCTCCGCGTACTTGCGAAGATCCGCGCGCAACTCGTCCTCCACGCGCGCAAGTTCCGCGAAACGCTCCGCCAGCTGCGATTCTACGTAGATACGCGTCAGGTCGTGATACCGAGGACGGTATCCGAACCACCGCCCCATCTGAAGCAGCGTGTCGTATTGATTCGCAGTGCGGGTAAAGAAGCTCACGCTCAGGCCTTCAAGCGTAAGTCCGCGGGACAGACGATTCCCCCCGACGACGATGTAGCGCTTGGGCGGATCAGTGTAATTCAGTTCATCTGGCGAGTAGACGTTGAGAACCTTTATCTCGATTGATTCAGTAATCGACTTCGCGAATTTCCAGATCGTTTCGAAATCGTGCTCGATAAGCTCAGGGTCGTTCTGCTCGCGTGTGACACGTCGGAAATCGTTATCCCACATCTCCCGCGCGCGCCGCAGCACTTCCTGGAACTTCGCCGGACGTATCGCTGCGGCTTTCAGAAGCTGCAGCTCCTCGCCAATCGTTTCCGCGAGAATGCGGTGCGGTTCGGTTCTCTGCGAAGGGTGAACGAGCATGCTGAAGTGTGCCCGATCGTGGCCCCGGGCCAAACGTCCGCAACAGCTCAGTATGAACGCGAGGAGAGCATTCGACAGGCTGCTGGGGCAATCCCCGCCATCATCCACCGCGCGGTCGAGCTCATCGAGATCGTCCTCCTCAAGCCTTCGAATCACATCCAGTGGTGCCGGCTCGGCAGCGGTGGGTGAAAGGTCCGACGGCTCCAGACCGAGCCCGAACAGTTTCCGTGGCCCGAAGTACCCAGGAGGCTCCGGCAGCGTCGCAATAAAATCACGCGGGTAGAGATCCTCGGGGATATCCGCATCAATCAGCACGTTCGCGAACGGCGTCGCGGTGAAGCCGATGTAAACACATTTAGGCAGTGCACGCAGCAGCTTGCGAATCCTGAGGTTTGTCGCGGAGGGGTCGATGTCCTCGCCCTCGTCATCAGTCCGGCCGTACCTCGTGTTAATGGAGCCCTGATCGGCTTCGTCGTCGATGACGATCGCGGGAAGATCGCGAAGCGGAACAGGCGACCGCTCAAGCCATTGTCTCAGCGCGTCGATCCGCTGATTCTTTTTGATGACAGCGAGTTTCGGAGTCTGTGCGCTGAGGTCAATTGCGGTTCCAGGCACAAAATCGCCCGCCAATCCGGACTTGGTAAGCCGTGCCCACCGGTGCACATTGTGGTCGTGCTGTACATACGGCGCTTCCGCTGCATCGTCCGATGTACCCGCGATCTCCTGATCAAGACGCCGCTGCGTTTGAGCGCGGAGGTCTTTCCAAAGGCCACCGAGAACAATAAATAGACGATACCCTTCGTCCGCCGCACGAGCGATCAGGGCTGCCATGTTCGCTGTCTTACCACTCTGAATGTAGCCCACCACCAAGCCTCGTCCCTGAAACTCAGGGGCGCTGTCTGGCCTCGGCAGACGCCTCACGAGGTCGAGAGAAGTCGCGGCCAGGGTGTCCACCGTGGACTTGGGCCACCCTCGCACATCCACCAGGAACCTGCTGTACGCTCCGAAATACTGTTGCGGCGAGTCATCTTTCGGGTCGCACAGTGCGAGGCGCCCGCTTCCGTCAATGATCAGGTCTGCGGGCGCGATTTCGAGCGGTGGTGCGAAGTATTTGCGGACCTGTTCCGCCAAGTGCAGCGGCACGTCCGCGATCTCAATCGCCTCCTCCACCGACCGACCCTGTCGGCTGGTAAGAAACTCGACGATCGTGACCGCGTCGGAAAGGCTCTTGATCATAGTTGCCGCTGTAGGGCCTTTTTGAGTGCAGCCATCGGGATGCGATCGACCTGCATCCGCCGCTCATAGACCGCTTCGAGAACACTGATTGCCGCGACGCAGAGCTTCCTCAATTCTGCGTTGTCCCCATTTTGGGCGTTGAAAATCGCCGCCCCGAGGTCGTGATTGCGCGGCACCAGAATCTTGATCTGGCCCTTTGAGCCTTCGGTGACGGTAAACCGAAGACCTGGTGCGTTGTTCTGTACGAAAACAAGGGGCCCGACAGCGACGCTCGGCGGGGCTTCGCCGCTCCGCTTCGACTCTCCGGCCGTGGCCGTCCGTGCTGATGCAGGCGTCTCTTTTGCTGTTCGGCCGCCCGACGGCTTTCTGTCGTAGCGTTCGCGCGCCGTCTTTGCCCAACTCGAGACTTGCGACTCCACACGTTCCCGTATCTCCGCCGGAATGCGAGCCCGCATCTTCGTGATGTTGATCGCAAAGGCACGGTCCAGGTCTCGCGAGAAATCAACAGCGACGCGGAGCAGCTTCGTGTGCTCGTCAACCGCACGCATATAGCTCCAGCCGCCGGCCTGAAGCAATCTGTTGTTTCTGTAGAAGTAGAATCCCTGCTGCTGATTCCAGTTCCGCGGTCCCGAGGCATCCTTCCATGCCTCTCGCGACGAGAACTCATCCTCGCGCGGCAGCACGAATGGGCTAACAGCGACCGTTTCGACACTCTCCGAACCATCGCCTCTCGGTACCTTCACCTGCAACGTAGCGATATCGAGTTCCCGCGTCTTCTCACTACGGCAAAACGGGTCCCATGGCACGAGGCGTTCACCACACACGTATAGGTTAAGTTTTCGTCGACGCGTTACAGCGCCCTGCATGAACCTGTGAAACACCATTCGCAGATGGACGCTAACTTCGTCGATCAGCGTTGCCAGGAACTTCTCGCGCGCGCGTACCTCGTGCGCAGACAGCAGCGGTAGCGCCTCGTCCAAGTCTGTCCAAAGAACAACGGTTCCGTTGTCGCGGGCCACTTCGTGGTTCAGCGCCTCCGCCTCCCACGGCTCCAGCTCGTCCTGCGACGGCGCCAGGAGATCCCAGTCATCGGTACCGTACACATGATCGATGTCCCACCGCATGTAGTTTCGCCGCGGCCGACTATCGCGCCCAGCCTTCGGTTTCGATGAGATGGTGAGAGTCCTGCACTGACTGAGCGAGGCGGTTTTCAAACCGAGACCGTACTTTCCGAGATCATCCGCAGCGTATTCCTGGAAGGCCCCGAAACGCATAGCCTCATGCATTGCGTCGCGGTCCATGCCTCTTCCGTTGTCGGCAATCACTATCGCCGGTGGCCGCGAGCCCTGTTGACTGAAAATCTCCACGTGGATCTCGGACGCTCCGGCGGCAATGCTGTTGTCGATCAGGTCCGCGATCGCCGTGCTGCACTCGTACCCCATGTTGCGAAGGCTTTCAATGAGTCGCTTCGCTCCCGGTGTTGCCTTGAGGGTTTTCATGAGACCGTTAGTTCGAGTGTTTGTGAAGGGAATTTCTCTTTTCGGAGCGCAGACTCCGCGGGACGGTCCAGCACCTGCTCGCGGATGGCCGTAGCTACGCGCTCCGCCAGTAGCGGCGGAACGGCGTTTCCGATGAGCTGGAACTTCGATCCCATCGCGCCGGCAAAGTAAAAGCAATCCGGAAACGACTGCAGCCGCGCTGCTTCACGGACCGAGATAGTGCGCGCCTGCGACGGATGAATGTGGGTGTAACAGTCGCGACTGAGATGCGCCGTTACCGTCCAACTTGGCGCATTCCATCTGAGTTTCTTGTATTTGTCCTTGAAAATATCATCCCGATAGCGCTTCAGGTGTTTCGGCAAGTCTACGTATCTCCCACCCTCCCGCATCAGGCGAAACGCCTCGAGGTCCTGCTCATTCTGATTGCGGCACACGTGGTCGAAGATTACGTCTGCCTCAGCGCCGCGTCTCATCCTCCGGGCGAATGCCGACATCTTCGATGACTCTGTTCTGTATTCCCGAACCCATTTCTGTGAACCGTTTCTGATGATCGGCAAATCACCTATAGCGTCAAGAACCGTGACTTCCGCATAGACTCGCTTGTCCCGCGGCGTCCGGGTTGGCGGAAACTTGAACTTCACATTCAGATCTTTTCGGACACCCACAAAAATCAGTCGATGCCGCTCTTGGGGAACGCCAAATTCTGCCGCGTTCAGCAGATCCCATGTAACTTCATATCCGACAGCGTCCAGAGATTCCGCGACGTAATTCGCCACGTTTCTGCCATTGTGCGAAAGCATCCCAGGAACGTTTTCCATCACGGCAACGGCTGGCTGGAAATGCCGGACATACTCAAGAAAATTCTTATACAGCTCGTTGCGCGGATCGGAATCCTCCTGCCGACGCCCACCGGGCGTTCTGAGTGACCGCATCTTCCCGCGTCCTACGCTGCTCCAGCCCTGACATGGCGGGCCGCCCACAATCACGTCAAATGAAACGGGCTCGTCGTGTTTGCGGAGGTATGCTTCGAGGTCGCGCGGCTTGAAGCTCGCGAGGTCCCGTACAAGCGCCTTGATCCCTTGGTCGCTGAAATTACCTTCGAGCGTTTCCACGGCTACCGCCGAGTGGTCGATGGCCACCGCGGTCCGAAAACCGGCCCAATCAAAGCCAAGACTGAAACCACCCGCACCCGCAAAGAGGTCGAGAACCGCCGGCTTTGTCATAGTTATTTGATTATGACCGCGCATCGCCGACTCGGCAAGAGCCGGCTGTGTGGATTGCTCTTTCATCACCGCTTGTCTCCCACCCGACCGTCGCTGAAAGCGGTATTTGTTCCGATTATACGGCATGAAGTTTTCGGGGCTCTAGGATCTCTCGACCACCGGCAGACCCCCTTCGCCCTTCCGGTGAACGCTCCCGAATTTCTACGTTCCGTAGAACGTGCTAGTAACACGTCCCAAGTTTCGCGCTAACGGCCAAGATTGATATTGAAAACCCTCACGCTTGCGCGTGAGGGGTTACTGCTGTTCCACACTGAACCGTCGTTCGTTTGCTCTTCCGGCGCGCTCTCCTTGTTTCAAGTTGCGGTTGTGGAGCCGCGCGGCTCCGGCCTCGGTTACCGTGGGACTTCCGACAGGGTCGCGGTCTCCTTTCTGGGACTCAGTTGTCCCGGTTGAACTCCGCGAGGAACGGCGCGAGGCGCGCCGTCGCCTTGAATCGCGGGATCGGGTCGAGCTGCTTGAACGAGGACGTGAAGGCGTTCGAGAGGGACCACATCGTGCGCGGCCGGAACTCGTCGTACTCCGGCTCGAAGTAGAGCCGGTGCACATCGTCCGCGAGATGCTTCGGCACCTCGAGTCCCTCCTCGATGAAGGCGCGGTAGATCACGAGCTTCGCCGAGGCGTCCGGCAGCTCGTACCCCTTCCACACGTTCACTTGGTTCAGCATCGGCGCGAAGTTCCGCTGCATCCGGTCGATCGCGACGGCGAGGACATCGTAGCACCAGGTTCTTCGAGTGCTTTCGCGTCACCGTCTCGAAGTCGCCGTGGAAGGCGAGGTTGTCGCAGACGAAGACGCGGTAGCCGATCGTGATGCCGAGGGCGAAG
>WUUC01009561.1_pt1 | contig 11085 bp, 10 predicted proteins | sample 6278441 | NCBI WGS metagenome assembly WUUC01 (sample SAMN13675441, study PRJNA597444) | soil metagenome | isolation source: soil | place: USA: Washington | collected 2017-10 | reverse complement strand
CCTCAAGGCCGGCTTTGAATTGTTTCGGCATGAAATCCGGTCTGCCAGCCGATTTCTCGGGGTCGATGCATTGCTCACCTTTTTCCCGTTGGAGATGTGCATGGTGTTGGTGCTGGTAGGATTGTTTTTGGGCTTTTCCGGCAGCTTTCTTTCGTTGTTACGTTTTGGAGAGGGCCGCGTATGACGTGGATTCGTTGGAGCGCCATCGCGGCACTCATCCAGATGACCTTGTGGGCCGTCCCCGCAGCCGTCCCGGCGGAACGCAAGGATTCATATGCGGACAAAATCGAACAGGAAAAGAAAACTCTCGAAAAACTGCGCGGCACGATCATGGAGAAACGGAAGAAGGCGGACGAAGCGGAAAAGAAACGCGAGTCGGTCCTTCAGGGGCTTCAATCGCTGGATGAGCGCCTCGTCCGCTATCGGCAGGAACATCAAGACATCCGCAAGAAGCTGAAGAAGAAGGACATGGAAATAGAGCATATGAATGTCCAGTTGAGCCGCCTCTCCGAGCGTATCGATGAGCGACAGGATGCCATTGCCGCCCGCCTGCGGGTTCAGTACGTGGAAGGTCGGTTTTGGCATTTGAAGACACTGCTTGCCGCCAGCTCTTCGGGAGATTTTCAGCGTCGGTTCCGATACCTCTCGGCGGTGACCCAGCGAGAGTATGACATCATGGAAACTTACCGGAAAGATGCCGAACGGATCGCCGAGGTCGAGCGGAATCGTGAAGAGGCTCGACAAGGCATCCTGGCCTACAAAGTCAGCACCGAGGAAAAGTTGGTCCAGATCCAGGGGCTCAAAAAGGAGAAACGGGTCTATCTCGCCAAGATTACTCAGGAAAAGGAATCGCATGATCGGGCCGTGGAGGAGCTGGAAAGGTCTGCCTCGCGGGTCGATAGCCTCTTAAAGGAATTGGAGACCAGGCGACGGGCAGCGATGGCAACTCGTCCCCCTTCCCTGGCCGGCGGGCTCAAGGCCTTACGAGGAACTCTCCTTTGGCCCACCGACGGAAAGGTAGTGTCCTATTTCGGAAGGCAGAAACATCCCACTTTTAACACCTATATCCAAAGAAAAGGGATTGAGATTCGCGCCGCAGAAGGGAGTAATATACGGTCGGTGCTTGCCGGTCAGGTCGTCTATGCGGACTGGTTGAAAGGTTACGGACTCGTTATAATTGTGGATCACGCCAACGGTGTCTTTTCACTCTACGCCCATGCCTCGAAAATTCTGACCTCCGTCGGAAGCAGAATTGAAGGGGGGGAGGCGATCGGTGAAACGGGAGACACGGGCATGACTGGTGAGAATACGCTTTATTTTGAGTTGCGTGAGGGGTCCGAGCCCGTGGATCCTCTCGTGTGGCTTTCAAAACGGTAGGTCTGGGAAGGAAGGAACCCACGTTATGGAACAGCGGCGAAGCCGGCGGTGGTTATATCTCTTGCTAATGATCACAGTGGCCCTGGGAATCGGCATTGTCCTGGAAAAGGGCTTGGAACGGACCGGCCATGCCTCCGAAACCTATGAAGAACTCCGCACCTTTTCCGAAGTCCTGACGCAAGTGCAAAAGCATTATGTCGATGACACCAAGGTGAAGGATCTGGTGCAGGGGGCGATTCGCGGGATGCTGTCCACGCTGGATCCGCATTCGGCCTACATGACCCCTGATATGTACAAGGAAATGCAGGTGGAGACCAAAGGTGAATTCGGCGGGGTGGGGATTCAGATCGGCGTGAAGGAGAATCGGTTGGCGGTCATTGCCCCCATTGAAGGGACGCCGGCGCATCGGGCTGGGATTAAGGCGGGAGATTTCATTACCAAGGTCAACGACGAGCCTACCAAAGATTTGACGCTGATGGATGCCGTACAGAAAATGCGCGGTCCCAAAGGCACGAAGGTCAACCTGACTATTCAACGGGACGGCACGACGGATCCGCTGGCCTTTTCGCTGGTGCGGGACACCATCAAGATCGAAAGCGTTAAATTCAAGGTCATCGATAATACAATCGGCTACGTGCGATTGACACAGTTCCAAGAGGCGACGGGTAGAGACCTCGGTCGGGCGCTCAAGCAATTTAAAGAACAGAAAGTTCAGGGGACGGTTCTTGATCTTCGTAACAACCCTGGCGGCTTGTTGACGGCGGCGGTGGATGTGTCGGAACAGTTCGTGGGCAACGGGAAACTGATTGTGTACACCAAGGGTCGCGAAGGTAAAAAAGACGAATGGTTTTCGAAGACAAAGGAGACGCTCGAAGACTCTCCCATGATCATTCTCGTCAATGAAGGATCTGCCAGTGCGTCGGAGATCGTCGCCGGCGCACTACAGGACTGGGGGCGGGCCGTCATTGTCGGGACGACCTCGTTCGGCAAGGGGTCGGTGCAGACAATTCTGCCGCTGGGGGATGGATCGGGCCTGCGCCTCACGACAGCCAAGTACTATACGCCGAAAGGGCGTTCGATTCAGTCGACTGGCATCACGCCGGACATTGTGGTGAAACTGCAGACCCAGACAGTGGCCAAGGCTGGAGATAAGGACGGCAAGGAGGCCGAGCCAAAGACGTCAAAAGCGCCCGCAGCGGGCAAGGATGCACCGGCTTCTCCAAAAATCAGTGAAGACTCCTCACATAAGAACGGCGCGGCGCCGGCGGTCGAGGCGAGTGGAGAGCTCTCCATGGAGGATGACCTCCAACTTCAAAAGGCGGTTGAATTGTTGAAGACCTGGAAAATCTTCAGAGAGCTTCGTCCTGCGTAACGGACGCGACCCGTTGTTGTCGAATCGCTGCGAGTAGCGATTCTTCCGATCCCGAAAACCCTGGTTGTGTTCTCAGCAGGTGGGACTCAACCAGGGTCTCCAAGTCGGCCAGCGTGCGAATATTCAGCCGGAAATAGAGATAACTCACCAACGCATGTGAGAGTCCCGGCAGCAAAGCCCATCCCGCGATGGCCTCGGGCAATGGCGTCTTGAGTTCCTCGTAGGCGCGAATCGTTCCCGTTGCGAGAAACTCTTCTATCTTTTCCGCCAAATCACGCCCGATTCCAGGGATCGCCTGAAGTTGGCGCCGTGCCGCAAGATCGGCAAGATCCTCCGATATGGTGAGAATCGAGTCGGCCGCTTTCCTGTAGGCACGTATTCGATAGGGGTTGGCACGCCTGGCAGCCAAGAGATTTCCCATGGCACGAAAGAGTTGAGCGAGTTGATTGATGCGGTCGTCCATAGGGTGTATAAGCTCGACGAGTCTGTCTCATTGTGCGGACAACGGGTGCTAAACGGCAAGGGCAGGCAGGTCTGGTTGACAACCGCTTTTCCTGTTTCATAGGATGACCTGACACAGTGAGGTGGGGTGATGACCATTCAGGTCAACGGTGAATCTCGCGGTATTGGTGAGGGACAGACCGTGGCAGCCTTGCTGCACGAATTGGACATTCGCCCGGATCGGGTGGCAGTTGAATTGAATCTGGAAATTCTGGATCGAAACGATTTCGGGACCCGCGGCCTTCGGGAGGGGGACCGGTTGGAAATATTAAGCTTCATCGGTGGGGGCGCGGAGTAACTATCTTATGGATACGATCAACGACCGGTTGGTGATTGCGGGTAGGGAATTCAAATCCCGTCTTTGGGTCGGAACCGGAAAATATAAGGATTTCGTGGAGACCAAAAAAGCGATCGATGCGTCAGGCGCCGATGTGGTCACTGTCGCAGTCCGTCGGGTCAACATTACTGATCGTTCCAAAGAAAATCTTCTGGACTATCTCGATCCCAAAAAATACATCATTCTGCCCAACACGGCCGGTTGCTACACCGTGGAGGATGCCGTCCGATACGCCCGTTTGGCGCGAGCCGCCGGTGTGTCCGATCTGGTGAAGCTGGAAGTGCTGGGTGATGAAAAAACCCTCTTTCCCGACACGGCCGGATTGATCGAAGCGGCAAAGATTCTCATCAAAGAAGGATTCATCGTGCTGCCCTATACGAACGACGATCCGATTGTCGCCAAGAAATTGGTGGACATCGGTTGTCCCGCCGTGATGCCGCTGGCGGCTCCCATCGGCTCCGGCTTGGGAATCAGGAATCCTTACAACCTCAAGATCATTATGGAAACGGTGAAAGTACCCATCATCGTGGATGCGGGCGTCGGAACGGCCTCCGACGCGGCGCTGGCGATGGAATACGGCGCGGATGCCGTTTTGATGAATACCGCGATCGCGGGCGCGCAGGACCCGCTCGCGATGGCCGAAGCCATGAAGTATGCCGTGTGGGCAGGCCGACTGGCGTACAAGGCCGGCCGGATTCCCCGCAAATTGTATGCAACGGCCAGCAGCCCAATCGAGGGCATGTTGTAAGCTGGTCTTGAATCCTGCTTGTGCGAGCGTTGAGGTTCCATCACGCTGAATTTTTTTTGAATGCCCTCCGTTGATTTTCGTCTCTATCTGGTCACCGATCGTTATCAGACCGCTGGGCGTCCACTCTTGTCGGTGGTGGAGCGCGCCGTACAGGCGGGCGTGCGAGCAGTGCAGCTGCGTGACCGGGATCTGGCTACCCGTGAGCTCCTGGTCATGGCGGAGGACCTTCAGCGAACGGTTCCGCCAGCGCATCTTTTTGTTAACGACCGTGCCGACGTGGCTCTGGCAGTCGGTTCACGAGGCGTGCACTTGCGTGAGAATAGCCTGCCGACATCGGTCGTGCGAGGTCTCCTGCGTCCGGAACAATGGCTCGGCCGGTCTGTTCATTCCATCGAGGGTGTGACGGCGGCGGAACGTGAGGGGGCAGATTTTGTGGTGCTGGGCCCGATCTATGAGACGCCGTCGAAGCTAGAATACGGACCGCCGCTTGGCCTGCGACTGCTCGAGCACGCGGCGCGCACCGCTCGCATTCCCATTTTTGCGATCGGCGGAATCACCGCTCTACGCGCGAGGGAAGTGCGGCGTGCGGGAGGATTCGGCATTGCCGTGTTGTCGTCGATTTTGAGCGCATCGAATATTGAGCAGGCGACCGAGGCACTGCTTTCCGCGCTTGAGGTTGCAGAATGATGCGATGCTCTCCGGGTTCTGGATGCACATCGAGCGCTGCGCTGCGAGATGAGGGACCAGTGCAGTTGACCACCCTCCATGTGGATGTTAGAATCCGAAAAGACGTGGACGACCGTGACTGACAAGGCTTTCGAACGATTCGACGAGTAGAGCGATGGCCGAATCAAACAGGAGTTCAGGCCGACTCCGGTCCTTCCGTGATTCCGTCAAACGCTTTACCCAGTCACTTTCTGACGGAGAGGGGATCGTGACACATAAGAACGACGAACATGCGCGCGAGGTCGATAAACTTCGCATCCAAATCCAGTCGATGGAGGAGGAGATTCGGCGGCTCTACCAGTCACGCTACCAGCTCGAGCAAACGACAAAGCAAAACGAAAAGCTCGTCGCGACCCTCCAGGAAGCCAAGTCCCAAATTGAAGCCCTGCGGGCGGAAGTCGAAAAACTGACCGCTCCCCCTTCCACCTATGGCATTTTCTCCAGCCTCGACTCCGATGGAACGGGAAATGTCTATGTGTCCGGCCGCAAGATGAAGGTTAGCCTCCATCCCTCAATCAAAGCCAAAAATTTGCGTAAAGGCCAGGAAGTTATCTTGAACGAAGCGCTGAATGTCATCGAAGCGCGTGGATTCGATGTGCAGGGAGAAGTGGTCCGCCTCAAGGATGTCCTTGAGGGTAATCGAGCATTGGTGACCTTGCATTTCGATGAAGAGAAGGTCGCCGAACTCGGAGAGCCTTTATTGAGCGAGCGTCTCAGCGTCGGCGATCACCTCCTGTATGACGCACGATCCGGCTGCGTGATCGAAAAGCTGCCGAAATCGGAGGCGGAGGAACTCGTGCTCGAAGAGGTGCCGGATGTGGACTATGAACATATCGGTGGTCTGCAGAAGGAAATCGAGCAGGTGCGCGATGCCGTAGAGTTACCGTTCCTATATCCGCACATCTTCTCGAACTATAAACTGCATGCGCCCAAGGGCGTCCTGCTGTATGGACCTCCCGGTTGTGGAAAGACCTTGATCGCCAAGGCCGTCGCAAGTTCCATTGCAAAGAAGCTGGGTCATTTGAAGGACAAGCAGCTGCGAAGTTATTTTCTCCATGTGAAGGGCCCGGAACTGCTGAACAAGTATGTGGGGGAGTCGGAACGGCAGGTGCGGGAAGTGTTCAAGAAAGCCAAAGAGCGGGCCGATGACGGCCATCCCGTCATCGTGTTCTTCGACGAAATGGACGCGCTCTTCCGTACACGCGGCACCGGTATCTCGTCGGACATCGAGTCGACCATCGTCCCGCAGTTTTTGTCGGAGATCGACGGGGTGGAACGGTTGAACAATGTGATCGTGATCGGCGCGAGCAATCGGCAGGACCTGATCGATCCGGCTGTGCTGCGAGCCGGCCGGTTGGATGTGAAGGTGAAGGTGGGACGTCCTGACGCCGCCGCCGCGCGGGATATTTTCTCCAAGTATGTCACGCCCGATTTGCCCTTCGCGGAAGACGATCTGAAGCGGCATGGCGGGGATGCCCGCACCCTCGTCGACTCGCTCATGAACCTGACGGTCGACGCCATGTATGCGACCTCGGACGAAAACAAGTTCATTGAAGTCACGTATGCGAACGGTGAGAAGGAAGTGTTGTATTTTAAAGATTTCGCCAGCGGTGCACTGATCGAGGGCATTGTCTCGCGCGCCAAAAAATTCGCCGTGAAGCGAGCTATTGCTCAAGAAGGCACCGGACTTCGGGCGGATGATCTTGTGCGGGCGATTCGTGAGGAGTTCAAGGAACACGAGGATCTGCCTAATACCACCAATCCCGATGATTGGGCGAAGGTTGCCGGCAAGAAGGGCGAAAAGATCGTCCACCTTCGGACAATCAGCGGTGGACCTGCGGAAGCTCGTCAAATCGAGACAGTGAACACCGGTCACTATCTGTAGCACGCTCAATAACCCATGAACGACAATCACTCGCACAATTTGTCCCGTGTGATCGGCACGGAGACCGAATTCGGTATCGCCAGTCGCGATCCAAACGCGGCCGATCCGGTCGCCAACTCCCTTCACCTCATCGGACATTATTCCCATCTGCCGGCGCCTCACGCGGTGTGGGATTACGAGAATGAAAATCCCCTTCTGGATGCACGCGGATTCGAAGTGGACGGGGAGCGGGAACGGCCGGGGCCGGACTACAATCGACAACTGAACAAAGTCTTAGCCAACGGGGGCCGGCTCTATGTGGACGGCGCCCACCCTGAATATTCGACTCCGGAATGCACGAACGCCCGGGAAGTCGTGGCTTTTGAACGAGTGGGAGAGCGCATCATTGCTCAAGCCCTGGACGGCATCACCAAGGCGCGCGGGCGAGAGCAGTTCGTCTTGTACAAGAACAACTCCGACGGCAAGGGCAATAGCTACGGGTATCACGAAAATTATCTCGTGTCGCGCGCGGTGTCGTTTGAACGGATCACGCAGGTACTGACCCCGTTTCTCGTCACCCGCTCGATCTATGCTGGCTCAGGCAAGGTTGGAGCGGAAAACCAGACCAGTCCCGTTGAGTACCAACTTTCCCAGCGAGCTGATTTTTTCGAGACTCTCGTTGACCTCAATACCATGGTTCGGCGCCCCATTATCAATACGCGCGATGAACCGCACTCCGACTCGGCGAAGTACCGCCGCCTCCATGTGATCGTCGGGGATGCCAATATGGCTGAACTGTCGACCTATCTCAAGGTCGGAACGCTGTCCATTGTCCTGCATGTACTCGAGGCAGGAGCCGATCTTCCTCGGCTCAACCTGATCGATCCCATCGCCGCCATCAAGCAGGTATCTCGAGATGTTCAGGTGAAGGAGTCCGTGAAGCTGACGGACGGGACTGCGACCACCGCCATCGCGGTGCAGCGAGCCTACTTGAAGGCTGCTCAAGATTTTTATGCCTGTCACGAACTCGACCAGGTGACGAAAGACGTGCTCGTGAGATGGGAAGACGTGCTTGACCGTCTGGAACGGGATCCTCGGCTTTTGGTGCGCGAGTTGGATTGGGTGGCCAAGCGATACTTGATCGAATCGTATATGGAGCGTAAATCGTGCGGGTGGGACGATCCGCGTGTACGGTTAATGGATCTGCAGTATCACGACGTTCGACCGGACAAGGGATTGTTTTATACGCTGGAGCGGGGCAACAGGATCGAGCGCATCGTTCTCGACCATGAGATCTCTCGAGCGGAGTTCACGCCGCCGGTCGGAACACGAGCCTATTTTCGCGGCCAGTGTGTTAAGAAATACCCGAATGCCGTCTACGGGGCAAGTTGGACGTCGGTGTTGTTCGATATCGGGCAGAATAAGATCAAGAGAATTCCCCTGATGGACCCCCTGCGCGGAACCGAAGCGTTGACGGGTGAACTCTTGGCCCAGGCGGAGACGGCGGCCGCCCTGCTCGACAAACTGTCGACATAGTCACGACGTTCACATGAAAAACAGTTCATATCTTCCGCACCACGAGGGGTCTAGTTTTTTTGACTTTCTGAGCAGACACCATCCTGAATTGACGCCCCGTCTGAACGACCTGAGCGGGCAGCGTATGACCCTGCCACAAGACGCGAGCCTTCCTGGGATCATGTCATCTGTCCCCCATGGAACCACGGTGCTGGCCTTAAAGTACCGGGATGGAGCCATTATTGCCGGTGACCGTCGTGCCACCGAAGGATTTCAGATCGCTGACCGGCGAATTGAAAAGGTCTTTCGCATCGACGATTATTCCGCCATGGCGATCGCCGGTGCGGCTGGGCCCTGCATTGAAATGGCAAAACTGTTCCAGACGGAACTTGAGCATTACGAAAAGCTGGAGGGTGTACAGCTCTCTTGTGAGGGTAAGGCGAATAAACTGGGACAGATGGTGAAGGCCAACCTGCCGATGGTGTTCCAAGGATTGGTCGTCATGCCCCTCTATGTCGGCTACGACCTGAATCGCAAAGAGGGGCGAATTTTCAAGTATGACATCACGGGGGGCCGCTACGAAGAGTCCGACCACCATTCCATCGGGTCTGGAGGAAAAGACGCCCGCAACACGATGCGAGAGCATTACCGGTTGGGCCTGCTTGAAGAGGAGGCGATTCGCGTCGGGCTTCTGGCGCTATACAATGCGGCCGATGAAGATGTGGGAACCGGCGGACCGGATCTCGTCCGGGGTATCTACCCCACGGCGAAGATTGTCAACCAGGACGGCATTACAGATGTCCCTGAGGAACGAGTTCGAGCGTTATTCGAAACGATGATTGCGCAGCGAAGGAGAACCTAGTCAATGCCGTTGCCCTACTACGTCTCGCCTGAACAGATGATGCAGGATAAGGCGGAGTATGCCAAGAAGGGCATCGCCAAGGGCCGCTCGATCATTGCACTTGAATATAACGACGGCATTCTGCTGGCGGCGGACAATCCCAGCTCATCCTTGCACAAAGTCTCTGAGGTGTATGATCGCATTGCGTTCGCAGGAGCCGGCAAGTACAGCGAGTTCGAACACCTCAGAAAGGCAGGCATTCGTCATGCGGATCTGACCGGCTATATGTATAGTCGCGAAGATGTCAGCGCTCGGACATTGTCCAATGCCTATTCCCAGAGCTTGGGGACGGCGTTCAGCACGGACGTCAAACCGTTGGAAGTTGAACTGCTCGTGGTGCAAGTCGGGCCGAACGGTCAAGCCAGTGAGATCTACCGCATCTCGTTTGACGGAAGCATAGCCGATGAAAAGAATTTTGCCGTCATAGGCGGGCGGTCGGAAGCCGTTCAGCAATATTTGCGGGAACATGCCACCACCCAGCCGGCCATGCTCAAGGAAAGTTTAAAGCGATGTCTTGCTGCCCTGGAGCAGGTCGCCGGTCAAAAAATTCCTTCCGAGAATCTCGAGGTGGCTCTGCTGGACAGAACTCGTGTGGGCCGGAAGTTCAAACGATTGAGTAGCGCCGACATCTCGCACCTCCTCTCCTAACGCCGATCCATCCTTCTTCTCAGAGCCGGGCAGTCATCACAGAATATGATGATGATTGAGACTCACGTAGAGCCGGTGTGTAATCACACGCCTCTGTTGAAGCGTCGTGCGTCACGGTGTATCCTGGATAGACATGGCTTCAAGAGATCACGCGCCTATGCAGCAACGCATTTTCGGTTTGGAGAATGAATACGGGTTGATCTTTTCCCCGAACGGGAAGATCTATCTGCCGATGGAAAAAGTCCTGGGCTATATCTTCGAAGGACTGATTCCCAATAGTTGGCCATCCAATGCGTTCCTTGTGAACGGCGCGCGATTTTATCAAGATACGGGCTGTCATCCCGAGTACTCCACGCCGGAGTGCGACAACATTCTGGACTTGGTCATTCACGACAAGGCCGGAGAGCGCCTGTTGGAGGCCTGTTTGCCGGCGGCCGAAGAGCGCTTACGTGAGGAGGGCCTGGCGGGCGAAATCTATATTTTCAAGAACAACACTGATTCGCTCGGCAATACCTATGGATGCCATGAAAATTACCTGATGCGTCGGGACGTCGATTTCTGGAAGGTCACCGAACAGCTCATTCCGTTTTTCGTGACGCGGCAAATCTATTCCGGCGCCGGGAAGGTATTGAAAGTCTCGGGGAAGCCGCAATACTTCATTTCACAACGCGCGCAGCACATTCATGAGAAGACGTCGTCTTCGACGACCTCCTCGAGGAGCATCATCAACACGAGGGACGAGCCTCATGCGGATGCGGAGAAATATCGGCGACTCCACATTATCGTGGGAGATTCGAACATGTCGGAATACGCCACCTATCTCAAGGTGGGAACCGCGACGTTGGTGCTCTCCATGATCGAAGCGGGATTTTCCGTCAGCGGCATGGAACTCGAAGATCCCGTCAAGGCGATCCGTGAGATTTCCCGCGATCCCACGCTCAATAAAAAGGTCAAGCTGGACGATGGCAGGCAGATGACTGCCATCGAAATCCAGCGGATGTATGTTGCGCGGGCGAAAGAATTTCTGGCCGAGCAAGACCATGATAAGGTGTTGGACGATGTGCTGGAAAAGTGGATCTCGGTGTTGGATCGTCTG
>WUUC01100155.1_pt1 | contig 11086 bp, 8 predicted proteins | sample 6278441 | NCBI WGS metagenome assembly WUUC01 (sample SAMN13675441, study PRJNA597444) | soil metagenome | isolation source: soil | place: USA: Washington | collected 2017-10 | reverse complement strand
GCCGAGAATGAGATGAGCGCGAGCACGGCGACGAGGCACGCGGTAGCAAGCGCCTTCAGCCTGAAACCGCCTCGTGATTCCAGGTCCAACTTATTCACGTGCGTGCGTCTCCATGTCATGGTCCGGGCGAACAACCGATCGAGCATACGGTCGTGGCGGGGGCAGGCCAAATCCATCCGCCGGTATCCCGACGAGGCGACGTGCCCGCCGCCCGGCCGCTTCGCGGTCGGCGCCGGATGCGGCCTGCGCTATCCGGGCACGTCAACCGTACGGCACGCAATCAGCGTGTGTCCTCCCGGGCCTGTGTTGATCCCGTAGACGCACACCTCCTGCGGGCCCGCTGGCGCCTCCACGGTGACGTCGTAGCCGTGTGCGGGACCGAAGCCGGGATAGGCGGCCGCGACATCCGCCCGGTCCCTGTCCGCGGTCGTCGCGAAGCCGGCGGGACCGACGTAGACGTGCACGGCCGTGGGCGCCGTCGTGTCGGGATCGATCGTCCATCCTGCGACCCGGATCGAGCGAGGGCCGGCCGCGACAAGCTCCAGGTTGCCGAACGGGGCGCGACCGAGGTCGGTCGTGGGCGCCGACGAGACGGTGACGGGGCTGCAGCCGAGCTGCGTGTGGCCGCCCGGTCCCGTGTTGATCGCGTACGCACAGGCCGTATAGCTGCCGGGGCCCACAGAGACGGTCCCGCGGAAGCCGTGCTTCGGTCCGTGCGCGGGGTATGTCTGGCCGACGTCCGCACGCTCGAGGTCCGACTTGATCGCTGCCGCGCTCGAGCCGACGTAGAGGTGCACGTCGATCGGGACAGCGGTGTCGGGGTCGAGCGCCCAACCCGTGAACTCCACGCCGCTGCCGACGGCCTTGACCCCCTCGAGCTTGCCGATCGGGGTGCGCCCGAGCTCGGAGAGCACCTGTCCCACGCTCACCGACGTGCAGCGGAGCGGGGTGTGCCCGCCGGCGCCGGTGTTGATCGCGTAGACGCAGACGTCGTACGTTCCCGGCGAGACGCTGATCAGATCGGTGAACCCGTGAGCTTTGCCATACGAGGGATAGGCGGCGGCGATGTCGGGGCGATCGCGGTCGGCGGTGATCGCGCGTCCGTTGGAACCCACGTACACGTGGACGGAGATCGAGCGCGTCGTGTCGGGATCGACGGCCCAGCCGGCGACGCGGATGGCGCTGCCCTCCGCCGTGATCACCTCGGCGTTGCCCACCGGAGTGCGGCCCTGCTCCCCGACGACGTCGACGGTCTGGCAGGTGAGCTCGACGTTCGAGCCGGGGCCGGAGTTGATCACGTAGACGCACACGCGGTTGGGCCCTGGTTGGGCCGGAACCGTGGCCTGGAATCCGTGGTTGTCGCCGTATCCCGGATACCTCGCGCCGAGTCCGCTGACCGCCCGGTCGGCCGTCACCGCGACCGCCGAGGACCCGACGTACACGTGCACCTGGGCGGCGCCGGTCTGGTCGGGGTCGATCGCCCAACCCGACACGGTTACCGTGCCGTCGCCGGCCTGCATTGGATCCACAGCACCGATCGGCGCCCCGCCCATCAGCTGAACCTGCTTGCAGAGCAGGAGGCTGTTCGCGCCCCCGCCGGTATTGATCGCGTACACGCACACGTCCTGCAGCCCCGACCCCGAAACGGGCAGGGTCGCGTCGAACCCGTGGGCCGCGCCCAGGCCATACGTCGCGGCGACATCCGACCGGTTGATGTTCGCGTTCAGGGCGGTGCCGTTCGGGCCGATGTAGACGTGCACGGAGATGGAGTCCGAGGTGTCGGGATCGAGCGCCCAGCCGGCGACACGCAGGGAGCCAGGCCCAGGAGTCATGAGCTCGATATTCCCGATCGGCGACCGGCCGCCCCCCGTAGGTGATCCGAACCAGTTGTTGTAGAAGACCCAGAAGTTCCGGTTGCCGTATGAGCTGCATCCGTCGCCCGTGCCGCCGAGGTTGGCAAGCGCGGCCGCGTTCGGCGTGTACGGCGTGTAGTAGTAGAGCGCGGCGGTTCCACGGTTGCGCACGAGCACGTTCTTCGTGCCGCAGCCGGCGTTCGGGTGGTATTGGATGGCGTTGTTCTGGCCGACCTTGATCGATGTGAACGACCCTGCGGGGTTCCCGTACCAGGTCAGCTGGCGGCCGGCGGCAAAGACTTGGTTGAAGAACCCGTAGTAGGTCGAGTCGCACGCGGCGGTGTCGGGGCATCCGTACCCCATCGCCTTCCGCATGACCCCGTCTGAGGGGGCGCGGTTCGTGAGCAGGCCCTGCTCCTTCTGCAGGGTCACCAGGATGACCTTGGCGCTCAGGTTGCAGGCCTGCTGCACCTTGAAGATGATGCGAGCGGCAGACTCGCCGACTCCGCCCACGTAGGTGGAGCACGTGCCGAACGACCACGTCCGCGTGGGGGTGTCCGCGCGGTACGCCGCGAGGCAGTTGGAGTTCTGGCAGCCGCCGACGGTGGTCTCGAGAAACTGCTGGATCTCGCCCTCGGACATCGCCGACCCGTTGTAGAAGTTCGCGTCGCTGATGATGTTGCCGGGATCCCAGTCCGCGGCACTCAGGGCGTCGGCGCGCTCGGGCTGCGAGAACGACGGCACCAGCACCGCAGCGACCAAGGCTGCGACCACAAGGATGCCGCGAAGTGCGGTCGACCGTGCGCGCGTCATCGAAAATCCCCCAGGTCGCCCGAATGCTGCCGGTCGCAGCCAACCCGCTCAGGCTAGGGCACGGACCACTCGAACGAAGCGAGCGACACGGGCTCGCCGAAGCTCAAGTCGCGAGTCGGTAGGATCGTACGGATCACCCGAGACTGAAAGTACGTGGAACATGCCGGAACGCAGCGGCGCCCAGGGCGCCCGCGTCGTCAACGAACCGTTGCGACGCGTCGGGCGCGACGCCTCCTTCGGCCGCGGCACCTGGATGTCGGTCGTCGAAGTGTTCGAGCATCGCGAGCTCCTCGGACGACTCGTCAGCCGCGAAGTGCGCGCGAAGTACAAGAACAGCAGCCTGGGCATCGTGTGGTCGCTCATGCGACCCTTGGCGCAGCTCCTCATCTATTACGTGGCGATCGGACAATTCCTGGGCGCGGCCCGCTCGATCCCCGACTTCGCGATCTTCGTCTTCACCGGCCTGACGGCGTGGAGCCTCTACAGCGAGATCATCACGGCCGGCACGAACTCGATCGTGAATAACTCGGGCCTCGTGAAAAAGGTCTACGTCCCTCGGGAGATCTTCCCGTTGGCGGCGGTCGGCGCCTCGATCTTCAACTTCCTGGTGCAGTTCGCGATCCTCGTCGTCGCGACGATCGTGCTCGGCCAGGCGCCGCTCCACGCCGGACTCGCCTACCTCCCGCTCAGTGTCCTGCTCATCCTCGTGTTCGCGATGTCGCTGGCCCTCATACTGTCCGCGCTGAACGTCTACCTTCGTGATGTCCAGCACCTCGTCGAGATACTGCTGCTGGTCCTGTTCTGGGCGTCGCCGATCGTCTACTCGGTCGGCTTCGTGCACGACGCGATCGGCGGCACCTGGCTCGAGGAGCTCTACCTCGCCAACCCCGTGACCTTGGGCGTACTCGGCATGCAGAAAGCCATGTGGGTGTCGGGGTCCGAGGATCCGGCGCAATACTGGCCCGAGCTCCTCTGGCTCCGCATGCTCATCGCGATCGTCACGTGCGGGGTGCTGCTGCTCATCGCCCAGCGCATCTTCTCCCGCCTCCAGAGCAACTTCGCGCAGGAACTGTGAGCGACGCACGCATGGCTGAACCCCTCGTCCGTATCGATCGCGTCGCGAAGCAGTTCGTCCTGCACAAGGACAAGTCCCTCAAGGACCGCATCCTCTACTGGGGCTCGCGCGCCAAGTCCCGCTCCGAGTTCCTCGCGCTCGACGATGTGTCGCTCGAGATCGACCTCGGCGAGACCGTCGGACTCATCGGGCACAACGGCTCCGGGAAGAGCACCCTGCTGAAGGTCATCGGCGGCATCATCGAGGCGACCTCAGGAGAGGTCTACCGCCGCGGCCGTGTCGCAGCGCTGCTGGAGCTCGGAGCGGGCTTCCACCCCGACCTCTCGGGCCGTGACAACGTCTACCTCAACGCCGCGCTGCTCGGCATGTCGACGGCCGACACCGACCGGGTGTTCGACGACATTGTCGAGTTCTCCGGAATCGGCGAGTTCATCGACTCGCAGGTGAAGTTCTACTCATCGGGCATGTACGTCCGACTCGCGTTCGCCGTCGCCGTGCACTCCGACCCCGACCTCCTCCTCGTCGACGAGGTCCTCGCCGTCGGGGACGAGCCGTTCCAGCTGAAGTGCATGAACAAGATCCGGCAGTTCCAGAAGGAGGGCCGCACCATCGTGCTCGTGAGCCACTCCTCCGAGCAGGTGGCCGACGTCTGCACCCGGGCGGTCGTGCTCGACGGCGGAAAAATCGTGCACGACGGCTCGGTCGGCGAGGGCATCCGGGTGCTCCGCGACGGATACGAGCGCGACCGGATCGCCGGCGAGGAGCACGACCTCGGCGAGCGCCGGCGCCCGGCGGTAGAGATCGAGTCGCTGACCGTGACAGACGCCGCGGGCCGCTCGGTCGCCGGCACGACGATCGAGCGCGGCACCGACCTTCGGCTCACGATCCACGCCGAGGTCGTCGAGCCGACCGAGTGGATCACGGGATTCACGCTGGAGTCGACCCTCGGGCACGCGGTCTACCGACTCAACACCGAGGGACTCGGCATCGAGCTTCCCACCGCCCCCGGCCGGTACGACGTGCAGTTCTCCCTTCCGTCGACCAACTTCGGCATCAACCGCCTGATCATCAGCGCCGGGGTGACCGACGGCGCAGGCACGCCGCTCACGCTGCTCGACCCTGCAGGCATGCTCGACTACGCCGACGACCCGTTCGGTGCCGGCGTCGTGCAGTTCGCCGCATCCGGCACCGTGATGCCCGTCACCGCATGATCGCGCCGGCGCAGCCGCACGTCGCCGTCGTCTCGGTGAGCTACGGCTCGGAGGTCGAGCTCGCGGCGATGCTCGCGAGCCTCCCCGCCGCGGCATCCGCTCGACCCCTTGTGGTCATCGCCGACAACCTGCCCGGCTCCGGCACTACGCAAGAGGTCGTGCACCAGGCCGGCGGCACCTACGTGCCGATGCGCTCGAACCTCGGCTACGGCGGCGCGATCAACGAGGTCGTGCGCGGGCTGCCGTCTGCGATCGAGTGGGTGATGATCACCAATCCCGACGTCGTCTTCCACGCCGGCGCCATCGACCACATGGTTGCGACGGCCGCCGACGCCGACGACATCGGCGCGGTCGGCCCGATCGTGCGCAACGACGACGGCAGCATGTACCCGTCGGCGCGGGATGTGCCGGGCATCCGCGTCGGCTCGGGCCACGCTCTCTTCTCGAACGTCTGGCCGTCCAACCCCTGGACGCGGCGGTACCACGCGGCCACCGCGTCCGACACCGAGCGCGACGCCGGCTGGCTGTCGGGCTCCTGCGTGCTCGTCCGCCGCGCCGCGTTCGATGCCATCGGCGGCTTCGACGAGGGGTTCTTCATGTACTTCGAGGACGTCGATCTCGGGTTGCGCCTGGCCCGTGCCGGATGGCGGAACCGGTTCACCCCGGCAGCTGAGGTGACCCACACGGGCGGCCACTCGACCTCGGGCGAGTCCGCCGCCATGATCCGGGCGCACCATCGCAGCGCGGAGAGGTTCATCAGGAAGAAGTACGACGGCGCGCTGCTTTGGCCGGTCCGCGTCGTGCTCCTCACCGGGCTCCGGCTGCGCTCCGCGCTCGCCGAACGTCGCGCGAGCCGCTGAGCCGCTCGCATTCGACGGCCCTAACCGGATCGACCGACCGCGAGGGACGCCGCCTATGCGGCGTCGCCCGGCCCCGACGGCCGACGATGGCGGTGCAGGAGTCCTCCGACGACGCGCACCGGCTTGGACACCTTCCAGCTCGTGCTCGAGAGCACATCTTCGATGGCGGCTTCGCGCGCTGCGATTACGCCCTTCAACCGGTCGATCTCGCCCGACAGCGAGTCGACGACCACATGCAGCGACTCCACCTCGGCGGGCATCGCCTCGAGCGTCGCCTGGCGGGAGACGACGGCGCCGAGACGCTCGTACGTCGACCGCACGTCGCGCGTCGTCGCGGCATCCGCCCGGAAGAGCGTGGCGAGTCCCTCACTTCGCGCGTCGCCGACGCCGAGCACGCCGAGCCCGTGGCCGTGCTCGAACTCGAACGTCGGATGCTCCGCCGCCAGCTCCTCCCACAGGCGCCAGACGCCGAAGCCCTTGTCGTGCTCCGCGATGTCGTGGAACAGGATGACGCCCCCGTCGCGCACGGTGACGGCCCACTCCTCGTAGTCCTCGCGCGCGTCGTCGTAGCCGTGCCGCCCGTCGATGTGGAGCAGGTCGATGCTGTCGTTGTCGATGAGGGCCCGGGAGTCGGAGAAGTAGCCGCGCAGGAGGTGCGTGAAGCCGGCGTAGTCCCGCTCGGCGATGGTGCGAACGCCTTCGTAGACGTCCTCGTCGTAGTGGCCGGAATGGTCGTCGCCGCGCCATGTGTCGAGCGCATACAGCTGCGCGTCGACGCCGAGGCGGCGCACGGCCTCGGCGAATACGAAGAACGAGAACCCGGCGTGCGTGCCGAGCTCGACGATCGAGCGCGGTCGCAGCTCGTCGATCAGCCAGAACGCGAACGGCGCGTGCTCGAGCCACGCCGACGTGACGAGGTGAGCGGGCTGCCAGTACGACGCGGGACCGAGCCACGGCCGTGATGTCGTGCGCGTCGTCGGGCCGTGCGCACCGCCGTGCATCATCGTCATGTGCACCGTTCCCTCGCGATCCGTATCAGATCAGCCTAGCGGTGCGGGGTGCACAGCGCCCGTGCCGACCGCGGTCGCGGAGTGCGCTACGCGCCCAGGATCCGCCGCAGGTAGGCGCCGTACCCGCTCTTCACGAGCGGTGCGGCGAGAGCGTCGAGCTTCGCGTCGTCGATCCATCCGGCACGCCAGGCGATCTCCTCGATGCATCCGATCTTGAAGCCCTGTCGGTCCTCGATGACCCGCACGTACTCGGACGCCTGCATCATCGACTCGAACGTGCCGGTATCGAGCCAGGCGGTCCCGCGGTCGAGCACCTGTACGTTCAGGGTTCCCGCCTCGAGGTAGCGCTCGTTCACGGTGCTGATCTCGAGCTCGCCGCGCGCGCTCGGCTCGACGGTCTTCGCGATCTCAACGACGCGATTGTCGTAGAAGTAGAGGCCCGGCACGGCGAAGTCGCTCTTCGGCCGGGCCGGCTTCTCCTCGATGGAGATCGCGCGGAACGCGTCGTCGAACTCGACGACGCCATAGGCCGTCGGGTCGCTCACCTGGTAGGCGAAGATGAGGGCCCCATCGACGTCGGTGTGCTGGCGCAGCGCCGAGCCGAGCCCGGTGCCGTGGAAGATGTTGTCGCCGAGCACGAGAGCCACGCGCTCGTCGCCGATGAACTCCTCGCCGATGATGAACGCCTGGGCGAGCCCGTCGGGCGAGGGCTGCACGGCGTACTCGAGCCGGATGCCGAGGTCTCTGCCGTCGCCGAGCAGTGCGCGGAACTGCGCGTTGTACTCGGGGGTGGTGATGACAAGGATCTCGCTGATCCCCGCCATCATGAGCGTCGACAGGGGGTAGTAGATCATCGGCTTGTCATAGATCGGCATCAGTTGCTTCGAGATGCCTTTGGTGATCGGCCAGAGGCGGGTGCCCGAGCCCCCGGCCAGGATGATTCCGCGCATGGCTATACTCCTCCGTCGAGCGATGCGTAGAAGGCGCGAGCCGCCTCCCAGGTGGGCAGCAGGCCCGACGCCGCGGCCTCCGACAGGCTCGGGGCCGACGTGTCCTTCGGGGAGAGCAGGAGTTCGCCCGCGGCATCCGGGAACACCAGGCCGATCTCTGGGTCGAGGGGGTCGATCCCGTGTTCCCGTTCGGCGTTGAACGTCGATGTCACGAGGTAGCTCACCGTGGCGTCGTCGGTGAGCGCCACGAAGCAGTGACCGAGGCCCTCTGCGATGTAGATGGCCCGCCGGTCCGTGTCGTCGAGGAGGACCGAGTCGCACTGCCCGAAGGTCGGCGATCCGACTCGGATGTCGATCACGAAGTCGAGGACGGCCCCGTGGGTCGCCGTGACGTACTTGGCCTGGCTCGGCGGAATGTCGGCGTAATGGATGCCGCGGACGACTCCGCGCTTGGAGACCGACGTATTGCCCTGGGCGAGGTTGAGCCGGTGGCCGACGGCCTCTTCGAGACGATCGAACCGATACCACTCGAGGAAGACTCCGCGGTCGTCGCCGAACTGCTTCGGGGTGATCTCGTAGCTGTCGGGGATCTTCAATTCACGGATCTGCACGAGACGCTAGCTTACCGGCGATCCCGCGCGCTCGGCGGGTCCAGCGGTTGGCGGGACTTCGGGGCGGGGGCCGAGCGATTGCCACCCGCCGCTCAGCCGCCTGCCGGAGACCAGTCGCCCCACGTGATGGGCGCAGTCGACGAGAGCTCCGCCGTATGCATCGAGCCGTTCGCGGCGTGCATCAGCAGCACCGGGAAGCCGTTGACGTCGGCGATCAGGGCGGGAGCGCCGATGGCCGTGCCGCCCAGGTCGACCCAGTCGTCGAAGGCGCCATTCGGCCCGATCTGCCACGCGGCCTGGATCGAGCCGAGGAGCGTACGCTGCGCGACGAAGATCCGCCCGCCGAACCCTTCGGCCCGGACGGCGGCGATCACATCGACGCCGTCGTCGCCGCCCAGGTCCTCCGGCGCGGAGAAGTCGCCGCCGAACGTCGTCTCGACCATGAACCGGCCCACGCCGTCGACGGTCCGGTAGAAGCAGTGGAGGCGGTCGTCCTCCCCCGGCGCGAGGCTCGGCGAGCAGCTCAGCCCCTCATCGGTGCGGACGATCGGTGCCGACCAGTCGCCGTTCGGCGTCTCCTGCGACCACGTCCGCACGGTGGCGCGGGTGGCCATCGCGACGAAGCCGAGCCCGTCGGGGCGCAGCACGGCCGCGGGCGTCCCCTGCAGGTCCACCTGTCCGAGGTCGAACCAGTCGGACCATGACTCGTCGGTCTCCTGGGAGATGGTGCTGAGCCCGGTGCCCGAATTGCGGAGGAAGACCTGCAGCCGGCCGTCGTCGCTCGGGATGACGGCCGGGGCGAGGTTGTTGCCGGCGCCGCTGTGGTTTCCGAGATCGATCCACTCCGAGAACGCGCCGCCCGGCGTGAGTTCGTGGCTCGTGTAGAGGTCCCGGCTGTCGGCGTGGACCCCGAAGACTGCGAGTCGGCCGTCGGCGTGCCGACCCACGGCGAGCGCGGGGGCGAGCTCGAGCCGGCCGAGGGACCGCGGGATCATCCACGGCCCACCCGGCGAGGCCTGCTGCCAGTGCCGCACCGTACCGCCCTGCACGGCGAACGCGTGGATTCGGCCGGAGTCGTCGGCCGCTGCCCACGACCCGCCGGTCTCCCACTTCCGATGGAAGCGCGACAGCCACTCGGGCGGGGTCGCGACCGCGTTCACGTCGTGGTCGCGATAGGCCCCGAAGATCTCGGCCTTCTCGTCGCTCCGGGTCGGCGACAGGCTTGACTGGACGGCACTGATGCTGTAACCGCGATGCTCGACGAGGGTCACGCGCGCCCCGTCACGAGTGTGGAGCCCGGTCGCCAGCCGTGCGAACAACGCCACGGCGATGTGGTCGGCGTGGTCCGCCGGGAGGTCCCCCGCGGGGCTGGTGTCCGCGATCCGGACGACGGTCGGGGCGAACTCGGCGATGATGCTGGTGAGCACCGCGAGCAGGTCGCGCTGCCGGTAGTCGTACGTCTCGGCCACCGGTGAGTCGTCGGGCATGAGCGTGAACTCGATGTGGTCGACGTCAGCCCAGAGGTTCGGCAGCGCGTCGGGATGCAGCACGTCGCCGCCGTCTGGCAGGCAGAGGAACATCGCCTGCACCGTCGGCTCCGCGTCGAGCACGGCATGCTCGATCTCGCGGCCGGCGTGGGTCCGGGTGGTCCGCGTCCAGTCGTCGGGAGCGCCGACGGCCTCCGCATAGGCCGCGCGGATCCCCGCCTGGCGCTCGGCCGCGAAGTGCTCGCGGCTGACGGCGTCGCCGTTCGCCTCGCCGGCGGTCACGAATACCGTGAGGCACGGGCGGCCGGAGCGCAGCCCCTCGATGAGCTCGGGACTCTGGAAGAGAAGGTCGTCGTCCTCGTGGGCCACGATGCTGAGGTACCGGCCTCCGGCACCGTGGGCTTCAAGGTCGGCCATTCCGACACCCCCTGACGGCGGAGACCCGACGCGCCACCGGCCGTGGCCCGTCAGGGGTGAGAATACGCCCGTTCAGGCTCGCCGGACGGATGCTCGCTACGATAGCCGGGTGTCAAGTCTCCTCGTGACCGGCGGCGCCGGCTTCATCGGCTCGAATTTCGTCCACTACGTGCTCGCGAACTCCGACCACTCGGTGACGGTGCTCGACAAGCTCACCTACGCCGGCAACCTCGCCTCGCTCGATGGACTCCCTGCCGATCGCTTCCGCTTCGTGAGGGGCGACATCGCGGATGCCGCGCTCGTCGACGAGCTGTTCGGCCAGCATGATGCCGTCGTGCACTACGCCGCCGAGAGCCACAATGACAATTCGCTCGACGACCCCCGCCCGTTCCTCGAGACGAACATCGTCGGCACGTACACACTCCTCGAAGCCGCTCGCAAGCACGACATGCGCTTCCATCACATCTCGACCGATGAGGTCTACGGCGATCTCGAGCTCGACGACCCTGCGAAGTTCACCGAGCAGACCCCGTACAACCCGTCGAGCCCCTACTCGTCGACGAAGGCGGGCAGCGACCTGCTCGTGCGCGCCTGGGTACGCTCCTTCGGCGTGCGGGCAACGATCTCCAACTGCTCGAACAACTACGGTCCGTACCAGCACGTCGAGAAGTTCATCCCACGCCAGATCACGAACGTGCTTCGTGGCGAGCGACCCAAGCTGTATGGCCGGGGCGAGAACGTGCGCGACTGGATCCACGCGAACGACCACTCCTCGGCCGTGCTCACGATCCTCGACAAG
>WUUC01025274.1_pt1 | contig 11087 bp, 1 predicted proteins | sample 6278441 | NCBI WGS metagenome assembly WUUC01 (sample SAMN13675441, study PRJNA597444) | soil metagenome | isolation source: soil | place: USA: Washington | collected 2017-10 | reverse complement strand
CGGGCCTTCTGCGGGACAAAGGGGGCCCGCCGCGGCGGCCACGCGCCCGGATCGGTGGACGCGGTCTCGACCGATGGCCTCAGGCGCTCGTGGCCGCGCACGAACCCGTTCGAGAGCAGCAGCACGAGCGGCCGGCTCAACGTCCGCGTCCGCATGCGGCCCAACGTGGCGAGGGCCGTGCGATAGAAGAAGTCAGAACGGTCGCGGAAACGCGCCCAGTTGCCGGCATCGGCGTACTTCGCCGCGAGGTCGAGGACCACGCTCTTCCGAATGTCCTGCGCGGCCCACGTTTCGGTGGGGTACTCGAGGATCTCCGGCTTGTCGAGATACGGATACTCCCGCCGGGCCATCCACTCCGCGAAATGCAAGAGGCTGCCCCGCCCGTAGGCGTACATCCGATCGATTTCGCCGCGTTCGACCTTGTAGTCGAGATACTTACCGAGGGCCTGCAGGAACGCCGTGTACGACCAGCGTTGCTCTGCGTCGAGCAGCTTCAGCGCCTCGATGTCGTCCTCGGGATGGATGCATCGACGGATCAACCCTTCGGCCTTCTCGAGGAACCGCGCGTCGCCGGTTACCCGGTGCGCATCGAGGAGCGCGTTGATCGAGTGGCCCGCGCCACGCCCTGGCCCGTGATAGGACGGTGAATACGTCGCGCTTGCCAGCCCCGTGTCGCCTCGATCCACCCATCCAAGCGGGGTTCGCCGGCCATCGTCCATGGCCATGACCCACTCGGCGAGCTCCACCACCGCGGCGCGGGATCGCGCCTCGCCCGTCAGGAAGTAGTGCAGCAGCAACCCGGACGTGTAATTCTGTTCGGCCGACGGACCACCACCGTCAACGCCATTCGCGCGGGGAAACGACCGGTGTGTGCAGGCGCCCGCGTCGACGTAATGGCTCGTGTGCCAGAAGAGCCCGTGGTTGTAGGCGGCCTTGTCGCGATCGGTGTGGTAGATGTCGATATCCACCACATGCGACGCGAGCTCGTGCATCAACATCCACCAGCGTGGATCGCGCGTGCGCATGAAGTGACAGGCGAAACCGAACACGCCGTCGTACTGGTTGTTGTAATGGGAGACGAACGGCTCGGCCCCGGGGGGCAGCAGCGCACTCTCGTGATCGGCCGGGATTTCGCCGAAGTGCCGCCACCCGTACTCGTCCATCGCTTCGCGCTTCCGCGCGAAACTGTTGTCGCCATCGAGTGCGGCGTGCACCAGCGATACGTACTCGCGATACGGATCCTCGATCTCGGGCATCAAGTACGGCACTGCACCGCTCTCGCTGTACACCTCGGGCCGGACGGACGCGAGGAGCGGCGTCCGGCACCAGGCGAGCGGTTCGTCCGTGACCGTGTCGGGCGTGACCGCCACATAGCAGGTGAACGTCTTCTGCTCGCCGCCCTGCAGCTCGTGGACGTCGGGATACTGCCGCGGGAACATGCGGAACGCGAGCGAACGGCCGTCGCTCTCGACCGCGGCCGGAAAGTTCTGCCAGAAGGCGGGTACGGCAAGACCGAGAAACGTGCCCGGACCGGCGAGAGTGGCGATCGGAGTGGCGCGCAGGCCGGCACGCTCGTGCGTTGACGATCGCACGACGTATCCCTGCCGCCCATGCGCGACGACGCCGTGACGGTTCACGTGCGCGCGGCTTTGCCAGTTCGCGCCGCCGCTTGATTCCTGAAAGAGCTCGAAGGGCGCTTCAAACGTCTCGAAGGGCGAGTCAATCTCCGGTGAACAGCGCAGCTGCAGCGCCTCGTCGGCCCGAACGGCGGCAAAGACGAACGAGACATCACGCAGCAGGATGCTGCCAGGATCGCCGAGCTCCCAGATACCTCCCGGGTGCAGCGCGCGGTTGGGGTTCCGGAGTGTGAAGTCGAGGCGCACCGTGCCCGACGCCGCTGTGAAGTGCACGCGGCACTCGAATTCGAGCACCGGGGTTCCGCCGTCGGGCGCGAGCCGTCCGTGTGTGCAGACGACCGCGCGCACCGGGCCTGCTTCCTCCACCCGCACTCGCTCGATCGTCGGACGCAGCCGTCGTCCGCCTTCGTCCTCGCATAGCAGGCCGCTGGAATCGATATCGAGCGCGGGGGACCCGTCGATGCGGACGGCGGCAAACGGCAGAGTCGCGTTCGGCGCAACAGTAAACCGCGCACGTCCCGTGTCGACGTGGACCGCTGCGCCCACCGTCATCACGCGCACCACCGGCCCAGCCTCTGTGCGAGACCCGACACCGAGCACATAGCCGTGATGCCGGCCGAAGTGCACCTCGGCGCTGTAATCGAGGAGCGCCCAGCGCACCGAACCGTCGGCCCAGCGGTCGAGCGCGCGGGCCTGCAGCGGCACGGGGCCGGCTGCGTTCTCGAGCGTCAGTTCCGAGGCCGAGCGGCACGCCCCGCGGGGAAACGGCACCCCGAGCCGCACCGGTTCGCCGCGTCGCACCAGTGGGCCGCCCTGCGGCAGCGCGAAATGGAGTGACGCCTCCAGTGCGGGCGTGCGCTGACGCGCAGCTCCCGTTTCCGGCAGCAACGCCGGTGATATCTGAGTTCGTTTCGACACGGCGGATCGAGCCGGGAGATAGCAAGGCACGCGCCGCCAACCGCGCTACGCCGAGAGCGATTTGTGTGCAGAAACGCCCGATGCGCCTGTGGGCAACGGACTTTTGTCGCCGGAACGGAGGACTTCACCGCGCTCGCCCGGATGCGGGCTGCAGGCGGGCACTTGAACCGCAGCAGTGAGGTGATGTCGGCGGCCTCGAGATCCGCTAGATCCGCCCGCGCAGCCAGTATCCGACGAGCGCCAGGTATTCGTAGCTTGCGGCCTCGCTGTCCTCGAGCGCGCGGAAGTTGAAAAGCCACTGGCCGCTGCCCCGGGTCGCGTAGGCGGTGAGCGGAATCGACGCAACCGGCGAGAGACCCTGCTTCCTGAACAGGCCGATCACGCGCGGCATGTGCGGCGCCGCCGTCACGACGACGGATTGCGCTATGCCGGCCTGCCGCAGCAGGCGAGCAACATTCATCACCTGCTCATAGGTGTTCCGCGACTCGCTTTCCGTCTCCACGCGCTCCGGTGGCACACCAAGGTCGCCGAGCGCCTCGCGCATGACGTCGGCTTCCGACCGTGTCTGGCTCGAGGGGTAGACGATGCCGCCCGACGTGATGACGTAGCGCGGCTGCAGCAGCCGCACGAGCCGCGCGCCTTCGATGACGTTCTCGAAGGTGTGGCGCTGCATCGCGTGGTACACGCGTTCGCCGTCGTTGACGAGGAATACACCGTTTCCAAAAATGACGACCGCGGAGGCGCCGCGGGCCGCGGCCGCGTGGCGCAGGGGTGTGTAGCGGCGCACGAGGCCGCGCTCGAGAACCGACGCGACCGCGGGACTGCTCAACGCGCAGTACGCCGCCGCCGTGATCACGAGCCAGGCGCGTCCCACGCGGGCGAGGCGGCCGCGGAGGCTCATGAGAGCCACCCCGACCGCCACGGCAATCACGAGGAGCGAGAGCGATCCCGGGACGAGGAGCTTGGCTGCCTGATCGACGATGTCCACGCGCCGCGGGTGAATGCGCCCTTACGACGAGCCCTTCGGGGCCCGCACGATCCAGTCGAACGTGCCCGTTGATTCCGTCCGGCCGTTCGAGACCTTCACGGTAACCGTGTACTCCCCCGCCGAGTCGTTCCGCGAGAGACGGCCCACGATCGCACCCTCCCGCGCGTCGTACCGAAGCCCGCTCGGCAACCCTTCGACGCTCACCGTGAGGTCCTCGAGATCTCCATTTCGAACCTTCAGGTCGAGCTCGACGCGGTCGCCGGCGCGGGCTACCTGGTCGTCGAGAGCGCGCAGCCGGAGCACATCGCGGTCGCCGCGTCCGCTGCCCGACGGGGACAGGTCGTTCGTCGCGACCGAGGAATCGTCGTCGAGGATCGTGACGTACCCGCTGCTCCGCCCGATCGACGCGTTGGTCGGGCTGCTGAAGGAGACGGCGAACACCTCGTTGCGTTCCTTCGCCCCATCGCCGATCACCTTCACCGTCAGCGGCTTGGCCAGCTCCCCGGCCGCAAACGTCACGGTGCCGGAGGAGGCCTCGTAATCCTGCCCGGCCCGGGCAATGCCGTCGGAAGTCGCGTACTTGACCGTGACCGGAGCAGGCACCGCGTGCGAGAGCCTGACCGTCAGCGTGGCACTGGTGACCCCGATGTTCCCCTCGACAACCTCGACGTCGGTGACGGTGATGGTTGGCTTGCCCACCACGGTGACCGTCACAGAGGCCGTGTCAGTTTCACCGTTGCCATCCTGGATGGTGTAGGTGAAGCGATCAGCACCCGAGACGCCGACGGCCGGCGTGTAGCGCACAACCGCGCCACTGATGGTGACCGTGCCGTTCTGCGGCTGCGTGACGGACTTGATCGACAGCGTCTCGCCAGCTTCGATCGTCGTGTCATTCGCGAGAACGTCGATTGTTGAGGCCACGGCCTCGAAAACGGTGGCGGTGTCATCGTTGGCAGTCGGCTTGTCATTGACCGCGCTCACCGACACGGAAACCGTGGCCGTTGCGACTGCCGTGCCGTCGCTAATCGTATACGTGAAGCTGTCGTTCCCGGCGAAGTTGGCGTTCGGCGTATACGTCAGGCCGCTGCCCCCTGCCGCGAGCGCCACGGCGCCGTTCGCGCCCTGCGTGACCGACGTGATGGTCAGCGGGTCACCGTCCGGGTCCGTGTCATTCGCCAACACGTCGACCGCGGTCGCTCCGCTGTCCTCTGCCACGCTCGTGCTGTCGTTGCCCGCTACAGGCGGATGGCTGGTGTCGTTCACCGTAATCGAGACGGTCGCGACGTTGGAATCGCTCTGGCCGTCGCTCACGACATACGTGAACCGATCCGTGCCGCTGAAGCCCGCGTTTGGCGTATAGGCAAACGAGCCGTCGGCATTCAGCGTGACCGTGCCGTTCGCGGCGTCCTCCACCTTTGCCGCCGCGAGCGTATTGCCGTCGGCGTCGGTATCGTTCCCGAGCACACCAGGCGCTGACACCATCAGCGGCTCGTTCGCGTCGACGCTGTAGCTCTCGTCACTCGCCACTGGCGCCGCGTTGGCGAGGCTGGTTCCAAAGTTCCACGTGCTTGCCGCGGACGTGCGGATCGAGAACTGGATGTCGTCGCCGCCTACCAGGGCGCGCGTGGCAACGCATGGATCCGGTGACGCCGCGGTGCCCGCGCCTGCGTCACAGGCGGCGACGGGCACGCCGTTCCTGAACACGACAATCGTGTCCTTGTTCTGACCGGCCGGCACCATCGCGCCATGGAGCGTGAACACGAGACTGATGGGGTTCTCTGCCACGGCGGCAGGCGCGGCGATGAACACCTGCTGGCCCAGGAAGCTGTAGCCGGCGGGCGCTTCCCCGGACGCCGCCGAGAGAGCAATCGTGATCGTGCCGTCCACGGGGCTGGTGACCGCGGTGACGACAGGATCGGCAGCGCTCGGGCCCGTGCCATCAGAATCGGTCGTCACCGTGCGCGTGTCGCCGCCAACCTCTGCGATGACCAGCTCCGTGGCGACGAGGATCGACACCGTGGCGGTCTCGCTCGAGAGGCTTCCGTCCGTTGCCTGATAGGTGAAACTGTCGGGACCGGAGAAGCCGGCTGCCGGCGTGTAGGTGAACCCTCCGTCGGCATTCAACGACACCGTCCCGTGTGCCGGCTCGCTGACGATCACCGCCGTCAGGGCGTTGTCCTGGTCCGCGTCGTTCGCGAGCACCCCTGGCGCGTCCACGATCAGCATTGCGCCACCGCGCCCGAAGTAGCTGTCAGGCGACGACGTCGGACCGTCGTTGACCGGCGTCACCGCAATGCTCACCGTTGCGACGTTCGAATCGCTCGCGCCGTCGTTCGCGCGGTAGGTGAAGGTCGCCACGCCGTTGAAGTTCGGCGCCGGCGTGAACATGAACGACCCGTCCGCATTCAGCACGACCGTGCCCTGAGCCGCCGCCGGGCCGCTGACGAGCGCGGCGCTCAGCGCGCCGTTCTCGGCGTCGACGTCGTTCGCGAGGACGTTGCCGCCCACCGGCATCTCCTCGTTCGTGGTCGCCGCGTCGTCTGTCGCGACCGGTGCATCGTCAATGGCGGTCACCGTGACCGCCACCGTTGCCGTGGCGCTCGCCCCAGCCGCATCGCTCACCGTGTAGCTGAACGAGTCGGATCCGACGAAGTTCGCGTGTGGTGTATAGGCAATCCCGCCGAGCGCAATCGCGACCGTGCCATTCACGGGCTGCGTCACGGCGGTTACGGTCAGGGTCGTGTCGTCCGCGTCGGTATCGTTGCCGAGCACGGCGATCGGCGTCGGGCCGCTGTCTTCCACGACGGTTGCGGCGTCGGCGGCCGCCACCGGCGCATCGTTCACGGCGTTGATCGTGATGACCACGCTCGCATCCGAGCTGCTCGTGCCGTCGCTGGCCCGGTAGGTGAAGCCGTCGGTCCCGCTGAAGTCGGCATTCGGCACGTAGGTGAACGAGCCGTCACCGTTCAAGGCGAGCGTGCCGTTTGCGGGGCCCGCCGCGAGGGCGACGGTGAGCTGGCTGTCCGCGTCCGAATCGTTCCCGAGCACACCGGGCGAAGGCACGGTCAGGAGCGTGTCTTCGTTGGTGGCGTAGGTGTCGTTGGCAGCAGTCGGCGCATCGTTCGCCTCGTTGACGGCGATAGTCACGGTGGCCGTGTCGCTGCCTCCGTTCCCGTCATTCGCGGCGTAGGTGAAGCTGTCGCTGCCGCTGAAGTTCGGGTTCGGCGTGTAAGTGAACGAGCCGTCGGCATTCACGGTCAGGGCGCCGTTGGCGGTGCTCGCCACGAGCGTCGCGGTGAGCGCGCCGCCGTCGACATCGGTATCGTTCGCCAGGACGTTACCGCCTGCAGACATGTCCTCCGCGGTGGCAAACGTGTCATCCAGGGCCACCGGCGCATCGTTCACGCTGGTCACCGAGACCGTCACGGTAGCGCTCGTGCTGCCGCCTTGGCCATCGCCAACCGTGTAGGTGAAGCTGTCGGCACCCGAATAGTTCGGATTGGGCGTGTAGGTGACGCCGCCCCCGCCAATCACCACGGCCCCATTCGTCCCCTGCGTGACAGCCGTCACAGACAACATGTCGCCGTCGGCGTCTGAGTCATTCAGGAGCACGGCAATGGCGTAGCCAGCGCTGTCTTCGGCAATCTCGGCCGAGTCCGGATTCGCGACGGGGGCGTCATTGGCTCCGTTCACGGTAATCGTGACCGTCGCCGTGGCGCTGCCGCCGTCAGCGTCGTTGGCCGTATACGTGAACGAATCGGTGCCCGTGAAGTCCGTCTTCGGCGTGTAGGTGAACGAGCCATCCGCCGCCAGCACGAGGGTGCCGTTCGACGGACCGTTTACGCGCGCGGCCGACAGCGCGTCTCCATCGGCATCGGTGTCGTTCGTGACGAGGTTGCCGGTGACGGGCGTGTCCTCGGTCGTCGCGTACGAATCGTCAACCGCCACGGGCGCGTCGTTGACGACCGTGACCGTCACGGTCACGTTTGCCGTCGCAGAACCGCCCTGGCCATCGCTGATGGTGTAGGTAAAGGTGTCGGCGCCCGAGTAGTTCGCGTTCGGCACATACCTGACCGTCCCGTTCGCACCCAGAGCCGCCGAGCCATGCGCCGGCGACCCGACCGCAGTGACTTCGAGGGTACCGCCGTCGGCATCGGTGTCGTTCGCGAGCACGCGAATGTCAGCCGCGGTCTCCTCAGCCGTCGTCGCCGCGTCGTCGACCGCCGTCGGGCCGTCGTTCACGGCGCTGATTGTGACGGTCACCGTGCCCGTCGCGGTTCCGCCGTTCCCGTCGCTGACTATGTAGGTGAAGCTGTCGGTCCCGCTGAAGTTCGCGTTCGGCGCGTAACTCAGGCCGGCGCCACCGCCCGTAATTGCAACGGACCCGTTGGTGCCCTGGCTGACCGTGCTGATGTTCAGCGCGTCCGATTCGGGATCGCTGTCATTCGTGAGGACATCGATCGCGTTCGCGCCGCTGTCCTCGGACACGGTTGCGACATCGTCTGCAGCCACCGGTCCGTCGTTTGCCGAGTTCACCGTGATGGTCACCGTCGCCACGTTCGACTCTGCCGTGCCGTCACTTGCCCGGTAGGTGAAGCTGTCGGAGCCGCTGAAGTTCGCCTTCGGCGTATAGCTGATGGTGCCGTTCGCGTTCAGGCTCGTCGTGCCGTTCGCCGCCGCCCCGACCGTCGTCACCGACAGCGTGCCGCCGTCGGCGTCCTTGTCGTTGGCCAGCACCGCGATCGCGACCGCTTCATCTTCGTTCGTCGTGGCCGCGTCGTCAGCCGCGGCAGGACCGTCATTCACGGAGCTGACCATGACGGTAACCGATGCCGACGCCGTGCCGCCCTGGCCGTCGGTGATCGTGTAGCTGAAGGTGTCCGGACCGAAGTAGTCGGCTGCGGGCGTGTACCTGATGGAGCCGTCACTATTGACGCTCGTCGTGCCGTTGCGCGCCGCGCTGGCGCTCTCGACGGCCAGGGTTCCGGCATCCGAATCGCCGTCGTTGGCGAGCACCGGGATGTTCACCGCGACATCTTCGTCCGTGGTTGCGTTGTCGTTTGCGGCCGTCGGACCGTCATTCACTGGCGCGATCGACACGGTAACCGTGGCCGAGGCCGTGGCACCCTGGCCGTCCTCGATCGAGTAGCTGAACGTGTCGGCCCCGAAGTAGTCCGCGTTCGGGGTGTACGTCACCGTGCCGTTTGCGTTCAGGCTCGCGCTGCCGTGCGCCGGGACACCGACCGCAGACACCTTGAGGATGCCGCCATCGCCGTCGCTGTCGTTCGCAAGCACCGCGATATTGACCGCGACGTCTTCGTTCGTGGTTGCCGTGTCGTCCCCCGCGGTCGGGCCGTCGTTCACCGGCGCAATGGTCACCGTGACCCTTGCCGACGCCGAACCGCCCTGACTGTCGGCTACGGTGTAGCTGAAGGTGTCGCTGCCGTTGTAATTCGCGTTCGGGGTGTACTTGATCGAGCCATCCGCGTTGATAGTGGGGGTCCCGTTCGCCGCGGCTCCGACGCTGGCCACCGAAATCGCTCCGCCGTCCGGATCGTTGTCGTTCGCCAGGACCGCAATGTCAACCGCGACGTCCTCGTTGGTCGAAGCTGTGTCGTCGCCAGCCTCGGGTGCGTCGTTCACCGAAGCGACCGTAACGGTGACGGTTGCGACGTTGGAGTCCGAGGACCCATCGCTCGCCTTGTAGGTGAACGTATCGGTGCCGTTGAAGTTCTCGTTGGCCGCGTAGGTGAACGAGCCGTTGCCGTTCAGCGTCAGGGTGCCGCGCGAAGGACCGCTCACGACAACCGCGCTCAGCGCGGCCGCGTCGCCGTCCGGGTCCGTGTCGTTGCTGAGGACGTTGGGCGCGAGGACGGTCAGAACCACGTCCTCATTCGCCGTAAAGGCGTCGTCCACCGCGACCGGAGCGTCGTTGACTGCCGTCACGGTAATCGACACGCTAGCGGTGTCCGTCCCGCCCTTGCCGTCTTCGATCGTATAGGTGAAGGTGTCCGCCCCGGCGAAATTCGGCTTCGGAGCGTAGGTCAGACCCGTACCACCGGCAGAGATCACCACTGCGCCGTTCGCACCCTGGCTCACTGCGGTGACCGTCCGGCTGTCGCCGTCCGGATCGGTGTCGTTGGCCAGCACGTCAACCGCCGTCGCGCTGCTGTCCTCCGCAATCGTCAGCGCGTCGTCGGCGGCGACCGGCGCATCGTTGACGTTGTTGACGAGCAGGTTAACAGTAGCGGTCGCCGTCCCGGTGCCGTCGCTGATCGTGTAGGTGAACGTGTCGGGACCGCTGTAATTCTGCGCCGGCGCGTAAGTCAGGCCGGTGCCCTCAGCGATGATGACGACGGAGCCGTGGGCCGCCGGGGTGACTGCGGAGATTGTCGTCCTGTCCCCATCGGGATCGGTGTCGTTCGCCAGCACTGGAATGGCGTTCGGGCCGCTGTCCTCGTCGATTGTCGCTTCGTCATTCACGGCTGCTGGCTGATCGTTGACCGGGCTGACCGCGATGGCCACCGTCGCAACGTTGGAATCCGCCGTGCCGTCGTTCGCCCGGTACGTGAAGCTGTCCGAGCCGCTGAAGTTTGCTTTTGGCGTGTAGGTGAACGACCCGTCCGCGTTGAGCGCGACTGTGCCGTTCGCCGGATTCGTCACGACGAGAGCTGTCAGGGCAGCCGCGTCGCTGTCCACATCGGTGTCGTTCATGAGGACGCCGCGCGCTGGCACTGAGACCGCCACGTCCTCACCCGTGCTGAACTCGTCGTTCGCGGCCGCGGGCGCATCGTTCACCGCGCTGACCGCGATCGTGACAGTCGAGACGTTCGAATCCGCCGTGCCGTCGTGAGCCTTATAGGTGAAGCTTGCGGTACCCGAGAAGTTGGCCGCTGGCGCGAACGTGAACGCGCCGTCGGGACCAAGCACCAGTGTGCCCTGGCCCGAAGCCGGGCCCGCCACGACAACTGCCGTCAGCTCGCCCTCCTCGACATCCGTGTCGTTTGCCAGGACGTTGCCGCTCACGGAGGTGTCTTCATCCGTGGTGGCGGTGTCGTCCCGCGCGATCGGCCCGTCGTTCACCGGGTTTACCGTAATCGAGACGGTGGCCACGCTCGATTCTGCAGCGCCGTCCCTGGCCTTGTAGCTGAAGCTGTCGGTACCGCTGAAGTTCTCGGCCGGGATGTAGCTGAACGACCCGTCGGCGCTCAGCTCGAGCTTGCCGTGCGTGGGACCCGCGACCGCGATCGCAGACAAGGCGCTGCCGTCGGAATCACCGTCCGTGTCGTTGCCGAGCACGCCCGGCGCGGCGACCGTCAGCACCGTGTCCTCATCGATGCTGTGCGGATCGTCGACCGCCACTGGCGCATCGTTGAGGGCGTTGACCGTGATCTCCACGGTGCCGGTCGCGCTGCCGCCGTTTCCGTCGCTCAGCGTGTAGGTAAAGCTGTCCGAGCCGCTGAAGTTCGCGGCGGGCGTGTAGGTGAAGGAACCGTTCGCGTTCAAGGCCAACGTTCCGTGCGAGGTTGTTGTCGCCACCGCCG
>WUUC01210199.1_pt1 | contig 11088 bp, 10 predicted proteins | sample 6278441 | NCBI WGS metagenome assembly WUUC01 (sample SAMN13675441, study PRJNA597444) | soil metagenome | isolation source: soil | place: USA: Washington | collected 2017-10 | reverse complement strand
TCGTCGCAGCGGCTGCGGATCGTGGTGGCTGAGCAGGTCGTGTCGGCGATCGCCTCGTAAGAACAGCCGAAGCGCAGCAGTTGCAGCATCTTGTCGAAGATGATCCGGTCGCTGATGCGCCGCCGATGGCAGCCGAGTGGATGGTCCGGGCAGAACTCTGGACGCTCGGGCAGCAGAGCCACGAATTGGTCCCAGAGCGGTTCGGTCAGCCATGATGGAAGCGCGGACACAGGTCTCCTCAGTGATCACAGAGCGTCGCAACTCCATGATCACCGGGACCTGTGCCGGTTCTGTTGCCGGGGTTCCCAACCGCTCCTATCCGCGCGACCTCTTAGTCTAGGTAGTCAACTGACCGGTCGCGCTCATCAGGTGGCGCCAGCGCGGTAGTTCGGTGAACGGCACGATCAGGCACAGCAATGTCACTGTTGCGGCGGTCCAGGTGGGCCACAGCGCCCATGCGGCCGCTGTCGCCGCCACCAGCTGGATCAGGACCAAGAGGATGGTGACGCTGCCGGGCACGGCGACGGGTGAGTCACCGCCGGGCCGGTCGCCCGGGGTGCTGAAGAGGGTGGGCAGGCCGATGAGCAGCACGACGGCGCCGATCGCCAGCGGGATGGAGTGTGGCCAAAGGGCCCAGGGGGTGGCCACCCAGGCGATCAGCTCGGTGGTGAAACGCAGACCGCCTCGGAGGTAGTCGTGCCCGGGTTGTCTCGTGGTGGTGTTTGTGTCGATCATGATGTCCGCCTGTCGTTGATCAGCGCGACCGGGCGCTGAGGCTCCGGTCTGGAGTCGAAGGGATCGGTGGCGGCCCGCAGGCCGTGACCGAAGGCGATCGCCGGGTGAAGCCGGCGTCGATGTGCGTGCCGAGTTGGACGCCGGTGGCTGCCTCAAGCGTCTCGAAGCCGTGCGGCGCGGTGGATGCCTACGGGTATGCCGGATCCGTGATCGTGATCGGAGCCGATCGGTCCGAGGGAATTCACCTCGAACAGGACGGCCGAACCGCAAGTCACCGCATGAGACCGCAGGGTCCCGCCGTGGGCACCGGGCGGTCGCTCTCAGTTGGGGGGCGGCGTCCCAGTTTCGTGATACCGGTGCTTGGAGGGGTCTTGGTCGTCCTCTGGGTGTGCGGCGCGGCCGTGCTGGTCGGCCTGCAGACCGGCGATCAGGCTGTCGATGAGGAAGTGGTAGCTACCGGTGACGTCGCGATTCAGACCGAAGCCGTTGGTGGTTTCAAGAGCGGCGAAGCCGTGGATCGCTGCCCGCAGTGATCGGGCGGCGTCGACGAAACGGGTGTCGGGCAGCTTGAAGCCCGCAAGGACGTCGTACAGGACCTTCACCGCTTCGTTGCTCACGTGCTTGTCCTCCTCGTCATCGGCTGCGGGGGCCCGAATGGTCGCGGCGTAGCGGCCGGGATGGTCGAGGGCCCAGCGGCGGTAGGCGTCGGCGAACGCGCGGACCGCATCGGGGCCGAACTTGCCGACTGCCGCCCGGGCCAAGACGTGCGTGAGTTCGCGCTTGGCCTGGATGGCGATGCCGCGACGAAGGGCGTCGAGAGAATCGACGTGCTTGTAGAGCGATGGTGTGCGCACGCCGAGCCGCTCGGCCGCCAGGCCCATGGTCAGGTTGGTGAAGCCGACCTCGTCGGCGAGCGCCGCCCCGGCCTCGATGACCGTGGCTGGAGTGAGGCCTGCCCTAGGCATGGGCGCCGACCTGCAGGAAGTCGATCACGAGGGACAGCACTTCGTCGGGGTGCTGCACGTGCGGGTAGTGACCGGCTCCCTCGATCATCGTGAGGCGGGCCGTCCCGGCCGGCATGGCGGCCACGATCGCCTCGCCCTCGGCTCGCGGGTCGGCCCAGTCGGGGTCGAGCGAGCCTTCGACGATAAGAGCCGGGCAGTGCACGTTCGCCAGCTGAGCGCCGGCGTCGGTCGGTGCGGCTTGCGCCATCTTCTGCAGTGCCTTCATCCGGCCGGGCTCGCGCAGCATGGCATCCGTCCGGGCAAGGTCGGCGGTCCAGTCGGCCGGCTTCCTCCCGGGGTGGGCGAGGGTGAGGTAGCTCTTCCAGGACGTCAGAGAGCCGAGCATGGTGCCGAGCATGCGGAGCATGCCCTTGCGGTAGCGGCTGACCCGCAGATCGCCCAGCGTGAACGTCTGCTTGCGGGTGAACGGTGCCAGTTCGATGATGCCGGTGACCAGATCGGGTGCCTGGGCGGCCGCGATGGTGGCGGCACCGCCGGAGATCGAGTGACCCACCAGCACCGCCGGACCGCCGAGCCGGTGGATCAGCGCGATCAGGTCGCCGGCGATGTCCGTGCGGGTGTAGGACGGCCACTGCGCGCTTGATTCACCGCAACCGCGCAGGTCGACGACCGCGACCCGGTAGCCGGCCTCGACCAGTCGCGGCGTCACGAATCGGTATGCGTCGCGGCTGTTCCCTATGCCCGGGACGAGGACGACCAGCGGCCCCTCTCCGGTGACCTCGTAGGCGATCTTGCCGTCGTCGATGGTGAGGTATTCAGTCATGGCCGTTCTCCAATGGCTAGAAGCGTTAGCCATAAACTAATCGAAGTAGCCAAGCGCGTCAACGTCACACTGTGTGCATCGATGCCGGGCCCCGCGTCACATCCGGGTGCTCGCCGGCACCACCCGCAGCAATCTCGCCCGGCGGGGGGCTGGCGATGTGGCCGGCGCGGCAGCCGCCTTCGAGCAGCTGCTTGCCGCCCGGCTACGAGTGCTCGGTGCGGACCACACCGACACCCTGACTGCCCGCAACCACCTCGCCTACTGGCGGGGGGGGGGAGGCTGGCGAGGGCCTTGACCCAAGGCCGGGTAGTTAAAGTATTTCCGCTGGTGGCAAGGGGGTTCGGCGCCGGGTCGTGACGCAGGCAACGGGGTCGCGTTGATCAGATAGGCCGCCAAGACTGCTGATCGCCGAGGTGCCCCGTTGGCCGTACGTCATTGTGTCGCGCCGCCCGGTCTGACGACGCTCTCCCGCGTGTTCGCTGTCGCTGCGGGCCCCTTCGCGCCCGGCCATCTGGGCGAGCTGACGAAGGTCGTGCCGTTCGAGCTCGTCGACGCGGTCCTGGAGGAAACCGGCTGTGTGCAGCGTCGGTTGCGTGACCTGCCCTCGCGGGTCGGGGTCTACTTTCTGCTGGCGATGTGCCTGTTCCCGGAGGTTGGCTACCGGCTGGTCTGGAACAAGCTCACCGCGGCGCTGGCGGGTGTCGGTCTGGAAGTCGCCGGGCCGACCGCGAAGGCCCTGCGTGACCTGCGGCGCCGGGTCGGCCCGGCGCCAGTCCGCCGCCTGTTCGAGGTCCTGACCGGGCCACTTGCGCAACCGGCCACGGCTGGGGTGCGGTTCGGACGCTTCCGAACGGTCTCGTTCGACGGCTGCAGCTCGATCAGGCCGGCCGACACCGAGCGCAACGTGGAGTGGTTCGGGCCGGGCGGCCGGGGCGGCTGCCCGATGCTGGAGCTGATGACGTTGGTGGAGACTGGCACCCGCGCCCTGATCGGGGCGGTGTTCGGTCCCACCGACACCGGTGAGACTGGCTACGCCTGCCGGCTGCTGCACCATCTCCGCCCCGACATGCTGCTGTTATGGGACAAGGGCTTCGACGCCAACGCCTTCCTCGCCTCTCTGACCGGCACCGGCGCTCAGTTCCTTGGGCGGATCCGCGGCAACCGCCGCACTCCGGTCCTGGCCCGTCTCGGCGACGGCTCCTACCTGTCCGTCATCGGATCCGTCCCGGTCCGCATCATCGAGGCACAGGTCACCGTGACCTTGGACGACAGCACTTCCTTCGCCGGATCCTACCGACTTGCCACCACGCTGACCTGCGCGAACCGATACCCCGCCACCGCGCTGGCCGCGCTCTACCACGAGCGGTGGGAGCACGAGTCCGTCTACTACGCGCTGCGGCACACCCTGGGACAGGGCCGCCCGTTGCGGTCGGGCGATCCGGCCGGCGTCGAGCAGGAGACGTGGGCCCAGCTCACCCTCTACCAGGCGCTTCGCACGGTGATGCTGGAGGCCGCCGAGTCCCGGCCGGGCACCGACCCGGACCGATGCGGCTTCACCATCGCCCTGCAGGCCGCCCGCGACCTCGTCGTCCAGGCCGCCGGCATCACCACGGTCCCGGACGCCAGCACCATCGGCGTCATCGGCCAGCGCGTCCTGGCCGGCCTCCTCCCACCCCGCCGGCCCCGCGTCAGCACTCGCAAAGTCCGCTCGCCGGTCTCCCGGTACGCCGAACGCCAAGACGACGGCCGTCCCGACCGCAGCCGCACCGTCACCCGCCTCGACGTCACCATCCTCAAGCCCGCGAATGAACAGCCCGCGCTGCCCGCCGCCTCCCGCGACGACCGGCTCGTCACCCACTCCCAGCGACCCAGACACCGCATCCTCGACCTGCTCCACGAAGAGCCCGGCCGTTCATGGCGGCCCCGCGACATCGCGGCCCGCTTCGGCGACGTCACCCTCGAGACCATGTACAGACAACTCAACCGCTGGGCCGCGAACGGCCTTATCCACAAGCTTGGCTCCGGCCTCTACACCGCCACGCAGTGGTCACCAACACCCTCACCACCAGCGGAAATACCTTAACTACCCGGCCTTGGGCCTTGACCCCGGATCTTGGACACACGAGACACTGGATCCTGAGGATCTGAAAGAGCGTTTTGTCTCGTCGGGGGTGTTTGGTTCGGAGTTCAGGCGTCGCGCCAGTTGAGGGTCGCTTCTGCGGTGAGTCGTCGGCTCATGAGGTCGATCATTGCGACATTGATCATTGCTTCGGAGCGGTGGGGGTGGGTTTCGTAGTCGCGGGCGAGGCGGCGGTGGTGCATGAGCCAGCCGAAGGTCCGCTCGACGATCCAGCGCCGCGGAATCACCTTGAAACCCTTGTGGGCAGGGTCGCGGCGGGTGACTTCGACGTCGATGCCGAGGCGGGCGCCGTGGTCGATGACTTTGGTGCGGTAGCCGCTGTCGGCCCACGCTTTGGTGACGCGGGGGTGGTCGGCGGCGATGTTCGAGAGCACGTGGATGCCGCCGGCGTTGTCGGAGACACTGGCCGCGGTGACCAGCACGGCCAGGAGGAGGCCGAGTGTGTCGACGCCGATGTGACGTTTGCGGCCTGCGATCTTCTTGCCTGCGTCGATGCCCTGACCGGCCGCGGCCACGTTGGCTGAGGTCTTGATGCTCTGGGCGTCGAGGATGCAGGCGCTGGGCTCGGCCTCGCGGCCTTCGGCTTCCCGGACCAGTCGTCGCAGGAGGCCGTTGAGCTGGTCGAAGACCGCGTCCTTCTGCCAGGCGGCGAAGTATCCGTAGACGGTTTCCCATGGGGCGAAGTCGTGTGGGAGGTATCGCCAGGGGATACCGGTCCGGTCGACGTAGAGGATGGCGTCCATGATCCGGCGCAGGTCGTGTTCAGGCGGCCGCCCGATGTCCAGGCCCTTCCCTCTTCTTTCGGCTCGCCAGGCTGTCAGGGTTGGTTCCAGCAGTTCCCAACGGGCATCGGACAGGTCACTCGGATACGGCCGCTGTCGGCGAGGCATGTTTCTGTAGTACCGATGGCTGCCGTCCCTCCACAGGGCGCAAACAGGCGTGAGCGGGGGCGCGTTGGGATCAGGCAGGAGCGAAGGGCCCGAAACGGACCCTCGAAGGCCGTCATCCACCCCACCTGCCGCGACAAACATGTACTGCCTCAGCCGACCCGAAGCGGTCCACCTCCTGAACTGCAATGAAGCAGTCCTGCCGGGACAAAACGCTCTTTGAGTGGGCGTTTGGTTCTCTGTTGTCCGTTTGGTTTGGGGTCAGGCGTCTCGCCAGGTGGGTTGACGAAGTCGTCGAAGATCATCTTGCGCGGCTCCTCAGGAAGCCCGACACGGTGCTTCTGCATCAGGATCAGCTCGCGCGGATGGTCGGCGCACTGCACGTACCCGGGTGCGTAGCGCCGGTTGAAACCGACCGCCAGGCTGACGTTCCGCTCCTCGGCGAGCCGCACCAGCCGCTCGCAGTCGGCGAGGGGCTTGTCGACGTACGTCGGTACGCCCGCCTCCAGTAGCCGGGTCACGATCTCCGGTTGGACGACGGTGGGCGCGTGCACGAACGCCGCGTCGAGGTCCTGCGCGAGCAGCGCGTCGAGGTCGGTGTGCCGTCGGCACTGCGGAACGTGCAGGCTGTCGGCGACGCGGTGGAGCGTCGCGGGGGTATGCGTCTGGAAGTGCAGGTCGACCCCGGACTGGAACCCGAGCACCGGCAGATAGGCCTTCTGCGCGATGTCGCCGAGTCCTATGCAGCCGACCTTCACGGGGCGCTCCCGGGGGCTGCTGACGGTACCTGGTGGGAAGCATACAGCGGCTGCGGCGGCCGCCAGTGGGCGATGCCCACCCGGCACGACCGGCCACGTCACCGCATCCGCTGCGAGCCGGCCCCGGAGGTCATCCGCCGGCCGGAGCTGCGGCGGTACTTCGACGCGGTCGGCGCCCGCTTCCGGGACCGGCTCGCCGTCCGACGAGCCCGGCTTGGACGACATGCGCGCCGGTGCAAGCCGTAGGTCCTGCCGTTTGGTCGGCGTCGCGTCCACCCGGCCTGGTGGCGCACAGGAGCAGCGAGTGTGGCGCTCCTCACGTGACGCTGGCCTGATCGGCTCCGCACATGCTCTAATTCAAATGTCCAACATTTGGAGGTCTTGATGGAGGGGTTGCGGCAGCCGCGTCGTGCGTCGACTCTGGCCGCACAGGTTGCTGACCAGTTGCGGGAGCAGCTGGCGTCCGGGCGGTGGCCGGTGGGCACCCGGATTCCGGGTGAGCAGGGACTGGCCGAAATGCTCCAGGTGAGCCGGAACACCGTTCGCGAAGCACTGCGGGCACTGGTCCACCTCGGTCTGCTGGAGGCGCGGGTCGGTGATGGCACCTATGTCCGGGTGACCAGTGAGTTGGAGGCGGTGCTGCTGCGGCGGACGGCCACTACGCGGCCGGCGGACGTCCTGGAGCTGCGGGCGGTGCTGGAGGAGCATGCCGCCGGCCTGGCCGCCGAGCGGCGGTCGGAAACCGATACCGTCAGGCTGCGAGAACTGCTGGCGGCGGCTCACGAGAGCAACCGCTCGGGATCGATGGCGCAGGTCGCGGCCGCCGATGGGGCCTTTCACCTGGCAGTCGTGCAGGCCGGTGGCAACGAGCTGCTCGCGGAGCTGTACGAACACCTGGGTGGCGCCCTGTCGGCCCTGCTGGCGGCGCTGCCGTGGGACGACGATGTCGCTGCCGAACACAATCACTCGCATGCCGCGCTCGTCGACGCGATCGGTGCCGGTGACGCGGTCGCCGCCCGTTACGCGGCGTCCATGCTGGTGCAGGTGACGGGCCGGCTGGCCGCGGATGCCACCACGCAGCAGCGCAGTGCGGTCAACGGGACCGGTCGTCATGCGGGTGAATGAGGCGCGCGACGTGTCGGACCGGGGGAGGGCGGCAGCGCCGGGTGGGCGGTCCATGGTGTGGCTGCTGGCGGGCGTCGTGCTCGTCGCGGCGAACCTGCGTGCCGCGCTGACCGGTGTGGGCCCGCTGCTTCCCGGGATCGAGGCATCGACCGGCCTGTCCGGCACCTGGACCGGGCTGCTCGGCGCCCTGCCGCTGCTCACGTTCGCCGCCACGTCGCCGCTGGTCGGCCGGACCGCACACCGCTACGGCGCCCCGCGCTCCCTGGCCATCGCGCTGGCCGTACTGGCGGCCGGGCTGCTCCTGCGCTCCCTGCCGGGCGTGTTCTTCCTGTTCGCCGGAACGGTGGTGGTAGCGGCAGCGATCGCCTACGGCAACGTACTGCTGCCTGCCGTCATCAAGAGCAGCGTGCCGGAAGACCGGATCGGGCAGGTGACCGGCCTCTATGTCACCGCGATGGGTCTGCTGGCCGCAATCTCGTCCGGTGTGTCGGTGCCCATGGCCGACCACATGCCAGGTGGCTGGCGTACCGCGCTGGGGGTCTGGGCCGTACTCGCTGTGCTGGCCTTCGGGGTCTGGCTCCCGCACTGCCGGCGCACCGGCCCCGCGCGGGCAGCGCCCGCCGTGCGAGAGCGCATCCCCTGGCGTTCCCCGCTCGCCTGGCAGGTTAGCGTGTTCATGGGGCTGCAGTCCCTCGGCTTCTACACCACGATCGCCTGGCTGCCCAGCATCGTGCACGATCACGGAGTGGGCGAGGCCGCCGCCGGGTGGCAGTTGTTCCTCTTCCAGATCGTCGGTCTCGTCTCCAGCAGTGCACTGCCCGTCCTGGCCCGCCGATGGAGGGACCAGCGGCTCCTGGCGGCGGCTGCCTCGGTGATCGTCGCGCTGGGCTTCGTGCTGCTGGCCGTGGCCCCGCAGCTGGCCGTCGTGTCCAGTGTGCTCACCGGCCTGGGCGGCGGAGCGTGCCTGGTCCTCGCCCTGGCCTTCCAGGGCCAGCGGGCTGCGGACGCCTCGCAGGCGGCAGCGCTGGCCTCGATGGCCCAGTCCGTCGGCTACCTGGTGGCCGCGGTCGGACCGCTCCTCTTCGGCGCACTGCACGACCTTACCGGCGGATGGACGCTACCCCTCCTGCTCCTGGTCGTGCTGACGCTCGCCCAGGGCGCCGTCGGAGCCGGCGCCGGCCGCGACCTGCTCCTGAAATCCACCTCCCAACTTCCCACTTCCGTAAGGATCGGAGACTCACCGTCATGACCATGACCGCCCCCTTCAGCTACCTGGACACCCCGACGGCGGCACCGCTGTCGATCACCGAGCTGATGCCCGGCGCCTACAACCTCCTGGAATACGCCGCGGTCACGGCGGGAGAGCAGGTGCTGGTGCTGGCCGAGCACGGCACCGACCCGGTGGTCATCCAGGCCGTCGCAGCGGCGGCCGCCTACCGCAACGCCGACGTACACGTGCTGTCCATCCCGCCGATCAGCGCCGGCGGGTGGGACCGCGCGACGCCCTCACCGCTGCCGTCCGCCGCCCACGCCGCCGCCGACGTGGTGATCTCGCTGACCTGGTGGGGCGAGGTGCACACCGCCCGGCTGTTCTTCGACGAGATCGCCAAGCAGCGGGCCCGGTTCGTCTCCTTGCACCAGACGGCCACCGCCTCTGCCCTGTCCACCGGAGCCCGGTTCCCGCTCGAGCTGTACTTCGCGCTGGAGACCAAGGCGTACGCCCGGATCACCGCGGCACGGGAGATCCGGGTCACCACCGCGCTGGGCACCGACGTCACCTTCCGCGCCTTCACCACCCCCGGCCACCCCAGCGCCCCCCTGACCGCCGGCATGTGGCGGCCCTTCCCCTACGGAGGCGCCAACTTCTACCCCGACCAGACCGACGGCGTGGTCGTCATCGAGGAATCCACCGTCACCGGTGTCCCCGCCGAGCGGACCACACTGGAACTGGAGAACAACCGCGTCACCGCCATCCACGGCAGCGCGGCCGCCGAGCTGCGGCGCTACGCGCCGGACGGCTACTACATGCGCCATGCTCTCATCGGGCTCAACCCCAAGGTCCGCTCCGCAGGCGGGACCCAGTTCGAACGCGAGAAGCACGCCGGCGCCTTCTACTTCGGCCTCGACGGCCTGACCCCGCAGGGTGCAGTCGACCGCACGGGCCCCGGACACGCCCACTGCGACTGCCAGTTCGACCAGCCCACCATCACCCTGGACGGCCAACCCTTCGTCGACAACGGCTACCTCCTGCTCCTCGACGACCCCGAAATCCAGGAGCTGGCTGGGAAGTTCGGCCCCGCCGACATCCTTCTCAACCCCAACCCCCGCCTCGTCCTGCCGCCCCGTTACAGCCGCTGACCGCAACCATGGATGGACCCTGACCGCCCCACGGCTCGCGCCGTCGGCGTCCTGGCGGGCCGGATCGCGGGCTCGACGAGGAGCTGGAGGGCTGCGCCGCCGAGGTCGTCGTCGACCTCGGCGGCGCCCCCGCCCTACCGGGCCTCAACGACGCGCACCACCACCTCAACATGGTCGGCAAGGGGCTGCGTGAGCTGGACCTCTCGTGCACCGCCGCGCCCAGCCTCGACGCGCTGTACCGGGCCGTGGCCGAGCGGGCCGCGACACTGCCCGCCGACGCCTGGGTGATGGGCGCGGGCTACGACCAGAACATCGGTGCCCATCCGACCGCCAGGCGCTCGACCGAGCCGCCCAGGGCCGTCCGGTCTGGCTGGTGCACGGTGGGCGTCCTTGGCTGCGCGGGAGGCGGCCTCGCCGTGGTCGCACCAGGCGGGGTCGTCGTAGGCGGCGAGCGGGGCTTGGGCTGCGACTTCGAGGTAGCGGATTTCCGCGATGCCGTCGATGGCGGGGCCGATGCGGGCGGTGGTGGCGATCGTGAGGGCGGCGACGAGCGAGCGGGCGGAGGCTGCCCCGCCGACGATGAGGAGTGAGGGCAGGGCCTGATGTAGGCGGCCGGCGATGGGGCTGGGGCCGGCGGCGAGGAGCGGGGCCAGGGCTCCGGTGGTGGCGTAGAGGCCGACGGCGGTGACGGTTCCGGAGACGAGCAGTAGCAGGCACAGCAGGGAGCAGGCCTGCGGGTCGGCGGACCAGGCGAGCCGTACGACGATGGCGGAGAGGCGGGGCAGGCGGCGGGCGATCGACCACCAGGAGGCGTCCAGGGCGGGGACTGTAAGACGTTCGGTGTAACTCCGATCATGGAAGATGCATCGATGACCAGTAAATGATGCTGAGCAACCCGGCCGTCGCGGCTGAACCGTCTGACGCGCCCCTGGGCCTCCAACAGATCGGCACGTTGGATCCCACGACTCTCCCGACCACTCCTCCGCCCGAGGATAAAACCACGGACGAGATCAAGAGATCCACCAAGAGCTGCAAAGTGACACCGGCCGAGTCGAAAGAGAGATCGACTGGTGTCTACAAGGTGTGCGCGGAGGAATCGGCAGGGATTCCGAACGACCTGAGCACAGCCATGAAGAAGCAGGCATCCGAGAATCTGAAACACTTTCGGGCGGGCAGCTCTCTCGCGACACCGGCAGCAACCACCTGCGTCGTGAATCCAGGATTCCAGCAAACCGATCGACAGACCTACTGCGCAAAAGGCGGAACCTTCACGTTTACGGACTTCAACCTGGAAGGG
>WUUC01174754.1_pt1 | contig 11089 bp, 5 predicted proteins | sample 6278441 | NCBI WGS metagenome assembly WUUC01 (sample SAMN13675441, study PRJNA597444) | soil metagenome | isolation source: soil | place: USA: Washington | collected 2017-10 | reverse complement strand
GACAGGAATCGAACCTGTATCAAAAGTTTAGGAAACTTCTATTCTATCCATTGAACTACGGGACCAATGGACATTGCAGAGGCCGCAAATATAGTGGAAAATTGCCTCTGTGGGCAAGGAGTATCCGATCTGCCAATTCGCACCTCTCCGTGTGCGAATCACTTCTTCGCCTTATAAGTAAATCCCAACGCAAACATAAAGCACCCGTAAGCAATCGTGCCTGCCGCAACAATAATAAAGGCGGCATGGCCCGCATTGTCACCAATAAAGTCAAATGCCTTATCGGTGTTGACAACGACTTCGGCGTCTCGCAGGAGACCTGCTTTTAGAAAGAAAAAACCAATGACACCCAGAAGAAGTCCGCGTGCTCCGTATCCGTATAGTCCCAACAGGTGAAATATTGTTTTGAGCGGTCCTTTAAAATCGTGTTCATCTACTCTTTCGCGGTAGCCTCTTGTGAAACCATATATCAGTTGCACAACAGCTGTTGCGAGAATTGCCAGGCCAAGCAGTATCACCACCCACTCATTTCCGCCATCAAGCAACGAGCCGGTCATTGCTCGCTCTTCCACAGGCTGGCCATCACTTTGGATCTCACCAATGCCCAATAGCACACGCACCCCCGCGATCAACACCAACGCATCGGTGGTGGTGCTCAACGCAATACCAGCACGTTTCGCCACACCTTTCCATGAACGACCGTACCGGTAAGGATCAGTAATTACCTCATATATGCGCCACGCAACATAACATGCCGTACCGGCCAGGATCAGCACGATCAGGATCTTTCCAATAACAAAGTCATTGAGAACCATCATCATGCTACTCTCATCAGCGCCGCCTTTGCGGACTTTAAAGAAAGACAGGAGAGCAATAATACCGATGCCCAGGTATAGCGTTCCGGTAGCCATACTTCCGAACTCCGGCAGGTAGTGGATAAAAGCTTTTCGTTTCTTCGACATTCGATAATTCTTCAATGCGCGTGCACTGGCCTCACGTCTTCAACCCTGGCCTGCATCATTTCAAAGCAATTTTGTAAGTTCATAGTTTAACACGATCCCATGAAATTCCTTACCACCACGCTCTGCCTCGTAATTTTTCTCAACGCCTGTTCCCAAAAGAATCCCGGCGAGCTGAGCAGTAAGGTGGACAAGATCTTTGCCAACTACAACAACAAAACAGGTCCCGGTGTTGCTGTCGGCATTGTACAGAACGGCAAAGTGATCTTCACAAAAGGATACGGTCTCGCCAACATGGAGTACGATATCCCGATTACACCGGCAACCATATTTGATATTGCTTCGGTATCGAAACAGTTTGCTGGTTTGGCGGTCAGTATGTTGGTCGAACAAGAGAAAATTTCATTGACAGACGATATTCACAAGTATGTTCCGGAAGTTCCCGACTTTGGGCACACCATTACCATTAATCACCTCGTTCATCACACCAGTGGTCTTCGCGACTGGCCCGAGGGTCTCAACACGGCCGGCTGGCGTTGGAATGAAGATTTTTCTTTCAACGATATCATGCGCATGGTCAGGCATCAGAAAGAACTCGACTTTCCACCAGGTACGAAGTACTCTTACAGCAACACCGGGTACAATTTACTGGCAGCGGCTGTCGAAAAAGTTACGGGGAAGTCGTTCCGTGAATGGACTGATGAAAATATCTTCACTCCACTACAAATGAAGAATTCTCATTTTCACGACGACGAAAGCAGGGTGGTGAAGAACTTTGCCTATTCATATCACAAGGAAGACGATGGTTATCACAAGCACATGACAGGTTTGACTGCGGTGGGATCGAGTTCACTCTTTACCAGCGTGGACGACCTGGCTAAGTGGGTCATCCATTTTCAGTCGCGCGTGGCGGCGAAAGATCCTGTGTACTTGCGTATGCTCGAAACAATACCGTTGAACAATGGCGATAAAAACACTTATGCGTTTGGACTTGCATTGGGGGAGATGTCTGGTTTGAAGACTGTCAGCCACTCCGGCGGATGGGCGGGCTATCGGACTTTGATATTAAATTTTCCAGATGAAAAGCTCAGCATTATTCTGCTCGGTAACCATGGACCATTCGATCCCCACTCCAGCGCTGGCGAGTTGGCAAAGGTAATTCTGGGAGCGAAGTGGAAGGAAACCAGCAATAATGTTGTTGCCGATAAGATAAAAGATCAACCTACGATAAAGTTGAACCCGGCGGTAGCAAAGGAGCAGGAGGGGACGTTTCAGCTTGGTGAGAACTGGTTTGTAACATTTACGCTTGAAAACGGCGTGTTGATGACACAGGCGAACGGTGAGCCGAAATTCCCGACAACGCCAAAGTCCGACACCACTATCTGGGTTGATGCTTACAATGGGTCGGTAACGTTCATCAAAGAGAAAAACGGCCAGTTCAATTCGCTAAAGTACCGGGGGTTTGTCGCACCCAGGATCGAACTGATGAAAGCCGACCAAACAAGGTTGGACTTGTATCCAGGAACGTACTATAGCGAGGAGTTCGAAGCCACCTACAAGCTCGACTTTACGGAGCAAAAACTAATGCTACACCACATGCGCCTGGGAGATTTTGAATTGACCGAAGACTTCGGCAAAGCCGACACGTTCAATTGCGGGATGGGTCAACTGACATTTGTTTTTGAGAACGGGAAAGTAGCGGGGTTTACGTTGTCACGGGGACGGGTAAAAAATCTGAGGTTCGTAAGGAAGTAGGGATCTCTTCTTACTTCTTATGCACACGTGAAACGATACTCCTGTTCCGTAATAGAACCTGAACGATGTAAGCACCGCTCGCATGATCGCCCAGATCTAATTCTACCTGGCGATTGGAATGACCGTTCTTTGTAACCAACTGACGTCCCATGATGTCAGTCACAGTCAACGTAACAGGCTCATCAATTTCGCTGATCACCTCAACATATAAAGTGTGATGGAAGGGGCTTGGATATGCCTTCATCGCAAATGCGTCTTGCCTTAAAATATCCGTGATGATCATCGCGGTTGTATTGGAGAGTTCACTTACACAATCATCGACGGTACTTTTTACCGTGTATAAACCTTCCTCTGCCACGCTCAGCGTTTTTCCCGTTGCTCCGGAAATAGCTGTTGTGTTCCGGTACCATTGGTTTCCCGTGTCGTTGCTTGAGGTGAGTACCGGTGTATCAGTTTCAACACCACTAACGGTGATCGTCGGTTTTGCCGGCCGGATACAGAACGATCGTGTCGTTGTCATCGCGCCAAAATAATTTGTGTTACCGTTTTGGTCTGCGACCACTGACGTGCGCCCTGCTTTGACCATCGTAACCTGTACACCAGCGATCATTATTTTACCATCATCTACGGTCGACAGGATTACCGAAAGATTGGCATCGGAAGTTGCTGTTACCGGGAATGGCGCGTCGCCCAGTGTTTTGTCTCCAATAGCACCGATGGTAATGACCTGGTCGGCTTTGTTGATAATTAATTCTCTCGAGACCGCGTCTGCCGGATCGAACTGATCATTTCCAGGTTGTGAGGCAATTATATTAACAGTTCCTGCTCCGACTATTGTTAGCGTAGTTCCATCGATCGTAGCAACGGCGGGATCGTTACTAGTAAAGGTCACCGGCAGGTTTGATGTGGACGAAGCGACGAGTTCAAATGGGTCATCTCCAAAAGTACGGCGTGAAAGTTCAGCAAAAGTAATATGGTTTGAACTTGCCCTTTGCAAATTGCCGTTCGGGGATCCGCCGTCTGCCCCGGTGAAGTGGTGAATGATCGATAAGTGGTCTTCACTGAGATCATAAGTAAACATCGTTCCTCTGCTGAACATACCGCCGCTTCGAGTCGAGCCAAGAATCTTATCGCCGATAAATTGGAAACTACCCTTCGGTTCATACAGTCCTGTTTGAGCAAGGTCCGCGAGTTTTGTCAACGTGCCGGTGACAGGATCGAACTGCGTAAGGACACCGTCACGAGAAGAGTTTTGTATGACGACAAAATACAACTTCCCGTCGGGTCCGAGGTCGAGTCTCAAATTAGCATCAGATCTTTCGTTGCTTTGAAACGCATGTTCAATGTTATAGTCCAGTGTAACCGGATCGAATGAGAACAGCAAACCAAAAAAGCTGGGGCCGCCATTGGTAGCAAGTCCATACAAAAGTCCATCTGGGGCAAACACCATCCGACTGAATATTGAGGTACCGGTGGTGTAGTCGAGATCATATAATTTTGTGAGCGTCTCATTGTTGGGATCGAATTGGAATATGGTGCCCGAGCCGTTAGCGCCACCAATTGTCGTGGTACCATACAGAATTCCTCCTGTTCCCTCCACCAAGGCAGCCCAACCGCTTGCCCCGGTTTCGGAAGTCAGTGGGGCCTTTGTTATCAGGCTGTTCGTCACAGGATCAAACTCCAACAATGATCCATTGTTGCTTCCTCCACTGAGTGTAACGCCGTAGAATTTTCCATTGGACGTGCGAATAAGACCATCCGCCATGTTTGGTGGAACGGATGACGTAACGTTTGCGAGTGTAAGGTCACCAGCTTCGTGTTCGAAGAGATCGGGTTTGCCGTCGGTTCCTGAAGTTATGCCTATCACTTTGTTTCGGGTCTGAACAAGACGTCCTGAATTTGACCCCATGCGCCCTGCTTTGAAATCAATGAGGCGTACAAATTCATTTGTTATGTAATCGAAGGAGTACAATACACCACGGTTTGATACACCTCCACCGTCGGTTGTGCCATAAAGTTTGCCATCATTACCCAACGTTAATCCATCGGAAGGTACACCACCTGTTGCCGGGTTGAAATCATATTTCTTTTCCATAATTCCTGTTGCTGGATCGAACTGGAAAAGCACACCATTGTTATTCATGCCGCCATTTTGTGTTACGCCGTAAAGTTTTCCGTCGGGAGCCACTAAGAGTTTTCCGATGGGCGATTGCCCTTTCGTGGCCTCAAAGTCTATTTTTTTTACGATTGTTTGCTGTTCCGGATCAAACTCAATAAGAGTACCGCCAATGCTTGTTCCGCCAAAATTCCGTAGTGCATACAGCTTTCCATTGGGTGCAACAGTGAGGCTTGCTTGGCTTCCCCACCCCACCGGATGGTCGCTGGGAAAACCAGTTTGAATTGAAGGCAGTTCAGGATCGTATTCAAAAATTGCACCGCCGTTAAGTCCATAAAATTTTCCATTAGGTGCCTGCGTAAGACGCCCGGCAGGCGAAAAGCCCAAAATTTGAGAGAGACCAACAAAGTCATGGATCACAACGGCGGCTCCTGTTGCTATGTCATACTCAAAGAGAACGCCACCGGTTGTTGTCTGGCCTCCAGCGAGGGACGCTGAAGTAAGGCCAAGAAGTTTGCCTGGTTCTTTTTCCGTCACTCCACCCCATGGTTGGGCGCCATTTACATCGACAATGTCAAGTAGTTTCGCAAATGTGTTAGTTGAAGGGTCGAATTCGAATAAAACGCCGAATCCCGAAGCACCACCACCGTTCGTGGTACCATACAATTTACCATTCGAGCCTTGGGTCAATCCACCGGAAGGATATGCACCTTCCGTCGTATTGAAGTCATGAAGTTTTACATAAGTGCCGTTGACAGGCTCGTACTCGAAAATTGTTCCGGCATTTCCCAACCCACCCCAGTGGCCGCATCCGTAAAACTTACCGTTGTATGCAAAACACAATTCAGTCCGGTAAGGAATACCATCTTCACTGGATTGAAAGTCGCCATGGACAGTGAAGTTAGTGCCATCTGCAAAGACACTATACAATACTCCGGCGTTGTTGATCCCACCATGTGCTGTCGTGCCGATAAATTGCCCGTAGGGTTTTGATTCCAGGATCCGTATGACGACGTCTGCTGCACCCACACCATACGTTGCGTCAGCTGCAACCGTTGCCCGCACTTTGACGATTCCAAATGACGAGAGTTGAAGGTTGCTTCCAATAACGGTGGCATTGCCAGAAGTGTTTTGTAGTTGAATTACCTGGTAGGTCACCAAGCCGGTGGAGCCACCAGTATCTGTCGTCAATGCTAATTGTTCACCAACAAAACCAGAAACTTCAGACGTGATCTTCACTACAGGCACAGGTTTATAAACAACAACGTCCTTCACCAATGTCACCGGTTCATACAGATCGTCGCCAGTTTGAGAAATTGTAAGTTTTGCTGTTCCAATACCGATGAGTTCAAGCTCATTGCCGGAGATTGTTGCTATACCTGAATTTTCTGTAAGACTGAACGAAATGGTTCCTGTTGATTTCGATTTGGCGGAAAGATGGATGCGTGTACCGACTACGCCACCGTATGAGGACGTCATTAACAATACCGGATCGCCTTTGGCAACAATCAATGTTTGCTCCACGTCCGCAGCTTCTAGATAGTTACTGGTTCCGCTCTGCCTGGCTTTGATGGTTGCAGTTCCGATACCATGAATTTTCAATGTCTCGCCATTGACAGAAGCAACGTTCTCGTCAGAACTAACGAAAGTAACCGGTGACCCTGAGTAGGATGAAGCAACGAGCAGAAAATCAGGATCCGTGTATTTCTTTGACGCTAATGGCTCGAACGTAATTGTTTGTGGTTTTTTGTTTACCGCCAGGGTCCGTATGACCGACGCTCCATAATACGTGTCGTTTCCCGCAACGTTGGCAGTGATTTGAACTGTTCCAATCTTGTGGACGGTAACTGTATTTCCACTGATCGTTGCGATTTCCGGGTTAATACTTCGGAACGTCACTGGCAAACCGGATAATGTCGTGGCTGTGAGTTGGAATGGTGCGGCGTCAAAATATTTTGCTGAAGGTGTCGCGAACGACAGAATTTCCTTTTGCTTTTTTTTGATCGACCACGTTCCGGCTTCAATCGTACCGATGTATACGCAGTCCTCCGTGGGCAAAATTGCATTGAGGTAAAATCCACTACCTGGATCTACAAAAGTTTCCCGAACCCATGAATGACCGTAGTCGAACGAAAGAAATAAACCTCGGTACGACAATGCATAAATAATACCGTCGTGAAATGCAAAGTCGGTGATACCATTGAAATCATCGAAAGCAGTACCCAGGTCGAGCAGCTGCCAGGTGGCACCATAATCATGTGAAATACTTCCATAGTCGATTGCGCTTGTGGCAATTAGAATGGAGTCGAGTACGATGAACGTGTTCACCGTTTGCGTTTGCCCAACGATTTGAAACTTCTGCCAGTTGTCGCCAGCAATATCGGTTGAGTACAGGCCGTCGTCAGTGCCGAGGTAGAGTTTCGCGCCATCGGTGCCGATCTTGTGTGTGCGAAGGCCGCTTGCTGGCAATCCATTGTTGAATGATTCCCATGTATGTTGGCCGGTTCTACGTGCAACACCTTCACGGTCCGTCGCCAGGAAGGTTTCATTGTTGACATGCTCGACGTCCACCCGGAACAGCAAGCCATTAATGTTACTATGGTCGATTAAATTTCCGGTTGTGAGATCGAAAACATTGAATGAAAAAAAATTATTGTTATCAAGAGCATAGAGTTTGTCGCCAATGATCTTGAAGTACCCACTACTATTTTTCCATAGCGAGAACACCGGTTCCGGTATATCTTTACGATAAATACCGGTGTTGACTGCGCCCGCGTAGATCTTGCCGTCCGGTCCTGACTCCATGTTATAAATGGCCGCGGTCAGAAAATGCTCTTTTGCGACAGGCGACCAATTGACGCCACCGTCACCACTTTCCGACCACGTTTCGCCAGCAACAAATAGCTGACCACCGGACACAGTAAAGGCCCGCTCCGATGTAGTCGGGTCTGTTAACGGTATCCACATTTCAGTTGGCATGTTATAGCGGTATGGCTTTGTGCCGAGTGCGTAAAGGATCTCATTATCGACCTCGAGCAGAGGGACGCTCAGTGTCTCCAACCCGTTGTTTTTTTGTTGCCATGAAGCGCCGTAGTCGCCGCTGTACCAGATGCCTTGACCGGTTCCGTTTGTGCTAACAAAGATATGGTGACTCACCAAAGCAATGTTCTGAATGGTTTCGCTGAATGAAAATGGGATTGTTCGTGTGTTCCACGTTGCGCCAAGGTCTTTCGAAATGTAGAATGTGGATCCATTGATAGCCGCTACTATGAGATTACCACTTCGTTTAAGCTCCCTGAGCTCCACACCCGAGAGGGCCGGGACTGGCGTTGCGACCACCTCCGAAATTGAAGCTGTGTAAGCCAGACCTGTCGAATGAGCAAAGAAAATAGTGTCGCCTGCGAGAACGACTGCTTCAAACGCCGGCTGCTGAAAGGTTGTTGGAAGAATAATGAATGGCGATTGCCAGGTGTGACCGTTGTCGCGAGTGATTCTCAAAAATGTGTCCCGATCCCAAGCAACCACAGCGCCCGTTGGACCCTTTGAAAATTCCGGATGGAAATAAATATTATTGAAGTTCTGCTGAACTTTACTGAATGATTCACCGGCGTGACGCATGAAAAGTCCGTTCGCCGACATCAGCATGGTACCATCATCGAAATAAATCATATCGATAACAGACGGTGCCGTGTACGGGCCGTGTTGCACGGGTAGTGTTTGTCCACTCACTGCCGCACAAACGCAGAGACACCAGATCGTAAGCCAGGGAAGATGCATGGTGAAGAGTCAATCAGAAATTTACAATTTATTGTTCATCCTTCCATCGCGCAAATGTCGTGATGAAAGGAATTCCCCTCGATTAAGTATGCCATGCACGATTTTCAGGGGTACCTTTCAATAAAAAATGCTCCTTGGCCCGACTGTAATTATAAGGCGTCAGGAAAAACCTCTCCAGTCCTTTTTTCCATCTCGATTGCTATTCGTCGTGCATCCTCCCCTTGTTCGTTCAGCATTCTAATGATGTTCCGGTAACTGCCGATATCCCGGTCCTGGCTTAGTTTAAATACCGTGTCGATGTTCGTTATCTTACCGATGCTTTTTTCATCGCCCGCCTGAAACTGCTTACATCTGAATATCCAAGAACGTTAGCGATTTGCGACTGCGTTGGTTTTCCGGTTTTCCGTATTTCCGCTACCAGCTCCCGTTGCACACCGGCGACAATTGTGCGGAATGTGGTTTTCTCTCCGGTCAACCGGCGCTGTAAAGTTCGCGGTGTCATGTTGAGTCGTGTTGCAATCACTTCAAGAGACGGAATTCTTCCTTGCAGATCGGTAATCATGATCCTTTTGATTTGTTCGACGAGTGTTCGTTGTTTGCTGAGCTTCTTCTCACGCAACATTTTTTCGAAAACAATGAAAAGAGACCTTCAGACCTTAATCACTCCTTTGCGATAAAGATCCAGCACTTCAGTCAACAACCTTTTGATTTTTCTCACCTTCAGATCTCTCTGTGGGTCCAGCATCATGATCTTCATTCGCGATCGCTTATCCTGTATCAGTTCGGGATCGTCGAACCGTTTTCCTTCGACGATTCCCAAGTAGGGGACCAAAAGCTTTTTGTGTACCCACAGGTAACAGAACATTTTTTTCTTATAGCTAAAGAATGGCATCCCATATTTCATTTCGTTGGTCACGTCCTTGTCCAGCGAAAGAATAATGTCGCGCATGGCGAGCATCGTAGCCCTGGTGGGCTCAGGTTGGCGCAAGTAAAAGTCTGCGGGCGTCAATGTGCGTTGTTATTCCGGGATTGCGATTCCCCAAGGTATAGGCTTTAACAAACAGTCAATTGCTGTCTTAACAAAAAAAAATATACTAAGTTTAAAACGATAGCAGTGGCTGAGATCATGTTCGGTCCATTTAGGCCGCAAAATCCATGGAACTGTCCTCGGCGTCGTTAAGTATTGTAAAGAAATCCGCCAGCTGAAGCTGGTGTTTCATCCACGATCAATCAGGACAACACGGATTGTCAATAACAAATGGCATAATATATATTCAAGGAGTCAGGTTGTTCCATAGGAGTAAATTATTTGTGAACGCGCTGACAATATAGTGGCGATAATATCAACGCTGGGGATGACATCAGAACTAAAAAAACAGTTTGTATGAAGTATTTCTCTGCGGTGGCAATCCCAATGCTCGCGCTCGCGCTACACGCCTGCGACGGAAAAAAGGATCAATCATCGAGGACACCAAAAGCTTTGTTTATAATAGTAGATGGTATACCTGCAGATGTGATCGAAAAACTGGATCCGCCTGCCCTGAAGGCCATCGCTGGAACTACCGGATATACACGTGCACATGTTGGTGGAGATCGTGGGGCTTACAACCAATCGCCCACGATCTCTGCGCCCGGTTACAACTGCCTGATCACCGGAACCTGGAGTAACAAACACAACGTCTGGGACAATGATATCGCTGAACCTAACTATAACTACTGGACGATTTTCAGGACGGTCGTCTCGGTCAATCCGGATCTCACGACTGGGGTATTCACCACGTGGGTGGACAATCGCACAAAGTTGGTGGGCGATGGCCTTCCGCAAACAGGAGGTATTAAGCTCACATACCAGTTCGACGGACTGGAACTTGATACGGTGAAATATCCACACGAAGAGCAAGCGATGCACATACGAAAGATCGACGATGCCGTGGCGGATGAAGCCGCCCGTATCGTTCGCGATAGTGCGCCCGATCTTTCGTGGGTGTACCTGGAATATACCGATGATATGGGTCATCAATTCGGAGATAGCCCGGAACAAACCGATGCTGTTCTTCGTGCTGATCAGCAGATCGGCCGGATCTGGGAGTCGATCAGGCAACGTGAACTAAACAACAACGAGGATTGGCTTATCGTGATCACCACCGATCATGGACGCGATTCAGTAAGCGGAAAAAATCATGGCGGACAGTCGGACCGGGAGCGGGCGACATGGATCGTAACAAATGGCAAAGAACTGAACGATCACTTCCGGAAAGATCCGGGTATCGTTGATATTTATCCTTCAGTCTGCAATCACCTCAAAGTAAGCATTCCTGAAAGTGTAGCTCAGGAATTAGACGGGGTTTCTTTCCTCGGTGAAGTTGATGTTGATGATTTTCATGGATATCGCCAGGAAGGAAAGATCATACTTCGTTGGGATCGCATGAATAAATCTGGAGAGGAGTATGGTGAGATCTTTATTTCAAATACGAATCTTTTC
>WUUC01015259.1_pt1 | contig 11090 bp, 9 predicted proteins | sample 6278441 | NCBI WGS metagenome assembly WUUC01 (sample SAMN13675441, study PRJNA597444) | soil metagenome | isolation source: soil | place: USA: Washington | collected 2017-10 | reverse complement strand
GCGGTACCGTTCGCCGCGATGGACCAGTCGGCGCCAGTGCGCGTGCTGCACCTGGTGAAGGGTCTGGGGCCGGGTGGTGCTGAGCGGCTGCTGGTGTCGATGACATCGGCGGCGAACAGGGACGCCGTACGACATGAGGTCGCGTACATCCTGGAACGGAAGCAGCACCTCGTGCCCGAGCTCGAATCGGCAGGCGTGCCGGTGCACCTCCTCGCCGGCCCGGCCGGCATGCGCGACCCTCGCTGGCCTGGTCGCCTTCGTCGTCTGGCCCGGGCTGCGGACGTGGTGCACCTGCACTCGCCCGCCGTGGCTGCCGTCGCCCGTCCTGTGCTGCGTGCGATGCGGGGCCGGCCGGGCGTGGTGTCGACGGAGCACAACGTGTGGGGGTCTCACAGCACCGCCACGCGGGTTGCCAACGCGCTGACGTTGCCGCTCGATGATGTCCGATGGGCGGTGTCGGAGCAGGTTCGATCCTCCGAATGGAAGCCTTGGCGCACCAAGACCGAGGTGCTCGTCCACGGCGTACCTCTGAGTTCCCTGCGCACCCGTGGCCGAGAGCGGGACGCAGCGCGGACCGCTCAGGGTTGGGGTGAGGACGATGTGGTCGTCGCGACGGTCGCCAACCTCCGAGCGAACAAGGACTACCCGACGCTCTTCGCCGCTGCCGCGGACGCGATGGCGGCCGAGCCCCGTCTGCGGTTCGTCTCGATCGGTCAGGGCCCGCTGGAGGCCGAGCTGCGTGCCGCGCTGGCTTCGGCCGGCCTCGGTGGACGGTTCGTCATGGTCGGGTACCACGAGGACCCGCCGGCCCTGCTGGCGGGTGCCGATCTGTTCACGCTCACCTCCCGCCACGAGGGCCTGCCCATCGCCCTCCTCGAGGCGATGGCCGTCGGCCTCCCTCCGGTCGTGACGTCGGTCGGGGGAAACGCAGAGGTGATCACCCAGGGCGTCGACGGTGTGCTCGTGCCAGCGGGCTCGACCCGTCGCCTGGCGGACGCGTACGTGGACCTCGCGCGGGACCGCACGGCTCGTGCGCGGCTGGCGGCGGCGGCGGCGCGTCGCGCCGAGGACTTCGACATCGCCCGCACGGCCCAGATCGCCGAGGCCCGCTACCGCCTGCTCGCCGCCCGCTGACCCCGTCGTCGCGTCCGCGAGGGCGCCCCGGCCGGTCGTGCGCCCGCGCTGCAGCGGCGATGGTCAGAACAGCTCGATGTCGCCCATCGTGAGCGCCCACCGGTCGAGAGACGGTCGCAGCCCGTCCTGCAGCTGCCGCCACACGAGGGTGGGCCCTTGCCCAGGCACCGGGAGCAACCCGCTTCGCCAGCTGTGCCCGAGGACCAGGGCATAGTCGGCGCGGGTCACCCCCAGCAGCCGTGCGAGGAGCCTGCGTTCGATCGCGGGTTCGCCGCCGGGTACCAGAAGATCGCCGATCGTCGCCTCGACCGCCGGGCCTCGCTGCCGCAGGCGGAAGCACGCGGCTCCCTCCCTCAGGTCCCGGCCGAGCGTGAGGACCCGGTAGCCGAGAGGCCCGGCGTCATAGCGCCAGCGGAGGTACGCCGCTGACCGCCGGGTGCGAAGCCGTCCATCCGACGTCTTCGGCTGCAGCGAGGAGAGCAGCTCTTCCACCGCGGCGTCATCGGCGAAGACATCGGCGGCGTCAGCGCCCACGGTCGTCGGCTCCCCCCAGTGAGAAGCTGGCACTCGACCCCGCAGGATGGTCGGCAGCCCCATCGGACTTCTGGGGCGAACCATCGGACGGAGCTGACCGACTGGCTCCCAGCCCATCTTCAGATAGCCCGGACGGCTTCGCTCGTTCGGTGTGTTGAACACGAACTCCACGCCCTCCTCGGCCATCTGCTCGAGCGCGTGGAGCGTCAGCGTGCGGAAGATCCCGAGTCCCTGGTGATCGGGGCTGGTGGCGGTGTCGACCGCTCGGACGGCACGCTGGACCCCGCCGCCGCGGTTGAACTCCCAGCGCAGGAGCGCTCGATAGCCGGCGATCCGCCCTTCCACGACGGCCACCCAGGCCCGCGACGGGCCGAAGGGATTCTCCTGGTGCTTCCAACGGAACAGCCACTGAAAGCGCGGATCCGGTTCGCGGCCCATCGCCGCTGCGAGCAGGTCGAGGATCGAGGTCTCGTCCGCCGGCGAGGCCGTGCGCACCTGGATCTCACCCATCGAGAGAGGGTATGCACCAGAACGTCCGTGCACAGGGGCTCGGCGCGGATCGGCGACGGGGGGATGGTCGGAGGAGTTCTGCCGCGATCCGAGGGAGGCGTGCAAGCATCCCTCGGGTGACCGTGCGCTCCAGCCTCAAGGGAGGACTCGCGAAGCTCGCGGGGAACTCGGTCGCAGCCGGCGCGACGCTTCTGATCTACCACCGCGTCGGCGGAGGTTCCGGGGACGAGCTGGACCTGCCGGTGTCGTCATTGGCTGATCAGATCGAGGTGCTCGCCTCGAAGCACGACGTGCTGTCACTCGACCGAGCCCTCGACCGGCTCGACGCGGGAGACGACCGTCCGTCCGTGGTGCTCACCTTCGACGACGGGTTCGCCGACGTCCACGAACGCGCCTTCCCGTTGCTGAGGGAACGACGACTGCCCTTCACCGTCTACCTCGCAGCAGGCTTGGTCGGCGGTCAGATGCGCTGGGAGGGCTCCACCGCCTCGAGCCAGGGTGCGCCCGCCCTGTCCTGGGACCAGGTCATCGAACTGCACGCCAGCGGGCTGTGCACCTTGGGCAACCACACGTGGGACCACGCGGGACCTGAAAGCGTCGACGGGGGCCAACTCGAGCGGTGCTCGGATGAGGTCGAAGCGAGGGTTGGCGAGCGTCCGAGGCACTTCGCATGGACCTGGGGGGTGCCAGTGCCGTTGCTGCTGCCGTTCGTGCGCCAACGGTTCCGTTCGGCCGCCACGGGCACCCTCGGCCGCAACCTGCCCACCGACGACCGGCATGCGCTGCGGCGTGTGCCGGTGCGGGCAAGCGACCCCGTGCCCTTCTTCGAGGCGAAGCTCACCGGCAACCTCGGCCCGGAGAGGGCCTACGCAGCCATCGTCCGTGGCGGCAAGGTCGCCAGGCGGGTCGTCCGGCGTGGGTAGCACATCCAAGCGGCTCCGGATCGCGCACCTCGCGACCGTCGACATGAGCCTGGCCCTCCTGCTGGCAACCGAGCTGGAGGTCGACGTCGCGGCCGGTCACGAAGTGATCGGCATCTCTGCCGCGGGTCCCTACGTCGACGCGGTCGAGGCGCTCGGCGTCCGGCACGTCCCGCTGCCCTCGCTCAGCCGCTCCTGGGGCCTGCGCTCGGATCAGCGAGCAGCACGAGAGCTGTGGCGCACCCTTGGGAAGCTCCAGCTGGACGTGCTCCACACCCACACGCCCAAGGCTGGCGTGCTCGGTCGCGTCCTCGGGCGCCTGGCTCGCGTCCCGGTGGTGGTGAACACATGCCACGGGCTGTGGGCCGGACCGGACGACTCGTGGCCCAAGCGCGTGCTCGTGGTCGGCGTGGAAGGTGTCGCGTCACGCTTCTCGCACGCCGAGCTGTTCCAGAACGAGGTTGATCGCCGGCGTCTGCGCTGGGCTGTCGATGACCGGAAGGCTACGGTCGTGGGCAACGGTGTCGACCTCGCGCGGTTCCGCTTCGACCCCTCCGGTCGAGCGCGCGTGCGCGCGGAGTGGGGCGTCGGCGACGATGAGGTGCTGGTGGGTGGCGTCGGTCGGCGCGTAGCCGAGAAGGGCATCGTTGAGCTGGCCGAGGCAGCGGCCCTGTTGCACGACCGGGCCCGGTTCGTGTGGGTTGGCCCGAGGGATGACGCCAAGTCCGATCGCATCTCGGTCACGCTCGGTGGCTTGCGGCTCGTCGACGAGCGGACCGACATGCCCGGCGTGTACTCCGCCCTGGATGTGTTCGTGCTGCCGTCGCACCGCGAGGGCTTCAGTCGCTCCGCGATGGAGGCCGCTGCCTGTGGACGGGCGTCCGTGCTGAGCGACATCCGAGGTTGTCGGGAGATCGGAGACCACCGCCAGCACCTCATGCTCGTTCCGCCGCGGGATCCTGGTCGTCTGGCGGCGGCGATCAGGATCTTGGTGGAGGATCCAACGTTGCGCGAGCGGCTCGGAGCGGCGGCCGCCACCCGGGCTCATGGTGCCTTTGACCAGCGGAGGGTGGCCCATCGCTCCCTCGAGACCTATGCGGCCGTTGCCGAGCGCCGCGGGCTGGGATGGACTTGAGCGGTGACCGACTCGAACCTCCGGCGCGTCATCGACGTCGCCGTGTCGGCCGGCGCGCTGGTCGTGCTCGCGCCGCTCCTTGCCGTCGCGGCGCTGGCGGTCCGCGTTGCGATGGGGGCACCTGTCCTCTTCCGCCAGCCGCGCTCGGGCCGGCAGGGCCGCGAGTTCACGATCTTCAAGCTCCGCACGATGCGGCCGGAGCGGTTCCCTGGCGAGCCGGACGCAGACAGGACCTCGCCGATCGGGCAGCTCCTTCGCTCCACGAGCCTCGACGAGCTACCCCAGCTCTGGAACGTGCTGTGCGGTGACATGAGCCTCATCGGCCCTCGTCCGACGCTGCCCGGGCAGGTCGCTCGGTACGGCCCCCACGAGCGGCGCCGCCTCGAGGTACGCCCGGGTCTGACGGGATGGGCCCAGGTCAACGGGCGGAACTCGTTGACCTGGCCTGAGCGCATCGAGCTCGACATCTGGTACATCGATCACCGGTCGCTCGCCCTCGACGTGCGAATCCTGGCACGGACGCTGAGACGGCTCGTCCGGCCCGAAGGCGTCACCGGTGAGGGCGGCGTGAACCCTGGCTTCCCGGATGCAGAGGATGTGCCGTCGCCCAACCCCCCAGCACCGCCAGCGTGAGGGGGACAACCGCGGTGTGCAGCACATGGTCCACGGACGCATGGAGCGCGACGAGGGTGACCGCGCACGCGCCGGCGATGGTGGCCGGCCGACCACCGCGTCGACCCCGCCACCACAGGTAGGCGAACAGCCATCCGACGAGCAGGAGCAGGAGCACGAGCCCGACGGCGCCGACCTCAGCGGCCTGCTGGAGGTAGCCGTGGTGGGCCCACCGCAGGTCGGCATCGAGGAGCGGGACCGGCGGGACGAAGGACCCCGGTCCATGCCCCCGCAATGGAGCATCCCGCGTGAGGTCGAGGGCCTGCGACCACAGGTCGGTTCGCACCTCGTCCCGTATGTGGAGGTGGCCTGCCGTAGAGCCGGCTGCCACGGCCGCGGTGACGCCCACCGCCAGCCACGTGGCCACCAAGCCTCCGAGCGAGGCGACCGACACGTCGCGCCGAACGAGCGAGAGGACGGCGAGCACGGCCGCGGCGCCGAGCGCGGCCACGGCGGCGGCCGATCCGGACAGCACGACGCAGGCGAGGAGGAGGAGCATGAGCGCCGTCCACCCTCGCCGGGCGACTCCACGAGCCGCTGCAATCGCCGCGCCGGCCGCGATCACGCCCAAGCCCGCAAGGGTGCCGTTCGCGTTGGCGTACCCGGTGGGGGCCCCACCCGACGACAGCACCCCCGGATAGGTGAGGAGGAACGCGCCGGCCGTGGCAACGGCGACGGCCTGGGGAACGAGCGCTTCGTTTCGTCGCGACCAGAGTCGCGCCGCCGTGAAGAAGCCTGTCGATCCGGCCAGGAGCGCGAGGACCGGGAACGGCCGCGCGTCCTGGCGGCCGAGAGCGGCCACGACGGTCCAGGCGGCGAGCGCACAGACGATCGTCAGGCCGGCCAGGTCCCAGGGCGCGGCTCGGGCCGGGATGCGTGCGCCGCGGTGCGGTCTCGCCGTCCACGCCATCCAGCGCCAGGGTACGAGCCCGGGCCACGATGGACGGGTGGATCTGTGGCTGATCGGCGCCGGCGGCGTCGGGCGCGAAGCGCTCGACGTCGCGCTGGCGTCACAGGTCGCGGTCGCCGGGTTCCTCGACGACCACCCGACCGCCAGTGAGGTGCGTGGCCTACCCGTGAGAGCGCTCGACGAGCTGCCAGTCGACGCGCCGTTCCTCGTGTCCGTCGGCGCACCAGCCTCCCGGCTGGAGCTCGCCGTGCGCGCCACCACCGCCGGCGGTGCGCCCACGTCGCTCGTGCACCCAGCGGCCGTCGTCGCGCCTGAGACGACGGTGGGTGCCGGCGTGCTCGTCATGGCGCTCGCCCACCTCTCCTCCTCGGTGCGGATCGGCGAGCACGTGCAGGTCCACTACGGGGCGACCGTCGGCCACGATTGCGTGCTCGAGCGCGGTGCCACCGTGCTCCCGGGCGCCAACGTGGCCGGCGCGGTCGTGCTCGGCGAGGGCGCGACGGTCGGAACTGGCGCGCAGGTGCTCCAGGGCCGCGCGATCGGGGCCGGCGCCACCGTCGGTGCCGGCGCTGTCGTGACGCACGACGTCCCAGCGGGTGAGGTCGTCGTCGGCGTACCCGCCCGGCCGGTCGTCCGCTGATCAGCCGGCCGAGGAGCGGAACCAGTCGATCGTCGCCCGAAGGCCGTCGTCGAGCGGCACGGGCTCGACGTCAGGGAAGAGCGACCGCAGCCGGGTTGCGTCGGCCTGTGAGTGGGGGACGTCGCCCGGCCGTGACGGCTGGTGGTCCCGCTCGAGCGTCTGGCCCAGCTCCACCTCGATCCGCTCGATCAGCTCCAGCAGCGTCACCCGGCTCCCGAAGGCGAGGTTGACCGGGCCATCGAAGGCGACCCGCCTTCGCACTGCCTCCTCGATGATCCGGCACACCGACCCGACGTAGGTGAAGTCGCGGCTCTGGCTCCCGTCGCCGTGCACCGGAAGCGGCCGCCCGGCCAGCGCGGCGTGGAGGAACGCCGGCACGACCGCGGCGTAGGCGTGCCCCGCTGCCTGCAGCGGCCCGAACACGTTGAAGAACCGCAGCGCCAGCACGTCGAGCCCGAAGCTCGATGCCCAGGCGAGGGCGTAGGCCTCGGTCGCCAGCTTCGACGCCGCGTACGGGCTGACCGGATGCGGCGTGAGGTCCTCGTGCTTCGGCAGGTGGGGGTTGCTGCCGTAGACGCTGGAGGAGGACGCGACGACGAGGTGCGGGGGGCGGCCCGACTCCGCCGCGCGGCGCACGGCCTCGAGCACGTCGACGGTGCCCACGTCGTTGGTCCGGTGCGACGTCACGGGATCGCTGATCGACCGGGGGACCGACGGCACCGCCGCCAGGTGGATGACGGCGTCCGCACCCGCCAGCGCCCGGTCGAGCGCCGCAGGGTCGAGGATCGATGCCTCGACCACCTCCACGTCCACGCCCTCGAGGTTCGACAGAGAACCAGTACTCAGGTCGTCGAGCACCACGACCTCGGCCGGCGTCGGCGTACCCCGGAAGTGGGCTGCGAGGTTGGCGCCGATGAAGCCCGCCCCACCGGTGATCGTGACGCGCATGGGTGGGGGAGCGTAGTGGCGTCGCCGCTCACGACCGCTGTGATCAACTGGTGTGCGATGGGCTTGTTGGTCGGCGGTGCGGTCCTCGTCGCCCTGACGACGCTCGCGACGCTCCGCCCCGACCTGCAGAGCCGAGTGCCGCCGCAAGCCGTGCCGGTCGCCGCCGGGCTAGCGGCGGTCGCCCTCGCCCTGGGCGACGCCGCGCCCACCGGCTGGGAGGCGCTCGACCTGCTGCTGCGCGCCGGTCTCGGCGTCGCCGTGGTGCTCGCCGCGGCGCGGGCCGGCGTCGGCTGGACCTTGTGGCTCGGCATCACGGCAGCCGCCGTGCTCGTCGTGGCCGACGGCGGCGACACCTGGGAGGCGATCGGCGCCGCGGGCGTCGCGGTCGCGGTGCTCGTGGGCGTGGTGACAGGGCGCAACGCCGCGCTGCAGGCGCTCGCGGCGGCGGGATGCGTGGCTCCGCTGGCGCACCTGTCCTGGCCGCTCGTCACCGGCGCGTCCGCCGTGGCGACGCTGGTCGTCACGTTCCCCCTGGTGGTCGTCGGGCTGCGGCGCGCTCCACGCCAGGTGCGGCGGGCCACCGCCTGGGCGACCGGCCTCGCCGTCGTCCTCGCCGTCGTCGGTGGCGTTGTCGGGCTCCTCTCGGCGCTCGACGCTCGCACCGACGTGGACCGGGCGGTGGACTCGGCCGTCACCGGTCTCGACCTCGTGTCGGGCGACGACTCTGCGCCCGCGATCGAGAAGTTGGAGGAGTCGGCCGAGCACTTCGAAGCGGCCGAGTCGACCCTGCGGGCCTGGTGGACGAAGCCGGCGCTCCTGGTGCCCGGGGTGGCCCAGCACTCCCGCGCCATCGCGACGATGGCCGACGCCGGTGCGGAGCTGTCCGCCGCCGCGGCCCGCACGCTGCGCGACGCCGATGTCGAGCGCCTCCAGCCCGTCGACGGCCAGGTCGACCTCGCGGCGGTCGAGGCGGTGTCGGGGCTGGTCCAGGAGGCGGCCAGCGTGCTGGTGCGCTCGGACGATCGCCTCGACGACGTCGCGTCACCTCTCCTCCTCCAACCGGTGGCGGAGCGGCTGCAGAGCCTCGCCGAGCGCGTGGCCGAGGCACGGCAGGCGGCGGAGACGGCCGCCGAGGCCGTCGAGCTGGCCCCCGAGCTCTTGGGCGGTAGCGGGCCGCGGCGATACTTCCTCGCGCTCCACACGCCGTCGGAGCTGCGGGGCGTGGGGGGCTTCATGGGTTCCTGGGGTGAGCTGGTGGTGGACGGGGGCCGCTTCGATCTCGTCCGCACCGGTCGCATGCGGGACCTCACCCGCGGCGGTGACGATCCGGCCGGCCGGCGGATCGAAGGCGAGCCCGAGTTCGTGGCTCGCTACGGGCAGGGGCCCGCGCAGTACTGGGGGCAGATCGGCTACTCGCCGGACTTCCCCACGGTCGCCAGGGTCATCGAGCAGCTCTTCCCCGAGTCGGGCGGTGCCGAGGTCGACGGGGTGATCTCGGTGGATCCATCGAGCTTCGCCCGCTTCCTCGCGCTCACCGGGCCGATCCGCGTGCCGGGGTTCCCGGACCAGCTGACCTCCGAGAACGCCGAGCAGATCCTCCTCCACGACCAGTACCTCGCGCTCCCCGGCCAGGATCGTGAGGCGTTCCTCGAGGAGGCGACCGAGGTCCTCTTCGACGAGCTCACGTCAGGGGACCTTCCCTCCTTCGGCGCCATCGCCGACGAGCTCGCCCCTGCCGTGGTCGGCCGTCACCTGCAGCTCCACTCCCCACGAGCTCCCGAGCAGGCGTTCTTCGAGCGCATCGGCGCCGACGGGTCGGTGGCACCGGCCGCCCTGGACGCGGTCGGCATGGTCGGCCAGAACTTCAACGGCAACAAGATCGACTACTTCCTTCGGCGCGAGCTCGTCTACGACGTGGAGTGGGACCCAGGGACGGGAGAGGTCAGTGGCGCCCTCGAGGTCGCGATGGAGAACCAGGCCCCCGCGTCGGGCCTTCCGCGCTCGGTCATCTCCTGGGGCGGCGACGAGTCGCTCGGGCAGACCCCCGTGGAGGACGGGGAGAACCTCACCCTCCTGTCGCTCTACGGAGTGCTGCCCATCTCGGAGCTGACCCTCGACGGCGACCCCGTCGATGCCCTCCGCAACGGCCTGGAGCGTGGCTACCAGGTCCAGGACCTGTACGTACTGCTCCCTCCGGGCGGGACCCGGGTGCTCCGGGCGGCGGTCGACGGCCAGGTGGAACCGGGCGACCGGTACAGCTTCGAGCTGCTCCGCCAGGCCACCGCCGTGCCTGACCGGTACACCGTCCGCATCCGTCTTGCCGACGGCTGGCAGGTGGCCGGTGGCGAGACGGAGCTCGTGCGCACCGGCGACGGATCGCAGCCGATGCGGCTCGACGTGCGGGCCGAGCGACGGGATCCGAACCCCCTCGAGCGGCTGCAAGGTGCTTGATCGACCGATTTCGACCGCGTTGCGTGGCAAGCCACTGGACGTCCGACCGCGGAGCGCGCAATACTGACTCCTGCACTAGGCGAGCGGAGGGCAGTGATGGTTCGAAAGATCGTGGCGGCGGGCGTGTTGGTGCTGGGGCTGGGCATCGGCGCGGGGACGGCGGCAGCCCAGGACTCCCCGGGTCCGTCGGTGTCCCCGACGACCGTGCAGGTCAAGGGGAGCGTCACCCTGCCGAAGACGGGCAGCGACATCGGCGTCGACGTGATCGCGGGCCTCAGCCTCACGGCGGCCGGCCTGGCGTTCGCCGGCACCGCCCGGCAGCGCCGTCGGCGCCTCGAGTCGGCCAACGTCTCCACTCCCTAGCCCGCCGCAGGGACTGACCTTCGATCCCGGCGCCATCGGCGCCGGGATCGTCGCGTCCGGGCCCGGGCTGTCCGGTAGGGTCGTCCGCCGTGCCTGCGACGATCATCGTCGGGACCCAGTGGGGTGACGAGGGCAAGGGCAGGTTCACCGATCTCTTCGCCAAGGAGATGCACCTCGTGGTGCGCTACCAGGGCGGCCACAACGCGGGCCACACCCTCGTCGTGGACGGCGAGACCTTCGCCCTCCAGCTCATCCCGAGCGGGGTGCTCTACGCCCACATCACCCCGGTCATCGGCAACGGGGTGGTGGTGGACCCGAAGGTGCTGCTCGACGAGGTGGCGATGCTCGAGGCGAGGGGGATCGACTGCTCGCGCCTGAAGGTGTCGGGGAACGCCCACCTGATCCTGCCGTACCACCAGCTCATCGACCGGGTGACCGAGCGGCACCTCGGCAAGAACGCGCTCGGCACCACCAAGCGCGGCATCGGCCCCGCCTACGCCGACAAGGCCTCTCGGGTCGGGCTGCGGGTGCAGGACCTCTACGACCCGAAGATCTTCCGCGAGAAGCTCACGCTCGTCCTCAAGGACAAGGCGCCGATGCTGGCCAAGGTGTACAACCAGCTCTCGCCCTCGGTCGACGAGATCGCCGAGGTGTACCTGGGCGACCTGGCGCCGCGGCTGCAGCCGTACGTGGCAGACACCATCAACCTGGTCCACGAGGCGCTCGAGATCGGCCAGCACGTCCTGTTCGAGGGCGCCCAGGCCACGTTCCTCGACCTCGACCACGGGACGTATCCCTTCGTCACCTCGTCGAACCCGATCGCGGGCGGCGCGTGCACGGGGGCCGGCGTGGGACCCCTGCACATCGACCGCG
>WUUC01167550.1_pt1 | contig 11091 bp, 7 predicted proteins | sample 6278441 | NCBI WGS metagenome assembly WUUC01 (sample SAMN13675441, study PRJNA597444) | soil metagenome | isolation source: soil | place: USA: Washington | collected 2017-10 | reverse complement strand
AGCAGTTCTATCTTTTGTGGCCCGCGGTACTGCTGATTGCGGGGGCGCGGCGCGGGCTTTGGGCGGCGGCATCTTTGCTTGTCCTGTGCCCTTTGATCCGTCTCAGCCTCTGGCACTTCTTCCCGGAAACCCAATCCGGCATCGGCCACAGGTTTGAGACCATAGCCGATGCGCTTGCCGTGGGTTGCGTACTGGCAGGGGCGCGCGACTGGCTCCACGGCCGAATCGCCTACCGGAAAATTCTCGCCTCGAAGCTATTCCTTCTGGTCCCCGTCGCCGTGTTCTGCGCCAATTTGCTGCACGACCGGCCACGCCTCCATTTCCTTTTCGGCTACACCGTGATGAATGTCGGGGTCGCCCTGTGCATAGACTGGTGCGTCACGAATTATTCGGGCAGTATCGGCAGGTTTCTCAACCTTCGGCCCCTGGTCTTCCTCGGCGTCATGAGTTATTCCATCTATCTCTGGCAACAGCTCTTTCTGAATCGCTACTCGGACTCCGTCTTTTGCCAGTTCCCTTACAACCTGATTCTGGTAGCCATAGCATCCGTGGCATCTTACTATCTGATCGAGAGACCCTTTTTACGGCTGCGACCCGCATTGGAAGCGAAGATATTTCGCGGCGACAAAGGTAAACCGGTTCAGGGAGCCGCTCTGCCTCCACTCGACTTGCAGGCCGGCAAGGCGCAACCGGAGATTGATTTTGCGCGTGAGACAAAGGTCACGCAGCCGAACGAAGCAGGGGTTTATATGTTGCTACCCGTTTCACTGGATTCGGAGCAATAACCAAGGAGTATCTGTGAAGTATTGCAAAACAACTATGGCAATCTATTTATGTCTGGTACTGGTTTCCTGTACCGCGCCCTCAGGCCGCGTCGGCAAGACTACGGATTCAAACGCCACCGCGATTGCCTCAAGCCTTGCGCAGGCAAGTCATCCGTCCGATCAAGGGATGCGAGGTTCGGGCAGAGAGCCTGCTCCTCCCGCTACCTTTCTCGATACGACCTACGCGCCGCCTTCGGGCCGCAGGATTCAGGTGGCCGGAGGCGAAGCGGGGGCACGCAACTTTCAATCGGCGCTGGAACAGGCGGCGCCGGGTGACGTAATCCTTCTCAGCGCGGGTGCGACATTTACCGGCAATTTTGTGCTTCCGAAGAAAACCGGGTCGACAAACTGGATCACCATTCGTACCTCTGCAAGTGACACGGAGCTTCCGCCTGTAGGGACACGCGTAACGCTTTCCCATTCGGCACGTATGCCGAAACTCTTGACCCCGAACGCCGATCCGGTTTTGAGAACCGCTCCCGGCGCCCACCACTTTCGTTTTATCGGGGTCGAGTTTAGCGTCGCGCCGACTACCTCCATCACTTACGACTTGATACAGCTTGGTTCTGGCCGCCAGACCTCGCTCTCCGAGGTGCCGCACGAGTTGATCCTTGACCGCTGCTATATTCATGGCAACGCGACGGTGAATTTACGGCGCGGCGTAGCCCTCAACAGCGCCCGCACAAGCATCATTGATTCCTACATCTCCGACTGTCATGAACAGGGCGCCGACTCGCAGGCAATCTGCGGCTGGAACGGGCCAGGACCTTTCAAGATCGTCAACAATTATCTGGAAGGCGCGGGTGAAAACGTGATGTTCGGCGGCGCCGACCCGCGAATCGCCAGGCTTGTCCCCGCAGACATCGAGTTTCGCCGCAATCATCTCTTCAAGCCTCTGGCCTGGAAGAAAGGCCATGAGAGTTTTGCCGGGCGCGCCTGGTCTATCAAGAATATTTTCGAGCTGAAGAACGCCCGCCGGGTGCTGATTGACGGAAACCTCTTCGAGAATAACTGGGTGGACGCGCAGAACGGTTTCGCCATTCTGTTTACAGTGCGCAATCAGGAAGGCACGGCTCCCTGGTCTGTCGTCGAAGACGTAACCTTCACCAACAATATCCTGCGCCACACGGCGGCGGCCTTAAACATTCTCGGTCGCGACAACAACAATCAGAGCGAGCAGGTCCAGCGGATTAAAATTCGTAATAATCTCGTCTATGACATCGGAGGCAAGCATTGGGGTGGCAACGGCGCATTCCTGCAGGTCAGCGAAACCCGCGATGTTGTTGCCGATCATAACACCGTGAGCCACAGAGGCAATATTATCATCGGCCATGGCGCCGCCAATGAAGGCTTTGTCTTTACCAATAATCTGATCCCACACAACGAATATGGAGTGATTGGCGACGGCACAGGGCCGGGTAATGCGACGCTGAGCAAATACTTCCCTAACGCGACATTTAAAAAAAATGCGATCGCCGGCGGACGCGCCTCGCTCTATCCGGCGGATAACCACTTCCCCGCAGCGTTTGATGAGATAAAAGACACAAGCTTTACCCTGTCACCCGGCAGCGCCTTACGAAAGGCCGCGACGGACGGGCGCGACATTGGTTGCGATCTCAAGGCGATCGAGACAGCGGCGGGCAGCCTTCAAGCCCGCCATTCTTTCCTGATGACCAGCCCTGCCTTACAACCGCCGGAGCATCGATATGGAGGTATGCCTGATGAGCGCGGTTGAACCAGTCCCGGGGCGACGGCAGTCCGAAGAGCCTGCTCCCGCCATCAGTATCATCATACCTTCCTACCGCGACAGCCAGTACATAGGGGAAGCCATCAACTCGGTAATGGCGCAGAGCTTTGGTGACTATGAGATTCTGGTAGTCAATGACGGTTCGCCGGACACCGACGAATTGGAGAGGGTGCTGGAGCAATATGAGGGTCGCATCATTTATATCAAGCAGCAGAACCTTGGCTGTAGCGCGGCGCGTAACGTAGCCATCCGCGCGGCGCGTGGTCAGTTCATCGCTTTTCTCGATGCAGATGATTACTGGAGCCGCGACTTCCTGGCCGAACAGAAGAGATTTCTTGATGAAAACCCGACGATTGATCTGGTTTACACGGACGCTTTACATGTGGGCGACTCGCCGCTGGCTGGCTGCACCTTCATGCAGACAACCCCTTCAAACGGCGACGTGACTTTTGAGAGCCTGCTGGCGGGTGAATGTACGGTGATCCTGTCGGGCGTGGTGACACGCCGACAGGCGGTTGTAGAAGCGGGTCTGTTTGATGAAAGTCTGCATTATGCCGAAGATTATGATTTATGGTTACGGATGGCGCAACAGGGGTCGCGCCTGGCTTACCAGCGCAAGGTGTTGGTTTGCAAGAGAATGCATCAGACAAATGCAAGCTCTAATCTGATAAAACTTTTTGAGAGCGCTTTATTTGTACTCGACAGGACTGAGCGTAGCAGCGAGTTGACTGACAAAGAGCGTGCCGCGCTCAGGCAGCGCGTAACAACCATTGAGGCGGGCTGGAGGCTTGAGCAAGGAAAGGCCAAGCTATGCCACGCCGATTTTTCGGCGGCGGCAGAGGATATACGGGCTTCGAACAATTATTATCAAAGCCGCAGGCTGAAAATATTGCTTCTCGGCCTGCGGTTTTCGCCAAGGCTGCTGCTGCGTGCTTACAATATACGCGACCATTTCCTTATGGGAACAAAAACAAAATATCGGCGCAGAGTCTGGCAGAAGGAAAAGGCCTTACAGGGAACAACGGACTCCGCAAAAGAAAAGCCGTACCCTGATGAGAGGGTGGAAGAGGATCAGGGAGCGGGGTCGCTGGTGACACGAGCTGCCTGGATTCTCTTTGCCAAGACTGTGGCCTTCGCTCTCAGTTTTGTGTTGCCTCTGCTGCTGGTGCGGCGTTTAAGCCAGCATGAATTTGGTCTCTATAAACAGGTCTTTCTGGTGATCGGCACGGCACTCACCATGTTGCCGCTGGGCTTCGGAATGAGCGCTTACTATTTCCTGCCTCGCGAGCGTGACCGGCGCGGCTTGATTGTCTGGAATGTGCTGATCTTTTATGCCTTCATGGCAGGCGTCGCCTGCCTGGCCCTGTGGCTGCGCCCGGAATTGCTCGGCAGCCTTTTCCAGAGCGTCGAATTAATCGAATACGCGCCTATGATCGGCATCGCCATTCTGTTCTGGGTGCTCTCTTCGTTTCTTGAAGTCGTGTCAGTGGCTCATCAAGAGGCCAGGCTGGCAACGGTCTTTATCATCATTTCGCAATTTACCAAGGGGATGTTACTGCTCGCCGCGGCGCTCCTGTTCGGTTCCATAGAGGCGCTCATTTATGCGGCCATCCTACAGGGAGTGCTGCAAACTCTGATCATGTTCTTTTATCTGCGGTCGCGCTTCCCACGCTTCTGGAGCCGTTTCGACTGGCCGGTTATGCGCGGTCAGTTGTCCTATGCCGTGCCGCTCGGGTTGTCGGGCGTGCTCTTTACCATACAGCTGGAACTGCACAGTTATTTTGTCGCCAATCGCTTTGACGCTGCCACATTTGCCATCTATGCCGTCGGATGTTTTCAATTACCGCTGGTCGGCATACTGAGCGAATCGATCTGCTCCGTGATGATTCCCCGCCTGAGCTTCTTACAAAAGCAGAAGCAGAGCCGCGAGATCATCGAACTTACGGCAAGAGTAATGCGCAAGCTCGCGACGATATACTTTCCGCTATACGTCTTTTTAATGATTGCCGGGCGCGAGTTCATCGCGGTGCTATTTACCGATCTTTACCTGGCGAGTTGGCCGATATTCGCAATCAATTTAAGCCTGTTGCCGGTCAGCATACTGGTGCTTGATCCGGTGCTGCGCGCCTATGCGGAACAGAGATACTTTGTGCTGAGGCTGCGCTTCGGTCTGATCGTGATGATGATCGTCGCGCTATGGTTTGCGACGACCTATATTGGTCTGATCGGGATCATCTCCGTGGTCGTCTTCATCAACCTGATCGAGCGCGTAGTAACAGCAATCCGGATGAGCCGCATCGTCGGAGTCACGAGGCGCGACATCATCCTGCTGAAGGATGTCGGCAAGCTGGCAATGTGTTCGGCAGCAGCCGGGCTGGTTGCCGTAGCCGCCAAAATGTACATGGGGCAGGCGCCGCCCCTCAAGATACTGGTCATCACAGCGGCCATTTTTTCCCTGGCCTATCTTTCGATCTTTCTGCTGTCAGGCATTCTTACGCGGGATGAATGGAGCTTCATACACCAACAGATTTCGCGCCTGCGCCGGCTGCCCCGCAGGCCAGCAACCAGCCTGATTGCGAAAGGAGATGTGTAATCGGCATAATGAACAGAGAGGAGAGGTACAGACAGGCAGATCAACGACGGCCAGGCGGCTGTGAGTTTATAACGAGCGCGCCGATTCGATTTTCAGGATTTTCAATCCTCACAACCTTGTGTATCGAGCGCTCGAGAAATAGACCTAGGAAAGCGACTCAATAGGCAGAAGGGCTATTGGTTTATCCCGTATTAGGAAGGGAAAAAACCGGAAGAGGCACTCCCATGAAAATGCTCAAAGATATTCTTAAGTTGGCCTGGCGTAAGAGGCAAATAAAAAAAAGCACATTCGTAGGTATTACAGCGGGCGAAATGGCGCGAACCTACGCCAAGATTGAAACGAAATATTTGCAAAGCAACTATCTAAAAAGCCAACCTCGATCCCCGCAAGAAATCCTGGGTTACCAGTTCAATTTTCTGAGCTATGGTACCCTTCGTTACCTATTCAATGAGATTTTCCTGCGTCAGGAATACTGCTTCCTTACCGACAACAAAAGCCCTTTTATTATTGATTGTGGGAGTAATATTGGAGCCTCCATCTTATATTTCAAGAAGCTGTATCCGAACGCAAGTATCATCGGATTCGAGCCTTCCGAGCAGGCATTCAATGTGCTTAAGTCGAACATAGAAGGGAATGGGTTACAAAATGTCACGATCTACAATTTAGGTCTTTCTGGTTGGGAAGAGGAACAGGAGTTTTATTTTGATCCGTCAAACGTCAGTAATTTGAGAATGAGTTTTGTCAAGGAGCGCGTCCAAGGTGTATCAACTCTTGTAAAGACAACTACTCTTTCAAAATACATAAATCGGACGGTCGATTTTTTGAAGATGGATATTGAAGGGTCAGAGTCGTTCGTTATAGAAGAATTGCATGAGACTCAAAAACTTCCCTTAATCAAGGAGATGGTAATTGAGTATCACCATCATATCGATAAAGAAGCGGACAAATTATCTTATATGCTGGGTATACTGGAGCAGAACAATTTTGGTTATCACATTAGTAGTAACCTCCCAGGCCCCTCAGCTAAAGGTGATTTCCAGGATATAATGATTTATGCATATAGAAAATGTGACAGTACGTAAGGATTCGCTGGTCGAATTGCTCCGTTCAACGCCTGAAGAAAATGCGTATTTTCTGGTCCCTGATTTTGACGCCAAACACCTGACGCGGACCTGTTATTACGAGGAAACGGTTGATTATGAATGATATTGTTATCTACAGAGGATTGGATATGAGAAAGCAGGACATAAAAAAAACAGATGACAGCGGGCGGGCATGCCCTGCGGTCAGTGTCATCATTCCCGCCTACCGCGCGGCTGAGCATATTGGCGAAACTCTGGACTCCGTGTTCCAGCAGACCTTCACCGACTATGAAATCATCGTCGTGAATGATGGTTCGCCCGACACGCCTGAGTTTGAGCGCGTGCTTGAGCCCTACCGCGACCGCATCGTTTACCTCAAGCAGGAGAACGCCGGGCCTGCCGCTGCGCGCAACGCCGGAATACGCGCGGCGCGCGGGCGATACGTCGCCTTCCTGGACTCTGATGATCTTTATCTGCCAGAGCATCTGGAAAAACAGGTGGCGTTTTTGGAGGGCGGAAATTATGAGTTTGTTTACTCAGACGCGCTACTGTTCGGGCAATCGCCCTTGTCCGGCTACACTTTTATGGAATTGGTGCCCTCGGAAGGTGAAGTGACGTTAGAGAGCCTGCTGGCGGCGCGCTGCACGGTCATTACCTCCACCGTAGTTGCGCACAGGCAAGTGATTTTAGATGCGGGTCTATTTGACGAAAAGCATCTCTTTATCATCCCCGCCGAGGACTACGACCTGTGGTTGCGGCTGGCGCAACGCGGCACACGCATGGCGTTCCAGCGGAAAGCTCTGATTAAACACCGCAAACACTCCCTGAGCCTGTCCTCTAATTCCATCAAAGCCTTTGAGGGCGCCTTACATGTCCTCAGCAGAATCGAGGGTAGTCCCCTCCTGACCGAGAGAGAGCGGGCGATGATGATGACCACGGTCACGCACTTGAGGGCGGCGCTTGAGCTTGAGCGCGGCAAGGATTACCTGATAAACGAAAATTTTCAAGCCGCGGCAATGGCCATCCGGCAGGCGAATAAATTTTATCGAAAGTGGAAGTTACGCGTTATCCTTCTCTGGCTTAAAGTCGCGCCGCGTTCGCTGTTATCCATATACATCCTACGCAACGGCAACTTTGCGAGTACCAAAACCTGACACCTGAGAAAGGGTTTATCAAGTGACAGGAGGGCCGAGGGCGTCGGCGCGCTGATACGAGTAGAGATTGAGGGTGAGAGCCGCTGCCCGGGGCGAGGATTGAGCCCTGCACCACTTCAAAATTTGAAGGCGCAAGGCTTCCGGGGAAACCGTATTGTAATGAATCAAAAAAGCATATTTTCAGTATTTCGCTTGTTCGTCTTTTGTGTTCTGCTGACGCTCATCCTCTGCGGGGACAGATCACCGATTTTCCGGGTTGAAGCGGCTGGCGCTGCTTCAACGGTACGGGTAGGCGCGGGTGAAGACCTGCAATCCGCCTTAGAGCAGGCCCGGCCCGGCGACACCATCCTGCTCGAAGCCGGCGCAACCTTTCGGGGCAATTTCACGCTGCCAAACAAGCAGGGGACCACAGGGCAGCAAGAGCAATGGATAACCATACGATCTGCCGCGCCGGACCTAGACTTGCCGCCGGGAATGCGCGTGACCCCATCGCAATCGGGCCGAATGCCAAAACTGGTCAGCCCGAACAGCGAGGCAGCTCTCAGGACGGCGGCGGCGGCGCACCATTTCCGCCTGATCGGCATTGAATTTACGATTGATCCTGAGGTGAAGCTGAACTATGGAATCGTCAAACTCGGCGAGGGCAACGAAACCGATGTGAACCTGCTGCCTCACAATATTCAGATTGAGCGGTGCTACATACACGGCCAGGCGCTGGCGGATGTATCGCGCGGGGTGGCGCTCAACAGCGTCAGTTCCTCCGTCACCGATTCCTATATTTCAGAATGTCATGGCATCGGATTCGACACCCAGGCGATTGCCGGATGGAACGGCCCCGGCCCCTATAAAATCCTTAACAATTATCTGGAAGGAGCGGGCGAGAACGTCTTATTTGGTGGCGCAGACCCGAAGATCCCCAATCTCGTGCCTTCCGACATCGAATTCCGCTACAACCATTGCGCCAAGCCGCTCGCCTGGAAGGATGGGATTTTAGCAAAGCCGTTGCATCTTACACCGCTTGGCGCCGCGTCCGAAACCGGGGCGTTAGTCGGCGGCACAACCTACTATTACCGCGTCGCCGCCCGCTCCCGTGCAGGGCAGAGTATAACCGCTACCTCGGCGGCGTCGGATGAGCTTAGTGTTTCACTACAGCCGGGTGAAAATCAGGTGCAACTGGTGTGGCAAGGCTCTGAACTCGCCACTGCCTACCGCGTCTATCGAACGACAGATGCGCCGACGGCTGCACAAAGAGAGTGGGTCTACTATGAAGTGGAGACCCCGGATTGTCAGTCGCCGGTTGCCGTCTGTCCGTTTACGGATGCGGGTGCGGAAGGTTCGATTAGCGGCAGTACCCCGCCGGAGAGCGCCACGCGATGGTCGGTGAAAAATATTTTTGAATTAAAGAATGCCCGCCGGGTGCTGATTGAGGGAAATTTTTTCGAGAATAACTGGGTGGATGGTCAAAGCGGCATCGCCATTCTGTTCACCGTCCGCAACCAGGACGGCACCGCGCCCTGGTCTGTGGTCGCAGACGTGACCTTCACCAACAACCTCCTTCGTCACAGCGCAGGAGGCATCAATGTCCTGGGACAGGACTATAACCACCCGAGCCAGATGACCAGAAATATTCAGATCAGGAATAACCTGTTTGAAGACATAGACGGCAAAGCCTGGGGCGGGGGAAACGGCGTCTTTTTGACGATCACTGAGGCTGCCAACGTAATCATTGACCATAACACCATTCTACAAAGCGGGAATATCATTACCGCTTATGGCAACGCCTCGCCCGGACTCATCTTTATGAACAATATTCTACGGCATAACGAATACGGCATTATCGGTGACGGCACGGCGACGGGGAACGCGACGCTGGACAGGTATTTTATTATCAGGAAATTTAAAAAGAATGCCTTCATCGGCGGGCGTCTATCGTTGTACCCGGGTGCCAATCTCTATTTTTCCGAAATTGGTGAGGTGGGTTTCACAGACCTGGCGACCGGCGCCTATGAGTTGACGGAACTCAGCCCGTTAAAAGGGCTTGCCACCGATGGCAAAGATATTGGCTGTGATATGAAGGCTCTGCGAGCGGCGCTCGATATGCAAAGGGTGCATCCGGCACAGTGAAGAGGGCAGGAAGAGTCATGAAAAGCATACGCAGAAAAGCTCACCAGATCATTTCCAGGCGACTCTTGCTGCCCCTGACACGGGCGCGCGCGTTAGCGCGAATTTCCTTACGCCCGGTCATCCAGGCCTATTATGAAGGTCTGCGTTTTCGCAGTCTTGCGGCGTCCTGGAGTGAGACTCAAAAGAGTGAGTGGATGCTTCACCGCCTGCAATTGGTGGTTCGCAGAGCCTACGAACAGACGCCGTTTTATCGGGAGCGTTTTGACCGCATCGGTTTCGACCCGCGCGCTAACTTCAGTTTCGCTGACTTCGCCCGCCTTCCGGTTCTGGAAAGAGAGGAGGTCCGCGGCGCGGGACCCTCTCTACTGTCAGGCGCTGTTCCCGCTTCTCAGCTTTTGAAAGATATGACAGGGGGCTCTACGGGAATGCCGACAGAGGTCTGGCTGGGACCCGAAGAACGGGGATGGCGCGAGAGCGCGGGAGAGCGTTTTCATCAATTAATCGGCGCTCCGCCAGGTACGCGAACGGCTTTGCTGTGGGGGCATCATCTCGACCCTGTGAAACGGGAAGGGCTGCGGGATCGCTACGTTGCATTCGTCAATCATCAGCGCTGGTTCGATTGTTTCCGCCTGTCGCCGGAGACCCTCAGCCGCTATCACAGCGAGTTCAAACAGTGGCAGCCTGCCTGTATCGTGGCTTATGCCGCTGCCCTGGGGGCGCTGGCCGAATATTTGCACGCCCACGGCGCGGCGCCCAACTACCCGGATCTCTGCTTTGTGACAGGGGCGGAAAAGCTCTTGCCGCATCACAGAGAGATTATTGAATCGGTCTTTCAAAAGCCCGTTCATGAACGCTATGGCAGCCGCGATGTCGGCTACATCGGCTATCAGATTGAGCCCTGGCGTACGCTGGATTTTGCAATTGACTGGGCCAATCTGCTCCTTGAACCAGAGACCGGCGAGCCGACCAGCGCCATCCTCATCACCAAGCTGCACGCCGATGGCATGCCGATGATTCGCTATCGAATCGGCGACCTGGGGAGCTTCCCTTCGGACAGTAAACCGGGGCATCCGAGCTTTACTCTACAGGAGGTACTCGGGCGGGATACGGATCGAATCTGGCTTCGCAATGGTCGCTGGATTACCGGTTTACAGATGCCGCACCTTTTAAAAGATTTCGCCATTCAGGAGTTTCAATTCGTGCAGCAATCGGACTATTCGATTGACCTGAGCATCGTTCCTCATGATGGCTTTTGTGACCGGAGTCGCCAGAGCATCCTTGCGGCTCTTGGTCCGAATCTCGAAAATTTGCCGGTCAACATCCTGCTGGTTGACCGCATTGAACGAACCAAAGCCAACAAGTGGCGGCCGGTCATCAGCCACGTCAAAGCAATGGAGTACAACGCATCATGAGAGGACTTGCGGAAGAATCTCTATCCGATTCGCGTGTGGCGATCAGCAAACTGCCATCAGCCAGTTACGAACAGACCGACGGCGGTATGGATGAAGTGGAAAAAGCCATCGCCCGCGCCGCCAACGCTCTGCATTGGTCTGCAGAAACAGGCGGC
>WUUC01164992.1_pt1 | contig 11091 bp, 9 predicted proteins | sample 6278441 | NCBI WGS metagenome assembly WUUC01 (sample SAMN13675441, study PRJNA597444) | soil metagenome | isolation source: soil | place: USA: Washington | collected 2017-10 | reverse complement strand
TCACTGCACGGTCTGCCACAAGTGCTTCACGCCTTGCCCGGTCGATATCGATTTCGGCAACGTGTCGATGAACATGCGCAATCTGCTGCGCAAGATGAACAAGAAGTCGTTCAATCCAGGTACCGCGGCATCGATGTTCTTCCTGAACGCGACCGATCCGGCGACCATCAATGCCACACGCGAGGTGATGATCGGCTGGGGCTACAAGGCGCAGCGCCTGGGCAATGAGGTGTTGAAGAAATTTGCGAAGAAGCAGACCAAGGTTCCGCCGTCAACGCACGGCAAGGCGCCAGTCAAGGAGCAGGTGATCCACTTCATCAACAAGAAGATGCCCGGCAACCTGCCGAAGAAGACGGCTCGTGCCCTGCTTGACATCGAAGACGACAAGATCGTACCGATCATTCGCAATCCCCAGAAAACCACCGCCGATACGGAAGCCGTGTTCTACTTCCCGGGTTGCGGTTCGGAACGCCTGTTCTCGCAGGTCGGACTGGCGACGCAAGCGATGTTGTGGCATGTCGGCGTGCAGACAGTATTGCCGCCGGGTTATCTGTGCTGCGGCTATCCGCAGCGCGGCGCCGGCCAGTACGACAAGGCCGAAAAGATGATGACGGATAACCGCGTGCTGTTCCATCGTGTTGCCAACACCCTGAATTATCTCGACATCAAAACCGTCGTCGTATCATGCGGCACCTGCTACGACCAGCTGGCAGGTTATGAATTCGAGAAAATTTTCCCGGGCTGCCGCATCATCGATATTCACGAATACCTGATGGAGAAGGGCGTCAAGCTGGAAGGCGTCAACGGCGTGCGCTATATGTACCATGATCCCTGCCATACGCCGATGAAACTGCAGGACCCGCTCAAGACGGTGAATGCATTGATCACGACGGCGGAAGGCCAGAAAGTGGAAAAGAATGACCGTTGCTGCGGCGAGTCCGGAACGCTCGCAGTTTCGCGTCCCGACATCTCCACCCAGATCCGTTTCCGCAAGGAAGAGGAGATGACGAAAGGCGCAAACAAGCTGCGCGCCGATGGATTTGCCGGGGATGTGAAAATTCTGACTTCCTGCCCTTCCTGCCTGCAGGGATTGTCGCGTTACAACGATGATGCAGGTACCCAGGCGGATTACATTGTCGTCGAGATGGCCAAGCATTTGCTCGGAGAGAACTGGATGCCCGAATATGTGGCGCGTGTCAACAACGGCGGCATCGAACGCATTCTGGTGTAAGGCTGATGCAGACAAAACAGACTGCTTGCGAATTGTGCTTCCAACCGGGCGGCGAGGTACTGTACCGGGGCGAAAAATATCGCATCGTTTTGATCGACGACGCGAACTATCCCGGTTTTTGCCGCATCATCTGGAATGCGCATGCGAAGGAAATGACCGACTTGCCTGCAGCGGATCGCGTATTGTTGATGGAGACAGTCTGGCGGGTCGAGCAAGCGGTGCGTGAAGTGATGCAGCCGGAGAAGGTCAATCTTGCGAGCTTTGGCAACGTCGTGCCACATCTGCACTGGCATGTGATTCCGCGCTACGAGGATGACCTTCACTTCCCGAACCCGGTTTGGGGCGTGGCAAAGCGCACGCCGTCGCCAGAAAGTCTGAAGCAGCGCGTGGCCCTGCTGCCGAAGCTGCGCGAGGCTATCATGAAGCATATAGAGCAATCGATTTCCTAACCGGCTTTTCGCCCGGGAACCTATCTAAAGAGCATGATCATGGCTGAATCGAAAAAGGCGGCACCGAATCCGACCGAACTGACAGTGCGCAAGCAGTCCCGCGTACTGGAAATTGGTTTTGACGACGGATCGACGTTTTCCCTGCCGTTTGAACTGTTGCGTGTCTATTCCCCATCCGCCGAGGTACGCGGCCATGGGGCAGGGCAGGAAGTGCTGCAGACAGGCAAACGCGATGTACTTGTTACGGAACTGGAGCCTGTCGGCCACTATGCGGTGCAACCGCATTTTTCCGATGGCCATGATACCGGCATCTACTCCTGGGACTATTTGCATTGGCTCGGCGCAAACCAGGCGCAATTGTGGGAAGACTATCTGCAGCGCCTGGAAGCCGCAGGCTTCACCCGCGAATCGGGCCGGGATGCGCCAATGACAACAATGAATGCCGGTGGCGGCCATGGCTGCGGACACCATCACTGATTAAAGTAATGCGGCAAGGCGGAGATGCGCTGATTACCCGTGGTTGCACTCCTATAATGCCACTTCGATAAACAAGGCTGCAGACATGACCAACACAACCCATTTTGGCTATCAGACCGTTGCAGAAGACGACAAGGTGCATAAGGTTGCCGAAGTATTCCATTCGGTTGCCTCCAAGTACGACGTCATGAACGACCTGATGTCAGGCGGGCTGCATCGTCTCTGGAAAACGTTCACCATCGCGCAGGCGGGCGTGCGACCGGGCTTCAAGGTTCTCGATATTGCCGGAGGCACAGGCGATTTGGCAAAGGCATTTGCCAGACAGGCGGGCCCTACCGGGGAAGTCTGGCTGACGGACATTAATGAATCGATGCTGCGCGTGGGACGCGACCGGCTATTGAATAAGGGTCTGACAACCCCCACCTTGCTTTGTGACGCAGAGAAATTGCCCTTTCCGGGCAATTATTTTGATCGTGTCACGGTTGCCTTCGGATTGCGCAACATGACGCACAAGGATGCGGCACTGGCTGAAATGCAACGTGTATTGAAACCGGGTGGAAAGTTGCTGGTGCTGGAGTTCTCCAAAGTGTGGGAACCGCTGAAGAAACCTTATGACATATATTCGTTCAATGTGCTACCTTGGTTAGGCAAGCGTATTGCCAATGATGCCAAGAGCTATCGTTACCTGGCGGAATCCATACGCATGCACCCCGATCAGGATACGCTGAAAAACATGATGCGGGACGCAGGGCTGGAAAAGGTCGAATACTTCAACTTAACCGCTGGTGTAGCCGCACTTCACACCGGAATCAAGTTTTAGGAGGTTTCCTCATGAAGAAGTTCCTGGTTGCTTTGATGGTTGCAACGAGTGCATTGACGATGGTTGTCGCCGATGCCGAAGCTGCAAGACGCATGGGTGGCGGCGGTTCGATCGGCAGGCAGTCGCAAAATGCCGCTCGCCAGGCTCCCGCTCCTGCACAACCGGCGCAAAATCAGATGGCCAATCCGAGCCAGAGCAATCCCGGCGCTGCGCCAAACGCGCAGGCGCCGAGACCGGCCAGCCCATGGCGCAATATCCTCGGCGGGGCTCTGCTCGGCCTCGGCCTTGGCGCGCTATTGTCCCATCTGGGTATCGGCGGCGCTCTGGCCAGCATCATCAGCACGATTTTGATGATTGCTCTGCTGGCGCTCGCAGCGATGTTCATTTACCGCATGTTCCGTCGCAAAACCAATGACGGTAAATCGCAGCCGGCATTCGCCGGTGCTTATGCCCGGGACAATGCGGGCGACAGTACGCCGGAAATCGGCTCTCGGCTCGAATCCAATGCACGGCCGATGGCATTCCAGGCTGAACCGGTCACGTCCGGCGCCAGCCAGGCAGGCACTCTGCCGTGGGGCGTGCCGGTGGACTTCGATGTCCCGTCCTTCCTGCGTAATGCGAAGACTTACTTCATTCGCCTGCAGGCTGCGTGGGACAGGGCCGATGTCAACGACATCCGCGAGTTCACTACGCCGGAGATGTATGCCGAGCTGAAGATGCAGTTACAGGAGCGAGGCGCGTCGGCCAGCCATACGGATGTGGTGTCGCTGGATGCCGATCTGCTGGGCATCGAGCAGGTCGGTGAGGACTATATGGCCAGCGTCCGTTTTTCCGGCATGATCAAGGAGGCCGAAAGCGCGGCGGCCGAACCCTTCACCGAAGTCTGGAATCTGCTCAAGCCGGTATCCGGCCAGGGCGGCTGGATCCTGGCCGGCATTCAGCAACTATCACAAGCCGGATGAAATAAGCTTCGCAAACTGGTATAAACTTGGGACCGCCCGTGATTGTCACGGGCGGTTTTGTTTTGTGGCGAGCTCATTTATTCACTCAGAACCTGTTCGCACATGCTGTTATTCATGAGACAAGTTCCGTGATTTCTACCCCTTTTGCATTAACGATCAATCACTTGATTTCTCAGGAACCCTGGGCGCGGGACAAGCTCGCCGCGCACGCAGGCAAAGTCGCGTGTCTTGACGGCGGCGCCATGGCGGTCAGAGTGAAAGTGGCGCCCGACGGCATGCTGCAAGCAGCCCGTGACGATGAGCCTGCCAGCGTGACCATTGGCGTCAAATTAATGGACCTTCCATTGATCGCGCAAAACCGGGAACGCGCTTTTTCCTACGTGACGATTCAGGGCGATGCCGATTTCGCCAATACGATTTCCCAGCTCATGCAGTCATTGAAGTGGGAAGCAGAAGAAGATTTAAGTAAATGGATCGGCGACATCCCGGCGACCAGGGTGGTTGCAGGCGCCAGGACGGCGCTCGACACTGTCAAATCGACGCAGCAAAAACTGGCCGAGAATGTGGCGGAATATCTGCTCGACGAGAACCCGATGCTGGTGCGGCCCCAGGCAGTGGCGGATTTTGCCGGCGATGTGGCCAGGCTGCGCGATGATGTCGAGCGGCTCGCCAAGCGCATAGAGAAGCTGGGAGGGCTTCGTGACCGCTAAGAGCCTGTTTGAAAACTTGCTACGCGACCCGATTCGGGATCGGTGATGCTCGCCGTACCACTTGTACAACTGCGCTTCCCGACCCGAACCAGGGCCGCTCGCTACCGTTTTCAAACGGGCTCCAAGCGTGCTGCGCTTCGTCGCCATTGCAAAGCGATGCTTTCCCGCAGCGTCGATCCAATTCTGGTATTACCGTTTCACCGTTTATCCGACCGTAACAGGCCATTACATGCTATTCAAGTTTCTGCGGCTTTTTAAAATCACGCGGGTTGCCATCCGCTATGGTCTGGACGACATTGCCATGTCCGGCTTGGCCAGTCCGCGCGCCGCAAGATTGATCGACAAGCTGATTTTCTGGCGTAACATCTCCGCGCCGCGTGGCATGCGACTGCGGCAGGCACTGGAGGACCTGGGTCCGATTTTCGTGAAATTCGGCCAGTTGTTGTCCACCCGTCGCGACCTGCTGCCGGCGGATATCGCCGATGAGCTGGCCAGGCTGCAGGATCGCGTTCCGCCATTTGATTCCGATCTTGCCATCGCGCAGATCAAGAAATCCCTCGGCGCCCATCCCGATGAGCTGTTTGCGCATTTCGAGCGGAAGCCGGTTGCATCCGCCTCGATCGCTCAGGTGCACTTTGCCAGGCTGAAGAACGGCAAGGAAGCCGCCGTCAAGGTGCTGCGCCCCGGCATGAAAAAATCGATCGAGGAAGATATCGCGCTGATGAGGATTGCCGCCGGCTGGGTCGAGAGGCTTTGGGCGGACGGCAAGCGTCTCAAGCCGAAAGAAGTGGTCGCAGAGTTCGACAAGTATCTGCACGACGAGCTGGACTTGATGCGGGAAGCGGCAAACGGCAGCCAGTTGCGCCGCAATTTCACGGGTTCGGATTTGCTTGCCATCCCGGAGATGTATTGGGATTATTGCTCGACGTCGGTGATCGTAATGGAACGCATGCGCGGCATCCCGATTTCGCAAACCGAGCGGCTGATCGCTGCCGGGGTGGACCTGAAGAAATTGTCGCGTGACGGAGTAGAGATTTTTTTCACGCAGGTCTTCCGCGACGGGTTCTTTCATGCGGACATGCATCCCGGGAATATCCAGGTCTCGGTTGAGCCGGAGACGTTCGGCCGCTACATCGCGCTCGATTTCGGCATTGTCGGCACGCTGACAGACTTCGATAAAGACTATCTTTCGCAAAACTTCCTGGCGTTTTTCCGTCGCGACTACAAGCGCGTGGCCGAAGCGCACATCGAGTCCGGCTGGGCGCCGAAGGAAACCCGGGTCGATGAGCTGGAGGCGGCCGTACGCGCATGCTGCGAACCGATTTTCGACCGACCGCTCAAAGATATTTCATTCGGCCAAGTGCTGCTGCGCCTGTTCCAGACATCGCGCCGCTTCAACATCGAGGTACAGCCGCAGCTGGTCCTGCTGCAGAAGACGCTGCTCAATGTCGAAGGCCTGGGCCGCCAGCTGGATCCCGATCTCGATCTTTGGAAAACGGCGAAGCCCTATCTTGAGCGCTGGATGAACGAGCAGATCGGTTGGCGCGGCCTGGTTCAGCGCTTCAAGGAAGAAGCGCCGCGCTACAACCAGTTGCTGCCCGAGCTGCCGCGCCTGATGCATCAGGCTTTGCTTACCCGGACCGAGCCGGACAAGCGTCATGCCGATTTGCTCAAGCAATTGGTTGCAGAGCAGCGGCGCACGAATTTGCTGCTGGGGATCGCCATCTATTTTGGTGGCGGTTTGATCGGCGGGATACTGGTTGCGCAACTCATATTGCGCTGGTATCACCTGGCCTGGTAGAGGCTTGTCATGACCCACTCTCAGCCAATGCCGGCGTTTCAGACCCGTGACCCCGCCGCTTCGGAGTTCTGGACGGAGCGCTTCGAGCAACGGTTCACGCCTTGGGATAAAGGTGGCGTACCGGAGGCGCTCAAGCAGTTCGTGGCGAAGTCTTCCCGATCCCGAATCGCGCTGATCCCTGGCTGTGGAACCGGCTATGAAGTCGCTTACCTGTCCGAAGCGGGCTGGGATGTCACGGCAATCGATTTTTCGCCGGCGGCAGTGGCGGCGGCGCAGGCGGCACTGGGGCCATGGGCAGCCAGGGTGGTCGAGGCGGATTTCTTTGCATTCAAGCCGTCAAAGCCCGTGGACTTCATTTACGAGCGCGCCTTTTTTTGCGCATTGCCGCGCCGGTTGTGGCCGGAGGTGGCGGCACGCTGGGCCGAACTGCTCCCGCCAGGCGGCCTGTTGGCGGGTTTTTTCTATTTCGACGACAGCCCCAAGGGACCGCCGTTCGGCACCGCGCCGGCGGAATTGGACGCGTTGCTGAACCCGCATTTCGAGCGCATCGAGAATAGCCCGGTCACCGATTCCATGCCCGTTTTTGCCGGCAAGGAGTATTGGCAAGTCTGGCGTCGCTTACCGCCTCAATCGTCTCTTTAGCCGCTATAATCGGCGAAAATTTTTCGGGAGGAAACGTGAGCACTCTAGTTACTTTCGTCATACTGTATCTGGCTGTTTCCATCGCAATCGGTCTGTACGCCGCTACACGTGTGAAGAGCACGGGCGATTACGCGGTTGCCGGCCGCTCACTGCCGCTCTATATCGTGATCGCCACCGTGTTCGCAACCTGGTTCGGTTCCGAAACGGTGCTGGGAATTCCCGCCAAGTTTCTGGAGGAAGGCCTGGGCGGGATCGTTGAGGACCCGTTCGGCGCCAGCATGTGCCTGATTCTGGTCGGCTTGTTTTTCGCGCGCAAACTGTACCGGATGAATTTGCTGACCATTGGCGAATATTACGGGCAGCGCTATAACCGTACCGTCGAGATGATCGTATCGATATGCATCGTGATTTCCTATCTCGGCTGGGTTTCGGCACAGATCACCGCCTTGGGACTGGTGTTCAACGTGTTGTCGCAAGGATCGATCTCCATATCGACGGGCATGCTGATCGGCGCTTCGATCGTGCTGATCTATACCTTGTTCGGCGGCATGTGGTCGGTTGCGCTCACGGATTTCTTCCAGATGATCATCATCGTAGTGGGCATGCTGTACATTGCTTATGTCGTATCCGGCCTGGCCGGCGGTGCGGACAAGGTGATTGCGCATGCCGCAGCCGCGGACAAGTTCGCTTTCTTCCCTGAACTGACGACGAAGGACATTCTCGCCTTCATCGCGGCGTGGGTCACCATGATGTTCGGTTCCATCCCGCAGCAGGACGTATACCAGCGCGTGATGTCGGCGAAGGATGAGAATACCGGTGCGATTGGTGCGATCACCGGCGGTTCGCTGTATTTCCTGTTTGCTTTCATCCCGATCTTCCTTGCCTATTCCGCTTCGCTGGTCGATCCCAAGATGGTTGCGTCGCTGCTCAACGAAGACGCCCAGATGATTCTGCCGACGCTCGTTCTCAACAATACGCCGATGTTCGCGCAGGTCATGTTCTTTGGCGCCCTGTTGTCCGCCATCATGTCGACCGCCAGCGGCACCTTGCTGGCACCCAGCATCACGCTGACCGAGAACGTCATCCGCGAATTCATTCCGATGAACGATAAGCAAACGCTGCTGACGGCGCGCATCGTGGTGGTCTGTTTTGCGGTTGCGGTGACGCTGTTTGCGCTGGCATCGCAGGGCACTTCGATTTACGACATGGTCGGCAACGCCTACAAGGTGACGCTGGTATCGGCGTTCGTGCCGCTGGTCATGGGTTTGTACTGGAAGAGCGCAACCACGCAAGGCGCGTTGTGTGCGGTCATCGGCGGATTGGCTTCCTGGCTGCTGATGGAACAACTTGGCGGCGAGTCGATCTGGCCGCCGCAACTGGTCGGCTTGCTGGTCAGCTTTGGCGGCATGATCGCCGGGTCGCTGGTCCCGCAATTCGTTAGCAAATCAGCAACAGCTTGATTCTGCTTGATTCCTTGAGCCGCCCTGCAGAGCGCATCCCTCTTGTCGAAGCCGTCATGTAAAGACAGCGTCGTGAATCTTTAGGCAATCGATAGGATGAAATTGCCTTGTTTTACGACGCTTTGACCTGCATGCCTGCAGATAATCTCCAAAATTTCCTAAAGAAAACCTTTATAATTCAGGGTTTTGGGTGATTTTTGCGGAGGTTTTTATGCCCATTTATGCTTATCGTTGCGAAGACTGCGGTTTTACCAAGGATGTACTGCAAAAAGTATCCGACGCGCCGTTGAGCGCGTGTCCGTCATGCGGCAAATCCGCATTCAAGAAACAACTGACGGCTGCCGGCTTTCAACTGAAAGGAACCGGCTGGTACGTGACTGATTTCCGTGGCGGATCGGGCGCCACTTCCGCACCTGCAGCGGCAGCGGGCACCACTGAGTCGAGCGCCGCACCTGCAGCGGCGGCATCATCGGCATCATCGGCATCCGATTCGGCTGGCAACACAGCAACATCGAGCACTACCACCTCGGCAAGCTAAGCTTGCATTTTCAGGAGTCTGCCCCGTAAGGGCGGACTGAATGGCGAAGAAGACAATGCGCAAATATTTCATTACCGGCTTGCTGATTCTGGTCCCACTGGCGATCACGCTGTGGGTGCTGAATCTCATCATCAGCACGATGGATCAGTCGCTGCTGCTGTTGCCGGAACGCTGGCAGCCCAAAGCGGTATTCGGGTTCAATATTCCCGGCCTGGGCACGATCCTGACGCTGCTGATCATTTTCTTCACCGGCTTGTTGACGCGCAATTTTATCGGCAAGCAAGTGGTGCACGCATGGGAAAAGCTGCTGACCCGCATCCCGATCGTCAGCTCCATCTACTCCAGCGTCAAACAAGTATCGGATACGCTATTCTCTTCTTCCGGCAATGCATTTCGCAAAGCCGTTCTGGTGCAGTATCCGCGTGCGGATTCGTGGACTATCGGTTTTCTGACCGGCGTGCCGGGGGGCGATGTGAAGAATCATCTGGCAGGCGACTACGTCAGTATTTATGTGCCGACCACGCCGAACCCGACGTCCGGGTTCTTTCTGATGGTGCCAAAAGATGAAGCGATCGAACTCGACATGACGGTCGATGCAGCACTGAAATATATCGTGTCGATGGGTGTCGTTGCGCCCGAGAATCTGACTTCTGCTGCAAAGAATCTCGCTGTCCTTCCTCCCAAGACTGGAACCTAGTGGTATTTTTCTGAAATATCCTGATTTCCGGGCTTGCCTGTCAGAGCCCGGAGCAATCCCGAAAAGAATTTGAAACTGGAATCTGACTATGTCTATGCGAACTCACTATTGCGGCCTCACCACCGAGGCGCTTCTCGGCCAAACCGTCAGCCTGTGCGGCTGGGTGCATCGCCGGCGCGACCATGGCGGCGTCATCTTCATCGACCTGCGCGACCGCGAAGGCCTGGTGCAAGTCGTATGCGATCCGGACCGCGCCGACGTGTTCAAGACCGCGGAATCCGTGCGTAACGAATACTGCCTGCGTATTACCGGCCTGGTTCGCAACCGCCCGGAAGGCACGACCAACGCCAACCTCACTTCCGGCAAGATCGAAGTGCTGTGCCAGAATATCGAGGTGTTGAACCCGTCGGTCACGCCGCCGTTCCAGCTCGACGACGACAATCTGTCGGAGACCACGCGCCTGACGCATCGCGTACTGGACCTGCGCCGCCCGCAGATGCAGAAGAATCTGCGTCTGCGTTACAAGGTCACGATGGAAGTGCGCAAGTTTCTCGATGCAAACGGTTTTATCGATATCGAAACGCCGATGTTGACCAAGTCCACGCCGGAAGGCGCGCGCGACTATCTGGTGCCTTCGCGCGTGAACCCTGGTCACTTCTTCGCATTGCCGCAGTCGCCGCAGCTGTTCAAGCAACTGCTGATGGTCTCCAACTTCGATCGCTATTATCAGATCACCAAGTGCTTCCGCGACGAAGACCTGCGCGCCGACCGTCAACCGGAATTCACGCAGATCGACTGCGAAACCTCGTTCATGAACGAGCAGGAAATCCGTGACCTGTTCGAAGGCATGATCCGACTCGTATTCAAGAACACGCTCGATATCGATCTGCCGAATCCGTTCCCGGTAATGGACTATGCGACTGCGATGGGCATGTACGGTTCGGACAAGCCCGACATGCGCGTCAAGCTGCAGTTCACCGACCTGACCGACGTGATGAAGGATGTCGAATTCAAGGTATTCTCCGGTGCCGCCAACATGGAAGGCGGCCGCGTAGTCGGCCTGCGTGTGCCGGGCGGCGGCGCAATGCCGCGTTCCGAGATCGACGCCTATACCCAGTTCGTCGCGATCTACGGCGCGAAGGGACTGGCTTATATCAAGGTCAACGAGGAGGCCAAAGGCCGCGACGGTTTGCAATCGCCGATCGTCAAGAACCTGCACGATGCGGCGCTTGCACAGATCATCGAGAAGACCGGCGCGCAGGACGGCGACCTGATCTTCTTCGGCGCCGACAAGGCCAAGATCG
>WUUC01091726.1_pt1 | contig 11091 bp, 11 predicted proteins | sample 6278441 | NCBI WGS metagenome assembly WUUC01 (sample SAMN13675441, study PRJNA597444) | soil metagenome | isolation source: soil | place: USA: Washington | collected 2017-10 | reverse complement strand
TCAAAATAATTGCGAACTATGAGGGGCGAAGTCTTATCTATATTAATCAGAAATTAACCTTTCACAGTAAACTCATGCTACAGGTAAATTAGGAAGTCAATCTACTCAAAAAATCAGTACCGGCCTTTGAATTCTAACAGGAACTGATGTCAATGCTTGTGAAGTTCATTCCCAATCAATATTAGTATTAAGACAAGTTTTTCCAGATGCAATTGTCATAAGGCTGAACGGACGTGAAAACTCCAATACCATCGTAAGTTATTAGATGGTGATAACACAATAAGGAACCCTTCAATAGTCAAGCTCTCAATTTTTGGAGGTGAATTAATTGATGTAGAGCTAAGCAAGTAGAATATTCCCCTCTAAGGTAACATACTACCGATAGAGATCTGGAGATATGTCAATCAGAAGTTTGTCTTAATGCTTCATTCCAAAGGTATTGATTCTATAAAAATTAGCTTATGAAATCCAAAATAGCTTTGTGCAAGGTTTGTCTGCCCTGACTGTGACGCTAAAAGTCAACCGTTGCTTCGATTCATCTAGTGAATCGGACTTAATTTTGCTCCCAATGCTCATCGCAACGCGCTTAAATGTCTCAGAAAATTGGTAAGAGACATGGGGATAAGAACGACTCATGCATATTCTTTTGACGCAAGATCCTTTTCTGACTATAGCGTTTTCTTTAGTTTTTAGGGTCGATTAGAATAATTGTATGCAATTGGTAGATTGATGCAATTCTAACTCTTCCTTCATAAAGTTCAGAGAAGCTCATTGAAATTCGTGCAATACCTCTTGACTATGTCCCAATGGCTTAACTTTCTTGAAGATCTTATAAACAAGGCCTTTCTCATCAACTAGGAATGTAGTCCGGATAACGCCTGTGTACTCCTTACCCATAAATGTCTTAGGACCGTAGACCCCGTAACTCTTTGAGATCGCTAAATCTATGTCGGAAACTAGGAAATAGGAGATGCTCATTTTTCCCATGAACCTTAAATGTGATTCAGTGTCGTCTGGGCTTATTCCTATGATCTCGATATTTTTTGCTTTAAAGGATCCATAGTCACTTGCAAACTCCGCTGCCTCGGTTGAACAGCCAGGAGTAAAGTCTTTTGGATAGAAATAGACTACAACTCTTTTGCCACGAAGATCAGAGAGCTTGATCAATTTACCGTGATGATCATTAAATGAAAAATCAGGAGCATATTCCCCTTGTTGGATTGATGTTTCACTCAAACTAGTATCAGACTTTAGTCGGAGTGGATCTGTAGAAAAAGCTTGCGATGTCCTACCAGATGTTTCTTTCGAGAATCAGGCTCCCAAAAATCAATATGGATCACGGAATCAATTTCCATTTTATTCGAGGTAGACTAGGAGAAATAAAAAAGAGATAAACGCATTATCAAGTGCAAACATGTTTACTCCACATGTCATATGAAACGAATGATCCGCGATACCTTGGCCCTTTTTTTATTAACGTTAATCCTACCGCTAGGAAGTAAATATAACTGTAAATAAATAAGCTGTCATGTGATGTTTCACATTGCTTGAGTATGAAATTGCTGTAGTTGGTGGGGGACCAGCAGGGCTATCCTCCGCATATTCTGCGGCTCTCGAGGGATGCAAAGTAATATTATTTGAAAAAGATGACTCGATAGCTCACAACATAAGAACGAGCGGTGTATCGTGGATAAAGGAAATGGAGGAATTAAAGATTCCAAGAGAATTGTATAACCCAATAAGGAATTTTACTTTTATCTCCCCATCCAATGAAGTGATCATAAAAGGGCAGAATTTTACATCGTGCGTACTTGATGTGAGAGGGTTGTATCAGTATTTAGCAACGCTCGCAGCGGATGCAGGAGCAAAAATAATGGTTAGAAGTCGTGTATCGGGATTGTTTTCAAATCCGCAGTATAAGACGGATAGGCTCGAGGCAGTAACTTCCACAGGTAACTTGGAAATAAATACCAAACTAGTAATCGATGCAAGTGGTTTTAGCAGTATTATTGGCAGAAAACTAGGTTTCGTAAGTTCCTGGAAAAGGTATGGGATCGGAGCGGAGTATGAATGCTATTGCGATAGTGTAGACAGGGAGACATGGTATCTGATGGTAGGGAAACAATACTCTGATGCAGGTTACGCATGGGTATTTCCACTTTCAAAAAATCGGGTAAGAATTGGAGTAGGGATAGGCAGGCCAGATTCAAATATTGATCCAATTCGAAAATTAAATGAAATACTTGAAAAAAAATTAAGACCTTTAGACAGACTAAAAAATATTCAACCGCTAGAGTTTCATTTCGGATTTATACCCAATGAAGGTTTAAGACAAACTACTATTGCTGATAGGCTAATAATGGTAGGGGATTCTGCAGGTCAATCAAACCCACTAGTCTTAGAAGGAATTAGATATGCCATAGAGTTTGGCAGGCTAGCTGGGAAAGTGGGAGCCAAATCTCTCGCCAAAGGATCAGTCAAGAGTTCCTTAGACGAATATGAAAGAATTTGGAAAAGTAAAGTTCAATCGAAGATTAATTCGGCAATGAAGATTCAATCAAGATGGATGAAATTGTCCGATGAAGATTGGGATCAAGAAATAGAGATGCTAAGAAATATGTCCACTAATGAATATATCGATTTTATCCGAGCAGAATTCACTGCTACAAAGATGCTTAGACTCGCTTTGGATCATCCGAGATTTGCAGCACGACAGCTGTTCAAATCAGTGCTGCGCAGAGGTTAAAGCAAGATTTTTATATTATTTTCCGAAAGGGAATTGTACTATTGGCTGAAGAAACAGTCATTGAATTTGTACCGATTTTGTATATGCTAGGTTTCGGGTTAGTGGCCGCTATACCAGCACTAGTGATATCTAGGCTAATTTCTCCACGACGCAGGCTTAATCCGATAAAATTCCTTCCAATGGAGTGTGGCCAGATGCCTAGCGGAGAGGGCAGGTCTCATTTTATGATGCAGTACTATGCCTATATTCTGATGTTTGTGGTATTCGATGTAATGGCAATATTTCTTTACGTTTGGGGGGCTTCTCTTATTTCTGTCCCAAGGGCGGCGACACTTCCAGTTATGGCATTTCTAGGTATAATGTTTGCTGCTATGGGGTATGCTCTGTACCTGGCTGGGAAGAAAGGGATCTGGTAGCTTTTCCTTTATGACTGAAGTTCAACAAGCATTAAATACCAATCAAGCATTAATTAACTTGCAAGCAACCCTCAAAGGTGAAGAAAAGGAGAATCTAACATAATATGTTCAAAGATTTACTGAATCCTACTAATATTAACGTCATGGTCAGCAAACTAAGTGACATACTAGTTAAAGCAGTGGATAAGCCTTTGGGATATGCCGTTAATTGGGGAAGGGTCTGGTCTCTGTGGCCAGTGCATCTTGAAACCGCATGCTGTAGTGTCGAGTTTGGTGCTGCTTCGGGTCCTAAATATGATGTTGAAAGATTTGGAATAATCGAAGCATTTGGGTCCTTGAGACAGTGTGATCTTATAGTGGTGCAAGGAACGGTTACTAGGAAAATGGCTCCTAGAGTGAGAATGGTATATGACCAGATGCCCGAGCCCAAGTACGTGATAGCCATGGGGGCTTGTGCTATAACAGGTGGCCTTTACATTGATTCGTATAATGTTCTCCCTGGAATTGATGGTATCATCCCCGTAGATGTATACGTACCGGGTTGCCCCCCAAGACCTGAAACACTGATTCAGGGTACGATGTTGTTGCAAGAGAAAATCAAAAGGTCTAAAATCAAGTAACATGAGTCAAGGATCAGATCCTGCCTCTAAATCAAATACGCCCCCAGATAACCTAACACGTGCTGATCAATCGCACGCTAATTCCAAGACTCCTCCAGTTCCAGCCCCAGTTTCAAAGCCAGGCACATCGGCCAGAGATTTGTCCAAAAAAGAAGCTGAACCTCCTGCATTTGAAAAGGGAATTATTGACAGGCTAGTCAAAGAATTTGGCAGCAAGGTAAGAGTTCTTTACATTAGGCCGCTAAGGATGAAAATTGCAGTTGATCCTGCAGACATAGTGGAAATTGCCACTCATATTCGAAATGCGTTGGGTTTTGACCATGCGGAGTCAGTTGCTGGGACTGATTACCCTAAAGTTAACCAGATTGAGGTGATCTACCATTTGGGGTCTTATGGTGTGCCAGAGTTAGAAGGACATGTAATGTCTCTTGCCACAAGGACTTCGAGGGACGAAGCTATGTTACCCAGTTTGATTAATATATTTAGAAGCGTGGAGTATCATGAGCGGGAGACTTTCGAAATGCTAGGAGTATTCTTTGAAGGACATCCCAGAAACGATAGGTTTCTATTACCTGAGGACTGGGCTGATATCCCACCTCTAAGAAAAGAATTTCGAATAAAGGGAAGATAAATAACAACACTTAAAAAACTTCATTTAGTAGGTGAATCGAAGATTGGCAGAGCGTCCTGAAAGCAAAATAGATGATACCGTAAACATGGGTATGCAAGTCCTAAAGGAATATACTGCAGATGACGATCGGCTCATGACGCTTAGCGTTGGCCCTCAGCATCCGGGTTCAGGACATTTTCGATTTACGATTAAGGTTGATGGTGACTATATCGTTTACTGCGATCCTGATCCAGGGTACGTGCATCGAGGGGAAGAAAAGATGTGCGAATACAGAAATTTCATACAAAACATTCCTCACTTGGAGCGTCCTGTCATTCATGATTCAGCTAATATTACTTATTCATACAGTTTGGCAGTAGAGGAATTGGCAGGGATTGAAGTGCCACGTCGAGGCCAATTTATACGAGCTTTAACATCAGAATTAGATCGTCAAGTCTATACTTTGTATTGGCTTGCAATATACGGAATCTTTCTAGGACATTCAACAATGTTTATGTGGCCTACTGGAGATAGAGAATTATTTATAGACCTATTAGACGCATTAACTGGGGCCAGAGTTACGCACGCTTTTAACATACCGGGAGGAGTAAGGAATGATATTCCTGAAGGCTTCAAGGAAAAGGCTTTGAGACATATTGCATATTATGAAAAGCGACTGAAAGAATACGAAGATATATTCTACAATAATCCCTTGTTACGACAGAGGACTGAAGGGGTGGGTGTCCTGACTAGGGAAGACGCGGTAAAATTAGGCGTTACTGGTTCTGTACTGAGGGCCTCTGGTGTCTCCTTTGATGTACGGAAAGCAGAGCCATATGACATATACAACGAAATTGACTTCAAGGCTCAGTACATGAGATCAGGTGACTGCTTCGCAAGAGCCTATGTTCCATTTTTGGACATGAAGGAATCATGTCATATCATGAGGCAGTTGCTCGACAAGATGCCAGCATCGGGAGAAGTGCGGGCCAAATTACAGCCAAACCCCAAGGGCCCTCCAGGCGAAACATATAAGAGAGTTGAATCGGGGCGAGGTGCTCTGGGGTACTATATAGTAAGCGACGGGACCCCGAGACCCTATCGAGTAAAAATATCAGTAGGTTCCTTCAGAAACATGTTGGCGCTTCCACATCTTTTAGTAGGAGCAAAACTAGCAGACATGCCATCTATATATTGGGCATTGAATTATTGGCCGGTGGAGGCTGATAGATAATAATTTGGCATCCTATCCACAAGAATTCAGTTTTGGTAATTTCATAGCAAGTTTAATCTGGCTTGTTTTCTGGATCTTGACAATTGTAACCCTAGTTGTTCTACCTCTTATCTTCATAATACTCTTTTATGTTCCCCTTCCCTTGGCTAACGGAGAGGTACTTACTCCGTACCTCTTCTTGTCTATGGTTGTAGATCCCACCCGCACTCTCCCAATTATTCAGTTCTTTATGCAAACTGAACTTTTCAAAGTTGCAGTGTTTCCCGGCTTTACATATGCCGCACTTATCGCGGCCGTAACGATTTTTGTCGAGCGAAAATTTCTGGCAAAAATGCAGTTAAGAGTAGGCCCCTTGTATGCAGGAAAAATAGAAGGAATTTTCCAATTACTGGCAGATGGCTTAAAATTGGTATCAAAAGAAATAATCGTACCATCAGGAGCAGACAAACCGATATTCTGGGCAGCACCAATAGCATTTCTCGCAACAGCGGCTGCTGTTACGGCTCTTATCCCTGCGGCTCCTGGTTGGGTAGTAGCGGATCTAGACGTAGGTCTCATAGCCGTCTTTGCCGTTTTTGGATTTTTTCCTCTCATTGCACTATTGTTTTCATGGGCTAGCAACAGCAAGTACCCATTCATTGGGGGGTTGCGGGCATTACATCAATTAATAGCGTTCGAGATCCCCTTTATTCTCTCTGCATTGTCAGTTGTGATCTTAGCAGGAACCCTCAATTTGACTGGCATAGCAGAAGCGCAGCAGCGGTACTGGTACATTTTGTTTCTTCCCATTAGTGCCTTTGTGTTTTATATCTCATCTCTTGCAGAGGTAGAAAGAGTACCATTCGATCTCCCTGAAGCGGAATCAGAGATCGTGGCAGGATGGCTCACTGAAACCTCTGGGATGATTTATGGTCTAATCCAGCTTGGAACGTACATCAAGTTATATGCACTTAGTGCAATATTTGTCATCTTGTTCCTAGGTGGATGGGCAGGACCTCAAATACTTCCACAAGAATTAGGTCCGCCGGGTGAAAAGACTCCTTTGATGCAGATGCTAACCCTAGAGGGCATCTATAATCCAGTCCAGTTCAATGCAATATTCTGGTTTACGTTGAAGACCTTCGGTGTTATCATGTTGATGCTCTTACCAAGAGGGATTAATCCCAGAATTCGAATAGATATTCTTCTTCATACCGGATGGTATAAGCTAATAGTATTGTCTTTCATAAATATTTTCATAGCGTTGGCGCTGGTTTATGGCGGTGTATTAGGACCAGAAGGAGTGTTGAATTCAGGATGACATCAGCACTATCACCAGACAAAAGAGACAAGACATCAGAGACATCATACTTCAATACAAGTGGTATAACAAGTAAAAGTACCTCTGCAGGAGGATTTATCAAAGCCATAGAATCAGGATCAAAACATCTTCTTATGAAAAGATTTACACTGCGATATCCTGAAAGGAAACTCAAGTTCGTGGGTGATGGGTATCAGTTCGATCCTAAACGTGGTGTTGGTATTGCAGGGTACAGGGGAAGACATATTTTATTCCACGACAAGTGTACTGGCTGTCAGTTATGTGCCATTGCATGTGAAGGCATCGCTGAAGCAATTGGGATGGTAAAGGTTGAAGAACAATGGAAGCATAATAAGAAAGCCATTATGCCACAAATTGACTTTGGAAAATGCGTTTTTTGTGGACTGTGTGTAGATGCGTGTCCGTTCTACGCGTTGTTTATGACAAATGATTATGAGTTATCATCATTTACCAAAGAGCATTTAATCTATACTCCGGCTCAACTAGCAATCAAGCCAAAATATGATGGTGATGTAGAATTGAAAATTGATAAGATGGGTGCAACCCATGGCTGATGCAGCATTTTATGGTCTAGCCGTATTAACTATAGGTTCATCAATCGTTGCATTAGAAAGTCGGGAACTGATTTACGGGGCGATAGCCTTGGCGATTTCAATGCTGGGAATTGCAGGATTTTTTCTTCTCCTGGACTCTCCATTTGTTGCAATGTTTCAAATCACAGTGTACGTTGGAGCGGTTGCTGTTCTTGTTATCTTTACAGTTATGCTGGTCAGAACTCAAGCATTATTTTCTAGGAAAGAAGATCGTGGACGCAAAACCGCTGGAATTATATTGATGCTGATTTTTATGGGAGGAATAGGAGGAATTGTTTTATTCACTAGTTCTGACAGTCTGGGTTTAGGGATTGCCGGGTCTTCCCCAGTTGATTTTAGACTTATAGGAACAGAGATGCTTACTTATTATTCACCAGCGTTGGTAGTTATTGGTCTGACTTTAGCAGGTTCAATCATTGGTACACTAACACTAGCACGCAGGGAGGATATTAACCAGAAAGATGAACGAATTAGTTGAGTATATTGCTGTTTCTTTAATACTCGTGGCTGTGGGCATTTATGGGATAGTGGTAAAGCGAAATGCGATCCGTATGATATTTTCTATAGAGATTATAGCAAATGCGGCTAATCTAAATCTGATTGCATTTTCAAGAAATCTTAGCAACGCTCAGGGTCAAGTATTTGCACTCTTTTCAATAGCAATTGCTGCTGCTGAGGTAGCTGTTGGTTTAGGAATAATAATTATTGCTTATAGATTGTATAAGGAAATAGACGTAGAAGAATTCAAAAGTATGAGAGGGTAAGACGCCCCGATGACATTTCTTCTGGCAGCGGTATTTATTCCATTATTGCTATCTCCATTGGTTTACGTACTTGGCAGGAAGTTAGGGACAAATTTTGCAACGTGGTTTTCTTTTTCTGCTCTTGCCATTTCCACTATTTTGCTCATGATTCCAACAATGGGTTTAGGAGGCGATAGTTCCAAAATATACCAGGAAAGTTACCAATGGAGTCAATTCGGTAATTTTGGACTCAGGCTGGACGGTCTTAGTCTTCCCTTTGCACTAATAATTTACATACTGTGTACCGTCCTTGCACTATATTCAAAACCATACATGATACACAGAGTTACAGAATCTGCAAATGAAATGCTTGGTATTGGTCCTAATAGTAGTAAAGGTTCAAAAAGTAGGTTAACAGGTACTGGCGAAAAAAATAGTCAGTATAGTACTAACAGACATAATGGTACATTGGAGGATGAAGACTTATCCAACCACAGCAACAATAGTAATGGTAGCCAGGAAAGCTATACTGGCGTCGATTCATCCCAATCACAATTATCGACCTACGTTCCAAAAGAAATTAAACATTATGTGAACACACAGGTCGGTCTCTATTTTGCGCTGTACTTAGCATTCTCTATGGGAATGATGGGGACCGTCTTGGCAACAAATCTAATTGAATTCTTTGTGTTCTTTGAACTTATGTTGGTCCCATCGTTCTTCTTAATTGCTTTCTACGGCTACGGTGCAAGAAGAAGGATTGCGCTTATGTTCTTCTTCTGGACACATGTAGGCGCTGTAGTTTTACTGCTTGGGCTTTTGGCAATGGGCTTCTTTGCCGGAGGGTTTGATTATGATACAGTGAGGTTGAATGTCGCTAAGATTCCGGCACAATGGATGTCTATTATTATTTTTTCGCTTGCAGTAGGACTCGGAGTAAAATTGGCGGCGTTTCTTCTGCACATTTGGCTACCTTATGCTCATGCAGAAGCCCCAACCCCTGTCTCTGCTTTGTTGTCTCCAGCCATGATAGGAATTGGAGCATATGGCTTGATCAGACTCTGGTTGGAACTTTTGACCGGAAACTATACACAGTATAGTATTTACATAAACATCTGGGGCCTTGCCACAATGATTTATGGAGGCGCAATGGCACTCATGCAGGATGATATCAAGAAAGTCTTGGCTTATTCTAGCATAAGTCAGATGGGCTATATATTATTCGGGATAGGTTCTGAAAGCATTCTGGGGATCACAGGCGGAGCACTAGTTTATGTCACACACGGCCTGGGGAAGGCTATCCTTTTCATGATGGCTGGTTCAATTATCCTTCAAACTGGTACGAGAAGTATGTCTAAATTGGGTGGACTAGCAGCTAAAATGCCTTATACTGCTGTTATTGCAATGATAGGGGCCCTGACAATTATTGGGATACCTCCGACCAGTGGATTTATGTCTGAATGGATTCTATTTGCGGGTGTATTACAAACAGCAGTATACGAGTCCGATCCCCTTAGAGTGATATTGTTTGGTTTTGGTATTTTAACAACGGTGCTTTCATCTGCTTACATTCTTTGGATGTACAAAAGGATCTTTTTTGGAAAAATACCTGAACGATTGGTTAACGTCAAAGATCCAAGTAGATACATTACGGTTACAATGGCTATTCTGGCAGGGCTAAGTTTCATCATCGGGGTCTATCCTGATCCTATTTTGAATCCTATTACTCTTTATGTTGAATCGATCTTTCCCCCGAACTCGGGTGTACTTCAACTAACGTCACATGCCAATGATGTACAAGGTGAGCGCCAGAGCGAACAGGAGAATTCTGACATAAACCAATTAAGTAGCGTTAGCAGCAACGGCGATCTCATCGATACATACACCAAGGAGAACCATTACGTTGTAATTCCTGAAGGGAAGATATCCGAGGAAGGCGACTCGACGGATCCTTCAGCCAAGTTAGAACGTGCAATGATAATTTACAATCAAGTAGGGGCATCGAAATAAATATTGGATCATAAGACTATAGAGGCGGCTGGCTAGAGGAAATGGTGGAGGGAACTTTAGGTTTTGAAGGACTCGCAATTAATGTCTGGTTGGTATGGATGTTGCCATTCATTGGCGCTGCCGCAATTGCCGGAATCGCTCGATATGGACACAAGATCCGAGATTATTTCGCAGTCAGTTTCTCTTTAGGTAGCGCGATATTCGCGGCTACGTTATTGCCTCTTGGTATTTCAGGAGGCGAAATACACAGTCAAATACCGTGGATCTCCACTCTCGGGCTGGAAGCAGGAGTACTGGGAGACCCTCTATCTATCATTATGACCAATCTTGTAGCATGGGTTTCATTTCTAATCTTTGTTTACTCAATTGGTTACATGCATGGAGATCGAGATTTGACCAGATTTTGGTTTTTCATGTTATTCTTCATTGGATCCATGCAGCTCATTGTACTTTCGGATAATTTACTTATGGTTTTCTTTGGTTGGGAAGGAGTCGGACTTGCATCGTACGCCTTAATCGGCTTCTGGTACCATGATCGGAAGAAGGACTATGTAGGAAGAGAAGGGGAACGGGCTGCAGGGATATCATTGTGGGCATCCCCGACTCATGCCGGGATGAAGGCGTTTCTAATGACCAGAGCAGGAGATACAATGATGCTCGCTGGAATGTTTCTCATTTTTGCGTATGCAGGAACCTTCGGGTTTAGAGAACTTATCGAAAATCAAGAATGGGCGAATCAAATGGCACAACAAAATCTATTGGTTCCGGCAGCAGTTCTATTATTTGGGGGAGCCGTGG
>WUUC01074016.1_pt1 | contig 11091 bp, 12 predicted proteins | sample 6278441 | NCBI WGS metagenome assembly WUUC01 (sample SAMN13675441, study PRJNA597444) | soil metagenome | isolation source: soil | place: USA: Washington | collected 2017-10 | reverse complement strand
GAATCTGCTGCCGGCCGATGCGCAGGTCGACAAGTTGATCGACCTGCTCCTTGGTGAGATTGGGATTCCCTCTGATGACCGCTTCGGCGTACTCCCGAGTTTGGAGCAGGCCAGGCACGAGGACCGTCTCGAACGTCGACAGTTCCGCCGCGCCCGACTCGAGACCCAGGTAGAGATCGAACCACTTGGGCACCGCGCCGGACAGCGCGGTCCACCAATTGCGCGCCCGCTTGGCGGCGGAGAGCAGCTCGCGCATGAACGCGATGCGGTCCTCCTTGCCGTACTGGACGAGCAACAGCTCAAGATCGGCGGCGCTTGGCAGGCGCTCCCCGCTCTCCAGATTGCTGATGTGCTGCGGGGTGCGATCCAACCGTTTCGCCGCGTCCTTCTGCGCGAGCCCGGCCTCCTTGCGCCATCGCTGCAACGAGAGCGCGATGGTGCGCTTGAAGAGGGCCGGGCTGCCGGACCGGAGCGCCGGCGGGACCGATGAGACGTCCACCTGCCTACCTTCCTCGATTCGGCTACGGGCCGCACCCATGAACCACCCAAATGGATGCAAGCTCGGTCCTTGATTTTGTGGTGTCCAATCTGTTGTATCAACAGTGGACGAATCACCTTTAGGAAGCACCATGACCACTAAGTGCGAGAACCAACTTCTCGCAGCCCTTGAGTCAGTGGCACTGCCGATCGCCCATGCGACGGAACGTGTTCCTACCACAGCGGCTACGCCCGAGCAGATCGACCTCGTGTATGCGCTTCGGTTGCTTGCCGGCGCTATTCCACCGTTGTTGCCCAAGGTGATTACCGGTGAGTTGGAATCCAACCAGTGGGCCCACCTCGCCGAGGTCCTCCATCAAGCCGCGCGGCTGTGCCGCGAGCAGGTCGTGATCGACGGTAGCTAGCGCAGTTTGTCCAATGCGGACAGCGTGTCCTCGGTCTCCCGCAGCAGCGCGGCCATCACCTCGGCCACCGGGCGCACCTCGTTCATCCGGCCGACGATCTGCCCGACCGGCATGGCCACCACGCTCGGATCACCGGAGCGCATGAGTCGTTGATGGGCGTCGCCGACGAGGAGGTTCTGCAGTGGCATGGGCAGTGGGTCAGGAGCATCCGGTTCAGACCACGCCTGCGTCCACCGATTCTTCAGCAGGCGCGCGGGTTTGCCCGAGTAGATGCGAGACCGCACGGTGTCGCTCGAACTGGCCTTGAGAAGGGCAGGATGCAGTGCGGAAGGTCCCATGGTGAGCTGGTATTCCTCCGTGGTGAGCCAGTAGGAGCCCATCCACACGCCGACCGCGCCGAGCGCGAGTGCCGCGGCGACCTGGCGGCCGCTGCCGATCCCGCCCGCGGCCAGCACCGGGACGCTCACCGCGTCGACGATCTCCGGCACCAGCACCATGGTGGCGATCTCACCGGTGTGGCCGCCAGCTTCATATCCTTGCGCCACAACGATGTCCACGCCCTCGTGGACGTGCCTCGCGGCGTGCTCCGCCTTGCCGGCCAGGGCCGCGACCGGCACGCCGTGTGCGTGCGCCCGGGCCGTCACGTCGGGTGGTGGCGAGCCGAGGGCGTTGGCGATCAGGCTGATCCGGTGCGCCAGCGCAACATCCACATGGGACCGTGCGATCGAGTGCAGCCAGCCGAGCACGCCGGCATGAGTCGAACCGGCGAGCGGCGGGACGCCGAGTTTGACCAGTGTGCGATCGACGAAGTCCTTGTGGCCCTGAGGAATCAGCTGCTCCAGGTCAACCGAGGCGCCCTCGGTAGGCACCTTGGCGGGCATCACGATGTCGACGCCGTAAGGCTTTCCGTCGGTGTTGTCGTCCATCCAGTCGAGCACCGCGTCGAGTTCGGCTGCGTCGTTGAACCGGACGCAACCAAGGACGCCGAGCCCGCCGGCCCGGCTGATCGCGGCGGCCACGTGCTCCGACGGGGTGAACCCGACGATCGGGTGGGCGACGCCGAGCGTGTCGCAGAGGGCGGTGCGCATATCAGGTACGTACCGGGACGGTCGCGGCCTGCCAGTCCGGAGGGTTCGCCTCGGTGTGCGCCCTTGCCCAGGGATAGTCCGGTTTTCCGCTCGGCGCGCGCCCGACCTGCTCGACCACCCAGACGCTGCGGGGGACCTTGTAGCCGGCGATCTCCTTGCGTATGTGGGCATCCAGCTCGTCGAAGTCGATGGTGCGGCCGGGCCACGGCTGGATCAGCGCGGCGACCCGCTGGCCGAGGCGCTCGTCCGGCACACCGACCACCAGCGCGTCGTACACGTCCCGGTGAGATTTGAGTGCGCCTTCAACCTCTTCCGGGAAGACCTTCTCACCGCCGGTGTTGACGCTCGTGTTCCCCCGGCCGAGCAGTGTCAGCGTGCCGTCCTCCTCGAGGCGCGCGTAATCGCCGGGCACCACGTAGCGATTCCCTTCCACCTCAACGAAAATGGTCTCGGTCTTGTCGGGGTCCTTGTAATAGCCAAGGGGAACGTGGCCACCTCGGGCGATCCGGCCGACCTCGCCCGGCTGGACCGGACGGTTGTCCTCGTCGATCACGATCGTGCTCGGGCCCCGGTTCACCCGTGGCCCAGCGCTCCCCTGCTTGGTGCCCTTGACCACCATGCCAAGCCCGGTGAAGCCAGACTCCGACGAGCCGATCGCGTCGGTGATCACTACGTTGGGCAGGGCTTCGAGGTACTCATCCTTGACCGACGGAGAGAACAGCGCGGCGTGACTGGAGATCGCCACCACCGAGGAAGCGTCGTAGCCGCCCAGCTTGAACGCCTCGATCAACGGCCGCGCCATCGCGTCGCCGGTGATCGTGATGACCCTGACCTGGTGGCGCTGCACGGCTTTCCACACCTCGTGCGGGTCGAACTGGGGCACAAGCACAACCATGTCGCCGGCGAAGAACGCGGGCAGCGCCGCCCACTGCGCGGCGCCGTGGATCAAGGGCGCGCAGGCGAGCCGGGTAAGGGCCATGCCCTGCTGCTGCCCCTTGACCGACTGGGCCCACTCGTCGGCGAGCGGTTCGCCGGTGTAGAAGTCGATGCCGCCGCCGAGCGCCCGCCACACGTCCTCGTGGCGCCACATCACGCCCTTGGGCATTCCGGTGGTGCCACCGGTATAGAGCACGTAGAGATCGTCTGGGCTGCGCTCACCGAAGTCGCGCTCCGGGGCGCCCTCCGCGACGGCCGTCTCGAACGGAACCCCGGTCGCGCCGTCCCCACCGAGGACCAGGACGGTGCACAGCAACGGCGCGTCCGGGAGCACCTTGGCCACCCGGTCGCCGAACTCGTGGTCGTGTACCAACGCGACGAGATCGGCGTTGTCGAACAGGTACCGCAACTCGTTCTCGACATAGCGGTAGTTGACGTTGATCGGCACCGCGCGCAGCTTGTACGCAGCGATGATGGTCTCGATCGCCTCGATGGAGTTCCTGGCGTAGAGCCCGATGTGGTGGCCCTGGCCAACCCCTTGCCGGGCAAGGTAATGCGCGAGCCGGTTGGCGCGCTCCTCCAGCTCGGCGAAGGTCACCACCCGATCGCCGCAGGCGATGGCGCCCCGGTCCGGAAACGCGTCGACGGCATGCTCGAAGAGGTCCGCGATGTTGATGGCCACGACACCAAACTAGAACGTGTTATCGTTTGTGGCAATCCCCACTTTCCGGAGCGAACCGATGACGAGCAGGACAGCCAGTACCGAGGCACCGCATTGCCTCGTCGAGCGGCACGGCCACGTTCTCGTGGTGACGATGAACCGCCCGAAAGCGCGCAACGCGTTGTCCGGACCGATGATGGCGATCATGCGTGCGGCCTGGGACGAGGTCGACTCCGACCCGGAGATCCGGGTCTGCGTGCTCACCGGCGCCGGTGGCGCGTTCTGCGCCGGTGCGGACCTGAAGGCCATGACGTCGAGCCATCCGGGTGACACCTTCTCGAGCGGTGGCTGGGACCTCTCGGTGATCGAGCCGCTGCTGAAGGGCCGGCGGCTGACCAAGCCGCTGATCGCCGCGGTCGAGGGTCCGGCCATCGCGGGCGGCACGGAGATCCTGCAGGCCACCGACATCCGGGTGGCCGGCGAGAGCGCGCGGTTCGGCGTTTCCGAGGCGCGCTGGGGCCTGTTTCCCCTTGGCGGCTCGGCGGTTCGACTCCCCCGCCAGATCCCGTACACGGTGGCGGCCGACATCCTGCTGACCGGACGACACCTCACCGCGGCCGAGGCTTTGGCGATCGGCCTCATTGGACACGTCGTCCCCGACGGCCAGGCGCTACCCAAGGCTCTCGAGCTGGCCTCGCTGATCGCCGCCAACGGACCCCTTGCCGTACAAGCGATCCTGCGCACCATGCGGGAGACCGAGGGCATGCCGGAGAGCGAGGCGTTCCAGGTGGACGCTCGGCTGGGTGTCGAGGTTTTCCGTAGCGCGGACGCCAAAGAGGGCCCAAAAGCCTTCGCGGAGAAGCGAAAGCCGGACTTCACCGGAGCCTGATGTCGTCAAATACCTGGCCAGGCTCATCGCGGAGCGGGAGACGGTCCGGCGGCAACCCAGACGGCCCCACCCGGGCGCAGCGACCGGAGCAGATCGCCGCGAACGCTATGCTCCGATTGGCTAGATCGCCCGCACTTGTTCCGCCTGCGGGCCAAATTGGCCCTGACTGACCTCGAATTCGACTCGTTGGTTCTCCTCCAGAGTGCGGTATCCGGAGCTCTGGATCGCGCTGAAGTGGACGAAGAGGTCCGCGCCTCCGCCATCCGCGGTGATGAATCCGTGACCCTTCTCAGCGTTTGAACCACTTCACGGTGCCCTGAGCCATCGAACTCTCCTCCCATGCTGGTCTCGCGTGCAGCAATCATGCTAGGCCATTCGGAGTAACCAGGATGGGTAGCGTCGCGCACCGCATGGGTGCTTCTGACGCCGACCGTGCGTGCCCAGGGCGCCGCCCATCCCCAGGCCCAATCTCAGATCTTCCATTCATGCTTATATTTTTGCCGTAATTCTGGTAAATCGTACGGCTGCTGTTTCGTGCCACTGCAGGCCCGAATTCCCGAGATCGGAACGGACGGTTGAGGCTGGCCGGGCCGAGGGGGTTGCCGTCGAGGACGGTGCCGGCGTCGATGCGTGGGTCAGCGTCGGGGTTGTGGCCGGCGGCGAGCACAACGAGCTGGTCGAGAATGAAACGCACGTCGGCCACGCGCACGGACAGCAGCCTGTCGCTGTCGGTGAGAGCGTCGGGGTTCTGGATTTCGACGCGTCCGCCGGGGAACTCGACCACGCCGGAGTCGAAGGTGTGGTTGACGGCGGCCACCACGTAGCCGTGGCTGGCCAGTTCCTCCAACCGGGGCGCCAGAGCGGCTGTGGGTGGGGAAGGTCAGCAGGTCGGCCGGAAGTCGGTGCCGACCGCGGCGTTGAGTTGCTGGGTGAGCAGGCCGGCCTGCGTCGGCAGCAGGTAACCCGCGATCGGGGACCGGCTGGCCGGATACCACAGCCGCACCATCAGTTCTCTGCTGCGGGCCGTTGGCGCCAACGGATCCACGCGCGAGGCATCGACCAGATGCAGCGACGCGGTACCCACCCGATGTGAGCCGGTCGGCGCCGGCAAACTCAGTGGCACCACCGCGGCCGCGGCCGGTGTTCCGGCGTGGCTAGATTGTCCGCTCGGCGTCCGACCAGTAGGGATCGCGGAGCTTTCGCTTGTATAGTTTGCCGTTGGGGTCGCGAGGGAGTTCATCGAGGTACTCGATCGACTTGGGAAGCTTGAACTTCGCCAGGCGGGAAGCGGCGAAGGTCAGCAATTCCTCGGTCAGCTCGGCGTTTCCGGTGACGCCGTCGACCGGTTGGACGATGGCCTTGATCTCCTCGCCCCAGTCCGGGTTGGGCACGCCGAACACGGCTACGTCGGCAACCTTGGGGTGGCAGGACAGTTCGCCCTCGATCTCCGCGGGGTAGATGTTGACGCCGCCGGAGATGATCATGTCGCTCTTCCGGTCGCACAGGAAGAGGTAGCCGTCCTGGTCGAGGTAGCCGACATCGCCGAGGGTGAACAGGTTGCCGACCCGCGCTGCCTTGGTCTTCTCCGCATCCTTGTGGTACTCGAAGCTTGAGGTGCCCATCCGCATGTACACCAGGCCGGTCTCCCCCGCCGGCAGCTCGTTGCCGTCCTGGTCGAGCACGCTGACAACCGAGCCCGGCCACGGCAGGCCGACCGATCCCGGTTTGTTGAGCCAATCCCTGGCGGTGATCAGCGTGCCGCCGCCCTCGGTCGCGGCGTAGTACTCGATCACGACCGGCCCCCACCACTCCAGCATCTGGCGCTTGACCTCGATGGGACACGGTGCGGCGCCGTGGATCGCGGCGCGCAGCGACGACACGTCGTACTTTTGCCTGAGCCTGGCGGGAAGGGCGAGCAGCCGGTGGAACTGGGTCGGCACCATGTGGGTGTGCGTCACCCGGTGAGTCTCGATCAGGCGCAGCATCTCCTCGGGCTCCCAGCGGTCCATCAGCACCGCCGTGTGTCCTAATTGGATGGAGATGGTGACGAAGTTCAGCACTGCCGTGTGGTAAAGCGGCGATCCGCAGAGGTGGACGTGGTCGTCGAACGGGGCGATGCCGAAGAAACCGAAGAAGCCGGTGGCCATCGGGGCGACCTCGTGCGGATCCGCTCCGGTGAGCGCCCGGCGCACACCCTTCGGCCGCCCGGTGGTGCCCGAGGTATAGAGCATCGGCGCACCAAGGGTTCTGTTCTCCGGCGGGTCATCGGACTGGCCGGCGGCGAGGTCGGCGAGCGGGCGGAAACCCGGGATCCACCCGACCGCGAACCTGGCGTCCTCGGACAATCCACTCTGGACAGCTGCCTCCGTTGCCACCTCGTCGAACCGCTTGTGCGCGATGAATGCCTTGGCGCCGCAGTCTTGGAGGATGTACGCCACCTCCGGGCCGACCAGGTGCCAGTTGATCGCGACCACGTACAGGCCGATCTGCGCCGACGCGAAGTACACGGCCGGCACGTCGATCCCGTTGGGCAGCATCATGACGATGCTGTCGCCTGGCTCGAGTCCCATGGCTTGCAGACCGCGCGCGTACCGGTTGGCCGCCGCGGCCAGCTCGCCGTAGCTCAGCCGCCGACCGTCCGGGCCGACCACGGCCGTGCGCCCCGGCTGCTCGCTCGCGATCTTCCACAACCCGATCGAGGTCACCCGGTCAATCTAGAACGTGTTTCACTTCTGGGCAAGGACGGCGTCCGCGAGTGTCCGGACCTGCTCGTCGTCGCGGCAGCTGACCAGCATCATGGTCACGCCGGCCTTCTCCCAGGCCTCGACGGTGGCGCGGACCTCGGTGGCCGAGCCGATGATCGCGATGTCGGTGACCAGCTCGTCGGGCACCGCGGCGGCGGCCTCCTCCTTGCGGCCGGACCGGTACAGGTTTCCGATCTCGTCGACGACCTCGCCGTATCCCATGCGGGCGAACAGGTCGGCGTGGAAGTTCTTGTCCTGCGCTCCCATCCCGCCGGCGTAGAGCGCGACCACCGGGCGGAGCCTGGCGATCTCCGCCGCCGGGTCGTCGGTGATCACCACCTGGGCACTGGCCGCGACCTCGAAGTCGGCCCGGCCACGTCGTGCGTCCGGCCGCGCGAAACCCTCGTCCAGCCAGGCGTTGTAGTGCCCCGCGAGCCGCAGCGAGAAGTAGATCGCCAGCCACCCGTCGGCGATCTCGGCGGTCAGCGCGACGTTGCGCGGCCCCTCGGCACCCAGCCAGATCGGCAGGTCGGCGCGCAGCGGGTGGACGATCGGCTTGAGCGCCTTACCCAGCCCGTCGGCGCCAGGACCGTGGTACGGCAACGGATAGTGCGGTCCGGCGCTGCGCACCGGCGCCTCCCTGGCGAGCACCTGCCGGATGATCGACACGTACTCCCGGGTCCTGGCAAGGGGTTTGCCGAACGGCGCCCCGTACCACCCCTCCACCACCTGGGGCCCGGACACCCCGAGCCCGAGGATCGCCCGCCCACCGGAGAGGTGATCCAGCGTCAGCGCGTGCATCGCACACGCCGCCGGGGTACGCGCCGAGAGCTGCGCGACCGAGGTGCCCAGCCGGACCCTCGACGTCGCCGCGCCCCACCAGGCGAGCGGGGTGAACGCGTCGGAGCCCCATGACTCCGCCGCGAACACCGCGTCGAAGCCGACCCGTTCGGCCTCCGCCACCAACTCCGCCACACCCGACGGCGGGCCGGCGCCCCAGTACCCGAGCTGCAGTCCAAGCTTCATGCCGGCCATCCTAGAACGTGTTTCACTAGTCGTTCTTGATGAGATCGAGCACTTCCCGCAAGGCGTCCCGGGCGGCGAGGAAGTGGTCGGCGGCGTTCGCCGCTATGGTGGCGGCCTGATGCAGGCGGGGCTCGTCCGTATTCTCGGCCAGCGGCTTGAGCGACGGGACGGCGCGCGCGGCCAGGTGCCACCCCTCGCCGACGGCGTTCAGGCGGGCAGCCCACAGCATGCCCTGGGTTCGAGCGAGGTCTTCTCGACATTCAGCCATGGAAGCGAGCATCGCACCTTCGGATGCAAAAGTAGGATCTCACTTTCATCTGTCACCCGAAGAGGTGATAATCAATCATCGAGCTTGGCTGGCAACAAGGTGCAGACTTGCGGCACACCAAGAGGAGGGAGCCGAATGACCGCCGAGCAGAGCCCAGCCATCGCCGTGCGCATGCTAGGCCAGGAGCTGATCAAGCTGCGCGGCCAGGCCGGCTACAACCTGGCCGACGTCGACGCGCTCCTGCCCGATATGAGCGTGTCGAAGCTCAGCCGGATGGAGCGCGGCGACGGCGCGAAGCCGAAGATCCGCGACATCGAGGCCCTGCTGACCGTCTACGGCGCCGAGGAGGGAACCTGGTCATCGATCATGGCCCTAACCAACGCGGCCCGCGAGGCGCACCGCTGGTTCAACCCCGGCGTGCTACCCAAGTCGTGGCGACCGCTGATGGCGCTGGAGGAGTCGGCGGTTCGGCACCGGAACTGGGAGTGCCAGCACGTGCCCGGCCTCCTGCAGACCGAGGACTACGCCCGCGCGATCCTGGAGACCAACCCGGACGCCAGCCCGGACGACGTCGAGCTTCGCCTGGTCTACCGGATGGGTCGCCAAGTCGTGCTCACCCAGGACAATCCCATGCAGCTGTGGGCGATCATCGATGAGGACGTCCTGCACCGCCCGGTCGGCGGAGCCGACGTGATGCGTGCACAGCTCGGCAGGCTGGCTGAGGCGGCCAAGATGCGCAACGTCACCGTGCAGATCGTGCCTCGGGCGATCGGCGCTCATGGCGGCATGGCCGTCGGGTTCATGGTGCTGGACTTTGCCGAAGGTGCCGGGCCGCCAGCCGTGTACTTGGACTCGGTGACCGGTGGCCTGCGTACTGCACAGCCGGCCGAGGTAGGCCGATTCGACCGACTGTGGGAGCAGCTTCGTACACTGGCCCTGAACCCCACGAAGTCGGTCAAGCTGATCAATGAGGCGGCGAGGGACCTATGACCGAGCGCGAACAGTTACGGTGGCGCAAGGCCAGCCGCAGCAACAACACCGGGGCCAACTGCGTCGAGGTGGCCGGTGCCTTACCTGGGTTCGCGGTGCGCGACTCGAAGAACGCCTCCGGTCCCCACCTGGTGTTCGACGCCACCCCCTTCACCGCCTTCCTCTCCACGCTCAAAACCGGGGCGTAGCCTCCGCCACTTGCCGACGAAACTAGAACGTGTTTCACTCGGGGTGTGACGGTGGGTCAGGTGCCGCTGAGTGCTCCGCTTGAGGTGGGGTTCGACTACACGCGCTCGCTTGGGGCGACGTTGGGGGCGTTCGTCACGGCGTTGGCCGAGCGGCGGGTGCTGGGGGTAAGGGGCTCGGACGGGCGGGTGCATGTGCCGCCGGTGGAGTATGACCCGGTGACGGCGGCGCCGTTGACGGAGTTGGTCGAGGTGGGGGTCGAGGGGACCGTCGTCAGCTGGTCGTGGATGCCGGAACCGCTTGCGGGGCAACCTTTGCGGCACGCGTTCGGGTGGGCGTTGGTGCGGTTGGACGGGGCGGACACGCCGATGGTGCACGCGGTTGACGCGGGCACGCCGGAGCGGATGAGCACCGGGATGCGGGTGCGGGTGCGCTGGGCGGCCAAGGGGGGCAATGGGATCAGGGACATCGAGTGCTTTGAGCCGTTGGAGGGGGCCATGCCAGCAACGCCGCCGGCCGGCCGGCCATCGGAGCCGATCACCATGGTTACCACGCCGATTCACCTGACGGTGGACCATACGGTGTCGCCCGGTGAGGACACCTACCTTCGCGGGCTCGCGGAGGGGAAGCTGATCGGGCAGCGATGTCCGTTGTGCGACAAGGTTTACATGCCGCCGAGGGGGGCGTGCCCGACGTGTGGGGTGCCCACCGAGGTCAACGTTGAGCTGCCGGATGTCGGCACGGTGACGACGTTCTGCGTGGTGAACGTGCCGTTCCTCGGGCAGAAGATCACGCCGCCATACGTGGCCGCGTACATCCTGCTGGACGGCGCGGACATCGCGTTCCTACACCTGGTGCTGGGCTGTGCGCCCAAGGACGTGCGGATGGGCATGCGGGTCCGGGCGGTGTGGCGGCCGCGCGAGGAGTGGGGCATGACCACGCAGAACATCGAGCACTTCGAGCCGAGCGGCGAGCCGGACGCGCCGTTCGAGTCCTACGCCAACCACCTGTAGGGACAGCGGATGCGCGACACAGCGGTTGTGGGGTTCGCCCAGGCGCCGAACCTGCGGCGGAGCACGGGCACCACCAACGGGGTGGAGATGCTGATCCCGGTGTTCCATGAGGTGTTCGCGGCGACCGGACTGTCCAAACGCGACATCGGGTTCTGGTGCTCAGGGTCGAGTGACTACCTCGCCGGGCGGGCGTTCTCATTCGTCTCGGCGGTGGACGCGGTCGGGGCGTGGCCGCCGATCAACGAGTCGCACGTGGAGATGGACGGCGCGTGGGCGCTGTACGAGGCGTGGGTGAAGATCCAGACCGGCGAGGTCGACACCGCGCTGGTGTACGGGTTCGGCAAGTCCTCGGCCGGGGATCTTCGGCGGGTACTGGCGTTGCAGCTCG
>WUUC01215753.1_pt1 | contig 11092 bp, 8 predicted proteins | sample 6278441 | NCBI WGS metagenome assembly WUUC01 (sample SAMN13675441, study PRJNA597444) | soil metagenome | isolation source: soil | place: USA: Washington | collected 2017-10 | reverse complement strand
GCGACCGATATCCCGTTTAGTAGCATGGTCAGTTTGCCGTCGTCCGCTTTCAGTTGAAAATGCAGGTCTACGGGGCCAAGTCGCTCGACAAGCGTCCCGGCGATGACGCGCATGCGGGAGACCATCAATCGATTCGGAAAATGACGGCGCCAGGTTTCCTGATGGGCATCTGCATCCAGCTCGAACAAGAGAGTCGCTTCTTCTATTGTTTTCGGAAGCGAGAATACCCAGCCCATTAGCTTTCCTGGCATGGTTTGCGGGCCTGTGACCGAGCATTGCCCCGATAACTTTATCTTTCCTGCCGTACTGTGGAACATCTGCAGTTCGTGTGCCAGCGAATCAAAATCCACTCCCATTACCTGGCGATAAATCGAGTCGGGTGCGGTCATCATTCTTCTACTCCCATGGCGATTGTCAATCCTGACATCGCGTTACTGAAATCTTGCAGATCAAGCAGGCCCACGCATGGGCAAGCACCCCGTTGCCGAATTTGATTGCGAGCCAGTTTTCCAACCAGCGCCGCACTCGCCAGGGTAGGGACATAGGGGCCATCTCCATCTTCGGCGATGAGCATCCATCGGCGCTGTTTTCTCAAGCCATCGTGTCCCATACCATCAACCTCGACGTGCATTGCACCGGCATCAGAGCCGAATCGAATAAACAGGTCACCGAGTTTCTTGAGTGCCGTCGCATGACTGGACCAATTCTTTACCATCCCCGCCCGGCGCATGCCTGCCATCAGCCACAGCCCGAAGTGCAGAAATGGGAGCTCCAGGCCAGCCTGGAAACGGACACTTTGCACGCCTGCATAGCGTTCGGGGAAAAGGATAAGGTCAGGCACGTCGCAGTTGGCAAGCCACCGATTGGATACCGGTGGCAAGTATTGTTGACGGCGAAGATCCTGCCATCCGAATACCTGTTGCCATTGTCCTTGACGCCACTGCCGAAATGGCGCGCCGCAATAGCTCAGAATGCCCTTTACCGTAGCAAGGCCACGATCAGTGCGGTTGCCCGGGCTGATGCCAATGTCAATGCCATGAAGCGTGGCGAAACCGTCTGACAGGGCGTCCACTACCGCGCTGGATAACGCAGGGACCGAACTTGCGCCGCTCGTAATTAGTACATCTGCATTCTTCGCTTCGGAATCGAGGCACCCGATGCCGGCTACGAACTCGCTTGCATCGGCCAGGTCCACATAGTGCACACCGGCTCTGATGCACGCACGCGCAACCTCGTAGCCTTGTCCCTGAAATGGGCCGCTGACATGAATGACGACATCGGCGCCGCTCGCTTTAAGCGATTCACAGAGATCGGGGGCTGTGACGTCGAGCTGGAGTGCGGAAAAGCGTTCGGAGCTTGTTTTGCGATTGAGCGAATCGGCAAGACGTTGAGCGGATAAAAAATCTCGTCCAGCGATTGTTACCTGCAGAAGCCCGTCCAGCGCGAGACGTTCGGCCAGTTTCTTGCCAAAGAAACCGTAACCTCCAATGAGCAGGACCTGATAGCGGGAACCATCATGAAAACCCGGCGCAATTTCTTTTTCTTGTGCCATCGCATTGGATACTGGAAGTCGTCATGCCGAGTGTAGCACTATAAAAGGCCAAGCTAGAGGACGCGGGGTACCAAAGGAGATTTACTTTGTAAATGCATGTAGGTTCTTCGTCCGCAGAAGGATGACTGCCTTGATTTTGCGCAACGGAAAAATTCCCTTAGGAATCAAGGTGGTAAGGATCTGTTTCGATGGTTATCCACAACTTTGCTCACACAAACTATGGATAACTTTTATGGCAGGGGAGGTCGCATACCTGGATCATCGCTACCGACTAAGGTGCTGTTTGCGACAAGACGGTCATTAGATCGACATGGCCTACGTCGCATTAAGTTGGGATGGCTATAAAACGTCGGTATATAACGACGTCGTCTATTGCAGTTGTGGCTGCAGCGCCGGTTCAACGGTAACCATGCAACGGCCGTACGTCAGCGCCTCATGTCCGCCTGCTATCGCATTTGCGAAGATATATCCGGTGCCCGCACACTTCTCTTGTATCGACAGCAACCCAGTATGTCAGATATCCAGGACAAGCACACCGCGTTTGCAGCCTGACACGCAGACCATCATGGTCTTGTTGGTTGCGCGCTCGGCCTTGGTGAGGATACTGTCCCGATGATCCACTTCGCCCGCCAGCACTTTCGTCTCGCAGGCACCGCACACGCCTTCCCTGCAGCTGTAGTCATGGGGCACGCCCGCATTCAGCAGCGCATCAAGCAATGAGCCGCCGGCAGGTATCTGAAGCGTTTTTCCGCTGCGTCGCAGCTCGACGCTGTAACCCTCATCAGCAGATACCGATTTTTCCAGGACCTGGGCTGCGGCGAATCGCTCGACATGGTAATTGGCATAACCAAGTTCTTCACACGCACCCTCGAATGCATCCAGCATGGGTGCCGGACCACAGCAGTAAAGGTGTGTCCCGGCCGGGCGGCCTACCAGCAATTGCTTGAGGTTCGGCGGCCCGCCGCACTCTTCGTCGAAGTGCCAGGACACCTGGATATCCGCTGAGCCGGCAATAGCACTGATCTTTTCGATGAACGCAGCTTCCCTGCGGGAGCGCGCACAATAAATGAAATCGACCTTTTTGTTCAGCGCAACCAGGCGGTCGAGCATGCTCAACAGCGGAGTAACGCCAATACCCCCTGCCACCAGTACGGTACGCACCGCATCTTCATGCAAGGGGAAGTTATTGCGCGGCATGGAAATGGGCACGGTCATGCCTACGCGAAGCTGCTCATGGACATAGCGGGATCCGCCCCGGCTGTTTCGGTCATTCAGTATGGCCACCACATAGCGCTGCTTATCCGTCACCGGATTGAGCAGCGAGTAGCTGCGCACCATGCCGTTGGCCAAATGCAGATCGATGTGCGCGCCTGCCGTGAAGGAGGGGAAAGGCGGTGCGCCTTCGGCCGGGCACAATTCGACGCTGATTACGCCTGCGGCCTCATGGCGCATGGTGCGGACGAGAGAAGTCAGAGTAGGGCTGGACATGCTACAGGTTTCGGTTGTCTCTGTTTGCTGAAATACGCCAGCCTCACCAGGAGACTGGCGAGGCTGGCAAAAGCTCACATAACGTGCAAGCCGCCATCCACCATTACGGTGGTGCCAGTCATGAACGACGCTTCGCCGGATGCCAGCCAAAGGATGGGATAAGCGATTTCTTCGGGCGTGGCCCAACGGCGCATCAGCGAAGTATCCTGGCGCTCGGTCATGAGTTGCTCGATGCTTTTGCCGGCAGTTTTTGCTTTTGCAAGCTGGAAATCGGTCAATGTCGAGCCGGGGCACACCGCATTGGCACGCACGCCGTGCTGCGTTTCCTCGTGGGCCAGCGTGCGGGTAAGCGCAAGCAGGCCTGCCTTGGTCGCATCGTACAGGCCCATGCCCTTGCGACCCGTCACTGCATAGCAGGAGGAAACGATGACGATGCTCCCGCTCCCCGAGCGGCGCAGGTGGGGTAGCGCAGCACGGCAGTAGTTGGCGGCGCCGACCAGATTGACATTGACCATGGCCTGCCATTCTTCCGGCGTTGCATCGGCGATGGCCGAATTGTTGCGCATGGCTGCATTGCTGACAAGGATGTCAAGACTCCCGTGCGCATCGACGGCATGCTGCACTGCCGCCGCCGCGCTGTCCGCGACATTCGCTGTAAATTGCGCCACTCTGGCATGCGGCAGCTCGGAGCGGATGGCATCTACAGCCTGCCGGAGAGCCTCGGCATTCGCATCGACGAGCGTTACGGCACCGCCTTCCCTGCAGAACAACAGCGCACAGGCTTTACCGATACCCGCTCCGCCGCCGGTGATCAGGGCGGTTCTGTTTGCGACTCTTCCCATGGTCTTGTATCTCCTTGTCCCTTAATCCACCTTGGTGCCGGTTTCCTTGATGACTTTGCCCCAGCGCGGAATTTCAGACTGGATCCAGGATTTGAACTCGTCCGGGGAGGAGGCAACCACTTCGAACTCCATCTCCTTGAGCTTGTCCCGGACTTCGGGCATATGGAGAATCTTGACGATCTCCTTGTTGTAGCGATCAATGATGTTCTTCGGCGTGCCGGCCGGTGCCAGGAAACCGATCCACGAGGTGGCCGAGAAATCCGGGTAACCGGACTCGATCATGGTCGGGACATCGGGTGTGCTCGCGAAACGTTTATGGCCGGTGGAAGCGATGATTCTCAGGCGTCCTTCCTTGACGAATTGCTGCACATTGCCCGGCACGAAGAATCCGGTCTGCACAAACCCGGCGAGCAAATCCGTCATCGCGGGCGCAGCGCCTTTATATGGGACATGGGTGATGTCGATCCTGGCCGCCGACTTGAACATTTCCATTGTCAGATGCGAAGCGCTGCCCAGGGAAACCGATGCATAGGAAAGCTTATCGGGTTTGGCCTTGGCCATAGCGACAAGATCGGCCACGTTCTTCACCGGCAGGTTGCTATTGACGACCAGGTACTGGGGAGACCTCACGGCAAGCGTGATTGGTGCAAGGTCCTTGACCGGGTCGTAGGGCATTTTCTGGAATAGCGTCGGATTGATCGCAAGCGGACCGTTATAGCCGACAAGCAGCGTGTGGCCATCCGGCACCGCCCTTGCAACTGCATTGGCGCCGATGTTGCCGCCCGCGCCGGGCCTGTTTTCGACGATCACCGGCTGGCCAAGGACCGACTGCAGCTTCTGCGCCACCAGGCGTGCCAATGCGTCATTGGTGCTGCCGACGATCGGAACGATGATGGTTACGGTCTGCTTGGGGCTCCATTCCTCTGCATTTTGTGCACTCGCGGAAGTAGTGAGGCCGGAGGCCAGGAGTGCGGCAGCCGTCATGCGTATCATTGTTCTCATGTTTTTGTCTCCTTCCTAGATTGGATTCGGCGCCGCAGGGACGCCGTACACAGGGGTTATATCGAGTAGACCGGCTGGCTTCGGCTGTCGGCCAGGTGTTCCTTGGCCCATTCCGTCGGATCTGCGGAGCGCTCAAGCAATACGCCTGCGGCCCGCACATGTTGTGCCGAGACATTCAGTGCCGGCGGCTCGATGCCCTGCTCGAGACCCAGCGCCGCTTCGTGCAGCATGCGGCGTGCCATCACGATCGCCTTGTCGGTCGGCAGGAGACGCTCTGCTTCATGATCCTGGATTGGCCCCATGCTTTCCTGCAGCGACGCATCCTGGATGGCAAAGCCAAAGATGCCGCTATAGGCGCGCTTGTCCTTTTGCGCCTGGCGGTCGATCAAATAGTCATTGTCCTTGTTGGCTTTTGGCCGGAAGGTGCCGGGCTCATATTCGCAATGGATGCCTTTGCCCTGTTCCAGATCGCGACGTTCTTCGTCCGAAAGCGGCTTGTCGGGATGGAAGTTGATGCTCCAGGCCCAGCAGTTGTGGTCGTCGATCGGGACCCAGACGTGGCCCGCGAGAGAATGCTGGCCGAATGGAGGGATAAGCGTAAACCATGGAAACAGCCACTGCGTAATTCGCCAGTAATACGAATCGGGCTCCCCGTTGCGGCGGCCAAACAAGGTCAGGCCGAACGGCTGCTTTTCGATCTCGAAGATAACGTTGCCATCGGCCTTGATGTAATCCAGCGCCTTGGTGTCCTTGTGCATCGGATCGTTGTCAACCTCATAGCGATGTACATAGGAGACGTGAGCGGTATCAATGCCGCCTTCCATGGCCTGAAGATAATTACACTCCTGGAGACGTTTTGAAACAAAGACGTGACTCGGCGGCAGGGTGGCCCATTCCAGTTCGGGAGGCTCCGGCATCTTGTCCGGGGGTCCCATGTACGCCCATACGAGGCCGCCGCGTTCGATGCACGGATACGACTTGATGTTCATGCGGGCGCAGGACTGCGGCGCCGAAGGCACATCCACACATTTGCCGTTGCGATCGAATTTCAAGCCGTGATAAGAACAACGGATGCCGTTTTCTTCATTGCGGCCGAAAAACAGCGACACGCCGCGATGGGAGCAGAACTCGTCGATGAGCCCCGGACGTCCTTCACTATCACGGAAGGCAAGCAGCTTCTCGCCAAGAATTTTCACTCGTACTTGAGGACCATCAGGCTCCGCAATTTCATTCGACATCAGCACCGGTATCCAATAGCGGCGCATAAGGTTGCCCATTCGCGTTCCCGGACCAGTGCGTACCAACGTCTCCGACATTTCCTTGTTCATCAGGGTTTTCCTTTCCAAGCATTTGCAACAATTATTTTGTCCGTACAATGAGACTGTTGTCCAGTATACGGACTGCCGAAGTGCTGTCAAGGCGATCTTTAAAATAGAATGGTTGTCCGTCTGGTGGACTGGGAAAGGCAAACAGGCAGTAAGATTGCATATTTGCAACACGTGCAAGACTTGCTGCCGTAATTGCTGCAAAAGCGTAAAACATGGCGACGCAAGTTGCTTCGCGAGGAAAATGAATTGGCAACTGAAAAACTGAATGACAGTGTTCGGGCTGTAGACCGGGCACTGGATATCCTGATGGCATTTACCGTTACTGATTACGAGCTGACGGCAAGTGAATTGCTCAAGCGGGTCGATCTGAGCCGCCCGACGCTTTACCGGCTTCTGTACACGCTGGAGAGCAGTGGATTCCTTACCTCGAGCGGTGAACCGCAAAAGTTTCGACTCGGTCCATCAGTGGCCCATCTGGCCCATGTCTGGACATCGAGCCTGGATATCAGCGGCATTGCCCAGCCGATGATGCGCCGCATTTGGGAAAGGACGGGCGAAACGGTGGCATTGTTTGTGCCTCAGGGAACCGACCGTCTATGTATCGCGGAAATCCCCAGTTCGCAACCGCTGAGTTTCAAGCGCGGGGTCGGATACAAGGAGCGGCTTGTACTGGGAGCCAGCGGCCGCGCCATTCTTGCATTCGGAGATCAGGATCCGGAGCAGATCAAGGCGTTGATACGGGAAATAAAAATCAACCTTGGCGACTATGAAAAGGAACTGGAGCTGACAAGAAAACGTGGCTATGCAATCAGCCGCGAAGAATTGATTGCCGGTGCTGTGGCAGTTGCTGTTCCATTCTTTAACGGGGCCGGTCAAGCTGCGGGTTCGATCGGCGTCTTTGGTCCAAGCGTAAGAATGAGTGAAGAAAGAATTGACCAGGTAGGGCAGTTGTTGAAAAGCGAAAGCGAAAATCTGTCCGAAGTGCTGGGATGGCGGCGCAAATGATTTGAAGAGGTGGGGGTGCTTCTTCAAGCTGATACGTTCGCTGCCATGAAAACTGAATGTATTCATAGAAGCGATATCTCACATTCGAAGCTACCGGCATCCCGTCTGGCATCTGCACATCAGTATGAAGTGACTTGGTATCACTTCATTGTCGGCCTGTTTGCAGTGTTCGGCGCCTGATGTAACGAGCGATGTAGTGTATGCAGCACTGTCAATCAGAACGCGAGGTCAAAGTCTCTTTGGAGATCATATGATACCATACGGTACTGTATGATACGGGTTTGATACCAAAGCCCGGTCTTCATCGGCATCGCTGCAGCTTCCTGCACAAAGGATGCGTCCGCACGATACCGGAAGGATTGCTTCCCGCATGGCGAGTAAATTAGGGCTCATATGAAAGCAATATATGAACGCAATTTCGCCGCCGTTAAAGCGTGCAACACGCATCACTCAACGTGGCAAGGACCGGTGCGGCCAGTTGGTCAAAATCGCTTCTCAGCGTTTCCTCGCGCATGGCTATGACGGCGTCAGCGTTGATGAAATCGTTAAGGAGATCGGTGGTTCCAAAACCAATGTCTATAACCATTTCGGCAACAAGGAAGGGCTATTCATTGCCGTTGTAGAGGGGTTGTGTGATGAACACGTTTCACAATTGCAGACTCTGCACATTACGACGGGCTCGCTTGAAGAAGGATTGCGCCTGCTGATGAAGGCATTCGCCAAGATCATCCTGGCGCCGAAGCAGGTGGCATTTCACCGCTTGATTGTCGCTGAATCTGCGCGCTTTCCCAAAGCGGGAAAAGTCTGGTTTGAGCGCGGGCCGGTGGCTTCACGCTCGGTGTTCCAGCGCTTGCTTGAGGAGCAGAAGAGAAAAGGCAATATCGTCACCGACAGGAATATTGAACAGATCGCAATGCAGATCCACGGAGCAATGGTGTATCAATTGCTCACCTGTACCGTGATGCTCGGTACGCCGCCGTCGAAGAAAGAGGTGGCGGACATGATTGATACCTTGGCCGACATGGCGATTTCCACATTGACGCAATGATGAGCTGGTTCTGAAATCGCAGCGATTCCAATCCGAGTTGCAGCATGAAGGGGATGACGAGCGCCTCGGCGGCTTGTCAATCAACTTGGGCCACTCCATACCTGGATCAATATAGGAGCCACAGCGGTATGTGCGCTCTTGCTCCGTAGCGCTAGAAGTTGGTGCAAGCTAATCGCTTTCCCGCTGCGCGCGCATGATCTGGACAAAAAACGCATTTATTTATTTGAATACCTCTCTATCACCTGTTTCCCGATAAGGAAGTCACGTAAGGCAATTTTCATGAATAGCGACTCAAAGAAGAACTCATCCTCCAATGTACTGTTTGCCAGCCTGATTGGCACCACGATCGAATTTTTCGATTTTTACATTTACGCGACCGCCGCCGTGTTGGTGTTTCCGAAATTGTTTTTTCCCGCTACGGACCCGACCGCTGCGACGCTGCAGTCATTGGCAACTTTTGCCATTGCCTTTTTCGCTCGTCCGGTCGGTTCGGCTGTATTCGGGCACTTCGGAGACCGAATTGGCCGCAAGGCGACGCTGGTTGCCGCGTTGCTGACGATGGGAATTTCCACCGTGATGATCGGGTTGCTGCCCACGTATGCAGCGATTGGCGCCGGCGCGCCGTTGTTGCTGGCGCTATGCCGATTTGGCCAGGGACTCGGTTTGGGAGGAGAGTGGGGCGGTGCGGTTCTGCTTGCCACGGAAAATGCACCACCCGGCAAGCGGGCATGGTATGGCATGTTCCCGCAACTTGGCGCGCCGATCGGCTTTTTCTTTTCCGGCGGCATTTTCCTGCTGCTGGACTCCGTATTGACGGACGAACAGTTTTTCAGCTTCGGCTGGCGCATTCCCTTCCTGGCAAGCGCACTGCTGGTGCTCATCGGCTTGTATGTGCGCCTCAAGATCACCGAGACGCCGGTATTTCAGAAAGTGCTGGACAAGCAGGAACGCGTCAAGGTGCCTGTGGTGGCGGTATTCCGTGACCACAGCCGCGCACTGGTGTTAGGCACGGTGATTGCGATGGCCACGTTCGTGCTGTTCTATCTGATGACGGTATTCGCTCTCAGCTGGGGCACCACGGCGCTCGGTCATTCGCGCCATGAGTTTCTCCTGCTTCAACTGTTTGCCGTACTGTTCTTCGCATTAACGATCCCGATTTCGGCCGTCATGGCAGACCGACGCGGCCGTCGCGCAACCATGATCGTGGTCTCTGCCGCCATCATGCTGTTCGGCCTGCTGCTGGCGCCGCTGTTCGGCTCCGGCAGCATAGCCGGGGTGACGCTGTTTCTGTCGCTTGGGATGGCCGTCATGGGAATGACGTACGGTCCGCTGGGAACACTGTTATCGGAGCTGTTTCCGCCGGAAGTGCGTTATACCGGTTCCTCGCTGACCTTCAATCTGGGAGGGATTTTGGGCGCCTCGCTCGCGCCCTATGCGGCAACCTGGCTCGCGGTAAATTATGGTCTCAGCTATGTCGGCTATTACCTTTCGTTTGCGGCACTGTTCAGCCTGGTTGCCCTGCTGCTTACGGAAAAAAGAGAGGCAAGTCCTCAGCATTCCTTCTGATTGGCGCGCATTGCATTGAACCTGTCAGCCCCTCTCCGGCTTTGTCGGTAGAGGGGTTTTCATTTCCCGTTCAGTCGAACCGTCCGCCGCACGCCGGTCGAGTGCCAAATACCTGTGGCCGAAAGCCGTCCGGTATCACAGGGCAAGTCCGAAGGTGCCAACAAACCGCGTTCATGACAGGCTTCTTCGCGCGGGCTGCGCCTGTGGCTCAATTGGCCTCTCCAGCAGATCGACTACCGCTTCGGCTTCATCGATCAGGCTGCGCGACTGGCGCCGTCTGACCCAAAGGTAAAGGCCACTGCCCAGCACGACAATGGTGGCGATATCCAGCAGCGCCCATAGTATCTTCATTGGCATGCCGCCATAGTCGCCAAAATGCAAAGGTTGCGAGACCAGCAACGCGGTCAGGTACCAGGGCAGCTCTACAGTGGCGGTCAGCTCGCCGCGGCCGGCGTCCATCAGCACCGGCTTGACCAGTCGTGAGGTCAGCGGTGTGTCGCCGCGCATGAACATCGCATAGTGGTGCGGGCTGGAGAAATCCGTCCCCGGGAATGCAATGAAGGCCAGTGCCTTGTCCGGCTCGGCCGCCTGGGCACGCTCGTAAGACTGCTGCAGCGACGTGTAGCGCTCGGGCGGCGCCTGATCGCGGTAGGGCGCGAGCAGTGTGCTCAACTGGTCATACTGCCAATACTTGATCATCAGGTCTGCCCATGTGTTGATGACGCCGGTAGCGCCGACCACCGTGGCCCAGACCAGCGTGACGATGCCCAGCAGATTGTGCAGGTCCAGCCACTTGACGCGCGACGAGCGCTCGCGCCGCACTGAGCCGAAATCGAGCCTGCGCATGAAGGGCGCATACAACACGACGCCCGAGACGATTGCGACCACCAGCAGCAGCCCCATCAATCCCAGAAAAAGCTTGCCCGGCAGATCCGCGAACAGGTCGACGTGCAACTTGAACATCACGTACATGAAGCCTTCGTCGAACTTCGGCTCGGCCAGCACCTGGGCGGTGCGGGCGTCAACCGCCACGGTCTTCTGGTTATCCTGGTCTAACGGCGTATCGGCCAGCGTCACGTACCAGAAGCTGTCGTCGTCGATCTCGCGCGATATGAACTGCGGCACCTTGTCCGGGTGGCGCTCGCGCGCAACGTCGAGCACCCGGTCCATGCTTGCACGCGGCGTATCCACCGGCATCGCCGGCGCCTCGACCTCGGTGCCCAGCAGGTGGCCGATCTCATGGTGAAAAATCAGCGGCAGG
>WUUC01193534.1_pt1 | contig 11092 bp, 5 predicted proteins | sample 6278441 | NCBI WGS metagenome assembly WUUC01 (sample SAMN13675441, study PRJNA597444) | soil metagenome | isolation source: soil | place: USA: Washington | collected 2017-10 | reverse complement strand
GTAACTCTAACAACGTAGATCCGAACAACCAGTTCTTCCTCTTTGGAGGCGACCTGGGCGCATCGGCATATGACATCGGTGGTACTAACAACAGCGCGCAAGTAGGTTACTATCGCAGTCGCATCGGAAACCCCGCTGCGAAGTGGGAAACTTCTGTGACGAAGAACATCGGATTGGATGGTCTGTTGTTCGATGGTAAACTGGATATCGTTCTCGACATCTGGCAGAAGGACACGAAGGACCTCCTTCTTGCTGTACCGCTCTCATCAACTGCTGGTGTGAACGCGGCTGCACCGTCTATCAACGTTGGTAAGATGACTAACAAAGGTATTGACATCGCCATTACCACTAAAGGCAACATGACGTCAGACCTGAAATATGAAGTGACTCTGAATGGTAGCTTCCTAGACAACAAGATCGTAGAACTATCGTCAGGACAAACTTACCTCACTACTGTTAACCCTGGTTTCAGAGGTATTACGCCTATCAGGAACCAACTCAACCAGTCGATCTCGTCATTCTTTGGTTACAAGGTTGCCGGTATCTTCCAGGATCAGGAAGAAGTTACCGGTTCTCCCGCACAGTCAGGTAAAGCCATCGGTCGCTTCAGGTACGAAGACCTCAACGGCGACAACACGATCAACGATGAGGACAGAACATGGTTGGGCAGTCCCGTACCTAAGTTCACAGGTGGTTTGAACTTCATCATTCGCTACGCTGGTTTCGACCTCGAAGCTTACACATACGTTTCTCTCGGTGGTAAGATCTTCAATGTATCGAAGTGGTTCACGGACTTCTATCCTTCTTTCCAGGGTGCTTCGATCAGTGAACGTGTGAAAGAATCATGGTCGACAGAAAACCGTGATGCAACTATTCCGATCTTCGAATCTGCATCTAACTTCAGCACCAACACTCAGTCGAGCTCGTTCTATGTAGAAAATGGTTCTTACCTCAGAATGCAGAACCTTACGCTGGGATACAACTTCCCGGTAGCCATCCAGGACAAACTGAAGATGAACAAGTTGAGAGTGTTTGTGTCTACAAACAACCTGTTCACCATTTCACCTTATGAAGGACTTGATCCTTCTGTAGGTGGTGCAGCCGATACTAACTTTGGTATCGATGTAGGTAACTTCCCTGTGACGCGTCAGTTCACTGCTGGTATTAACCTCGGCTTCTAATTCAACTGATCGACTAAAAGATTATGATGAAATCAATTATGAAAAATAACCTTAAGAAGAGCGCATTGTCTGCAATTGCGATCATGGTTCTTCTGTATTCGTGTAAGGATAGTTTCCTCGAGGTTCCGCCTACCGGTACTTTGAACCAGCAATTGCTGGCGAATGGAACCGGGCTGGAAGCTTCGTTGCTGGCAGCTTATGCCCAGGTGAATGGTCGTGCAAACCGCATGGCCAGCCCTTCAAACTGGGTTTGGGGTAGCATCCGGGGTGGAGAAGCCAACAAGGGCACAGACCCTGGCGACTTCTCGGACATCAACCCGATCCAGCGCTTCGAAGCGCTGCCGACTCAGGGAGTGATAAGCGATAAGTGGAATGGAAACTTTGAAGGTGTTGCGCGTTGCAATGCTACGCTTAGACTCATCGGCATCGTTCGTAAGGAGCCGGCGTTAACCACGGCGCAGGTTGCGCAGAATCTTCACGTTGAAGCACAAGCGAGATTCCTGAGAGCTCATTACTACTTCGAACTGGTAAGAGGTTTCAAATTTGTTCCTTTTGTAGATGAGAACATTGACGTAACCGGTAACAATCTCGTGGCCGAAGGAATCGACAAAGTGAAGAACGACAAGGAGATCTGGGACAAGATCGAGGCCGATATGTTGTTTGCGGCAACTAACCTGCCTGAAGAACAAAGCCAGGTTGGTCGTGTAAACAGCTGGGCAGCAAAAGCGTATTTGGCGAAGATATATATGTTCCAGGGCACGGTAGCCAAGATTACTGCCGCCAGGGATTTATATCGCGAGATGATCAACCCTGATGGCAGTACTAATGCTATGACATCCAATGAAAAGCCCTGGGGTCTGGTACCAAATTATGCTGATGTCTTCAAAGCTTCCAACGATAACAACGAGGAATCGATCTGGGCGTACCAGGCAGCCGCTAACACAGGTAACATAAACAACGCTAACCCTGAGTTTGACCTTAACTGGCCGTACAACACAGGAGCGAATGGCCCTGGTAACTGCTGCAGCTTCTTCCAACCAACTTTCGAAATGGGGAATAGCTTCAGAACAGATCCAATTACCGGATGGCCAATCCTTGGTCCTAACGGTGAACCCAACTACAACATCGGGAACGAGCAGTTGGTTAACGACATGGGTTTTGAAACCGGTGCGCTGTGGGATGATGTGAACGACAAGAACGAACCCATTGAATATAAGGCCGGTTCGTTTTCATACGTTAGTGTAGGCAATCGCCACATGCTCTATAAAGCATTAAGCGATAATCAATTGGTAGAACCCGGAACCAATGCCGCAGTATGGGAATTGATATGGGTAGAAGGAAAGCGAATTGGTGATCTTCTGGAGCAATCTGTCGATCCGCGCCTCGACCATTCAATTGGCCGTCGGGGTATCCCTTACCTGGATTGGAACGATTTCCCTGGCAAGGCATGGATCCGTAATCAACCGAATGCCGGTCCTTACCAAACTAAAAAGTTCGTTTATTACAAGACTGACCGCGGAAGCCTCCAGGACAACAGTTCATGGACGCCTGGTTATACTGCGATCAACTTCCCGATCATCCGTTTTGCAGACGTCCTCCTGATGGCTGCCGAAGCGGAGATCGAAACAAATGGCGACCTCAATGCGGCGCACACGTACATCAACATGATTCGCAATCGTGCTAAGAATCCTGCGGGTCGTGTTAAAGATGGCACCACAGACGCGGCAAGATATGTGATTGAACCCTACTTAGCTGTAGGAAGCCAGGACGAGATGCGTACCCGCGTTCGCTTCGAGCGCAAACTCGAGCTCTCCGGCGAAGGTCACCGTTTTTACGACCTGGTTCGTTGGAGCGTTATCACTCCGAACTATGCCCGTGATGTGATCAACTCTTACCTCGCATATGAATCAGCTAAGCTTCCTGGCGCATTCGGCGGCTCCGGCGATGGCAAGGGTTTCTCAAGCGAGGACGCCTACCTGCCAATTCCTCAGAACCAGATCGACTTGCTGGGTGCCGATATACTCAAGCAGAATGAGGGTTATTAATAACTGAGTAAGTTTTTTCTTCAACTGAGGCCAATGTAAATTGGCCTCAGTTTTTTTATGCCCATGCGAAACTACCTATCCCTGTTTGTTTTTGCGCTGGTGATGCTGCTTTCAGCATGTCAGGACAAATCCAAAACACTTTTCCGCCTGCTGACTTCCGACCAATCGGGGATCGATTTTAATAATGAAATTCCCGAAACCGACACATTCAATATTCTTACCTACGAGTATATCTACAACGGTGGCGGCGTAGGCGTAGCAGACTTCAACAACGATGGACTGAAAGACCTTTTTTTTGCGGCCAATCTCAAGTCGAATGAACTGTATCTCAATGAAGGCGACCTTCATTTCAGGAACGTAACAACAACAGCGGGTGTCAATATCCCGGGAAAATGGAACTCAGGAGTAACGGTTGTCGATATCAACAGTGACGGCTGGATGGATGTTTATGTTACTGCTACCATGCACGACGACGCCGGGGTGCGGGCCAATATGTTGTTTGTCAACAAAGGATTGAATACCGATGGTGTTCCAACTTTTGAAGATCAGGCCGTGTCATATGGAATAGCTGATACAGGGTACAGCGTGATGGCCGCCTTTTTCGACTATGACCTCGATAACGATCTTGATCTCTACATTCTCACCAACCAACGGATGAACCACGTGCCAACCAACTACCGGCCGAAAATCGCAGATGGGAGTGCACTCAACAATGACAAACTGTACCGCAACAACAACGACGGAACTTTTACCAACGTCACCCTCGAGGCCGGAATAAAGATCGAAGGGTTTGGGCTTGGTCTTGCTATATCAGATCTCAATATGGATGGCTGGCCCGACATTTATGTCTCCAACGACTATCTTTCTAACGACCTTTTGTACATCAACAACCAGGATGGAACCTTCACCAATCGAATAGGGGAGTTCATCGGGCATCAAAGTCAGTTTTCAATGGGCAACGATGTGGCCGACATCAACAATGATGCAATGCCCGACATTATTACGACCGACATGTTGCCGGAAACAAATGGGAGAAAGAAAACTACGATCGGGAACAAGAGTTATCAGAACTATATCAACAATGAACAGTTCGGATACGAGTATCAGTACGTACGCAATATGCTGCACGTCAATCGTGGCGCCGGGTTTAGTGAGATCGGGCAGCTAGCCGGAGTACATCAAACTGAATGGAGCTGGTCGCCGTTGTTTGCCGATTTCAATAACGATGGCTTCAAAGATCTTTTTATCACAAATGGATTTCCAAAAGATATTACCGATAAGGACTTCTCCAATTACCGTGCGGATATAGGAAATATTGCAACTCCAGGTATGCTTGCAGACTCCATTCCGGTGGTGAAGATCCCCAACTATGCATTCAGGAACACCGGTAACCTCGTCTTTGAGGACGTAACCCAATCGTGGGGGCTGGGAGCGGAGTCATTTTCAAATGGAGCTGCCTTTGCCGACCTGGATAACGACGGTGACATCGACTATGTGACAAACAACATCAACGATCCTGCATTTGTTTTTGAAAATACCCTGTACACAACAACGGAGCAGAAACGCAACGTCGTAGCTGTCGAGCTGGAAGGTCCGAAAGGCAACACGCAAGGCCTGGGTGCAAAGGTTCATGTTCACACGGGCAACACACGTCAGTTCAGTGAAGCCTCAGTTTATCGCGGATTTCTCTCATCTGTGGATAACAGACTGTATTTTGGACTTCCTGATAGTACTGCGATTGATTCGATCGTTGTTTTATGGCCCGACAAAACGCGCAACGTTGTTACTAAACCAGGTGGTGTGTTTGTCAAAATATCTTACAGCAAAGAAAGTGACGTCCGGCAAACAAATAGTACCGGGGAAGCAGCATTTATTCAAGCCGATCCGGCTGCCATTGAATTCAAACACGAGGAAACTGATTTTATTGATTTCAATGTGCAACGCACCATTCCCCGCAAGTTTTCACAAAGCGGTCCGGGACTCGCTGTCGGCGATGTCAACAATGACAACCTGGAAGATCTCGTTATTGGTGCTTCGATCGGTTACAGGCATTCTGTGTTTCTCCAACAGCCTAACGGCAAGTTCTCGTCATCTGCAGTTCAAACCGCCGATGAGGTGAAGTATATGGAAGATGCGGGCTTGCTGCTATTCGATGCCGATAACGATAATGATCTCGATTTGTACATCGCAGGTGGAGGATTCGAGCACATGGACTCCACCTACTATGTCCATCGTTTGATGATCAACGATGGAAAAGGCAATTTTACCGAACGAAAAGAAGCACTGCCAAAAATGTTTGTAAGCGGTTCATGCGTGAGAGCTGCCGATTTCGATACTGACGGAGATCTCGATCTCTTTGTCGGCGGGCGTGTAAAACCTGGGGCCTACCCGTTACCCGTGAATAGTTATTTGCTGATCAACAATAGCGGCACATTCAGTGATGGTGGCCCGCTGTGCCCGGCACTGACGTCATTGGGTATGGTGACAGATGCCGTATGGTCCGACTTCAACAGCGATGGGCGTGTAGACCTCGTAGTTGTCGGCGAGTTCATGCCTGTCACATTTTTCAGTAATGACGGTAAACAATTGGTCCGTATTACTGATTCAGGTGTCGAGGACATCAAAGGTTGGTGGAATAGCATTACCGCAGCTGATTTTGATCGTGACGGTGATATCGACTACGTGGCTGGCAATCTCGGATGGAATAACAATTTTCAGGTTACCAAAGCGTTACCAATCAAGATCTATGCGAAGGATATAGATGGTAATGGTAGTATCGACCCCATACTGGCCTGTTACATGAGAGAATCGATGGACAGCCCGGGCCGGAAATTGTACCCTGTGCATTTCTGGGATGAGCTCAATCAGCAAAGCCCTAAGTTCCGGAAAAAATACGCGCGCTACAAAGAATTTGCAGGGGCAACAATGGAAACATTACTCACTCCGGAAGAACTGCAAAATGCGTTAGTGCTGGAAGCAAATGAAATGGGAACCTCGTTCCTGGAAAATGAGAACGGAAAATTCAGGATCGCTGTTTTACCGGTTGAAGCGCAAACTGCACCAGTCAACGGTATCATCATCGATGATGTTAATGCTGATGGAAACAAGGATATCCTCATGGTAGGCAATGACTTTGGCAATGAAGTGTTTACAGGCCGCCTCGATGCGTTTAAAGGTTTAGTCCTGCTTGGCGATGGTGAGAATAATTTTACGTCAACATCGCTCAGCGAAAGCGGCTTTCTCGTAAGCGGTGACGCCAAAGCGTTAGTCCGCTTGTCCGGCGACAACGTCGACAGATATTTTGCTTCTACGAATAAAGGGCCAGTGAAGTCGTTTAAAATTGAAAAGGCAGGTAGATTGTTCAAGCCGCTGCAGCTCGATGCCTGGGGCGAGTTGACATGGAAGGATGGGACGAAGGAGCGCGTTGAATTTTTGCATGGTTCGGGTTATTGGTCGCAATCCAGTCGCTCATTCCATGTGCCTGCTGATGTAGTTGAATTTGTTGTTTATGATTCGAAAGGTGACCGGCGAGCGATCGATCCTGATAGCTATCGGGATGGCGAGGCGTTTTCATCTTCAAAATAACTTGTAATAAAAATATAAACCACGATGCGTTATTCCATTATTGTTTTCGCGGCTGTTGCACTATTAATGTCCGGATGTCTCGGTGACCGGGATACCATTGATCCACAGAAGCAATTGCAGATGGACATTGAGACCATAGACAAATACCTGGCTAATAATCTGATAGGGGCTCTGAAGGACCCATCTGGGATCCGGGTCCACATTAATATTCTTGGAGAAGGTGGTTTTCCTCCAAGCCTCAACCAGCAGGTAATGCTTACCTATGCTGCTTCGTTTCTCGATGGTGGTACATTTGATTCAGGGTCAACAACCTTTAACATTCGCGAACTTGTTGGAGGCATGCAGCTTGGATTAATTTTACTGCCACCAGGTTCGGTTGCAACAATCTACGTTCCGTCACCGCTAGGATATGGTGCAGAACAATTCGCAGCAATTCCTCCCAATTCAATACTTAAGTTTGAAGTTGAAGTCGGTGAAGTGGTCCTGTCCACTGCGGAAAAACAACGAAAAATTTCTGACATCGGCGTTATCGATAAGTACCTTACCGACAACAACATCACTGCTATCCCCGATACAACCGGCGTCCGGTATGTGATCACAAACCCTGGTAGCGAAACCATTCCAACGTGGTACTCTAAAGTGAGATTTCAATCAACAGGAAAAGTATTGGCTTCGGGCGCGCAGTTTTACGAAGGTATTTCCGAACCCAAAGGAGCATTTGACAGTCGCGTAGTAGACTATCTGCATGGAATTAAAGTTGCGTTGCATAAGATTGGCGTTGGCGGAAAAATTACAGCTTACGTGCCTTCCGGATTAGGCTTCGGAACACAAGATAACTCAGGTTCAAACGTGCCGGCAAACTCTAACCTTGTTTACGAAATAGAACTCCTGGAAATAGTGCCGTAATTTAAACCCGGAAGCTGTGTTGCTGCCTACCGGCTACTTACTCCTGGCTACTTGCTACTTACTACCGGCTACCGGCTACTGTCTACCGGTTGGCAGTCGTAACTCACTTGCGTGAATAACACATCACCGGAGAAATTACGCTGTGCTGGTGGGTTGCTTACTAATCCGTAGATCATTCCGTTATCATAATAAGAGGGCTCAAACGACACGTTCTGCGGTGTGGTGTAACGTTGTGTGTAACTGTAATAGTAGATCACAGATGAAAGACAGTTGTTCTGGTTGGGTAGATAAGAATTGATGTAATTGTTGTAAAGACGAAGGTCAGGCAGGTCGTTGTAAAAAGTTGTATGATCATCGAACGACGTGTTCTCGCGCGCCAGCACTTCCGTTTCAACCTGGTTCCTCAGGATGGTGTAATAGACTTTCGGAATGTTACCGTTCCCATCGTACTCGTAGCGGGTTGATCCGGCAAACCTGAACGTTGTAGATCCAATGGCTGCGGCCGTTGTGGTCGCTGTCGTTAACCTGCCCATCTCATCATGAGCATAATCTGTTGCAATCCGCGCCCCTGAGGCAAAGTGCCCAGTAATTTTTGCAGGTAAACCGGAAATATACGTCAATGCCAATATTGATAACACACTGGTGTTTCCAACGTAAGGGTGGGTGTAACGTGTAACCAGCACAATTTGCCCTTCATCGTTATACGCGAATTCATCCGTTCTTTCGTGCTTGTTTAAGACTAAACGGTCGTACTGCTTCACCGATACCAGTCTTCCCTCCGAATTGTAATTGAGCGTGATTGAATCGGCCCCGACAATGAGGTGACCGGGCAGGCATCGGGTTTCTTTTTCGCGGTCGCATCCCGACATCAACAGGAGAGGTGATAAGATGCAAGCGAATGCAAAAAGCGTCCAATTCGTAGTTCGCCCGGGATCCATCACAGTTAGTTTACTCTAAGATAAGTAATTGCAGAGTCTTATTTGTCCGCAACAGCAACGCAAAGCTAGAAGTAAACAACCATACCGAAATAAACGGTACGCGCCGAAAAGCTAACGGGAACGCGGCCTGAGTAGTCTTCTGTGTAATAGTAACCTCTCGTGTTTTCCCGGTTCAAAACGTTGTTAACCGAAGCGAACATCACCGCGGCAATGTTGTCCGAGAAGGCTGTCATCCGGCTAAGGTTTAGCGCAACCGACGAGTACGAGGGAAGTCGCTCAGCAAGATCCCGGGTGTAATACTGCGGTTTGTATGCGCCAACCACTTCATCGTACTCAACAGATGAAATGGGTAAAACGAAACTGCCCTGCCGCAGCAACAATATGGCACTCATCAACCATTTTTGATTAAAGCCGTATTGCGCATTGCCGCGAACGTAATAATGAATGTCGTACTGATCGCGATATTTTACAATTCCCTCGGTCACCTCTGCACTAAGAGAAGTTAAAGATACCTGCGCCTGGATCTTTCTTCCCTTAGCATACTTCACGTAAAATTCACCCCCTGTAACTTCCTTCGTGTTATTGGTGCGAAAGATTGTCTTGTGAAACAACGACGCTGACGCTTCAACACGGTTGTTGTGATACACAGCATCAAGGGATTGCTGTGCCGATCGCACCTGTTCTTCACTTTCACTCTGACCAAATATCGTTTGGTGATATCGTCCTGTGGAAAACAAAAAGTACAGCGATCCGGATGCTACAGCGCGCAGGTTACTTTGGTGACTGAACGCCCACGACCTGCCATCACCTGGGAGTATCGCACGCAATCCCTGACCGGCCGTAAGCCACGAAAGCGGGCTTACTTTAATATAGACGTATGCTTCATTGAGTTGTAGTCTTGCGTTTCCTTTCTCGGATATCATTGGGTGTTGTTCGCCAATAGCGTAATCGTATTGAGGAAATGTTCCTGCGAATCCTGAGTATCGATTGTCATGTGACACACCCGTTTTTACGTCAAAAGTTTTTCCGTAATACCTGTAGTTAACCGAAGTGTAGAGATCTTGCTGGTTAAGATCAATCCAACTGCTGCTATAGTCGTAGTTTGTTCTTGACATGCTCCATCCCTGGTTCAGTGAAAATTCCGATGTTCCTTTCCTTTTGTGGAGATTCATGATCATGAGATTTCTCGACTTTCCCTGGTTGAAGTCGCCATCGTATGTCGGATGCTTGTAATGGAAAGTATAAGATTCCGATAACGAGTAGTTATAAAGGCGCAGTTGTACATTGTTTTTAAAACGGTGGGTAAGGTGAACGCCGCCATCTACCGAGTTGAATTTATGGATGTCGGCCAATGCCGTGCGGTTGAAAGCCTTCAGCACCGCAGACGGTTGATAGTTAGTGAATAATTGCAGGCTTGTTCTTTTCCCGAAAGCGGTTTGAAAGGTTCCACCAACACTGGCCAGTGAAAAAGCTAATTGTGTCGACTTCTTTTCAGGTATGTGTGTGTCTGTTTCTAAGGAGATCAAACCGGAAGCCGTGTTCCCGTATTCCAGTGGAGGATTACCAGGAAAAACCTGCACGTTGTCGATGATCGCTGTATTGAAAATACTGAACGTGCCGATCCCATTCAGCTGCGAGTACCTGATCGCGTCATAAACAGGTACGTTATTGATGAATATGCCTGTCTCCGAGGTTGTGCTTCCTCTAAGGCTGACATTCGCGGACTCGTCCAACGTAGTTGCCGATGGAAGCGTGCTTACCGCCAATAGTGGATCAGCTTTAGCAGCCGGGTTAAGATAAATGTCCATTTTTTTTATGCCCGACGTTTTGAATTCTTCTACGATCAACCTTGGTGCGGTTATCGTGATGTCGGCCATGGTTTGCGATGTCGATGTTAGCCCGATAGTAACCGAACAGCTGGTTGCCAACAGATATGAAGTTGTTTGGTAACCGATGAATGAAACAACCAGTGTATCGGACGGACCGACTGCGATACGGAATCGGCCATCGTCGCTCGTGCTCACCCCGTTTTTCCAATCAGACGCAGTGCGAACATGGGCGCCGGGCAGAGACTGACCGGAAGATGCGTCGATCACTACGCCGTCAATTTGCCCGCAGGGTTGCGCAAACAACGACGAAATCGTGAGCGCGCTGACAACAAAAAACGTCCACGTTGCACGCATCATTTTCCAGCTTGCTTTTTCTGAAGGTTCGGCAGCAAACTATTTTTCACCCATCCAAAACCTGGCTCTGCAGCGAGGGCCTTCTTGTATGCGATGGCTGCATTGGTGAAGTCGCCAATGCGCTCATAAGCCTGACCCAGGAAAGCCAATGCATCGATATACATCCAGTTGTTCTTCGTGTTCTGGTGGGTTTCGAACAGGGCTATTGCTTTCTGGTAAGCGTTGATCGCGTCGTTCACATCACCACCATAAGT
>WUUC01212887.1_pt1 | contig 11093 bp, 6 predicted proteins | sample 6278441 | NCBI WGS metagenome assembly WUUC01 (sample SAMN13675441, study PRJNA597444) | soil metagenome | isolation source: soil | place: USA: Washington | collected 2017-10 | reverse complement strand
GGGCGGCCCGGGTCAGCTCGGCCTTGTTGCCCACGCCGAGCTTGGCGCGGATGCGCTTGACGTAGGTGTCGACGGTGTGCGGGCTGATCCCGAGACGGGTGGCGATCTGGCCGTGGGTCAGCCCTCGGGAGATCTGCCGCAACACCTGCTCCTCCCGCTCGGAGAGATGGTGGCCGGACATCTCGGTCCGGTCGATCACCGGCGGACTGCTCCGGTCGGCGGGGCCGAAGCGGACCCCAGAGGTGACCGCGCGCACGGCCTGGACGACGCACTCGCCGGACTCGCGCTTGCTGATCACGCCGGACGCCCCCGCTCGGAAGTAGGTGGCCGCCTCGGACGGCGTCGCGTCGTACAGGACGAGGACCGCCATGCACTTGGCCGCCTCGGTGATCGGCGTGAGGAAGGTGGGAGAGGGTAGGGCGTCGGCGTCGATCAGGACGGCGTCGGCGAGCCAGGACGGTTCCTCATCGGGTGAGGTCCTCGCCGCGATCACCTTTATCCCGGCGTTGGTCAGAGTTTGTACGAGACCGGCAAGAAAGATGGGTGAACTCGCTAAAACATCGATTCGGATCACGTTTGCCCCTGTCAATCGTGTCTGCGGTCGAATCGTTGTATCTGCACCTCACCAACCAGGGCGTGAGTCCGTCATTCTACGACGATCATGAGTGAGTGGTCTCGTATCAGCGCTGGTTGCGGAATTCCGTATCATGGTGGGGATGTAATTGCTACGTATTCACGCCAGCTCGCTGCGCATTCGCGCAATCCGTATCGATCTACTTCCCTTATTTAATTCCCGACGCTAGCAGCCGCGTCGGGCGGGCACCGGTCCCCCCTTCAGGGGACGCCGGGGCAGGAGATGCGCGCCGCGAGCCGCTCGGGCGCGGGCGCCGGTCACTCCAATGGGGGACATGCCAACGGGCGGTGCGGGCTCCACGATGGACGCACGTCCGACACCGGCGACCATCGCGAATGACCGTTCGCATTCGGCGCTTCTGCGGACTTCCGACGCGGCTGCGGCCGCGTTTGCCAAACGCGTTGAGGCACCGCCGAACATACCGTCTTCGTTCGAAGCAAATGCTCATTGGACCGTCTAGCCCGAATGCGTCGCGCTGCGTTCGGCTCGGTGACAACCACGGGCGCGTCAACGCTACCGACACCGACCGACTGGAGCTCTGGCGTACCGGGCACGGTGCAATCGGGCCGGCAGACGAGAGGGTGGCGTCCGCCGTGGGTGGGGCTGAACGCAATGGCCGGGCCGCGGCCGGTGGGGATCGCGCTGGACCGGTTGTCGACGGCGGACCGGGCAAGCCGGCGCACCCGGCCGGGGCCGCGCCCACCGCACGGCAGGCGCCTCCGCCGCAGGAGCAGGTGGCGTTGGTTAGCGGCGGCAACCGGGGCCTCGGGCTGCAGATCGTGCGGGAGCTGGCCGGGCTGGGCATGCGGGTGGTGCTGGCCAGCCGCTCGGTCGAGCGGGGCCGGACCGCGATCGAGCTGCTCGGTGACCTCGCGGATCGAGTCGCTGTGCGCGAACTCGACGTCCGCGATCCGGACAACGTCGCTCGACTCACATCCTGGCTGGATAGGAGTCTGGGGCGCTGCGACGTCCTCGTCAACAACGCGGCCGTGCTGCTGGACGACGACCGCGACAGTGCGGCCACCGTCGACCTGGACGTCGTGCGGTCCACCTTGGAGACCAACCTTCTCGGCACCTGGCGGCTGACCCAAGCGATCGCACCGGTCATGTCCGCACGCCGATACGGACGGATCGTCAATGTCTCCAGCGGATTGGCCAGCCTCGCCACCATGCGGCACGGCCTGCCCGCCTATCGGGTCTCGAAGTGCGCCGTCAACGCCCTCACCCGCGTGCTCGCCGACGAGCTCGCCGGGAACGGCATCCTGGTCAACGCGTGCTGCCCGGGCCCCGCGCGGATCGAGCTCGCCGGGAGGCCCGACATCGCCGAGCTGTCCGTCTCGGCGGATTCGCCCGTGTGGCTGGCGACCCTACCGGTGGGCGGGCCGACCGGCGGGTTCTACCGTGGGCGCGCACGGCTCGACTGGTGACTCGGCGCAAACTCCGGCAGCACGTCGGGCTCGGCCGGAACGCTTGCCGAGCAGTCGGCCATCGAACGCAGGTCACCCATGGCGTACACGAGCTCGAGCCGTCCCTCGTAGGGCTCGCGCCCGTGGGCGGTGAGGATGTTGTCGACGATGAGTACGTCGCCCTCGGACCACGGCATCCTGACCATCGTGCGGTCGCCGGCCGCAAGGATGGCGACGAACTCCTCCTCGGCGAGCTGGCCTCCGTCGCCGTACGTGGTGTTGAGCGGGAATCCGTCCGTCCCGAAGGTGGACAGCAGAACGTCCCGCTCGGCCGGATCGATGCTCCACTGGCTGAAGAAGGCGACCTCGTTGAACCAACACTCGTCACCGGTGACGGGATGGGTAACCACTGCCGGCCGGCGCTGCGCGGTGTGCAGCGTGCCGTCCCGGCGCCAGCGGTACCTGATCGCACGCGACGAGAGCAGGTACTCCACGGCCGCCGGGTCGTCGAGGCCGTACGCGGACGACCAGGAGACGCCGAGGCGCGGACGGAAGTTGCGCACGAGCCGCCACCCCTGTTCGCGGCCGCGCCGCACGATGTCCGGCGGAATCTCGTGACACATGGTGCGGGTGTCGCCGAGCAAAGCGGCGCCGCCACGGGTCGGCGCGCCGAAGCAGCCGATCACGAACATGCCGGGAAAGTCGAGTCCGAAGCTCTGCTCGTGGTGCAGGCACATCTCGCGGTCCGCGGCCCAGGTCGGTCCGCCGTAGGCGCCCCGCCCCAGGGCCGGACGATCGGCGAAGTGCTCGGCCAGTTCGGCGCTCTCGATGCCGAGCGCGTCCCGGATGGTCACCACGTCGTCGGACGTGCGAACCGGCAGACCGACCACGCGCACCGCGCCGTGGGTCAGGACGAGCCGCCGGAGCTCGTCCGCGTGGCACCGCGCCCAGTCGGCGAGCTCGGTCCGGTACGCACCCGCCGCGGAGACGGTGAGCGGTCTGCCGATCGTTCGGCTGTACGGCAGGTTCATGGTCCCCCGCTCTCCGGTTCGCCGTCGCCGGACTGACGGGACGGACCCTCCTTGACGAGCCGCGCCACGATGTCGACGGCGTCGTCGACGTCGCGGCCGGTGACGCCCGCGTACGTGACGGCGCGGATCCGCCCGTGGCCGAAGCCGTCGACCCGCAGCCCGCGCTGTGCCGCCGCATGGACGAAGCTGTGCCAGGTGAACCGGTCGTCCACGACGCGGAACAGGACGATGTTCGTCTCCACCCGGGCCGTCACGACACCGTCGATCGCGGAAAGCCCGGTGGCGAGACGTCGGGCGTGCGCGTGGTCCTCGCCGAGCCGGTCCACCATCTCCTCCAGCGCGACGATGCCCGCCGCGGCGATCACGCCGCTCTGATGGAGTCCGCCGCCGAGCATCTTGCGAACCCGGCGTACCCGGCCGATGAACTCGCCGGTTCCGGCCACCATCGACCCGACGGGGGCGCAGAGGCCCTTGGACAGGCAGAACTGCACCGAATCGGCCCACCTGGTGATCTCCCGCACGGGCACGCCGAGCGCGATCGCGGCGTTGAACACCCGCGCGCCGTCCAGGTGCACGCCGACGTCGTGGTCGCGGGCGAACGCGGCCACGCGGCGCAGGTAGTCCACGGGAAGCACCACACCGCCGCAGCGGTTGTGGGTGTTCTCCAGGCAGATGACCGCGGGCAGCGCGAACTGTGGATCCGAGCGGTCCTCGGAGAACGCGACGTGCAGGGACTCCCAGGCGAGCGTGCCGTCCGGGCCGGTGGCGACCGGACCGTAGCCGATGCCGCCGCAGACCGACGCGCCGTGCGCCTCATACAGGTAGATGTCGCTCGCGTCACCCACGACGGCCCTGGTGCCTCGCGGGCAGTGCGACATGAGCGAGGCGAGGTTGGCCATGGTGCCGCTCGGCATGAGGCATGCGGCCTCCTTGCCGGTGACGGCCGCGGCCAGGTCTTCCAGGCGGGCCGTCGTCGGATCCTCGCCGTAGGCGTCGTTGCCGAGGCGGGCGCCCGCCATCGCCTCGCGCATCCTCGCGGTCGGCAACGTGAAGGTGTCGCTGCGCAGGTCGATCACGATCCGCCCTCCCGTACGGTGAGGGTGACCGTCATCGCCGCCGCGGCGAGGCGGTCGCCCACCTCCTCCTCCGTTTCACCGGTGGCGATGACGTAGCCCAACCGGTCGTACGCGTGCTTGGCCCGGCGCACCCGGTCGCCGACCGCCGCGGTGAGCACGACCCGGTCGACGCCCGCGGACCGCCGCGCCGCATCCACGCCGGTGACGTCGCAGAGCACCCCGTCGGCCGGCGCCAGGAGGAACCGGATGCCGGCGCAGCGGGAGCGCGCCGGGTCGAGGCGCAGTTCGAGGCCGGCCGCCGCGCGCAGGTGCTGTTCAAGCAGGTCCACGCCCGCGGCGAGACGCACCAGCTCCGGGATCATCCCGCCGCCCGGGCGGGCGTTGATCTCGATCACGGTGGCGGTGTCGCCGCTCAGCTTCACCTCCGTGTGGCAGGCGCCGTGCACGATGCCGACGGTCTTGAGGGCGTCGGTGACGGTCTGGGTGAGCAGAGTCTCGTCCAGCTCCGGCAGCGACGCGGGAAACACGTGTTGGTACTCCACGAAGGACGGCAGCCCGGTCACGGACTTGCGGGTGACGCCGACCACCGAGGTGGCACCGTCGACGCTGAACGTCTCCACGCTGAACTCCGGCTGATCCACGTACTCCTCCACCAGAGCGGCGCCGAGCGTCGGTTGGCCGCGCACGTTGCGCCGCAGGGCCAGGATCTCCTCGACGTGGCCGCGGGCCGATCCGGCGGTGCGGCAGAGCGTCACGTGCTCCGATCCGGACCCTTCGACGGGCTTGACCACGCACGGCAGGCGCACGGCGGCCACGGCGGCCGCCACGTCGGCAGCGTCGTGCACGCGTACGAACCGTGGCTGGGGCAGGCCGGCGGCGGTGAGCAGGCGCCGCGTGGCCGCCTTGTCGCGGCAGTTGCGGATCACCTCCGGCGAGTTGCCCGGCAGCTGGCGCGCCGCCGCCTCGCGGGCCGCCTCGGCCTGGTAGAACTCGCTCGTGGTGGTGATCGCGGCGACGCGGCGACCGGCGCACAGGCCGGCCACGGCCGCACGGAGAGCGACGGCGTCATTGGTGTCGCCCGCGGCGACCACCGCGGGGGTGGCAGCGAGCCCGACGTACCGATCGGGCCGGTTGGTCACGAGAACCGGCTCGAACCCGAGCCGGGCGGCGATTCCGAGGGCCAGCACGCCGCTGCCGGTCGTGTTGGACTCAACGAAGACGAACCGTGGTCGGGGCCGGTCGAGAACGGCGAACGACCATGTGGTGACGGTCGTCCCGTACCGCACCGCGGCGGGTCGCGCCGGCACGTCGGTGCCGGCCGCGGAGTGCACCGGGTCGACATAGCGGTCGCCGCGGTCGGGTAGGACGCACACCACCCGGTTGCCCGGCGCCGCCTGGTCGGCGAGGTGGCGTCCCACCAGGTACACCGAGCCCGAGGTGTTTCCGCCGAAGATCTTCTGGTCGCGGGCCAGGAGCCGGGTCGCGGCGAACGCCTCGTCGTCGGCAAGCCAGTGCACCTCGTCGATGAGCGTGTGATCGAGATTCTCCGGGTGGAGGCTGTTGCCCAGGCCGCTCTGCCGTCGGTGCGGCCGGTCCGGTTGTCCGAACAGGACGCTGCCGACACAGTCGACCGCGACGACGCGAAGCTCCGGCCGATGGGCTCGCAGGTGGCGGGCGGTGCCGCACAGCGATCCGCCGCTGCCGACGGCGCCGACCAGGATGTCGATCTCGCCAAGGTCGCGGAGGAGCTCCTCCGCGAGGGCCCGGTAGGCCGCGGGGTTCCCCGGGTTGCTGTACTGGCGCGGCCAGAAGGCGCCCTCGAGCGTGTCCAGGAGCCGGGTGAGCCGTTCCAGCCTGGCGCTCTGCCAGCCTTGGCTGGTCATCGACTCGACGACGTGCACCGTGCAGCCCAACGCGGTCAGTTTGGCCATCGTGATCGGGTCGATGCGCGGATCGGTGACGATGTGCACCGGGTGGCCCAGGTAGGTTCCCACCAGTGCCAGCCCTAGCGCCATGGTTCCCGACGAGCTCTCCACGATGGGCGCCCCGGGACGCAGCACGCCCGAGGCGCGCGCGTCGAGTACGACCTGCTTCGCGACACGGTCCTTCATCGCGAACAGGTTCTGCAGTTCCAGCTTGGCGTACAGCTCGCCCCGCCCCTCGCGCCGCGGCCGCAGCCGCAGCAGCGGCGTGTGGCCGACCGCGTCGATCAGGCTGTCATGGCGCATCTCGCTCTCCCGCTCGGTGGAAGTCGGCGGAACGGAAGACCTGTACGGTGCCGGCCAGCGCCTCGCACGCCGAGCGCGCCGCGCCGACGCGCGCCGGGAGGGCCGGATCGCGCTCGTCGAAGAGCAAGCCCAGCATCGTTCCGCTGTGCGCGGTGACGACCCCGTGGGCGCCGACATCCCGGGCGATCGCCAGCAGGGGCCTCAGCAACGGGCGGTGTCGCCGTCGGGCGTGCAGGAGCGTGCTGCGCGTCGCCACCGCGCCGATCGTGGTCAGGTCGCCGGCCCGCACGGCGGTGGCGACAGTGGCGAGCAGGTTCGCGTACTCGACCTGCTCGGCACGGCGGAACGACTTCGGGATCCGGTTAAAGGCGACCGTGTCGACCTGCCCGCCCTCGTCGACCCCGACGATGGTCACCGGCGGCAGCGTGCCGAGGAACGCCCGCAACCGCACGTCCCGGTGGTCGAACGCCACGACGCCGGGATACATCACGCCGTCGGTGGGTTCGATCGGTCGCAGCCAGCCTTCGATCGCCAACGGTGTGGCGTTGAGGCCGAGCATCCGCGCGACGGCCCGAGCGGTGGCGACCAGGTCCGCGGACGAGCTCGCCATCCCCTTGCCTTCCGGCAGGTCGCTGCGCAGCGTCAGCGTGGCACCCCAGCCACGGGCGTGGATAGCCATCAGTCGCTGGGCGAGCCGCTGCGCCTTGCATTTGGTGTGCGGAACGACGTGCACGCCGCGATGATGCCGGTCAAGCGTGACCGACGCCTCCGACCAGGCAGCGATGGGAAGGGTGACGAGGAAGTCGATGTCGTTGTCGGGCAGGCGTCCCTGCAGGATCTCGCCGAACGTGCCGAACGCCCGCCCGGTCGCGGTGGCTCGGGTGGGAGTCCGGCGGCCGGGGCGCGCCGGCGCCGACCTGGTCATCGCGGACCACCGCTGGACGGGCCGGCGGTCAGACCGAGCGCGGCGTCGGTGCGGCGCCACGCGTCGCCGACGCGCCGGCTACGGGTGGCGAGGTCCGCCCGGGCCGCGGCGAGCCGCGCCCGCTGAGCGTCGAGCAGTTCGGCGACCCGGTCCGGGTGGGTGGACCCCATGCCCCGCTTGGATCGCAGTTGCCCGTCGACCGACGAGGCCTCCGCGAGCGCCGCTCCGACGTCGTCCAGCGCGACGCCGTACTCGGCGGCGGCGGAAACGAGCAGCGCGGCGCTGCTCGGTCCCGGAACCGCCCGCTGAGCCTCACAAAGCGTGAGGTACCGGCCGACGACCACCTGGGCCGTCCGCCACGCGATCCTCTGCCGCACCGTCAGCCGGGTGGCGAGGCTCATGGCGCCGAGATACTCGCCGGAGCAGGCCGCGCGCATCCGGTCGCGGTCGAAGTCGATCTCTTCGAGCACCACGAGCAGCAGACGCAACGCTGACCGGATGGTGGTGACCATGCCGGCGAGCGCGACGCCGGACTCCTTCGACACCTCGACGGAGTTCGCGTACGGCGTGTTTCGCTGGGTCAGCGCGACGTCGACCCAGGCCGCGGCGAGGTGCGCGGTGCGGCCGCGGATGCGTTCGAGCACCGGAAGATTGCGCTTCTGCGGCATGGCCGACGAGATGCCGCTGAGCGCGTCCGGCAGGCGGAAGTAGCCGAAGTTGGCGCCCGACCACATCATCAGGTCGGTGACGAAGCGGCTCAGCTGGCCGCCGAGCGTCGCGATCTCGGCGGCGACGGTGAGCATCCAGCTCCGCGACGCCACCGCGACGAGCGCGTGCGGCTCCGGCTCGTCGAACCCGAGGCCACGCGCCATCGCCTGACGGTCGAAGCGGAGCTCCGACCCCGCCATCGCCCCGGCGCCCAGTGGGCAGCGGCCCATGCGGTCGTGGGCCGAACGGAGACCGTCGACCGCGCGGAGCAGCTCCTCGACCAGAGCCGCGAGGACGAAGCCCGGCGTGATGACCTGGGCCGCCTGCAGGTGCGTCAACCCGGGCATCGGGTCGGTCGCGGTCCGCGCCGCCACGGCCGCGGCGACCGCGGCCAGGTCCAACGCGGCCTGCGCCGTCGCGATCAGCTGGGCGCGACCCCAGATCAACTGTGCGCAAGCCTGCGCGTCGTTCCGGCTGCGATCGGCGTGCCAGCCCGCCGCGGGCGCTCGGAGGCGTTCGCGCACCGCCTGTTCGACCGCGAACGACACGTCCGACGTGTTGGCCACGGCGTCCGCGACCAGGGTGGACGGTCCGATGGTGGCCAGCGCCGCGGCGATCTGGGCCGTCTCCGGCTCGTCGAGCAGGCCGAGACGCCGGTACTCGACCAACTGCACCTTCTCGATCGCCAGGTGAGCGTCCAGCAGGTGCGCGACGTCCCAGGCGAACTGCGGAACGAGGACCTCCTCGTCCCAGGCCTCCGCGGGACGGGCGTCGAGCCGGCCGCTGAGGCCGGCCGTCATGCCGGGACCCCGCGCGCGACGCGCAGCACGACGGCGGCAGCCAGGTCGGGTCGAGTACGCGCAAAGCGGGAGCCTCCGCCCTCGACCCGCACCGCGTCCACGTCGGAAGCGAACCGCAGCCATCGCAGGTCGTCGCCGTCGGAAGCGGCCGGGTCGTCGGCTGCGGCGACGACGGTGATACCGGCGGCGACCCGCGTCGGCGGTCCCTCGACCGCGTCCAACAGGTACCGGGTGGACGAGCCCACGTCATGCCGGAACGCGCGGCCGACGAACGCGAGGTCCGACGCGGACAGGCCGTCGAGACCGTCCTCGGCCGCCACGGCCACGCCGAGGTCGACATCGTCGGCGGTGGACACGACGGGCAGCTCATGGGCGAGCTCCGGGGCGTCGCGCCAGCGCCGGGAGGCCACCAGGATCCGCCGTACCGGGATCCCGAGCCGGTCCAGGCGGGCGGCGGTCTCGATCGCCAGCGCGGCCCCGCTGTCCTGCCCCCAGAGGATGACCGGCAGGTTGAGCGCCGCCACCTCTTCGGCGACGGCCGCGCCCAGGCGGGGTACGTCGACCGGTAGCTCGTGGCGCCGGCTGAGGTCGTGTCCGGGCGGCTGCACCGCGTAGACGGCGATGCGCGAATCGGACTCCCGCACGGCGGACGCGAACGCCCGGAAGCTCAGCGCGCCCCCGCCCGCGTACGGCAGGCAGATCAGCGCCGTTTGCGCACCGGCCGGCACGCCCAGCGGGCGCAGCAACGGCGGGGGAGCGGTGGAGTCCCCGCCGTCCTCGGCGATTGCCGCGAGCGCGCGCAGCACGGGCGCGTTCAGCATGTGTTCGATGGAGAGCAGCCCGTCGAGCTGGGCGACCACCCGCAGCGCGCCGAGCGACGTTCCGCCGAGCTCGAAGAAGTCGGAGTCGGGGCCGATGGTCGCCGCGTCGATGCCGATCGCCCGGGCCCAGGCGTCGGCGATCCGGATTTCGCTCGGTGACCGCAGCCTTCGAGGCGGGGCGGCCGGCCCGCGACCCGCCTGGCGCACGAGCGCGGTCTTGTCCACCTTGCCGTTGCCGGTGAGCGGCATGGCGTCGACGCGGCGCAGGATCGCCGGCACCGCCGCGGACGGAAGCTTGCTCGCCAGGTGCTCGCGAACGTCGTCTGGCGCGATCGCGGTGTCGCTGGTGTAGTAGCCCGCGAGTTGCCTGTCGGTCGCCCCGTTGACGGCGACGACCGTCGCCGCCCGGACACCCGGGACCTCCGCGAGGCGGCACTCGACCTCACCGAGCTCGATCCGATGGCCACTGACCTTTACCTGCTCGTCGCGCCGCCCGTGGAACTCGATCGAGCCCGAGGGCAGCCACCGTCCGAAATCGCCGGTCCGGTACAGCCTGGCGCCCGGCCGGTACGGGTCCTCCTGGAACGCGGCCCGCGTACTCGCCTCGTCGTTGACGTAGCCGCGCCCGACGCAGACGCCGGAGAAGGCGATCTCGCCGACGCATCCCAACGGCTGGAGCCGGGATGTGCCCGGCTCCAGTATGTAGACCTGGACGTTCGGGACCGGCCGCCCGACCGGAACGTGGTCACCGTCCGGCGCGGACAGCATGATCTCGTGGGTGGTGTCGTCGGAGGCTTCGGTGGCCCCGTAGGCGTTGACGACCCCGATCCGGGGGTAGAGCGCCAGCCAGCGTGCGACGAGCGACCGGCCGACGGCCTCCCCGGTGACCGACAGCCAGCGCAGCCGGTCGAGTCGTCGAGGGCCGGCTTCGAGATGGTGCAGCAGGACATCCAGGTACGAGGGCACGACCTGGAGGACGGTCGCGCCGGCCGCGACGAGGTCGTCGAGAAAACCCGGCACGTCCGTCATCCGGCTGCGCGCGACGATGAGCGAGCGCCCACCGACGGTCAACGGGGCGAGCAGCTGCCAGAGCGAGATGTCGAACGACGCGTTGGCGCTCTGCACCACGACGTCGTCGGAGGTCAGGCCGAGATCCTCCACCTTCGCCGCGATGTGGTTGACCAGGCCGGCGTGCTCACACATCGCGCCCTTGGGCGCGCCGGTGGAGCCCGAGGTGAAGTAGATGTATGCCAGGCTGCCAGCGGTGATGGCCGGGCGGGTTGCCGGCGTCGCCGCGGGAGCGACCTGGTCCACCGGGACGACGGTGGTCGGCAGCCCCGCGCCGCGGTCCGCGACCGCGAAGCGGCAGCCGGCCCGGGTCAGAATGCCCGCGATGCGGTCGGCGGGGTGGTCCGGTTCCACCGGTAGGTAGACCGCGCCGATGCGGAGGACGGCGAGTACGGT
>WUUC01092592.1_pt1 | contig 11093 bp, 10 predicted proteins | sample 6278441 | NCBI WGS metagenome assembly WUUC01 (sample SAMN13675441, study PRJNA597444) | soil metagenome | isolation source: soil | place: USA: Washington | collected 2017-10 | reverse complement strand
TTTTGTCATAAGAGGTAAGGCTCCATGCCGCGGACGCGCTCACTGGCCTGGTCGGAACTGAAAATTGGCATCGTTGCCGTCGTCGCGCTTGTGCTGGCGAGCGTCATGATCTTTTTGCTCAGCGGCGAAGGCGGGTTCGCCTGGCAGCGCTATTCGGTGAAGACAATCTTCAACAACGTCGCCGGGTTGAAGGCCGGCGCGCCGGCGCGCGTGGCGGGCGTCGAAGTCGGGTCGGTAACCGACGTGGCGTTCCTGGGCGAACGCGTCGAAGTCACGGTGGAGATTGCGCAAGAGCACCAGCCGCGGATTACGACCGGGTCACGCGCGTCGCTCGGCTCTGTGTCGCTGCTAGGGGAATCGGCGGTCGATATCACGCCGTCGAGTGTAGGGACGCCGATTCCGGAGTGGGGGTACATCCCCAGCGAAGAAGCCAAGGGATCGATTGCGGCCGTGGCGACAACGGCGACCGCGGGGATTGAGGAGGCCACAGCGTTACTGAAGGACATTCGCGCCGGACGCGGCACGGTGGGACGTCTGTTTACCGACGAAGCTATCTACCGCGATGTGTCAGCGCTGGTGCAGTCGGCGGAACGCCTGACAGATCAAATCTCGCGTGGGCAAGGCACGCTCGGCCGGCTCAATACCGACCCGCGCCTCTACAACGAAATGACGGGGGCTGTGAAAGAACTGAACACGATCACAGCGCGCATCCGTGCCGGCGAAGGCAGTCTTGGGAAAATATTGAATGACCCCGCGCTCGCCAATTCGTTGACGGCCACGTCGCAAAACATGGAAGCGCTCACCGGCCGGCTGAACCGTGGGGAAGGCACGGCGGGCAAATTGATGACCGACACACAACTCTATGACCGCATGAATGCGCTGACGCAGCGGCTTGACACGTTGATGACCAACTTGAACGCAGGTGAGGGGACGGCGGGTCAGTTACTGAAAGACAAGCGGTTATATGAGAACATGAACCAGACGGTGAGCGAGATTCGCGATTTCATTTCGGAGATCAAAAAGGATCCGAAACGATATCTCAATATCAAAGTCAGCATTTTCTAGCAGGGGACGATATGTCACAGGACACAGGGGCGGGCACCGTGATGCTCGCGTTCATCGTTGGCGCTCTGGCGGGTGCGGCGACCGCGGTACTGTTTGCCCCGGCCTCGGGCGAGGAAACGCGCGAATACCTGGCGCAGAAAGCGCGTGAGAAAGCCGCGCGCGCTCGCGATGCGATGAACGAAGGACGCGAAATCTACAATCAACAACGTGACAGCCTGGCCAGTGCCGTCGAGCGCGGCCGCGAAGCCTTTCAACAGGCACGCGAGCGAGGGGATCAGAACGCGTGAGTGAGACGGCGGAGTTGTTGCTCGGCGTGATCGCGGTGGCGGTCGCGATCATGGCGATCATTCAGGTCGGCGCGATCATCGCCGGGCTGCGTATCGCACGCCGAGTCGAGCAGCTGGCGACCGAGATTGATACCAGCGTCAAACCGCTGATCGCCAACCTCACGACCATGAGTGCCGAAGCCTCGCGCGCGGCGAGCCTCGCCGCAGCGCAGGTCGAGAAGTTGGATCGTGTTTTCGGCGAGGTCGCGGCGCGCGTCGATCACACGCTGGCAGCGGCGCAGCAGTTTATTGCCGGCCCTGCACGCGAGGGAATGGCGATTGTCGCCGGCGTTAAAGCCGCCATCAGCGCCCTCCACGGCTTGCGCGAGGCCTCCCGGCGCCGCTCGGCCGCGCGCGCCGTGCAGTTCGAGGAAGAGGAAGAATCGCTGTTTATAGGGTAGAGTAGGCTGCCTGCAGTGGAGGTAGCTATGAAACGTACGTCCCGACAGCTCTTGGCCTCATGTCTCGGTGTCTGGCTGGTAGCCGGTTTCGCGCTTCCCGGCGTATGTGCCGCACAAGCCGCCCCTCAGGATCGTTCCGCCGCGCTCGCGAAAGAGCTGACGTCCCTGCTGCAGCAACGCAAGCTCGATAGCATCGCCGCCCGGCACCCCGCGGGAGCCGATCAGTTTGTCGCCGCGCTGTTTTTTCCCAATCAACTGCTTGTCGTTTCGGCCCGCACCGTCGCCCCCGCTGTCGTCAACGAAAAACTGGTGCGACGTGAATATCGCGACGTCTATATCGATCTCAATAGCGCGTCCATTCCCGAGAGCCGCTTCATGATTACGGATATGGGCGCCGATGGCCTGCGCTCCACGCGCCAAGCGAACCAGCCGTTCGACTCACGGGATCTTGCCGGAAAAGGTGTCCGTTTCGATGGCAATTGGCGGGAAGACAAGATGTCGGAGCAGGACTACATGAAGGCCTATGCTGCTGCCGACGAGGCCTATATCGCGGCACTTCAGGCATTGGTCGACGAGTTGAAAAAGCAGTCCTGAACCTGACGGGTACCGGGTACGGGGTACCGGGTACCGACAGAGTTTCCGTTAGCCGAGGCAATCCGGGACGTTAGTCCGGTTCCCGCGTCCTGCCCGGTGCCCGGTACCCCGCACCCGACACTAGCTTCTTCACGATCCGTCCCACTTCTGTCGGCTCGACTGGCTTTGCCAGGTAGGCATCAAAGCCGGCGGCGAGCACTCGCTCCTGCGCTTGCTGGCCGCCGTAAGCGGTGAGCGCGAGAATGGGCAGTTTCTGCAGACGCGCGTCGGGGTGATGCCGACAGTAATCCAGCAACCCAAAGCCATCCTCAACGGGCATGGCCAGATCGGTAATCAGAACATCCGGAATCTGACGCGCGAGTGCCGTGCGGGCGTCGGCGACCGATTCGACGGCGGTCACTTTGGCGCCATGGGCTTCGAGAATAGTGCCGAGCACATGCCGCGTGTCCTCGTTGTCGTCCACGAGCAGGACCGTGTGGCCGTCCAGACCGGACCACGGCGGGTGCGTCACAGCCGGCTCCTCGACGGTCGGCGGTGCGGGCTCCAACGTTCGCACCGGTCGCGGGAACCGAATCGTGAATGTGGCTCCATGACCCGCGCCCTGACTCTCAGCATGAATCGACCCTCCACTCAGTTCGGTCAGGTGACGCGCGATGGCTAATCCAAGGCCCAGTCCGCCCTGGCTACGGGTCGGAGAACCGTCGGCCTGTCGGAACGGCTCGAATATGTATGGCAGAAAATCGGGAGCAATGCCACGCCCCGAGTCGACGACCTCAATCACGTAATCCTGCTGATCTTCGCGTAATCCGACGCGGACCTGCCCTTCTTGCGCTGTAAATTTCACCGCGTTCGAGATCAAATTCCAAATCACCTGCCGCAACCGGTCGGGATCTCCCACAAATGGGGCGACGGCCGGCAGAGCGAGCTCGATGCTTATTTTCTTGGCCTTGGCTGAGGGCTGCACGACGTCCACTGCCGAGCGGATGATCGCCACCAGGTCGGTCGGTTTGGGCTCGAGGCGCAGCTTGCCGGTAATGATGCGCGAGACGTCGAGAATGTCTTCGATCAAACGCGCCTGCCATCGCGCGTTACGGTCGATTGCCTCTGCCGCCTTGACCGACATCTCGTGCGGCAGATCGCCGCTGCGGAGAATGTGCGACCAGCCGAGCATGGCGTTCAACGGCGTGCGCAACTCGTGCGACACCGTTGCGAGAAATTCATCCTTCAGCCGTAACGCATTGCGCAGTTCTTCGTCGCGCCTCTGGATCTGCGACAACATGTCATTGAACGCGGCCGACACCGCGCCCACCTCGTCGTCTCCTTGCTGCGTGACGCGACGCGTGTAGTCGCGATCCCGCGACACGGCTTGCGCCGTTTCGGCGAGGTCGCGTAAGGGTGCGGTGAGCTGGCGTTGCAGGATCGCGGTGAGGGCGATGGCCGCCACCGAGGACATCAAGAGGACGATCAACGTGCCGACCATCTGGGCGCGCAGCCGCGCCACCACTGGCGCCTGGCTGCTCCGAATCGACAGCGTACCCACGCGTCCGCGCAAGCGCTCGATCACCGCCGTCGCGACCACCAATCCTTTGTCGTCGAAGCTCGCCCCCTCGGTCGGGGGTGATGGGGCGCACTCGCCGAGCGTGACATGCGAGGCAAACAGGGTTCCCTGCGAATCGTACAAACAGGCATTTTCGAAACCGCCTGGTACACCCAGGGCGCGTAGCGTATCGACTGCGGCCTCGTAATCGATAAACGCCAGCGCGGTGGCGGTGTTGTCCACCATGATGCGCGATTGCACCTGCAGTTCGCGAATGAGATCGCGCCGCGCCGATGCCGCTTCCCACGCGCCGAGCGCAATGGCGGCGCACAATTGCGCCGCGACAATCGTCACCATCGTCACCAGCGTGAGCTTGCGGCGCAGGCTTCGACGGCCGAGCCTGCGCGTCACGGCTGGGATTCCTGTTTGATCAGCACTTCGCGCGCCAGTCGCAGTAGTCGCGAGCTGACTTGCAAGCCGGCGCTTTCCGCCGACGCCTGGTTCACCGAGAAGCGCACTTTGTGGTCATCGACAAACAGCTGAATCATCCCGCCGCGCATGAGAAAGCTTCGCGTTTCACCGATGGTGAGGACTGGGAGTTTTGCGAGTTGCGGAGCACTGGCAATGAATCGTGCGGTCGCGGCGGCCGGCACATAGAGCACGTGACAGTCCCGGCCGTCCCTGGCGTCCTGCACGCGGTGCAATTCCATCGCCCCGCCCTCCCAGGTTTCACCGCTCAGCGCGCTCTCGAGATGTGGTCCAAAGGGGCTCGGGCCGAGGACACAGATGCGGAAGGGCGGTCGATGCTGGGCGGATGGCCATGTCACGTAGCGGGCGAAGTTGAGCAGAAACGCCGCTTTGACTTCGTATTCCAGCGCAGGCTGCGCGCCGACCGCCCGGCCGGCGGTGAATAGGGACAGCAGCAGCGTGAGGGTGACAAGGCTGCGCATCAATAGGCCACAGTCACCCTCGCGAACAGCGCGCGTTCGAGCCGCGTCCTGCTCGCTGACGTGGGAGATAGAAACTCGAAATGGCTGTCGTGCAAGACGTCGCGGCCGACGAGCGACAGTTCGAGATTGGACATCATGCGCCAGCCGACGCGGAAGCCCGCTTCCCAGTAAGCCGGCGTACCGGGATTGGGAATGGCGGATACATAACGGGTCGAGAGATCGAGGTCGACGCCGCCAGGTAAATCGACGCGACTCAGCACGAAAGCCTGATGCGACGGATCGATCGTCTCATTGCGGCCGCCATATAAATCATTGCTGCCTGGATCCAGTGAGACTACATAGTGGAGATAGCTGTAGCTGGCTGTAAAACGCAGGGACGGGCGAGGCTGCACTGTCCCCGTCGCCGTCATCCCTCGGCTGGCGATGTTTGCGCCGTTGCCGACGACGATGGGGGCGCCGAGTTCCTGGGTGCGGATATCGTCGTAGTCATGATCGAAAACCACGACGTCCCACGCCAGTTGGCCCTTCGCATTACCGCGGTAGCCTAACTCAGTCGCAACCAGCGACTCGGACCTGAACTCGGGATTGCCGGTAACGGCTATCCGATTGTTGACACGGACGCGGACATCGGTGTCGATCCGCGTCGGCATACGAATGCCGCGCGACACGCCGCCCCACACCGTATGCGAGGGCGACGGTGTCCAGCGGATGCGAGCCGTCGGTTGCGCCTCAATGCCGGTGTAGTCGTTACGTTCCAGTTTGGCGCCGAGAATGGCCGAAAGGCTCGACGTGAGCATGATGTCGTCCTGTAAAAAGCCGGTGATCAGATGCGTGGTGCGATCTTCCGGTTCGAAAAACAACAGCGCGCTGGGAGTCGTGTCATCCGCGCTGCGTCGATAGCCCCCACCCCATGACAGCATGTGGCGGTCGGATGCTGCGAAGCGGTGCTGCAAATCGATGTCGAATGTGTTGCGGCGCTCGCGGATCTGCGCCGGCACCATTCGGTCGCTATGGTCGGCGTAGAGTTGCAGCGCGAAATTGGATGTGGACGAAGCGCGCCGGGTCCAGCGCGCCAGCACGTTCAGGCCGCTGGCCTCGATGTTGTCGCGGCCGAGCAGACCCGATCGGCTGACGTGAGCGTCGCCTTGAATCGTAAACGACGAGTCGGTGACGTCGCCGAAGTCGGCACGGAAGCCGCCCTGACCAAAACGTTGACCGTCGCCCGCATCGCGACCGTCATCGAGCGTCGCGCCATCGCGAACGAAGTACTTGCCGTAGACGCGAAAGTGCCCGCCGCCGGCCCGATCGCCATAGCGCACGGCGGCATGAAGTTGTTCCTCGGCACCGCCGCCGACCTGCACCAACGTTCCCTGGGTTTCGGACGCGGCTTTAGAGACGACGTTGATCACGCCGTTAACGGCATTTGATCCCCACAGCGACGTTCCGGGCCCGCGCACGACCTCGATGCGATCGAGATCCAACAACATGGCATCCTGCTGATCCCAGAAGACGCCTGAAAAAAGCGGTGAGTATACGCTCCGCCCGTCGATCATCACGAGCATCTTGTTGGCAGCGTTGCTGGCAAAGCCGCGCGCTGTCACGACCCATGACGTCGCGTTGAAGCGCGCGACAAACAGTCCGGGCATGTGGCGCAACGCTTCCGGCAGATTGACCGCGCCCGAGCGGCGGATATCTTCAGCGGTGGCGACACTGATCGCTGCCGGCGCTTCTCGTACGGACGACTCGCGGCGCAGCGGTAGCGTGACATCCACTTCGAGCAACTCCTCGAGCGACAGCTGTTTCAACGCGGGCAGCTGTGCGCTCGCTGAGGATTGCGCAAATAACGAGGCCGGCGAAACGATCGCACCGGCGAGCAGGGTTGTGAGGACGACGCACCCAAGGCGCATGATTCCGCGGGTCACGCTCCAGCCTCGTCGCGCAACAACATCGCGGACCGGCCGGCGATGAGCCACGGACCCTCACACAGTGGCACCACTCCGTCCCCTCCATAGCGGGGGTCTTCACTCGACCACGCGAGTGCCCACTTGCGATTGGGTCGGCAGGCATACAGCGGATCGTTCATCGGACAGTGATAGTCGTCGCCGAAGTTGATAACGATAAGGCGATCCTCAGTAGTGGTCATGTATCGCAGCAGAACGATGTTGGGATCGGGCGCCGACGTTTCTATCCGCACGTCGGAGGTTCCGACTTTGCCGATCACCTCATCGTCTCTGCGCAGGGCCAGCAAATCGCGATGCAGGTCGACGGCCCACCTGTGCTCATTCCCCTCTTCGTGACGGAGCTTTGCCTTAGCAAACGTCTCCTGGCTCGAAGGCACCGGAATTCGCGCGCTTGCCGCGGCCGTGCCGAGGCCGGGGAATTGGGCCAAAAATTCTGCGCGCCCCTTGCGAACCGCTTCCCCCAGATCACCTTCGTGATGAGCGAAATATGCGAACGGCTTGGACGAAGCGAACTCCACGCCTTGAAACAACAGCGGCAACCCCGGTCCGAGCAGGAGTAAGGCGGTGAGCGCACGCCATTCCGCCGGGCTCACTTGGTGATAAAGACGCCATCCCGGCCCGGTGTTCGCAACCTGGTCGTGGTTCTCGAGAAAATTCACAAAGCAGGCACTGCTTTGGTCCAACGCAAAGCCGCCGCGTCCATGTTTTTGCCACGAGTACCATTGCCCCTGGTACAAAAATCCGTGTCGGGCAATTGAGGCCATTTCGGCGGCCGTGCCTTGATAGTCGGTGAAGTACGCCTGGCGGCGCCCCCGGAGCGCCACGTATGCGACGTGATGCCAGTCTTCGTTCCAGATTGCGTCCACCCCGTCAGGATGGCGGCCGTAATCGCGCAGCAGCGGCGCTTGCTGCGCTTCACTTTCTGCGCACAAAAAGATTCGCCGATGGCCCGCCGCGCTACGTGCCGACCGCGCCAGTTCTGACACCATGTGCTCGGCACTGCCGTCATGAATTGCGTCGACCGCATCAAGGCGCAAGCCGTCGAAGTGGTATTCAGCGACCCAATACGCGGCGTTTTCGGCCACAAACGCCCGCACGCCCTCCGAACCAGGCCCATCGAAATTGATCGAGTCCCCCCATTCGCCAGGCGCGCCGAGGAACGTGTCGCTGAACTCGGAGATGAAGTTGCCGACCGGCCCGAAGTGGTTGTAAACGACGTCCAGAATCACCGCCAGACCCATCGCGTGCGCCGCATCGACGAAATGCCGTGCATCGTCCGGCGATCCATACAGCCGAGTGGGGGAGAAGAAGTGGACGCCGTCGTACCCCCATCCGAAATCACCGGCAAATTCGGCAATCGGCATGACCTCGATCGTGGTGATGCCGATGTCCTTCAGGTCCGCGAGATGACGCTCGGCGGATCGCCATGTGCCCTCAGGGGTGAACGTACCGATATGCAGTTCGTAAAGAACATGCCGATGGCGCTCAGGGGCGCCCGGCCACGCCGCGTCGCTCCATCGGAACGATCGCGGGTCAACAATCTCTGATGGTCCCAGCGGGCCCTCGGGTTGAAAACGTGACACCGGGTCGGCGCGCAGTCCCTGCTTCAGTCGATAACGATAACGCTCGCCCGCACGTGCATACGCTACATGAGTGGAGAAGTAGCCGCCGGCCTCTGCTTGCATCGGAATGGCGTCACGACCTTCGAGGACCAGCGCGAGTTCTTTTTGCGCGGGTGCCCAGACGCGAAACGACACGCCACGCGCGGTGACGACGGCGCCCAGCCGCGGTTGGTAGCTATTCATCGATATTGCAGAACATAGTTAACCGAGCGACACGGGTTACGCCGCGACACGCAGGCGCCGGGGCTTGGCTGCCCGCCCGTGACGTCGATGGCGGCGTTGACCGCGCGCGATGCGCGCCGCCGCGGCCAGTTGCTCCGGAAAACTACGGCGGCTTTCGAGCAAGTGGAGCACGGCCCGTTCACACGCCGATAGCCCGCGTGTACCGCGAAGGCGAGTGGCCGTGAGTCGGCCTTTCAGAGTGCCGTCGGCGTAGGCTTCGAGCACGGCAGGATGGATGTAGCACGCTCGACACACCGACGGCGTGTTTCCCAAATGGCTGGCGACCGATGTTACCGCGCGCACGATGATGCTTTTGGTCTTGTGCTCGCTCGCCCCGAGCTGCTCGGCGGCCAAGGCGTTCGCGGCCAGCAGCGTGCCCGCCCAAGTACGAAAGTCTTTGGCGGTAAACTCCGCGCCCGCCGCTTCGCGCAGATATGCGTTGACGTCAGCGGACGTCACGACGCCTCGCCGCCCGTTGTCGGCCACGTATTGAAACAAATCCTGCCCCGGCAAGTCCTGACAGCGCTTGACGATCTTCGCTAATTGCGCATCGGCCAAAGTGATCGACTGTTTGATGCCGCTCTTGCCCACGAACTGAAATGAAACCTTTGCGCCGCGAATGCGGACGTGCCGGTCACGCAGCGTTGTCAGCCCAAACGATTGATTGGTGCGCGCGTATTCGGTATTGCCGACGCGAATCAACGTCTTCTCGAGCAATTGCACGACCGCGGCAATCACTTTTCGCCGTGACAGCGTCGATGATCGCAGATCTCGCGCGATGCACTGGCGAATGCGCGGCAGCGCACGCGCGAACGGCACCATCCGATCGTACTTCGTTTGATGACGCACTTCGCGCCAGCGCGCGTGGTAGCGATACTGTTTGCGACCGCGCGCGTCGCGGCCGGTGGCCTGCAAGTGCGCTTGCGGATCGGCGGCAATCCACACATCGGTCCACGCTGGAGGGATTGCGAGGGCTCGGATCCGTTTGATCGTCGCTTCGTCAGCGATCGTGCGCCCCTTGGCATCCACATAACGGAAGCCCGCCCCGTTGCGTGCGCGCTTGATTCCAGGCGCAGCGTCGCCGCAATAACGTAAACCCGCGGCCTGCGCTGATTGGGGCGGGGCAGTGGCGAGGCGTTTCATCCTGGCCAACCCAAGTGCAAGCCTAGTACCGACCATCCACAGGTATGGGATTCGCCCAATTGGGTTAATTTCACGTCCTTGCGCACGGTCGAGCTTGGTAAATGAATTACATTGGCAAACCGATTGCGAGGCTGACTCGCAAAGGTGGAGGAGTTCATGAGAGACGAGCTGAATCAGCTCTACGCAACGTTGCTTCCCGCATCATTCGACCCGGCACTAATCGCTTCGCCAGACGAGGACGAGGACGTCGTTGACGACGACGATGACGAGGACGATGACGACGAGGATCTCGAAGACGAAGACGAGGAAGACGAAGAAGACGACGAAGAACTTGTCGACGACGATGATGACGACGACGAGGACGATGATGAGGAAGACGACACGGTAGAGGACTCGTAGCAGGTTGCTGAGAAACGACAACCTGCAAGGCTAAATGAATGATTACTAAGGCGAAACGCGAAACCGATAGCGTTCCGAGACATTTCTGGTTTCGTTTTTGGCTTTCGTCTTCAGGCCGCGTATTTCATCAGCCTGCTATCTAGTTCCGCTTGTCTTGCGTGGTTCCGAGCGTGGCTAAACTGGCGACGCCGCGCTCGGCTTCACCCCTCCCTGCCGTCTTTGCCCAGCAGCGCAACACTTCCGCCACACTCCATGCTTGTGCGACGCAGCCACGCGGCGCGTAGGGCGGCTCGGCGTCGAAGATTTCGCTGATCTGGCCAATACAGGATTCGTCGAGGTGAGGGATGAATCCCTCCAGGAATCGACGCGCCTCCGCCGCACGGTCAGGATGTGCATTGATCCAGGCATCCACGAACGGCCCAATCAGCCAACCCCAGACGGTGCCTTGATGGTATGCACCATCGCGCGCGCGCAGGTCGCCGTCGTATTTTGATTTGTAATCGGCGTGGCCCGGATCGAGAGACCGTAGTCCGACCGGCGTCAGCAACTTCGGTTCAACCACCTTGAGCACCGCGGCCCATCGCGATCGATCGAGCACCGGATACCTGAGCGCGAACGACAGGATCTGGTTCGGACGGCACGCCGGGTCGTCGCCGTCAGGGCCGTCGACAACATCGTACAAGTGGCTACCGGCTTCGTACCAGAAACGCTTGTTGAACGACTCGTGTGCGCGTGCGGCGTGAGCGCGTAACTCTTTGGCGCGATCGGGACGGTCGTCACGCTCGTGCCAATCGGCAAGCAGTCGCAGCGCGTTATAGAAGAGCGCGTTGATCTCGACGGGTTTGCCGCGCCGCGGCGTTACCACCCAGTCGC
>WUUC01237873.1_pt1 | contig 11094 bp, 8 predicted proteins | sample 6278441 | NCBI WGS metagenome assembly WUUC01 (sample SAMN13675441, study PRJNA597444) | soil metagenome | isolation source: soil | place: USA: Washington | collected 2017-10 | reverse complement strand
CTGCTCGGGATGGCCGCGCTCCCGCCGTTTCCCGTCATGGTCCTCCTGGCGGTGCTGACCGGCGTGTGTTACGGCCCGATCGCGCCCCTGACGAACTATGCGATGCAGACCCGCACGCCCGAGCGCCTGCGGGGGCGGGTGGTGGGGGTGGTGACGTCCTCGGAGTACGCCGCCGGCCCGGCCGGCTTCCTGCTCGGCGGGCCGCTGGTGGACGCGCTCGGCGTACGGCCCGCTTTCTTGCTGCTGACCGGTGCGTTGTTTCTAGTCGCCCTGGCGGCGGTGCCGGCGCGAGGGCTGTGGGCGCTGGACGACCCACCGCGCTTTGCCGCATCCCCGGACCAGGCGCCGCCCCGGCCACCGCATCAGCCGGTGCCCTTCGGTGACCACCCCTGAGTGCCCCGGGTCGGTGGTTAGCCCCTTCAGCCGGCGGGTGCACGTGCCGATCGCAGACCTGTGTCGGCACTCCACCGTCCCTACCTCGCGGTGATGACGCCTGCGCTCGTGGCCTACCTGCTGGTGAAGGACAACTTCGTGGTGCAGACCCTCCTCTACGAGCTGATCACGCTCTCGGCGCTCGCCGCGGCCTGCGTCGGCGTCATCCGGCACCGGCCGCCCCGCCCACGCCTGTGGTGGTTCGTCATCGGCGGTGCCGGCCTGACGGCGGTCGGGGACGCGGTGTGGGCCGCGCTCCGGCTGGTGTGGCACAACGACGCGACGCCGTCGCTGGCCGACATCCCCTACCTGGCAAGCTATCCCCTGATCGGGGCTGGCCTGCTTGTCCTCATCCGCAGCCGGACGGCCAGCCGGGACCGCGCCGGCCTACTCGACGCGACCATCGTGGCGGCCGGACTGTTCGTCCTGTCCTGGGCCTTCCTCATCGCTCCGACGGCGGGCGGGTCGGACCTCACCGTCCTGCAGCGCCTGGCCACGGCCGCGTATCCCGTCGGCGACCTGCTGCTGCTGGCCCTGGTCGCGCGGCTGGTCACCACGCCCGGGGCCCACACCCGGGGCGTACTGGCTGCTCGTGTGCGCCCTGCTGGCCAGCCTGCTCGCGAACGCCGGCTACGCGGTGGAGAGCGTCGTGCTGGGACGAGACACGACGCTGGCCTTGTTCGACCTGGGCTGGGTGCTGTTCCCCGTTCTTCTCGGCGCGGCGGCGCTGCACCCGTCGATGGCCGTGCTGTCGGAGCCGGCGCCGGACAGCGAGCGGCGGCTCGGCCGGGGCCGGCTGATGTTGCTTGCCTCGGCGTCGCTGCTCGCCCCGGGAACCCAGCTGCTCCAGGTGGCGCTCGGGCGGGAGATCAACGCCGTCGCGATCGGGCTCGGCTCGGCCGTCCTGTTCGTTCTCGTCCTGTTGCGGGTCGCCGGCCTGCTCGAACGGGTCCGCAGCCAGGCCGTCCAGCTCGCCGCACTCGCCCGCGACGACGCGCTGACCGGGCTGCCGAACCGCCGGACCTGGGACTTCGAACTAACCCGGGCCTTCGCCCAGGCAGGCGCCCAAGGGGACACCCTGGCGGTGGGCCTGCTCGACCTGGACCACTTCAAGGCCTACAACGACAGCCACGGGCATCAGGCGGGCGACCGGCTCTTGACCGCGGCAAGCGCGGCGTGGCGGGCCCTCCTGCCCCCGGGAGTCGTGCTGGCGCGATACGGCGGCGACGAATTCGGCCTGCTGCTGCCCGGTCATGATTTGGCCGCCGCGGCCGGGGTGCTGGACCAACTGGTGGCGGCCGTCCCCGATGGACAGACCCTGTCAGTGGGAGTCGCGGGCTGGGACGACGAGGAGGATCCGGCCGCGCTGGTGGCGCGGGCCGACGTAGCGCTCTACCGGGCCAAGCGCGATGGGCGCGATCGAGTCGCCGTGGACCGCGGGCCCGGCCGGGCCGCGGCCGGTCGGGTTCCGGCTCCGCGGGGGGAAACAGTCGAGCCCTTCTCGGACGTCACCTCGACATGACCTCACGGACCGGCGGTCTGGCACGTTAGCCCAGTGTGAGACAGGAACCCTTCGAGTCAGTCGTACGGCGCCACGGACCGATGGTGCTACGGGTGTGCCGCGCAGTCCTTGGCCCGACCGCAGCCGACGACGCCTGGTCGGAGACCTTCCTGTCCGCGATGGCGGCATATCCCCGACTCCAGCCGGGCAGCAACGTGGCGGCGTGGCTGGTCACGATCGCGCACCGCAAGGCCATCGACCACGTGCGCGCCGAGCGGCGCCGGGCGATCCCCGTCGGTGACCTTCCTGACGTGCCCAGCACAGGTCGCCAGCCCGGCGGTTGGGAGTCCGACCTGTGGGATTCGCTGAGGTCCCTGCCCCCGAAACAACGCCAGAGCATCGCCTACCACTATCTCGCCGGCCTGCCATACGCCGAGGTCGCCGGAGTCCTCGGTGGCACCGCGGACGCGGCACGTCGAGCGGCCGCCGATGGCATTGCGGCACTGCGCACGACCTACCTGAACCCACCGCTGCACCACGACGCCGAGGGAGAAGCATCATGACGAGAACCGGGGCCAGCGCCGCCGCCCTGTTCGCCACCCTGCCCGACCTGGATGAGGACGCCCAGCGAGCGCTGCACGCCCGCCTGGCCGCCGCCGCGAACGCGGCGGGAATCCTCGACGTCGCGTACCGAACCGTGGACACCCCGGTGGGCGCACTGCTGCTCGCCGCGACCGAGGCTGGTCTGGTTCGGGTGGCCTACGCCCGCGAGGACCACGACCGAGTGTTGGAGCAGCTCGCCAACCGGATCAGCCCCCGCGTGCTGCGCGCCCCCGCCCGGCTCGACGAGGCGGCCCGCGAGATCGAGGACTACTTCGCGGGCCGGCGTACCGTGTTCGACCTGTCCCTGGACTTCCAGCTGTCCGCCGGCTTTCGCGCCACCGTGCTGACTCATCTGCCCGACATCGCCTACGGCACCACCGCCAGCTACGCCGCCCTGGCAGCGGCCGTGGGCAATCCCCGGGCGGTGCGCGCCGTCGGGACCGCCTGCGCGACCAACCCGCTGCCGGTGGTGGTGCCCTGCCACCGGGTGGTACGCAGCGACGGGAGCGTCGGGCAGTACATCGGCGGAACCGACGCCAAGATGACGCTGCTGGCCCTGGAAGGCCACGGCATGAGCCCGTACGCAGCCCCCGCCGAGAGTCGGTGAAGGTGGCCCCTCACCCATAACGGCGGCGGGCTACGACCTGGCGGGGGACAACGGCACGAGGTGGCGCTCGGAGATCTCCTTGACCTTGGCCACCCGCCGGGCGTATTTCTCCTCGCCGCCGAGAAACTCGGTGCTCATCCACGCCCTGACCACCTCGTGCGCCAGAGCCGAGCCGATGATCTTCCCGCCGATGCACAGCACGTTGGTGTCCGAGTGTGATCGGGCCAGCGTCGCGCAGAACGGGTCCTGACACACCGCGGCGTAGACGCCGTGGATCCGGTTGGCGATCATCGCGCTGCCATAGCCGACACCGTCGACAAAGATGCCGCGCTCGGCCCGCCCCTCACCGACCGCCAGGGCCGCGGGATACACCCGGTCCGGCAGGTCGCAGGGCTGCTCGTCATAGGCCCCGAAGTCCTCGACCTCGTGCCCCGCCTTGGAAAGAACGTCCATGATCTCCTGCTTCAACCCGAAGCCGGCATGGTCACTAGCGACCGCGATCCGCATGGTGCACTCCCATCGGAGCAAGGGTGGGCGGCTGCCCGCGACGGCAGGTTAGTCCCGCTACACCAGCGGTGGCACGACCCGTGGCGGCGAGACCTCGGAACCGCCATCCCCCGCCTGTCCGCCGATCGTGGCGATGAGCTGCTTGGCGAGCCCGAAACCCGCGCCGCCCATGGTCATCGCCTGGGCGATCAGGTCGGCCATCCCGGCGCTGCCGTTGAGGACGACGAGGTTGTCGATCCCGGCGAGCGCGCTCGCCCCCGCCTTGACGATCTCCGGATAGTGCTCGGCGATTTGCTGGGCAATCACGGCGTCCTGGTTCTCCGCAAGGGCCCGCGCCCGGGCCTCGATTCCCGCCGCCTCGGCCAGCGCCTTCTCCCGGATCGCGCTCGCCTGTGCCCCGCCGGCAAGGGCGATGGCCTTCGCCTCGGCCTCGCCGCGCAAGGTGGTCTCCTCGGCCTGGGCACGGGCCCGGGCGACGTACGCCTGGCGCTCGGCCTCGGCGATGGTCACCTGGCGGTAGGCCTCGGCGTCGGCGGGCTTGCGGATCTGGGTGTTGAGGATCTTTTCCTGGCGTGATGCGTCAAGCTCGGCGGCGGCGGTCTCGGCCCGGACCACCTCCTGTCGGGCCAGGGCCTCCGACAGCGGCCCGGACTGCTCGGCGGCGGCCTTCGCCTTGTCGACCTCGGCCTGGTAGCCGGCCTGTTTGATGCTCGACTCACGGACCGCGGCGGCCATGTTGGCGTTGGCCACCTGCTCGGCCTCGGTGGCCTCCTGGTCGCGCCGGGCCGCGGCGATCCGCGCGGCGGCGGCGATGGCGGCCGCCTGCGGCTTGCCCAGGTTCTGGATGTATCCAGACTCGTCGTCGATCTCCTGAATTTGCAGCGAATCCACCACCAGGCCGAGCTTCTTGAGATCGTCGGCGAGAGACGTACGGATGTTTGCCGTCAGCTCCTCGCGGTTGTGCAGCATGTCCTCGACACTCATCCCGCCCACGATCGCCCGCAGATGCCCGGCGAACAACTCGTGAACCGTCGCGTGCATCACCTCGGGCCTTTGCTCGAGGAACCGGCGCGCCGCATTCGCGATGGACTGGAGATCGTCGCCCACCTTGAAGGCCACGACACCCTTGACGGTCAGGGGGATCGACTGGTTCGAGACGGCGTTGACGACCAGCCCGGTGGATCGGATATCGAGGCCCAGTCGGCGTACGGTCTGAAAGCCGGGAATGACCGCGGTGCCGCGGCCGACCACGATCTTGAAGCCAAGGCTGTCGAAGCTGCTGCCGTTGTCGCCATGCGCCCCGAGGCCGGAGATGATCAACGCCTCATTCGGCTCGGCGACCCGCCAGATCACCCGGAACAGCACGACGAGCAGGACGAGGGCGAGGATGCCCACGCCAATGGGAATGAGCAGGGTCGTCATGAAAAGGATCAGCTCTTGTACGAGCGCAGTGGGCCACCCGCGGATGCCGGCGGGGATCAGTCCGCGAACGCTGGAGCGACGTAGACGTCGCGCGGCGGCTCGAAGTCGACCACCACGACGCGGGTGCCGATCTCGATGACCTCACCGGTCATCGGATAGGCATAAAAGGCCTCCACGCCACCACGCACGGGCAACAGCACCTCACCAACGAGCCCAGGGCCGACTCGGCCGCTCACCCGACCCGTCGTGCCGACCACCTGTCCCCACGTCAGGTTGTCGTGACATCCCGTCCCTGTGGCTGATGCTGCACGCCGACGCTAGCAGCGCCGCGGGGCCGGACATCAGTTTCTGTAAAGGAGATACCCGAACGGCCTAACGGGAGGCGGCGGGCGCGGATCCGTCAGCGTCTCGCCGACGGATCGTCGCTGACCTGTGCCCTTGCGCCGGACGAAGGTAACGAATCCCCGGGCCAAATCGCGGGTAGTAGCGGAGGCATCCCACCTCGTCCACCCTGGAGAACCCGTGCCCCCTAAGCGCCACAGCGACCAGGCCGCCCCCAAGCCGGTCAGCCCGACCGGCAACAAGACGCCCACCCCGTTGCTCGGGTCCGACCCGCGTGCCCAAAGCGGCGACCACCTCACCACCGCGCAGGGTCTGCGATTGACCGACACCGACCACACCCTCAAGGCCGGCCCCCGGGGACCCGCGTTGCTGGAGGACTTCCATCTCCGCGAGAAGATCACCCACTTCGACCACGAACGCATCCCCGAGCGGGCGGTGCATGCGCGCGGCGCCGCGGCACACGGCATGTTCGAGGCCTACGGCAACGCCGCCTCGGTGACCAAGGCAAAGTTCCTTTCTGCCAAGGGGCAAAAGACCCCGGTGTTCGTGCGCTTCTCCACTGTCCTGGGTTCTCGCGGCTCGGCGGACACCGTCCGGGATGTCCGCGGCTTTGCGGTCAAGTTCTACACCGACGAAGGCAACATGGATCTTGTGGGCAACAACATGCCCGTCTTCTTCATCCAGGACGGCATCAAGTTCCCCGACCTCATCCATGCCGCCAAGCCGCATCCCGACCGGGAAATCCCGCAGGCGCAGACCGCGCACGACACGTTCTGGGACTTCGTCTCCCTGCACACCGAAGCGATGCACCAGGTCATCTGGGCCATGTCCGACCGGGGTATTCCGCGCTCGTTCAGGACAATGGAGGGCTTTGGCATCCACACCTTCCGGTTGGAGAACGCCGCCGGGGAAACGACGTTGGCCAAGTTCCACTGGAAGCCTGTTGCCGGGGTGCATTCCCTGGTGTGGGAGGAGGCCCAGCTCGCTGCGGGCACCGACCCGGATTTCCATCGCCGGGACATGGCCGACGGGATTGAGGCCGGCGCATTCTTGGAGTATGAGCTCGGTTTGCAGCTCCTTCCGGACACCCCGGAAGAGACTTTCGAGGGCATCGACCTGCTCGACCCGACCAAGCTGGTCCCGGAAGAGCTCGCGCCGGTGCAGCTCGTGGGGAAACTGACCCTTGATCGCAACCCCACGAACTATTTCGCCGAAACCGAGCAGGTTGCCTTCCACACCGGCCATCTGGTTCCCGGGATCGCGGTCACGAACGATGCGCTGATGGCGGCGCGGCTGTTCTCTTATCTCGACACGCAACTCAGCCGCCTCGGCGGCCCAAACTTCAGCCAGCTGCCCATCAACCGCCCGCACGTGCCGGTCAACGACAACCTTCGTGACGGTGCCCACCAGAGCGCAATCCATCAGGGGCTCGCGCCCTACCTACCCAACAGCATCGATGGCCAGATCCCGCGTGTCGCCTCACCAACCGACAGCGGCTACGTGACTGTGCCCACGCCGGTGGACGGGGACAAGGTGCGCGCCAATCCGGCCTCTTTCGATGACCACTTTTCCCAAGCCAGGATGTTCTGGCTGAGCATGAGTCCGATCGAACAAGCCCACATTGTGGAGGCCTACACCTTCGAACTGGGCAAATGCTTTGAGCAACCCATCCGCGAACGCATGCTCGTCAACCTGGCGAGGATTGATGCGGGCCTGTGCGCTGCGGTGGCCGACGGACTGGGCCTGCCGGTTCCGGACGCCGAACCGGTATCCGACGTGACACCTTCACCTGCGCTGAGCCAACTTGTGATGAAACCAGGTCCAATCGCCGGCCGCGTCGTGGGTATGGTGGCGGGACCAGAGGCCGACCTCGCGGGCATCGCGAAGTTGCGCAAAGCCCTCAAAGCGGAGGGTGCGGTGCTGCGTGTTATTGCACCTGTTGGGGGTGTCCTGGGATCCGGGAGTCGGCAGGAAGTCGTGGAGCGCACGCTATTGACGACGCGCTCCATCGAGTACGACGCCGTGCTGATCGCCGGGGGCGTTGGCGGCCTGAGGGACGTCAAGCTGACCGTGCTGCTGCAGGAGGCGTTCCGGCACTGCAAGATCCTTGGTGCCTGGGGCGACGGTCCCGTCGTGCTCACCGACGCCGGGATCGACCTCGAGGCGCCCGGCATCATGGTGGGCGACAAGTCGGACACTGCGTACGCCGCCGAGCTGGTTGCCTCGCTAGGCCGGCACCGGGTATGGGAGCGCGCGACCGCAGTGATGGCCTCGGCCTGAAGTCCGCATGAAGTTCGCCTGACGTCACCGACCGACCCGACCGCTGCAGGGTCGGATCGGTCGGTAAGTCATCTATTCAGGACGGACGGGAGCGTTCGTCCGTGGCGGACGGCGGCAGGGTGGTCGCAGGTGCCGTCGCGGTCGCCGTGGTCGTCGGCGTGACGGTGACCACGTCGGTGTCGCGCAGGTCCACCTCATCAACGCCGCTGGCCACGCCGGGGTCGATGGTGGTGGTGCTATCGGCGGCCGTCACGCCACCGGTCGCGGGCTGTGCCGAAGTGTCGGCGTCGTCTTCGCCCGACCCGGACAAGGTAGTCGCCGCCGCCACTCCGGCGGCGGCGACCGCGGCCCCGGCGATCACTGCCTTGGCGGAGATGCCGGCCTTGCCGTCGTCCCCGCGTGACGCGGCGGCGTCCTGGATACCGGGCGCACCGACCGTGGCTCCTTCGTTGACCGACCCCCGCCAGGATCCCGTGGCGTAGCCCTCGTCCTCGATGAAAGCCTTGAACTTCTCCAGGTCGGACTCCGCCTGCTTCTCGATGATGTCGAGCTTGTCTCCGACCTTCTCAATGATCCCCTCCGGCTCGTACTCCAGGCTGAGGGTCACCAGGGTTTGACCCGGGCCCGCAGGAGCGAACATCACCGCTCCGGCGTTCGTCGCGCCGCTCGTCGCGGCCCACGCCACCTTCTGGTCGGGAACTTGCTCGAGGATAACCGCGTCCCACTCGCGTTTGACGCCGGCGATTTCCGCCACCCAGTGCATCCTGCGGTCATCGAGCTGGACGACCTCGCGCACACCGCTCATGAATTGCGGGAACTCCGCGAACTGTGTCCACTGGTTGTAGACGGTGTTGAGCGGCACATTGACCTGAATCGACTTCTCCACCTTGGTGGTCATTCGGCTGTCCCTTTCTGGCTTGCTCCCGAACGCCTCGTTGCGCCCGGTCCGCCCCCCTATACCCCCAGGCCGGATGGCTGCACCCCGTGACCTGCCGCGATCTGGGGGGCAGCACCGCCTAGAGCGGGCGTTGGAGGCCAACCCTCGCTGCCGGGCCCCTGCCTAGGAGTGGCCCGCGCTCGGCAGTTCGGCGTGCTTGGGGTCGGGTGCTGCGTCTCGGGGCTCCTCGTCGCCCGTTGCGTCGAGAAGGATCAAGGGCACGTCGGGAAATGAAACGGCCGTATCGTTTCCAAGATCTCGGCCCGCGCGTTTCGCTCGTCTCTCGCGCGTCGCGGCCTCGGCCTCGAACGTCGGCTGTGCCGTATGTCGGTCCGATGGGGCGGGGTGCTGCCGCACTTCTAAGGATCTGCTCATGGACGGCGTCGGTGGACCCGCAGGCCGCGAACCCGACGAGGAGCAGTGCCGGTGGCGACACTTCCACCGTGCCGCCTCCAGAGGTGCAGCGTCCAACCGACTGGGACATTGGTCGCTTGGTTTGCGAGCGCGGATGATCTACGACGCATTCTCCATGCGGACTGGCATGAGGTCGGTGCTCACAAAACACAAAGACGGCCGCCGCCCAGCAGCCACCAACCGCAGTGGGTCACGCGGGTGGCCAGCGCGAGCCCCGTACGCGCTCGCCCCCCGCGGTGGTCAGTCGCAAATGGGGCCGGGCGGGGTTGAGGCCGCACAAGGCGCTGTCCATCATTGGCGAAGATCCATCGACTCTTGCCGATGGATCTTCGCCGATTATGAAGGCGGTCCATGCACCGGGCGGCCCGCCAGGGCCACGACCCGTTCCACTGCGGTTTCTGCTGCTCAAGCGACAGCGAGCCCACCTGATTTACGTGCCCGAACCGGGGCATCTGCGGGGACCGCGCGAAAGGTCGGTCCAGCCGTACGGGACCATGTTGGCCCCCGCGACCGAGCCCAACCTCGAGGACACCTGCCATGACAGCTTCCGACCGGCCCGGCGTGCTGTTCGACGTCGACGGCACCTTGCTTGACACCAACTACCTGCATGTCCTGGCGTGGTGGCAGGCGTTTCGCGACGCGGGGCACGAGGGCATCGACATGGCCACGGTGCACCGCGCGATCGGGATCGCCAGCGCCGAGCTCGTGCAGCAGATCCTCGGTCGGGAGGACGAGGCAACGGTGCAGGCCCACTCCGCCCGCTATGAAGCCCCTCAGGACCAGGTCGTGGCGTTCCCCCGGACCGCCGAGCTGCTGACCGCCTGCGCCGATCGCGGGCTGGGCGTCGTGCTCGCCACGAGCGGTCAGGAGTCAGACCTGCAGTGGATGCAGCCCGCCATCGGTGCGGAGCAGGCGGTCCTGGGCGCCACCACCTCCGCCGACGTCGAGGCCGCCAAGCCCGCTCCCGACCTGCTCACGACCGCGGTACGCGACCACGGGCTCGACCCCGCGCGGACCGTGGTCGTGGGCGACACCGTGTGGGACGTCGAGGCGGCTCACAAGGCGGGGCTGGCCTGCATCGCGCTGACCTGTGGCGGCATCTCCCGCCAGGAGCTGGCGGACGCCGGCGCCGTGGCCGTCTACGACGATCCCGCCGACCTGCTCGAGCACTTCGACTCATCGCCCCTCGGCGGAGCCCTGGCCGAACCGGACCAGCACGACGCGCCGTGACGGCCGCCGTTTGCCACCACCGGTCGGGGGTACGGCCGCCCCGGCACTCCAACCCGACCTCGTGAAGGCAACCACGATGACTGACCAGTACACGATGCAGGACCCGACCACCCAGTACCCGACCCCGGAGTTCACCAAGCAACAGCAGGAGGGCCCGGGTCTGGCCAAGGAGATGACCGGACCCAGCCCCGACCACGGCGAGCAGACCTACCGGGGCACCGGGCGGCTGACCGGGCGAAAGGCACTGATCACCGGAGCGGACAGCGGCATCGGGCGCGCGGTCGCCATCGCCTACGCCCGGGAGGGAGCCGATGTCGCGCTGTCCTACCTTCCCGAGGAGGAGCCGGACGCCCAGGAGGTCGTCGCGCTGATCGAGAAGGCAGGACGCACCGCGGTGGCCCTGCCCGGCGACATCGCCCAGAAGGCGACCTGCGACCAGCTGGTGGCCGATGCCGTGAGGCAGCTGGGCGGCCTGGACATCCTGGTGAACGTCGCCGGCAAGCAGCAGGAAGTGTCGGACATCGCCGAGCTCAGCGACGAGCAGTTCGACGAGACGCTCAAGACCAACGTCTACGCCCTGTTCTGGCTGTGCAAGGCCGCGCTGCCGCACATCCCCGCCGGGGGGTCGATCATCAACACCTCATCCGTGCAGGCCTACCTGCCCTCGCCGATCCTGCTCGACTACGCGACCACAAAGTCGGCGATCAACACCTTCAGCAAGGCCCTGGCGGGGCAGGTGGCGAGCAAGGGGATCCGCGTCAACGTGGTGGCGCCCGGTCCAGTGTGGACCCCGCTGCAGGTGGTCGGCGGCCAGCCGGT
>WUUC01091762.1_pt1 | contig 11094 bp, 7 predicted proteins | sample 6278441 | NCBI WGS metagenome assembly WUUC01 (sample SAMN13675441, study PRJNA597444) | soil metagenome | isolation source: soil | place: USA: Washington | collected 2017-10 | reverse complement strand
CTGCTGTGGGGGCTGGCCTATCAACGCACACCCGGCACCCTGCTGCTCATCGACCGGCCGTTCCTGGACCCCAACCCCTTCGATGCCGAACCGGCCGACCCGATCGCGCTGGTCCCCGCGAGCATCACGCCGTTGACCGGCAAAGTCGCCCGCGACCTGCACCGCCACCTCCCGCTCGTCAGTGCGAGCGCGGGCACGGTGCGCTGGCAGACCCACGGCCTGGACGCAGCGGTCGCCACGCGCCGGGCCGACCGAGACCGGCCCGTTGGTGCCTGGCGCGCACCGTGGATCCCACCGCGCGGCTTCCAGGAACGGATGGACCGCATCGGCGGCCTGGTCACGCTGACCGCGACGGCGGCCGTGCTGAAGGAGTACGCCGCCTCCATCTACACCCTGGACGATTACCACTATCAGGGCATGGCATACGCGGAGGTGGACTGGCCCCACGGGGAGGTCCAGGTCTTGCGGGACTACCGTCGTCGGGTCTCGGCCGCCCGCCTCGCCCCGCCGGCAGGTTCTCGCCGAACAGCCCGACCCACTCGCATCCGGCAGCCTAAACCCTTGATCTGGCAACGCGGCTCCGCCGTCCGCCATCAGCGCCGGCGCCGAACCAGCCGATCCACCATTGCGGCCCCACCGCGCCCGTCACAGCGGGCCGGATCCGCGCAACCATCGCCAACGACCACACGGTACGGAGGCGTACGCCCGGCCCCGCCGAGCCAGAACCTGCTGGCGAACGGTAAGCGGCAGATGCCGGCGCACAATCTTCGCAAGCGGGGCCTGGTCGGAAGGTCGACGTGTCGTCGACGCCGGGAGTTCCGCGGCCGCGGGCAGCCCCGAATGACGGTCCACGCCGACGTACGCGTCACCGTGCGGGCCCGATTGACGGGTGTGACCATCACTTGGTGAGTGCCCTTACATCCCTGGTCGGGCTGCCGGATCCGGTCGTGCTGGCCATCCTCGATGAGCCGCCCTTCTGCTGGCTTGAGCCGGGCGGCGACGCGGCCGGCTGCGATGTCGAGGTGCTGTCCACGGTGCTCGGGCGGGCGGGGATCCGATCCCTGGTGGTGCGCCAGGTCACCTTCGCCGAGTTGGTCCCGGGCGTCGTCGAAGGCCGCTGGCATGTGAACACCGGCATGTTCATCACCGAGGAGCGCAGACGCCGGGTGCGCTTCACCAGACCGATCTGGGCCGTTGCCGACGGGCTGATCGTGCGTGCCGCGGACGCTGTGCGTTTCGGCGCCTACGGCGATCTCGCGGCTCGCCCCACGGCCCGTCTCGGCGTGGTCGTCGGGCAGGTCCAGGGTGCGGCGGCGCGGCGGGCCGGGGTACCAGCGGAGCGGCTCATACAGTTCGCCACCCAGGACGACGCTGTGCGGGCGCTGCGCCGTGGCGATGTCGATGCGGTGGCCAGCACCGCGATCGGTAATCGGGCCCTGCTGGCCCGCATCGGCGATCGGGCACTGGTTGCCGTCGGCCTGGATCCCGGTGACGGGCCGCACACCGTCCCGCTCGGCGCATACTCGCTCAGCTACGAGCAGGCCCCACTCGCCGACCTCCTCGACGAGCACCTGGCCGGGTTCATCGGCTCGCCGGAGCATCGGGCCATCATGAGCCGGCACGGCTTCACCGACGACGCCTGCGATCTCCTACCGGCAGGCGAAGACCGACCACCCGGCGGTGACGGCGAAGCGAGCATATCGACGCGGCCTGCGCGGCACGACCTACCACCGGAGCCGCAGCGCTGACACCGTCGTACACCAGGACCTGCACCTCAGGCACCTCGCCAGCGGCCTACCGGTGCGACGCCACCACAACAAGATCAGGCACCGGAGGGGCGCAAGCGGAGCGAAGCGACGCACGCCCGCAGGGCGCGCCTGCACGGCGGCAGATTCGTATACCGCGGCGTGTGCGCGGGGGTGGCAGCCCGGCCGGTTCATAGGTTCGCGAGGGCTTGTTCGGCTTGATCGAGGGCGGTTCGCACGTCCGTTGTCGACCGATGGTTGATGGTCCACGGGAGGTACTGGATCGGCAGTTGCACGCCGGCCCACCGGCATCCGTGTGCTGCGTCCCGCGGGTCTAGCTGCGTTGCGGTCAGCCGTGCCCAGGTGTCGCGGTAAACGGCGAAGCCGTCCGAGTCGAGCGGGACCAGGTTGGCCAGATCGAGCATCGCCGGACCGACCCCTGCAACTGCCCCAGTCGATCAGCGGGGCATGGTTACCGTCGACGATCACGTTGCCGTGGTGCACATCACCATGCAGCAGCGTCGGGATCAGCTCGCTCAGCGCGCGCGGCACGGCCGGGTGCTGCGCAGCCCGGTTGACCACGTCGACCGCGCGCTGGACGGTATCGACGTCATGGCGACCACGATGCTGTTCGATCCGCGGCAGGACCCAGTCCCGGCACAGTCGTCGCCACCACGAAACGTCCACCCGCGGGATGGCGTCCGGCACCTGCGACCCGCCGCGGAACGCGGCATGAAGACACGCCAGCGACTCGAACAGATTCCTCGGCGCAGCGCAGTCCGGCCCGGACAGCGGCGCCCCAGCCACGAACGGCGTCACCAGCGACCAGCCCGTGCCGAACTGGCCGGCAGCGACAAGTTCCGGGACCGCGGTGGCGGTCGGCCGGACCGACTGCGCCACGCGCAGCCCTTCGACTTCATGCCGCAGAGCCGACTTCTCGACCACCCGCACGACACGTCCACCGCCGTGTCGGCAGCCGGTCAGCGCTCAGCGGCTCAGGATCAGGATGCTGACGGACCTGAAGGGGATAGGAACGCGACGTCCGATCACCGCCAGACGGCTGGGCTGTTATCGATCAAGCTTTCCGTCATGAGCGACGCACTTGATGGCAAGGTGGCGCTGGTCACCGGTGGGGGTCGTGGAATTGGCGCAGCGGTGGCGTTGCGCCTGGCCAAGGAGGGCGCCGATGTGGCGGTGACGTTCCAGCAGAATCAGCAGCGCGCCGACGACGTGGTGGAGCAGATCAAGGCCGTGGGACGGCGAGCACTCGCCGTGCAGGCGGACAGCTCCGATCCTGCGGCGGTGGTCGCCGCGATTGACCGGGTCGCCTTCGAACTGGGTGGCCTGGACGTCTTGGTCAACAACGCCGGCGCGTTCCTGCTCGGACCACTGGAGCAACTGAGCCTCAAAGAGTTCGAACAGACCGTCGCGGTCAACATCCGGGCGCCGTTCGTCGCCTCGCAGGCCGCGGTGCGCCACATGTCGACCGGTGGGCGGATTATCAACATCGGCAGCAACATGGCCGAGCGGACGGTCTTCCCGGGCTTTTCGCTGTACGCGATGAGCAAGACCGCCCTGATCGGCCTCACCAAGGCGCTCGGACGCGAACTCGGCGGCAGGGCAATCACCGTGAACCTGGTGAATCCCGGGGCCACGGACACCGAGCTAAACCCGGCCGACGGCCCAAACGCCCACACGATCAACGGGTTCACCGCCCTTGGCCACTACGCGGCGCCAGCCGATGTGGCCGCCGCCGTGGCGTTCCTCGCCAGCCCGGATGGGCGTTACATCACCGGGGCGACGGTCAACGTCGACGGCGGCTTCACCATCTGACCCGTCGGCTCCCCGCCGTCGCGGCATGCCCGGGTGGTGACAGGCCGGGCATGCCGCGACGGCGTGTGGTGAGTCCGCGACGTGTTCTCTGGCCGCGAGCTTCGGTTCGGCGGTGCGCGGTCGAAGTGGTGGCCCCGGACCAGTGGCGGACCCCGCGTACGGTGCTGGCGAGGGTCGTCCTCCCCGCAATGAATTGAGCGGCAAACCACCAAAACTCGGCACTTCCGATTCACGCACCCCTCGGCGCCCCTCGACTGAGAAACCCGCCCACCGGTCCCGCGCCTCCACCCGGGCGGGGCGGACGGCTCAGGTCGTGCCGGTCGCGCCGGGGGCCGGACTGCCGGTGCCGCCGGGCCGCTCCGGCGTTTCGGATCCGGGTCAGCCATCAGACCCGAGGACTTCCCTCCGGGTCCCAGACCACGTCCTTGCCGCCGTAACCGAAGCACACCCGAGCTGATCCCGCAGCGATAGGTCAACTCGACGCCGGACACCCTGCCGCACGCCATCTGCTCAGGCCGGTACCGCCACACCTGACGTGGCATCCCACACGGGTACCGTCATCCCTGGCGGATGGCGCCATCCCGGTCGGCCGGCGGGGTGGGGGGCGTGAGGCTGACCGTGATCGTGTTGAGGGCCGCGGGTCCGGTGAACACCAGGTACACGTCGTGCTGGCCGCTGGCGGCCCGGAGTGGTACCCGCACGTCCCGCCAGCTCCGGCGGTCGGCGGTGTCCGGCACGGGCACCGTGCCGAGCAGTGGCCCGCTGGTCGGATTGTCCAGACGCACCTGGATGGTCGCTGCGCCGCCGCCGGCCCTGGACACGTTCGCGGTCAGTGAACTCGCCGCGGCGGGCCATGCCACGGTCCCGAATTTGATCCACTGGCCACTGGCGGTGGCCGCCACCGCCGTACCCGCGGCTCTGGTGGTGTCGACCAGGCTGACGCCGTTGTAGTCGTCGAAGGTGGCTGCCGGTGTCGCCGGTCCGGTCAGTTGCCGGGCCGGGATCGTCTCTCCCGTGACGGTCAATGCCAGCGATGCGGGTGTGCTCGCGGCGGACGTCCCGAGCAGGATGTCGTAGGTGCCGCTCTCCACCACCGGCCGGCTCCGGGTGACATCCCAGAATGCCAGGTCAGCCGCCTTGAGCGTCAGGTTGACCGTCTTGCGCTCCCCTGCGGCGAGACTCACCCGGCTGAAGGCGCGCAACTGCCTGAGCGGCTGGCCGCTGGCCCGGGAGGTGCGCTGGCGGGTGTACATCTGCACCACCTCGGTCCCGGCTCGGGCGCCGGTGTTGGTGACGTCGACCGTGACGGTGACCGTACCGTCGGCGGTCACCGACGGGTTGGACAGCGTCGGGCGGGAGTAGCCGAACGAGGTGTAGCTGAGTCCGTGACCGAACGGGTACAGCGGTGTGCCCCGGTAGTGCTGGTAGGTCATGCCGGACCTGGCGATGTCGTAGGCGAAGATGCTCGGCAGGTCACTGTCGGCGCGATACCAGGTCTGGGTCAGTCGGCCGGTCGGGTTGTAGTCGCCGAGGAGTACGTCTGCCAGTCCGTGGCCGGTCTCCTGCCCGGCGTGGCTGCTCCACAGGATCGACGGCACGTTGGCCTGGGCCCAGGTGATCGTCTCCGGGTAGCTGGTCTGGAGCACCACCACGGTGTTCGGGTTGGCCTGACGGACGGCCCGGATGAGCGCGTCCTGCTCGGTGGGCAGGGCCATCGTCTGCCGGTCGACCGTTTCACGTGCGTTGATCATCGGGTTGCTGCCGGCAACGATCACGACGGCGTCGGCACCGGTGGCCGCCGCCACCGCCGCGGTGCGACCGTTGGTGACGATCTCCCTGGTGAATCGGGTCGCCGACGCGGGCGTGGCAGCGCCCAGGCGTAGCGTCCCCGAGGCGTCCATGGTGACGTAGACGTTGGGCCCGAACCAGCTTTCCGTCGCGTTGTAGCCGACGAACCGGATGACCACACTGCCGTCGGACTGCGGCTCCAGCTTGAACAACTGCTCGACGTACCAGCCGTTGGGTTGGGTCTGGCTGTTGACTAGCGTGCGGTTGCCGCCGAGGGTGACGTAACGCCCGTTGGCGGCGGCCCGGATCGTCGAGACACCCTGCCCCCAGTCGGCGATGTCCAGGCCCTGCCGGGTGCCGATCGTGGTGGCGGTCGCGGTCAGGGTCGCCCCGCCGGTACCGGTGCCGGCGGTGACGTACCGCCCGGTGGATACCGCCCTGAGCGCGATGCGGTCGATGCCCTCGGCGGCCGTGACGGTGGTGCCGGGCAGGCGCTCGGTGATGCCCTGTAGGGGGGTGACGGCGTACGGCAGGGTGCCGCTGTAGAAGTCCTGGAAGACGCTCGTCGACAGCGGCCCGACGACGGCGATCCTCCGGGGGCCCGGGGACAGCGGCAGCAGGTTGCCCTCGTTGCGCAGCAGGACCATCTGCTGGGCGGCGGCCCGGCGGGCCAGTTGCCGGTGTGCGGGGCTGTTGATGACGTCGGGGGTGATCGCCGCGTAGGGATTGGCGCCCGCGGGGTCGAACTCGCCGAGTCGGAAGCGGACGGACAGCACGTGCCGGTCCGCGGTCTCGATGTCGGAAGCGGTCAGCAGGCCCTGGTCGACGGCGGCGCGCAGGGCGGCGGTGGTACCGCCGGGGTTCGCGTCGTCCTGGGTGAAGCTGTCCAGACCGGCCTTGACGGCGGCGGCGTTGGCCGCGATCTGCGTGGGGTGGTACCGCTGGGAACCGACGAGGTTGGCCGGTGCGAACGCGTCGCTGACGATCATGAGGTCGTTGCCGGTCCAGCGCCGGACCACGGCGTTGAGATCGGGGTCGACGGTGCTGGGACGGCCGTTGACCAGGTTGTAGCCGGGCATCACCCCGGTGGCGGCGCCGGCCGTGATCGCCGGGCGGAAGGCGGCCTGCTCGTAGTCGCGCAACTGCCTGGGCGGCACCATCGCGTCGGTCACGTCGCGGCGCGTCTCGTTGTTGTAGGCGAGGTAGTGCTTGAGGGTCGGCGCGGTCCGCAGGTAGGTGGCATGGTCGCCCTGAAGGCCCCGGCCGTAGGCGGTGGACATGGCGCCGGTGAGGAAGGGATCCTCGGAGTACCCCTCCTCGTTGCGTCCCCAGCGGGGGTCGCGCAGCAGGTTGACCGTGGGCGCCCAGACGTTGAGGCCGGTGGCGCTTCTGGCGTTGAAGCCGCGGGCCTCCGTCCCCACCGCCGCGCCAACCTGCGTGACCAGGTCGGGATCCCAGGTGCTGCCGAGCCCGATCGCCTGCGGGAACACGGTGGCCGGCCCGAGCCAGGCGACGCCGTGCAGCGCCTCTGTGCCGGTCCGGAAGGCGCCGATACCCAGCCGGGTGATCGCGGGCTGGTACTGGTGCAGCAGGCTGATCTTCTCGTCCAGGGTCAGGCGGGAGATCAGGTCGTCGACGCGGGTCGCCAGCGGCAGTGCGGGGTCGCGGAACGGGACGGTCTCGACGGCCGCGGCCCGTGGGCCGGCGACAAGTACGCCGACGAGGATGGACCACACGGCAAGGACCGCACCACCGGCCCGCCGCCGTTGGCGGCGCGGGTGCGACCGGATCGGCAGGGCCTGGGTGCGCGGGTGCGACACGGGGACCTCCGTGGTGGATGACCGGCAACCGCCCTGACAGCCGGCTGATGATGTGACGTGCGTCGATGGACGCCAACATGGTGACGGGTACTTTGTTTGGTCGTCAAACGAAGGACGATCCAGAGCGCGGGACGGAGACCGTCGGGCCAGGTCAGCACCCTGGCGGCGGCCGGTCTCCGGGTGACGGCTTTCGCGACTCAGAGCAGCGGTGCGATGATCGCCGCGGCGGTCGCCGGTACCCCCGTCGGCCGGGAATCCACGGCGCACCGCCGGATGTACTCGTTGCGGTCGGCGCCTCCTCGACCTGGATCGCGGTTGTGCACCGGGTCGCCCGTCAACACGGTGTGCATTCTGGGCAGCCCGAGCAGTCCGCAGCCGGGTGCATCTACTACCGGCCCGCGCTGCCGGAACTGTCGCTAGGCCCGCAATGCGATGTTGACGAGTGAGTAGTGGTCTGGTGCCAACGAATCTGAACGGCAGTGGTGGAGAATCATTCGCTGCGTGCGGTCTCCGGGCCGGTGATGCGCTCCAGCAACGGCAGGGTGGAGGCGATGATGCCGAGGCAGGCGGCCAGGCCGACGATCACGATCGCGTAGAACGCCGGGCCCGGAGCGGTGAGCGTGTAGTCCATCTGTGCCTTGAGGAACAGTTGAGCGGCGAGAAGGCCCATGCCGATCGCGACCACGGCGACGGCGAGCATCGGTACGGCGCTTTCCAGAGCGACGACGCGACGCAGGACCCGCGCCGGCGTACCACTGAGGCGCAGCAGGCTGAACGGGCGCTTGCGCTCGCTGAGGCCGCCGACCACGGTGACCGCGAGGCTGCAGCCGGCGAGTGCGAGGCTGGCGACGATGATGACGTTGGCCAGTTGTTCCCAGCCACGCAGCGTATTGGCGAAGTCCGACTCGAACTCGCCGGGCACGTTCGGGGCCACCCAGAAGTTCGGGTAGGCGAGCGAGAGGACCGTGCGCGACCGCTCAAGGCCCGCCGCTGAACCATCCGTGCCGACGACGATCGATACCACCGGCAACCGCTGGATGTCATCGAGGGAGACGGATGCGGCGGGCCAGACCCTCGTGGACGACGCCGACTCAAGGTAGGGGATGAAGTTGTCCGCCACGGTGGCGACGGTGGCGCCGTCGGCGCACCGGCCGTACGCCTTCGGGATCTCGGTGCACGCGATCACGCCGGACACGCCCTTCCTGACCGGGTTCAGGTGGATCACCGTCGCGCTCTGCACGCCCGAGATCGAGCGCAGCTCGGCCAGCAGCGTGTCGGGGACCGAGGGCGGGTCGTGGTAAAAGGCAATGGATATGGTGCCGGCATCCGTCGAGCCGCGCGGCGCCGGGCCGCGGTTGGCGACGATCGTGGTGATCACGCCGAGGGCCACGCTCGTGACGAAGAGGGCGAGCATGATGCCGCTGATCGCCCGGAAGCCGGCCTTTGGGTTGTCGGCGAGGCGTCGCGCGGCGATCAGCGTGGCGGGGCGGCTGGCGTGCCTGGCCATGACGCGGGCGCCGGCCATGGTCAACCAAGGTCCGGCAAGGACCAGGCCGGTCATGATGAGCAGCAGTCCGGACAGGAACGCCGCCGTCTGGCCGTCAGATGTGTCGGGCCGTCGGCCGATGAAGTAGGTCAGCTCGGCGACGCCGAGCGCGAGCGGGATCAGCCGGTACGCGCGAGGCGGACGCGGGGTGACCCGCCGGGTGACGCCGAGCGGGGAGATCCGGACGCGCCGTAGCGAGACCCACGCGGCCAGCGCCGCGCCGGCTGGGACACCGAGCACGACCACTAGGACGTCCAGCACTCCCAGAGACATGTCATCGGCGAAGAACCGCATGCCGGTGAACGGGATCGCGGCGAGCTGGCTGCGGAACGCGAAGAGCAGCACGAAGCCGAGGACGGTACCGGCGATGGCTGCGACGGCCGCCTCGACCGCCGCCACCACCGAGATCTGCCTGGGCGTCGCGCCGACGAGGCGCATCGCCGCGAACCGCTGCTCCCGGCGCGCGGCGCTGAGCCGGGTGGCCGTGCCGATGAAGATCAGCACCGGGAACAGCAGCCCACCGGCTATCACGCCGAGGATCAGGTCCACAACGGTCTCGGGCAGGGCGGGTGTGTTGTCGCCGACGCTGGTGAGCTGTCTGGCGTTCGGTAGCTTGGCGACCTCGTCGGGGGCGCGGCCGACGATGATGAGCAGGGTGTCCGGTGAGGTCAGCGCGGCCGGACCGATCGTGCCGAGGTTGCGTCCGGGGTAGCGGTCGCCGAGTTGGGCGGCGGGTGTCGCTGCCAGCAGCGTGGTCAGCGCCGGCGAGGCGTAGTACTGCCCCGGCCCGGGCGTCGTCGGGATGCCGACCGGGGTCGGTGAGCCCGGTGCGGTGGCGGCGACGTCGACCCGCAGTATCTGCTCGCCGTGGAAGTAGTCCTGGCGCGTCGACCACCACAGCGGATCCGCCCCGCCTCCGGTCGAAGCGTTGGGGTACAGCGCGGCGTACCGCGTGAGCTGCGCGTTGACGGCGTTGACCCCAGCGAGGGTGGCCAGCAGCAGCCCGGCACCGACCGCGACCGCGGCGGCGATGACGACGAGGCGGGTGAGCGCCTCCCGGCCGCCGGCCACGGCGAGGCGAAGCCCGAAGCCGATCATGACGCGATCCGGTCCGGTGCGTTCACGCGCCCGTCGCGGACGATGACCTCGCGCTCGGCGTATGCGGCGACCCGTGGTTCGTGGGTGACCAGGATGACCGTGGTGCCCTGCTCGCGGGCCGCGGCGACCAGCAGGTCCATGACCTGCTCGCCGGTGAGCGAGTCGAGCGCACCGGTCGGCTCGTCGGCGAAGAGGACCTCCGGCCCGGCGACGAGGCCGCGGGCGAGAGCCACCCGCTGGGCCTGCCCTCCGGACAGCTCGCCCGACCGGCGCTGTTCCAGCCCTTCGAGGCCGAGCCGCTCGAACCAGGCGTACGCCTTGCGCAGCGCCTCGCTCCGGCGCGTCCCGCTCAGCAGCAGCGGCAGGGCCACGTTCTCAGCGGCGGTGAGCTCGGGGACGAGCTGACCGAACTGGAACACGAACCCGAAGCGGTCCCGGCGCAGGCTGCTGCGCTGGTTCTCGGTCATGGCGTCGACCCGGGCACCGTCGAACAGGATCTCGCCGGAGTCGGGGACGAGGATGCCGGCCAGGCAGTGCAGCAGCGTCGACTTTCCCGAACCGCTGGGCCCCATGATGGCGAGGATCTCGCCCGAGTCCACGGCGATGCTGGCGCCCCGCAGCGCCTGGGTCGTGCCGAACGAGAACATGACATTCCGCGCTTCGACTGCGAAGGTCATGGCTGTACCGCTTTCTTCAGAGCGTCCAGCCTGGCGCCGGTCATCTCGATCCACCGCAGGTCCGCTTCCAGGTGGTAGAGGCCGTGGTCGGCGAGCAGCGCGTCGACGAGACCGCCGGTGCGCTTGATCTCGGTGAGCTCGCGCATCCGCTGCAGGTGTGCGCTGCGTTGGGTGTCGAGGTATTCGCTGGCGGGGCGGTCCAGCATCAGCGCAAGCACGACCTTGGCGAACAGCACGGTCTGCAGGTGCGGCTCCGGCTCGACCGGCTGGGTCAGCCACTGCTCGACCTCGGTCGCGCCCAGGTCGGTGATGATGTAGCGCTTGCGGTCGGGCCCGTCGCCGGGGCCTACCTCGCTGATCACCACCTTGCCGTCGCGAGCCAGCCGGCTGAGGGTCGAGTAGACCTGGCCGAACGGCAGCGGCTTGCCGCGGCCGAAGTACGCGTCGTACTCGCGCTTCAGGTCGTACCCGTGGCTGGGCTCCCGCTCAAGCAGGCCGAGGAGGGTGAGAGGAACGCTCATGGCAACCAGAATACACTGAAGGTATACGCCGCGTATATACCCTCAGGGCATGGGACGCGGCCCGCA
>WUUC01043875.1_pt1 | contig 11094 bp, 28 predicted proteins | sample 6278441 | NCBI WGS metagenome assembly WUUC01 (sample SAMN13675441, study PRJNA597444) | soil metagenome | isolation source: soil | place: USA: Washington | collected 2017-10 | reverse complement strand
CCCGTCACGCCGCACGTCAGGGTCGGGGAGCACACAACGTGAGGCACAGAATGAGCCAGACCAACGAGACTGCGACCGAGACCGTCGCCGTGTTCACGCGCGAGGACGGCACGATGTACACCGAGGCGCCGTTCAGCCTGAAGGTGACGAAGGAAGTCGCAGACAGGTTCCGTGGGGACCATACGGTAAGCATTCCGCTGCCGGTCGCCGCACCAGACGCACTGACGGCAGGCCAGTTTCTGGCCGACGGAGTGCTGTCGGACGGCCTGACGCAGACCCTGCTCAACCTCGCCGCTTTCGTGGCACCCGAGGCGAATTTCGCCGAGGTGCTGGTCGGGAAGTTCAACGGGCAGGGCATTCGGCTGGACATCCAGAAGGAGGTGAAGGACTTCCTCGCGCCGCGCCCGACGGACGACACGGAGACGGTCGAGGAAAACGGCGAGCAGGTTCTGACCCGCAACGCGTCGGTCGAGACGATGCTGGCGGCCGCGCAGCAGGTGGCGCGTGACTTCCGGCTGGGGACGCCGCGCAAGAAGGGAACGGGCGCCGCGAAGGGAAAGGTCGCCGCTGCGGAAGCGAAGGCCGCCAAGGCGATCGGGACCGCGGTCAGCATGTACGCCGCGCTGCCGGTCGAGCTTCGCGCGATGTATCGCGAGCAGCTGATCGCAACCGGCAGCGTGACGGCCGAGGAGCTCGATGCGGTCGATGCGAGTGATGCGGGCGTCGGCTCGGCCGGCGGGAACGAGCAGCGCAAGCGCCGCTAGCAGGAACGGGGAGCGTCTCAACCGGGGCGCTCCCCGCCTCTTTTAAACGAATGGAGGCAGCCGTGTTGGTTCTCATCGTGGTGTGCGGGCTGATTCTCATGACAGGAATCCTCCTTGCGATCAGACCGCGCTGAACTGAAGAGGGGCAGGCTTCGAAAGAGGCCTGCCCCTTCTTTTTTGAGCTTCGCTGGGGGGTCAGGTGATCCATCCATCCATCCATCCATCCATCCACCGGGGGTACCCCCACCCCCATCGACCGTCCATCCACATCGCGAAGTCAGGCTAGCGTAGGTCAGGCCAACACAGATCAGGTTAGCGCAGGTCAGGTTTTCGTAAAAAAGTCAGGCCCCCCGGGGCTGTCGTTTTTTTTTTACTTTTTTTTTATCCCTAAAGGGATACTTTAGGTCAGGTTAGCGCGGGCCTCATTCGGAGAGGTCAGGTGAAGGGAGGTCAGGTTAGCGACCGTGTGGATGGACGCATGGATGGGGGGGGGGTCGGTCGTTTGGATGGGTGGGTGGATGGATGGATGGACACCGAGGCGCGGCGCTACGCGCTCCCATCCGCGGCTTGTGCACCGCAGCGCGGGAACCGCGCCTCAGTGAACTGCTTTCTCATCCGGACCGGACCGATGGCCTTCTTACACAGTGTAACCAGCCGGGTGGGCAGCAACCAACCTTAGCTGGTGCTAGGTCAGGTTAGCAGCACATCTCGCCTGCGGGAAATTAAATCCACACGAGACTTGACAAGGGTCGGTCAGATCGTTAGATTGATACGTTCGGATGTGCATGTGCACATTCGTGGGCATCAACGCCCACCCGGCCTCGCACAACGGAGCCCCACATGTTCGCAAACTGGCAACCCCTCCCCGAGGGATTCGACACACAGGCACTCACTGTCGATATGGTGCAGCTGCTTTGCGATTCACTTCAGAATCCCGATCGGGGAGGGATCAACTACGTCGACATCTGGATTGACCCTCGCACGCTTACAGCGTACAAGCGCGAAGCTGGGGAGTGGTTCTCTGCGAGGCTCTCATGAACCAGATCGACGCACTTCGTGCCCTGACCGCACAGATGTATGCGCACACCAGCGCGGCGGTCCGCGCCTCACAGTGCATGGCACGCTCGCAAAGTGAGACGTTCGTCCGTCGTGCGCCCGTCACGCGCCTCGGCTCATACGAGCAAGAGGCCCGCCTGCGGCTAGTGATGCAGGACATTTCAGAAACCATCCTGAACAGTCCGCCGCCCGCTTCGCTTTTGCGTGAGCGGCTTTCACACTGGAAAGGAGCTCGCGTAAGATGAGCCTCGAATTTGAATACCTCGTCTATAAGGTAACCGAGATACGCGACAACTCTGTTTTCAGAACAAAACTAGTTACCGAGCCTCTGGCTCAATCCGTCTGAAGTGGTGGGAGCTGAGCAGAAGACCAACATTGCACAGAAGCATGGTGGCGACGACCTTGTTGCAAGTGGGAGAACCCGATGATCGAACAGCAGCGCGCCTCGCTCGATGAGCTAGTCGCCGAAGCGAGTGCCATCTACCTGACCGAATGGGAGGGTCTCGCCCAGCTTGTCCAACGCGTTACTGAAGGGAAGCACTTCGGTCCTTCCGAGGTTACACCGGCGAACCTGCTGGAATGGCTCGGACAGATCAGGCATGATTGGGGCAGGCACCGTAGTGCGGGCTGTAATCATGCATATGCAGACGGGCGCAAGCAGCGGATCGTCTATAACCCTCATCACTGTATGATGAGCGATCGGGAGATGAACCTCGATCTCGTCTTGCATGAGATGGGGCATCTGTTCTGCTCATGGTATATTGACCACGATTCGGGCCATGACTACCGCTGGCAGAACGTCGGAGCAATCGTAGGCTACGCGTGGGTCGGATCGACTGGCGATGAGCGCCGCCGCCTCTATATCGCTGCGGCAAAGAAAGAGCGCGTTCTTCGCAGTATGCGACGGAAACTCGAACAGATGAAGGTGGCCGCATGAAACGTGCAGATATTCTCCGTGAGCTCGACACGATCCTCCGCTCCGAGCGGCGCGTAGGCGCCCTTACACGCGCGATGATCGATCTCGCAGAAGCAGGCATCGAGAGCTCGACGCTCGCAAAGCTCGGCAGCGAGCGTGATCGAGCCGAGCAAGAACGTGATAGCGCACGGCGGCGCCTCGCAGAGGCTGGTGGACGATGAGCACAACAAGGGCAGTATTCGAGCAGATAAAGCGCACTATTTGGGATCGTACCATTTGGGAAGCATTCCCAATGATGATGCTCGGCGCATTTATCGCCTCATCGATCGGCGTAATATGCGATGATGAGCCGACGGCAACTATTGAAGTCGAGTACGAAGATGGCAGCGGCGTCCTTTCGGATGGCCGGCAGTTCTGCATCGACGGCGAACTTTGCGAGGCACGATGACCTCCCAGATCGGACCACTGTCCTCGATCCAGTTCGGTGCTCGCGTGAGCGTCCGGAATCGTGGCGACTGGCTCTTTCTCGGATGGAACGAGGACGGGACGAAGCTTTGGCTTGCGAAGCATAGCGAGGCGCCACTCAAGCGAGGACCGGTTATGATGACGATCGAGCGAGAGAACGTCATCGCCTTCGGCAACCCAATATACTACGAGGTGCCAGCCGCGGAGGACCGCGCCCCCGAAAACGAACAGAGGACCTGGGCCTGCTATATCTGTAGTAGTAAAGATACTCAGTGGGAGCTGCCTATAGTCCATATTGAGGGTGAACGCTGCCCACAAGGAGAACTCCCACCCTGGGAGAGGCTTAAGTGCGAGTGTGGTCATACCAACTATAACAGCAAATGCCTGCCCTGTTTTGAGATGCGGCGGGAGTTGGGGTGGGAAAAATGGTAAGACGAGGAACCTTGACGAGCTTTCCCGCCGCCCGAACCGAGCAGGTCCTTGCTCACGTCGAAGATCGCTGCGGCGGCCGAAACTGCTGTCCGTATTGTCGCGCCGACTACGAAGCACGACATTACGAGCAGGGCATCATCCACCAGCTGGCCGAATTGGTCAGGCGAATCGAGGAGGTGAAGAATGACTAAGAAGCTTACCACACGAATCAAGGATGAGTATATCCAGAAGATGGATGCACTCAAGGTAAAAGTAAGACGACTTGATCAACTCGAAGAGGGAGAACGTATGTGGCTCCTTGCCCTGATTGATCAGTCTGCCTCCAACACTGCTATGACCTGGGGCTTCCTCACACAGTATCTCTCTGACGATATTCGCGAAGCGTGACGCCCACCTACGGGGCGTCGTGCATCAACCCCTGATTACACTGTGTAACGAGGCGAACATGACAGCGAAACAGATGACTCGTGCGATCAAGCGTTATAATATCAGTCTGATCTTTAATAGAATTACTAACCTGTGGTATGCTGGAGAGTCTTACCTAAGAGATGCGGGCACTGATACTTTTGGAATCAAGACGAAACATCGTGGCTCTCAGCACGTAGGTCATGAGCCCGAACTGGTGGTCGAAGACTACTGCAACGCACGCAACCTGGAGTGGGACGTATGAGCAGCATAGACAGTCGCTGCCGCCGGTGTCGAGAGCATTTCAAGGATGGGCGTCCCGCAAACTTTGCAAGCGACCCACAGTGCGCATTTTTAACCGGAGTGTTTTCAACTGACAACTGGCAGTGCAGAACAGCCAATGATATTCGAGATCTAGTTGACCAGCACCAAGAGGAGATACCACCTGCGTACAGTGAAGACCAATGGGCAAACATACTTCCCCTACGCAACGGTGAGTTTCTCATAGTCGGATGGTACAAGAGTAGAGGTAGAACTGAAACCATGTGGGTCTTAAGTGAAAATACCATCGCCCCTGCTACTCTCGAAGACGCTGAAGAGGCACTGTCTTATTACAAGGAGGTGAAGAATGGCTAAACTCTCTGGCTTCTCCGAGGCGCGACCCCTCGGAGGCCGTGCGGTCTTCACCGCCTATAATAAGAAGATCGCAGACGACATCGCCGCGAAGCTCGCGCAACCACGAAAGATGATCAGTCCATCGAGCTACCAGCAGGCGGTGTTCGATTGGGTTCTCGATCCATCGACTGTCTATTTGGATAGTGGGCTGTCTATCGAGCGACAGCCGAAGAGGAACGCGGTCGTTGAGGCCGTCGCTGGCTCCGGCAAGACAACGACGATGATAGAGGTCTGCCGGTTGCTGAACATGCAGGTCTCTTCCGCAACGTTCCACTCGATCGGGCTGCGCGCTTGGAAGACAGTAGCGACGCCGCAGATCAAGGCGGAAAAGATCGAGGACCTGATGGAGGAGCTCGATATCGAACGAAACCTTCGTGCTGTGACCGGGAAGCTTGTCTCACTGGCGAAGCAGCGAGGTATCGGTATTGGAGGTCTTGAGACACGAGGTGGAGATATACCCTGGCTTGAGATCATCGAGCATTTCGACCTAGAAGAGATGATCCCTGGGTTTGTCGAGATGCACTATGTCATTGATACTGCGCAAACTGTCCTCCAAGAGTCAATTCATCTGGCAGATCAGGTCATCGACTTCGAGGACATGATCTACATGCCCCTCCAAGCCGGTGTCGCGATTCCCCAGTTCGACTGGGTCATCGTCGATGAGCTTCAAGACACAAATCCTACGCGACGCGAGCTTGCTCGCAGGATGATCGGCCCCGGCGGCCGCTTCATCGGCGTTGGCGATCCTCATCAGGCCATCTACGGCTTCACAGGCGCAGATAATGACGCGATGGACCTGGTCGTGGAACAGTTCGACTGCGTTCGACTGCCGCTGACTGTGACATATCGTTGCGCTCGCTCGATCGTCGCGCATGCACAGAACTGGGTCTCGCACATCGAGGCCTTCGAGAAAGCACCGGAGGGAGAGGTGCGTCATATCAAGTTGAAGGAGTTCGACCAGCTCCTTGACAAGACCCATACTAGGGTTACTGGTCCAAGAGAGCCTTACTTCGGATTGACTGTTGCAGACGCAATCCTCTGCCGCAACACTCGGCCGCTCATCGAGACCGCCTTCGATATGATCCGCCGCCGAATTCCCTGCCACGTCGAGGGTCGCGACATCGGCCAGGGGCTCATCTCACTCGTCAAGAAGTGGAAGTCCGTTCGGAACGTCGCACAGCTCCGTGAACAGCTCGAAGATTACCTCGAAGCTGAGACGGCGAAGTTCCTCAAGCGCGGCCGTCGCGATAAGGTCGCCTCCCTCGAAGACAAGATCGGCACCCTCATGGTGTTCATGTCATCCCTTCACGACGATGACAACCTTTTCAAACTGATTGAGTCGATCAACTCCCTCTTCAAGGATACCGAAACCGGCAAGAAAGCCGCGACTGTCACCCTTTCGACTGTTCACAAGTCGAAGGGCCGGGAGTGGGATCGAGTCTTCTTGCTCGGACGAAACGTCTTCATGCCCTCGCCCTATGCAAAGCAAAGCTGGCAGCTGGAGCAGGAGCAGAACCTCATCTATGTCGCTGTGACAAGGGCGATGACGACGCTGGTCGAGGTCGAGTATCCGCTGCCAGGACAGGCGGAAGAAGAACCGAAGGACAGCGTGGCAACGCCGCGCCTCACAAAGTGTGTGACCTGCGGTTCCCATGGGTTCAGTCCTTCCATCTTGGGGCCCGATCGCTGTGAGTTCTGTGATGGCACTGTAGGGGGGAATCCACCTGAAGAAGCAGGGGCCGAGGCTTTCTTTCAGAAGCACTTCGCTGAGCCTGATCCCAGCAAGCCTAACTTTCAGAACATCTCACCTTTCCTAGATAACGTAAAAAAGCCACGCCTCCCGTGGCCCGACGAAGAGACGAGGAAAGATATCGCAAATTATCATCTAACCGAGATGAGCTTGCTTGGGAAGATGCCCTGTCCAAAGGATGTGACAGGAATAGGAAAGCACGTCTTCGGAAAGGCCGGGCTTCCCTGTCTCTTCTGCGGCGCCATCCAGCCAAGCGGGGCGCGGATCGAAGCTCTCCTCGACATCAAGCACGATCCGACTCAGTCGTCTGACTATTCTGCCCAAGAGGCAGAATATATGCGCTTGATGGACGACATGCGAGCCAACGGCTATCACGAAGGGAGCGACTGATGCCAAGATCAAAGATAAATCCAACTGTTATCTACATCGAGTATATCTGTCCCCGTAACAGGCAAGGATATATGATGGATGTACGATACGGAAGAGACGATAAGCCGCTGGTTGAGTGTCCCTGTGGTGTTCAACACCTAATCAGCGCAGGGCCTCGGAGCTTTATTCGCGGAGGTGAGGAGTGATCCTCCGCGAATACGACGTCGAGCCAATCAGCTACCTCCCCGGACAGTATCGGGTCGTTGAGCGTTTCAACGGAAAAGAAACCTACATCGACTCGGGACTTTCCTATCTGCGAGCGCAGCAGCTGGTTGGCATTATAGATTCAGCTGTTCGAAAGTTCATCGAGGATAATGAGGACAAACTGTGACTGAGGAACAGCTCACCCGTCTCGCTTTCCTCCGAAAGGACCTGGCCGTCTGGGAGGAACGTCGCCGCCGAGCACGATGGTCACTTGCCGCTGATCGCCTCTATAACTGCTCTGCGATGGATGAGGCACTCGGCGAGCTCGCTGCTGAACTGAATCAGCTAGAGAAGCTGGTCGAACGTCAACCGACAGGAAAGAGGAGAAAGTCTCATGTGGACTGAACTACCCTTTGATACCCTTAAGGGTATGACCCTTACCTCCGTCACCAACAATGACGATGAGATTGTGTTTCTCACAGCTGATGGAAGGAAGTTTCGACTATTTCATGAACAGGACTGCAGTGAGTACGTTCGAGTAGAAGACATTACTGGTGAACTGGAATTTTTGGTTGGTTCTCCAATTCTTATGGCCGAAGAAGTTAGTAACAGTACTGATGAATGTGAAGGCTGTAGTGATAGCTTTACTTGGACCTACTATAAGCTTGCCACCATTAAGGGCTATGTTACTATCCGATGGCTAGGCGAATCGAACGGATATTACTCGGAGAGTGTTTCCTTTGAGGAGATCAAGGAGTTGAACTGATGAGAATCCTAAAGAGGAGAAAGTATCATGAATAAGGCTGGAGGCAGTCTCAGAGAGGACTATCCGATCGTAGAGAGTCTCTTTGAGGAAAGCGATGTTCCTGGGAAAGAGAAGCACCAGCGAAACATCAAGATCGTTCGTGAGCTTCTGAGGGGAAACAAGCAAAAGGATGTAGCTGAACTTTTCGGAATCAGCTCCGAAAGAGTACGACAGGTATGGATACTGACCGCGCTGAAGCAACACAAGCGACTGCAAAAGGAGACCGAACTGTGAGACCCGACCTTTTTGAGGAGGATGATACTCCCCTCGGACTCATCCCTCCAAAGGACATTGAGAGGATGAAGAACGAGACCTGGATGAAGCTGGTTCGTCCAACAGAGGAGTGGATCGAGCGTTATTGGGATGATGCGCTGAACGCACACATCTTTTTCAAGGCAGACCCCCTATGAGCACTTTTCTTTTCACAAACCTCTCAGCAGCCGACCCTCAGTCTGTCAAGTCGAAGTTCCTCATTACGTCAATCAAGGTCGTGAACGAGTACGGCCATGATAGAGTAACTGTTTGGAACCGAGGGGCTTGCTCTGGCACTCTGGTAGTAAAAGAAGGAGACGGAATAAAGCTCGGCGAGCTTCTCACAGCTGGCAACGACTACTGGAAAGGAGAGTTCGTAGAATGAGAATCCTAATCTGCGGTGACCGAAACTGGACCGATCGAGAGAAGATCGCGCAGCAGTTGCAGATCATCGCCAAGGTGCATGAACTGACCCTTCACGAGACTGGCGTGGAGGAGTTCTACTGCAAGCCGAACATGGACGAAGGATTCCAGCCGGGCTGGTCAGAAATTCTCGTCATCCACGGCGCCGCCCGAGGTGCTGATCGGATCGCCGGCGAAGAGGCAGCCAAGATCGGTTTCGAGGTCAAAGCCTTTCCGATCTCTTCCGAAGATTGGGCCCATTTCAAGGGCGGCGCCGGACCGATCCGAAACCAGCTCATGCTAGACGAAGGAAAGCCCGATCTTGTCCTCGCCTTCCACTCCAACCTCGAGGAGTCTAAGGGAACGAAGGATATGGTCAACCGTGCGTGTGCGGTGCAGCTACCTGTGGAGGTGATCCCATGATGGCCGAGTACTCATACAGAATTTTTTTCCCATCGTTTTACGATGGTGACTTGTTGATGAAATATCAGGGCAGAGTTATTACACTAACTGCTCCACTGAGAATAGGTGAGATAGTCGAACTCTATGATGATGGTGAGTTTTCTGTTAGAAGTATTGTCAGAGAATTGAGCGATTCTCTGATAGAATCCATATATCCCATAGTCAACCTGATAAGCTGATGAATCGCCCCGACTATAACCTCATCGCGGCGGTCCTCCGTGAGGCGATCTCGAACGGAACAGCTCGGCCCGCACTCGCAATGCGACTCGCCGAGACGTTCGTCCGTCGGGGTGATCGAGCCCCTAACTTCGCCCTGCAAGACTTTCTCGATCGCTGTGTTCCTCCGAAACAGAAGAGCGAGCTCGGCAAGATCGACCCAGGAAAGACTGCCCCTCTGAAGAAGGAGCGCGCTGTGCAAGTCGAAGACGACGCATCGCTCTTCGCTGCGATTCTCGCAACCGAGTATCCACATCTGAAAGGTGCTGTTGGCTGTGCTCTCTCGCCCAGGTTCCCAAATAAATTCTCAATCGGACGCCTTGGCGGAAAGGTCTGGATTCGTTTTGGCAAGCCGGCGCTCATCGACCCTGTCAGTGCTGTTCGACAAGCGGCACCGGATGCAGAGGCGATGTTGAGTAGAAAGTCTTCAGCTAGGGAGATTATCGGACGATGACTGAAAGAGACTATTATGAAATCCTTGCAAGAGTTTTCCAGGCCGTTCGAACTCTTAGCTGGGCAGTTGAGGATTTCGAGGCCAAGCTTTACGATTCAGCCCTTCGAAATCTTCGATGGGCGGAGACCTGGATGCTCCTAGCGGAGGAGCGGAGTTGGTAAGAAGAGTTTTCGTAATTGGTCGCTTCAGGCCCGGCTTCGGCTGGATAGTCGAGTTAGTCGGACCTAGTTACACTGTGTAACGAGGAAAAGATGAACTATATCCTGAGAATAGACTGTCCAGGTTATGAATTCGATCTGGAAGATTGCGAAGAGAAGCTAACCCGACGTGGCTGGTATAGGGGAGGCGGCTTCAATTATCCTCCAGATGGAGATGAGCAGGATGATTGGAACTCTTGGTGTGACTGCGAAAAACAAATCAAAGAGCGTGGTGGTAATATCCAGGCCTATTATGACCGCGTAAACGAACTCTTTGATGAGGCAGAGCTCGAAGATGACTACCCTGACGAGGATGATTACCTATGAGTGGCTATTCTAAAAACCCAGCTACCGCCGAGAAGATGCTCTCTGTTCTCGGCCCCCTCATCCAAGGGGAACTCTGTACCTGGCAGACAGACGAGGGAGAGGCGGACTACTTCGCATACAAGGTGAGGGAAGCGCTCTACGTCGCGCGGCTGCGCCAGAAGCAGTGGGACAATACCATCAGAATGCATGATGAAGAGGGAGTAAACTTCCCGAATATAAGTACAATTCGGCAGCTGTCCGCTGTCGGTCGAATGGCCGAACGCATTCGCATCGTCGTCACCTCTCGCTCAACCGTCGAAGCTCGCTTCGCGAAAGGAACGCCCGAGGCACTTGTCCTTACAAGCAACGCTACCCCAACCTCAGGCTACGAGAACTCCGGTCGCTCCGTCGTCACGATCACAAAACAGTCCGCGTGGTCCGTCAAAGAGGCATGGAAAGCATCTCAGCCAAGCAACACGCCCCTTCACTTTCCTCATGCTGAGCTTTCCTACGAAGAGTTGGTCGAGCTCTACGAATGGGCAACGCCGCTCGGCCTTCTTCTGTTTGAGGTCGATGGGGCATTAACTGTCCAGAGGAAAACGCTCGATCTGGTTCAGTTCGCATGGGCACCGAACGCCGCGGCGGCGGACGTTCCAGAAGACGAATTCCCTTTCAAGGACTAAGAACATGACCTGGGATGAGTTTGTTGAGGTAATCAACAAGAAGTTAGCTGCTGCAGGATTGAGTGGAAAGGAGCCTGTCTGGGATATCGACGTTACCTTTCCACACAAACCTGAGACTATCCAGTTAAGTAAGGGTGCAGGAGACCTTGGTATTTCGATAAGAGACTCCTAAAGTTGATGATTCCCCAGAATAGAATCCGAGACTGCTGGGACCTCGTCTTCGAAGGCGAAACAGAGCACTTTGCTTCGGCAAATCCTATAGAGGCTGCTCTTCGTGTAGT
>WUUC01182837.1_pt1 | contig 11095 bp, 12 predicted proteins | sample 6278441 | NCBI WGS metagenome assembly WUUC01 (sample SAMN13675441, study PRJNA597444) | soil metagenome | isolation source: soil | place: USA: Washington | collected 2017-10 | reverse complement strand
GAGATTGAACTCTTCGCTTTGATGATGCGCGATGTGCGATGCCCACATGATGCGCCACTCGTGGCCGAGGCGATGCTTCCAGTAATAGAGGAAGTCATACGCCACGAAAGCCAGCACCCACTGCCATACGCCGCTCATGCTCCACTGCGGAACGCCGATCAGCTCAGCGAGCCAACCGAGTACGGTGGCAGAAAAGCCCAGCTTCAAGACGTTGACGAGCTGGCTGAGCGTCCCCAACTGCAGGCTGTTGACCGTATCGTTCAGTCGATACGTTTGCTTCTTTGCCAGCCAGCCGTAGACGAACTCGACTAGCATCGCGAGCACGAAGAATGGAACGGCAACCTCAACGTAGTTCATGAGTGTGTAGGGAAGCTTCGCGCAGGCTCGAGGCTACCAATCGTATTGAATGGCGCCACCCCCAATACAAAGGTCTTAGATACTGCGAATTTCATCGATCGATACTGGGTAAGCCAATTAGAAAAACAACCCGAAGGCCCCGCTATTCCAGAATGCAAAACGGGCGTTGCATATCAGAATGCAACGCCCGTTGTTTTGCTATCAACCGTCCCCTGCATTAGCAGAGGTGGCGCCACGCGTCCGCCTATTTTTTCTCGGCTTGCGCCTTGGCTCGCTCTTCTTCGCGCGCACCGGCCAGGATGCCGGGTAACGCGTAGTTGCCCTCGTGGCACGCGTATTCGTAGATATTGTCGGTGCTGCGGTTCATGGCCACTTCGCCGCCCCAAGGCTTTTCCCACACCGTCGGATCTTCGATCGTGAACTGATAGAGAATCTGTTGCGGACCGACGCGCGTGAAACGTTCGATGTACTTCACATTCTCCGAAGCGCCGCGGAAGCTTTGCTCGCGTCGTAGGTTGCGCGTTTCGACTACCAACGTATCGCCTTCCCAGCGGCCTACCGAATCGCCCATCCATTGGCGAATGGCGCCTGGCTTATGAGTGCCGCCAATGCGGACGACTCGCGCGTCATGCACCATCTCGACCAGAATCACCACTGTGTCCTTGGTTTGCACGATTTGGTAATTATTGTTGTAGAGCAACGGAATCATCGGCGGGCCGGCACTCGAACCGAATGACATCAGGCAGCGCTCGCCCAGCGAACGCGACTCGGGGCCATCATTGAATCCGCCACGAGCGCGGCGTTGAGCCATGGCTTCGCGAGCAGCCGGCAGCATCGCCGGGACCTTGCCGTTCGGCGTGGTCAGCATTGACGTCCGTTTCTCACCGTTGATCGTCATGATTTTCGTGCCTGGATCCACCCAGAAACTGTTGTAGCCGCAGTTCACGCCGGTGAATCCGCGGCCACAATCGACCGGCAAGTCTTGGATGCCCGCTTTCGGATCGGTGGGCGCATTTGCCCTCTCGTTGCCTTCCGCTTCCGCATTCTCGAGATCGGCGGCTTCTTTGGCCGTCATCACCAATCGATCGCCATACTGATTCGGCCGCTCGAATGCCGTAATTGTCGCATTGGTCCAATTGCCCTGTAGATCCGGATGTCCGTCTGCAGTGCGCGGCGCCTTCCAGTTTGCGGGTGCTTTGACGGGCTGGTCAGCAGCTTGAATGGGCCCAGCAAAGGCCACAAGCGCGAACCCCGCCGCGATGACGCCGCCTTGCAGGTAACGAGAGAAAGTTTTCGATTGCGTCATGACTGAAATCCTCTAACCACTTTGATACGCGACATCCAATTTGGTTGTCCGCAAAAATTGCAACAGCGCGCATTATGCGCATTTTCCCCGCAGTTGACGCGCAGCCGCGCCCTGAAAGCACATTTCTTTGCATGACAAATCGCCCTGTGAAATTGACAGCGCAAAGCGCTATTTCAGCATGCGATAAAAGCTCGGGGAAACGATGTCAGGTGACGCGCAGCTTGAACCCGATGGCTTTGAGATGCTCGACCTCTTGTTCGAGATCGGCGGCGGTCAATGGATGATCGTCGAGCCATCCCTTAGGAAACGACAGCTCCAGGGCTCGGCCTTTGGCCAGCAGTTCAATCTTGGGCTGAGCGGAAGCGCTTCGCCCGCGATGCAACAGCACCGCCAAGCGCAATAGGACGATCAAAAATTCAGCCTTCAAGTGCCAGGGTGCACTTAGATCTTCAAGCACAGCAGGATCCAATTTGCGACGGTGAGCGCGCACGATCGCGGCAACCAATTTCTGATCTTCTTGAGGAAATCCGGGCATGTCCGCATGTTCGAGCAGATAGCCGCCGTGCTTGTGATAACTCGCGTGCGAGACATCGAGGCCAATTTCGTGAAGCTTCGCCGCCCAACAGAGGGCCAGTTCAGCAAGCGGGTCATTCAGTTCCCAAATATTCTGGGTCAGTCTGAAGAACTCCAGTGCAGTTGCTTCGACGCGCTCCGCTTGAGGCAGATCGACGTGATAGCGGCCCTGCATCGCGCGGACTGTTCGCACCCGCGCGTCTTCGTCAGTCAGCCGTCCGAGCAAGTCATACAACAGTCCCTCTCGCAGCGCGCCGTCGCCAGGCTTCAACGACTTGATTTCCAGCACGCTTAGAAGCTCGGCTAGGATTGCGAGGCCTGAGGGAAAGATGGCTTCGCGATCTGTCGTGAGGTCCGGCAATTTGAGTTTGTTGATGTGCCCCGCCTGCAGCGCGTGCTCGATCAGTTTTTCCACATCCTGCAAAGTGACCGATCCATCTCCGCCTTGTTGCGCGCGCACGATATCGCTGATGCTTTTGATTGTGCCGGATGTTCCGATCACTTGATCCCATCCAATCCGCTTGAACGCGGCCTGCACGGGCTCGAGTTCCATGCGCGCTGCAAGACGGGCCCGCTTCATGCGTTTCTCGGTGATATCGCCGTCGTCGAAAAAGCGATTGGTAAGAGTGACGCAGCCCATCTGCACGCTTTCCAGCTGCTTCGTCGCCGCGCCTTCGCCGATGATCAGCTCAGTACTGCCGCCGCCGATGTCGATGACCAGCCGCCGGCCGGGTTCGCTGGGCATCGTGTTGATGACGCCGACGTAGATCAGTCGCGCCTCTTCGATACCGGCGATCACTTCAATGGGATGCCCAAGCGCAGCACGCGCACGATCCATGAATGCGCCCCTACGTTTCGCCATGCGTAGGGTGTTCGTACCGACCACCCGCACGCTTTGGGCTCGCATGTCGTGCAGCCGCTGACCGAAGCGCTGCAGACAAGCGAGAGCGCGTTCAATAGCGTCGCGATTGAGCCTGCCGTGATCGTCCAGTCCGCCCGCCAGGCGCACAGGCTCTCGCAGGCGATCCAAAATCAGGAGCTGCCCATGGGAATAACGGGCGACCACCATGTGAAAACTGTTGGAACCGAGGTCTACAGCTGCAATGACGTCGGGAATTTTTTCGGATGGGCGCGTCATGAAATGACAGTGTAGCAAGGCCACACTACCGCCACGTTGCGACCCAGGACGGAGGCCAGCGAAAAACCTACGTGTTGAAAGAGGAGCCGCAGCCGCACGTAGTGCTGGCGTTTGGATTGCGGATCACGAACTGAGCGCCTTCCAGATCTTCGCGATAGTCGATCTCTGCACCCAATAGGTACTGCACGCTCATCGGATCGATGAGGAGCGTGACGCCGCCGTTGCTGACTTGCGTGTCGCCCTCTTCCACGTTCTCGTCGAACGTAAATCCATATTGAAATCCGGAGCAGCCGCCGCCTTGGACGAAGACGCGCAACTTCAAATTCGGGTTTGCTTCCTCGCGAATCAATTCACCCACCTTGGAGGCAGCGGCGTTGGTGAACACGAGACTTGGAGGCGCACCGCCAAAAGCGGCCGGTTGAATACTGTGAGAATGTTCGGTGGTCATGGGAATTCAGTGGGGCCGGCGCACGAGGCTTCAAACTGGAAAGGCGGGAACCAGTGTAACGGGGTTGATCCGCGCGTCAAAACCGGCTGTTGATAGTCGCTGTGCCAATTGGTTATGTCGCTAAAGGGCCGCTTCGCGCGGCTTGTCCGCGACGGGCGCATGAGGCGCCGCGCCATTGGCCCCTGCAATCGCATCTTGCTTCGTCGCTTGCCTGACCCCGTCCTTCGGCGGTTCATGCACCAACTTGCCGTTGATCTCGGCCCCAATCGCCATCTCGATCAGCCCGTAATACACATTGCCGGTCACTTTGGCGGTCGCGCCTAACTCAAGCCTGTGATGCGCCAGAATGTCGCCGATGACGGTGCCGTTGAGGATGACGTTTGGAACAGCCACTGAGCCCTCTACGACACCCCCATCGCTGATCCCAAGAACAGAGCCAGACTCCGCGGGCGCGTCGACGTTGCCTTTCACAAAGCCGTCGACGTGGAGTCCACCCGTGAACTGAACATCTCCAACGACGCGTGTACCTGCGCCGATTAGCGTGTCGATTCGACCAGGCTTGTGTTTAGGACGATTAAACATAGATCACCAAATATGGCCCTGGGTGCGATCCCGGGTGAATTACCTATCAAAAAAACTAATTGATGCAATGATCGACTTAGCCCGCCGTTCGCACTGCCCAGGGAAACGACTGATGCAAAGGCTGTTGTCGTGAGGACTTCACTTCCACATCAATGGCTGTCGGTTCGAAATTCGCCGGCAGCGCGACATCCTGCTCGATGTTCTGGAAATACCGGAACGAGAACGCAACATCGCCCGATTCACGCGTTTGCCCTCCGATTTCGGTCAAGGTGAGCCGCACCGGCTGTTTGTCGCGCGAACCTTCCAATTCGATTTTCACCGAACCCGCAATCACTGTGTCCTGCCGCATCGACTGCATCAACACCAGTCGCAATTTATAGCGGCCGTCGCCCGCTCCGGGAAATACATCCAAACGCTGAATTCGAAGCCCGCCCACCCCGTCCTCCGGGGAAACGATGCCTCGGTAAAACTGCAATTCCTCGCGCTGCTTTTGCACTTGCGACTGCAGCTCGCCAAGCGTCCGTTCGACATCCTCGTAGGACTTGTGTTCGACGCTGCGCGCAGTTTCCGCGGTGGTCACCTGCGCCCGAAGCGCCGCATTCTCGTCCTTCAACGTTCGGACTTCGGCGGCATTCTCGCGGCGCTCTTGCAGCATCGCGAAAACACTGTAGCCACCGTCGAAGCGGCCCCACTCGTAGGTCCCATAAAGCAGCAGCAAAGCACCCAGCCCTATCGCAGCCAGCCAGAGGCCACGGCGCAACGGTGTCTGATAGCGAACGACCATCTGCCCGGCGCGAAGTGGCGAGTATTCCCCCATACCTCTGTCCGAGCCCCGTCGCTTAAAGTGAGGGGTCATTACACCATGGGGTTTGTCGACCAACCACTCCGGACTTCACACTTATGTAGAATCCGGCGGCTGGGACCGAGATTCGCGGTCCAATGCACAGTCCTACTTAGAGTTTATAAATCAATGCTTTGGCTCAAGGCTCTGCACATCGTGTTCGTGGTGGTCTGGTTTGCCGGCCTCTTTTATTTGCCGAGGCTGTTTATCTATCACAGCCTCGCCATTGAGCAGACGATGCGCGATAGCTTCAAGGTGATGGAACGCCGTTTATTCGGGATGATGACGGTTGGGGCATTGTTGACGATAGCACTCGGCGTTTCGATGCTAACTTTCGCTCCGGGCTTTCTCTCGATGCCCTGGATGCACGCCAAGCTCGGGTTGGTCTTGGCACTGATCGGCTATCACTTCCAGTGTTATCGGATGCTGATCGCGTACCGCGAAGATCGCGCCCGCTACAGCCAGCGCTGGCTGCGAATCTTCAACGAGTTGCCGCTTGTGCCGCTCCTCGGAGCCGTACTGCTGGTGGTGCTCAAGCCTGCTTGGTAGCGCAGACTCAAACTTGCGCGGGTTCGCCTTGCTCTCGACGCCGCGCTACAGCGCGCAAGTTGCGATCATCTCGCCACCAATCGGGAAGCGCCGGCGGATCATTTGGAAAGGCACGGCGGGCTAACTCGTCCAGCGCGCGCGCGTAAACAGCACGCTTGAAATAGATGACTTCGCGGACCGGCGACCAATAGTCGGCCCAACGCCAGCTGTCGAATTCCGGCTGAGACGTGGTGTCGAACCGAAATGTCTGGGCGTCGCTCCTGATGCGCAACAGGTACCAGCGCTGTTTTTGACCGATGCAAACAGGCTCGGAGCGACGCACATATTGTTTCGGCAATCGATAGCGGAGCCAATTTCGAGTGGCGGCGACGATTTCGACGTCGCGCTCCTCCAAGCCAACCTCTTCTTTGAGTTCGCGGAATAAGGCCCTTTCGGGCGCTTCATTGAACGCTATGCCGCCTTGCGGGAATTGCCAGCCACGGCCGCCGGGTCGGCCGCCAAGAAAAACCTGACGATCGTCGCGAATCAGAACGATTCCCACGTTGGCGCGAAAACCTTCGGCGTCGATATAGTCGGTCATGGCAATTGGATAGCAGGATCGACTGCATTGTTCCACAACCTTTGCCGATCGACTAGAAGCGAGTTAAACGTCATCCGGGCCAGGATTTTGCAGTGGACCGGCGACGCCGAGGATCGGGTCCGCGTCGATCAAATCGACGCTAATTCCACGCGATTCCGCCCATGCTGTTTGGCGCGATATAGCGCGGCATCCGCCTCCGCCAGCAACGATTCCGCCCGCGTCTTTAAATCCGCTTCATCGCGTGGCGGAGTTACACCCGCAACGCCAATCGACACGGTCATCGTGTGCTGCACGCCCGGTGCGACATCGATAGGCGATTCGCATACTGCCAGCCGAATTCGCTCGGCCAGTGCGCCCGCCTGCTCCACATTCAATGCGGGCGCAAGCACCACGAATTCATCACCGCCGAAACGAGCCGCAGCGTCGCTGCCCCGAATCTGAGTATCGACGCGCTGAGCCGCTTCGCGCAGCGCCAAATCGCCGGCCAGGTGACCGTATTGATCATTGATCAGTTTGAAGCGATCGAGATCGATCAGGATGCAAACGAGACTGGTGCCTTGACGCTGGGCGCGGATCAACTCTTCTTTGAGACGGACATGCAAATAACGCCGGTTGTGCCAGCCGGTCAGGAAGTCGGTGAGCCCGCTGCGCACCAAGCGCGCGCGATTGACGGCGTTCTCGATCGCGAAGGTTGCGATGACGCCTAAATGAGCCAGAAAATCCGTGCCTAAATGGCGAGTGAAGCGCTTTGGATCGTTGCTGCCCAAATTGAGGCTTCCCTGTAACTGATCCTGGCGCCACAACGGGATGAGCGCAACGCTTTGCAATTGATGCGCGCCAGGAAACAGCAGCTGATGATCGGCCCCCATGTACGGACCGAGCCATGGGCGCTGAAACGATGAGAATTGCGGCGCCATGCCAATCACGCTGTCGGTGAACACCACGTCCGGAAAATCCTGCAAGCGCACTTGATCGCCAATCAGCAAGTGCCTGATCTCGTGTTGCGGATCCCAAAGCACTAAGGTGGCCGCGTCGAGTGCATAAGCTTTGCGCTGCCGCACGCATATGACATCGAAAAGCTGAGGCAGGCTTTCTGTTTTCAAGAACTCGAGCTCACGCTCTTGCGTTTTCTTGAGCAGGCGCTCGTTGGTGGCCGCTTCATCGACCAGCGTGGCAATACGGCCGCGCAATTCGCGAATCTCGACACTGGCTTCGAGATCGCGCTTCTGCATCATCGTTCCTTTGCGCGACCGGCCAAGTATTCACGGCCCTGCGACATCATCGTTGAGAAGTCTTGCAGGTCGTTGCGGGAGACGGCGGTGCAGATTCGCTCGACAGCGGTGCGTAATGCCTGCAGCGATTCGCGGCCATAGTCGTTCAAGCTTTGAATCTCGAAATACAGCTCCGGGCTTTCCTGCGACACACGCTCGGCGATGTCAGCCTGCGCATCGTACGTGGTGCTCGACATGGCGGCCAAGCGCGGCGCGGTTTCGCCGCTCTCCGCCAAGGCCGTGAAGAACGCGATATTGAGCGCATGCGACAAGCCGAGTACATAGGCCACCAATCGATCGTGCTCGTCGAGACTCATCACCACTTGCTGCGCCATCGTCGATGCGAACAGATCTTGCGCTTCGCGCAATGCGGTTTTAGAACCCAGGTCGATAAACAATACGTGCCGCCCGGAGAGTAATTCGGTATCGGGCCCGAACATCGGGTGAATCGATGTGACATTGCAACCGGCGGCTTGCAGGTCCTTGAGACCTTGGCGCAGCGGCGTCTTCAACGAGCCGATGTCGAACACGATCCCGCGGGGTTTACGCGCGGCAAGTTCTCCCAAGATCAAATTGGAGAGCTTGATTGGCGCGGTCACTACGATGAGATCGTGATCCAATTCGGTTTTTCGCCAATCGGCGATGTGCAGGTAACCACTCACGGCGCCAGCGGGATCTGCGATGTCTACGCGAAACCCTTGCGATGAGAGAAAACCGGCGAACCAGCGGCCCATTTTGCCGGCACCGCCGATCAACAACGCTGAGCGGCCGCTACCGCGACCCTGTGCGGCGACTCTCGCTTGCTCCTGCGAAGTCAACGAGCCTCGAATCAGCAATTGCAAAAGCGCAGCGCCCAGATCAGGGGAGACGCCGACTGCCGCCGCGTTTTCGCGGGCACGCATCAACACCTCGCGTTCGCGCTTGAAATCGCGGGTTCCGGTGCCGGTATCGAGCTTGACGCGGCCGATCTCCGCTACAACGGTCTGACGTTGCGCAACGAGTTCCAGCAATTGTTTGTCCAGCGCGTTCAGGCGCACGCGCAACTCATCAAGGGTCATGCTCTATCCGGTCTTCTTTGAGCCAGTATTCATTGAGGTGTTCGGCCGGCGGGAGATGCATCGCGTCTTTACTCCGCCGCATGCAGGACATGCTCAAGCTCGCACAGACCCAGCCGTTCGCTCTTTTTACCATGAGTCGCGCTGGTAGCAAGCGGCAAGCTGCCCCCGGCCCTTCATAACGGGATTCGCCTGATAACCGAGCCTCACCGTCAAGATGCTGCGTTTGGGTGCTGTTGCGGCATAATCCTGGATATGAACGCCAACGACTTCTTGCCGGAACCGCTGCCCGCAGATCCATTCCCCCTGTTCGACGATTGGTTTGCAACGGCACAACAAGCCAAGGCGCAGCCCAATCCTAACGCGATGGTGCTGGCAACGATCGATGAGCATCGAGTTCCCGCCGCCCGCATCGTCTTGTGCAAGCGAGTGGTTGTTGAGCCCGGCTATCTAGTGTTCTTCACGAACTACGAATCGGATAAGGGGCGTCAACTGGCCGTCCAGCCGCATGCAGCGGTTGTGTTCCATTGGGACACTTTGCAGCGGCAGGTGCGCATGACCGGGCGCGTTCTGAAATCGCCGGCGGACGAAAGCGACGTCTATTTTGCCGCACGGCCTTTGGGCAATCGCGTTGGTGCATGGGCCAGCAAGCAGAGCCAGCCACTTGCGTCCCGCGCGCAACTGGCTCGTCAGGTGATGGAAACCGAGCAGCGCTTTGGCGTGCTTAGCAGTTCGACGAGCGCCGACATTCCGAGGCCTCCGCATTGGGGCGGATTCAGACTGTGGCCGGAGTCGGTGGAACTTTGGGTGGAAGGACCGGGTCGAGTCCATGATCGCGCGGTGTGGTCGCGCGCACTCAAGTCCGCCGATACCAGCAGCTTCGTCTGCGGCGCCTGGACGGCGACGCGATTGAATCCATAGCGCTCCATGTTTCGGCTGCTTCGAATCGCCGTCCTGTTGCTGATTCTGATCATCGTTGGAATCTCGACGTTGACGGACAGTATCTACAGCACGCGCTGGAATGCTCCGCTGGTGGTGGCATTGTTTCCGATCAACGGCGATGGTCGCCCGGCGACCGCCGAGTACATTGCCAGCCTCACGCAGGCGGACTTTCAACCGCTCGAGGAATTCTTTCGCACCGAGAGCGCCGAATACGGTGTCTCATTGGAACGCCCTGTTTGGATCACGCTAGCACCTGAGCTGAGGGCGCTACCCCCCACTCCGCCTCGCGGCGGCAACATGTTGCAGGTCATGTATTGGAGTTTGCGTTTCCGCGCTTGGAGCTGGTGGGTTCCCGAAAAGCCGCCTGGCCCCACGCCGCGCATCAAGATGTTCCTGACCTACCATGACCCGAACGCGACGTCGACGCTCGAGCATTCGACTGCGCTGCGAAAAGGTTTAATCGGGATGGCTCAACTCTTCGCCTTAGATCGTGCGGCGGGCTCCAACGCCACCGTCATTGCGCACGAGCTGCTACATACCTTGGGTGCCACGGACAAGTACGATCCGAACACAGGGTTGCCCGCCGCGCCCCATGGTTTCGCTGAGCCGGATCGGCAACCGCTGTATCCGCAACGATTTGCTGAACTGATGGGTGGCCGCATTCCGATCTCAGCAGCGCAAGCCGAGGTTCCAGGTTCCTTGCGACAAGTCATGGTCGGCCCTGCTACAGCGGCCGAAATCGGCTGGGCGAAACAATAATCGGCTAAGCGATTTTCTTTTGTGGAGCGCGCGCTTCTTCGACGATAAAACTCTGTACAACGCGCAAATCCAAATAGCGCCGCTGCAATTCGCCGGGCAGGTCGCCGAAGTCGCGAATGGTCCCGCGACAGTCAACCGCTCCGCAACGACATTCCATGGTCCAGTTGTCCTCGCTCATCGTCGTCGAGTAGTCGAAGCAGATTTGCTCGTCGGGTTTGATGTCGGCGAGCGCCACCAGCCGGTAGTCGTCTTTGATCGCGGCGTTAGGAGCACAACTATGGTTGGTGTACCGACCCGGCTCCATGGGTTCGATGTAGAGCTCGCGTCCGATCTGAATCAGATAACACTGCTCGTCCCCCATCGTCGCCACTGCGTGGCCAGGGACTGTGCGGCCTTCGAATCGTAGAATTTCGTCGCCCGCTTTATAAGCACGATCGGCAAACAACCCGCGACCCAAGTCGCACTCACGGACCGACATACAATACCTTTCTGCTACCAGTGATGCGCTATGTATACGTGCGAATGCGGCGGTAGTCTAGTTCTACCGCGAGTCGGGTTCTACCGCGACTCGGGCTTCCTGCCACTCGCGCGGAGGCTATGAATGAAAAATGTGATTTTCATTCTCCGCTCGCCACCTGCGGCGGCGGGCACATCCATGTGCCTATGTAGAAAACGCGACTCGGGCTTCCTGCCA
>WUUC01179089.1_pt1 | contig 11096 bp, 11 predicted proteins | sample 6278441 | NCBI WGS metagenome assembly WUUC01 (sample SAMN13675441, study PRJNA597444) | soil metagenome | isolation source: soil | place: USA: Washington | collected 2017-10 | reverse complement strand
TGCTTAAGTAAACCACAACTGTGAGGCGCGTTTCGGGGATTCGGATTGTTGGCTTGATCTGCTTTTTTTTAGGGCTTTTTTCTTCCGCTACCCTGGTAGCACAGGAAACTATTGTACAGGGAAAAGTCACCGACGCCACATCCGGCGACCCTATTCCTTTCGTGAACGTCGTCTTCAAGGGCACGTCCGTTGGTGCAACGACAGATTTCGACGGCAACTTCCAGATAAAATCCAATCAGCCCACCGATTCGGTGACCGCCTCCTACATCGGGTATAAGTCACGTTCCAAAGCCATTAAGCCGGGTATTCTCCAGACCGTCAATTTCCAGCTGGCGGAGGACGTGGTCAACCTCCAGGAAGTCGTTGTGCATGCCGGAGAAAATCCTGCCTACGAAATTCTTCGCCGGGTGGTGCGCAATAAAAAAGAGAATGACAAGCGAAAGCTGACGGCCTACGAATACGATACTTATACCAAGATCGAGATCGACGTGGACAACATCTCCGACGACCTCAGAGAGAAGAAGTTCATGCAGAAGATACAGCGGGTGTTGGATAGCATCGACCGGATTGCCGGCGAGGATGGAAGCCCGATCCTGCCGATCATGATATCGGAAAGCGTATCGAAAGTTTATTACCGCGACAATCCGTCGCTAAAAACGGAGGTGCTTTTAAAAAACAAGATCAACGGCGTCGGTATGGAAGACGGCACGCTGATACAACAGATGGTAGGCTCATCTTTCCAGGAATATAACTTCTACCAGAACTGGCTCAATATCGTGAGCAAGGAGTTTGTGTCTCCGATTGCCGACGGGTGGAGGTTATTCTATGAGTACGATTTCACCGACAGCGCCTACATCGGAGAGTATTTCTGCTACCGGCTCGACTTCTTCCCCAAGAGTCCGCAGGAGCTCGCGTTCACCGGAACGATGTGGATCACCAAGCAAGACTACGCACTCAAGCAGATCGACGTGACGATGGGCAAGCAGGCCAACATCAACTTCATCGAAAAGCTCAAGATCCAGCAGGAGCTCGAGAAGACAACCGACGGAGCATGGTTGCCGGTCAAAAACCGTGTGCTGATCGACGTCAGCGAGATCTCGAAAGCTTCGGCAGGTATGCTGGCCAAGTTTTATACCAGCAACAAAAACATTGTGGTAAATAAACCATACGACCTCACGTTTTACGAACGGCCCATCCAGATAAAAGAAGACGCCCGAATGTTCCAGGAGGAAAAGTACTGGGATACACTTCGCCACGAACCATTATCGGAAACTGAAATCAGTGTTTATAAAATGATCGACACGCTTCGGAATATACCCGTTGTAAGAACCTATACGGACATTATCAAGATTGCACTGAACGGGTACGTCACCGCCGGACGCCTCGACCTCGGGCCGTACCTGAGCTCTTTCGCATGGAATAACATCGAAGGTTTCAGACTCCAGGTAGGTTTCAAAACCAACTATTCGTTCAGCAAGAAGTTCGTGCTCGGTGCACAGGTCGGTTATGGGTTTACAGATGAGCGCGTGAAATACCTGGCGTCGTTTACGCATATCCTTTCGCGAACGCGATGGACCACCTGGAGCTTCAGAGCACGGAAGGATCTAACGCGGCTGGGCGTCGATGACGAGAACCTGGCCGACAACCCGATATTCCTCGCCGGCCTTCGCTGGGGATATTTCCGTCGCGGCTACTATATGAATGAGTATCGTGGTGTGTTCCAGCGCGAGCTCTTCAAAGGATTTTCACAACGGTTGATCGTTAAACACTTCACGTTCGATCCGACGTATAACTTCGGTTACTTCGAGAGCCCCAGCGATCTCAATTCACCCGTTCACGACACCTTCGAGACTACGGAGGTAGCCATAGAGTCGCGTTACGCACGTGACGAGGTATTCCTCCAGGACGACAACGACCGCATCAGCCTGGGCACCACCAAATCACCCGTCCTTACCGTGAAATACACGCACGGAATCAAAGGTGTCTTCGGCAGCGACTTCGAATACGACAAGGTCCGCTTCAGCCTCTTCAAGCGGATCAAGACCGGGCCGTTGGGCGTCGGGTATGTAACGGTCACCGGCGAATACATCTTCAACACCCTGCCGTATCCCTTGCTGGCGCTTCACCTTGGAAACCAGACACCGATCTATTCTGCCATTACTTACAACCTGATGAACTACGGGGAATTTGTCAGTGATCATTACGCTTCGATGCAGTATCGCCAGTACCTGGAAGGATTTCTTCTCAACCGGGTCCCGCTTCTCCAGAAACTCAACTGGCGCCTGCTGGCTACCGCGAACGTGATCGTAGGAGGGATGCGTCAATCGAATCGTGATCTCATCTCCGCGCTCTCCCCCGACGGTGAGGAGACTTTGAGGGCCGGTTCCTTCATCAACGGCAAGCCTTATGTGGAGCTGGGCTACGGTGTGGAGAACATCTTCAAGATCTTTCGGGTGGATTTCATTCATCGCATGAGCTACCTCGATAACGAGGGCGCGAGGAAGTTCGGGGTGCTGGTTACGGCCCAGCTTCAGTTCTAACGTTCCACGCCCAACGTCACCACGTCCCTACGTCCCAACGTCCCTACGTCCCTACGTCCCTACGTCCCCGTCGGTTTACTATATTTGCACCTCAATTTTTCAACCACATGGATCAGATCCGAATTTCCCTTCCCGACGGCTCCGTCCGCGAATATCCTTCCGGCGTGACCGGCATGGAGATCGCCCGCAGCATTAGTGAAGGCCTCGCCAGGAATTCTCTCGCTATCGAAGTCAATAAAGAGATACTCGACTTGGGCAGGGCCATCAACTCCGACGCAGCAGTGAAAATCCTAACGTGGAACGACGCCGGAGGGAAATATGCTTTCTGGCACTCATCGGCGCACTTGATGGCCGAAGCACTGGAAGCACTATATCCAGGGACTAAATTCGGTATCGGTCCCCCGATCGAGAACGGATACTATTATGATGTCGACCTTAATGGAAAGGCTTTCGGAGAAGACGATCTCGCAGCGGTCGAAAAGAAGATGATAGAGCTGGCGAGAGCCGGGAGCACTTTCGCGCGTCGTGAAGTTTCCAAAAAGGAAGCGCTCGAATATTTTACGAAGAAGGATGATCCGTATAAGCTCGAGCTGATCGACGGCCTGGCCGACGGAACGATCACGTTCTACACGCAGGGTAACTTCACCGACCTCTGCCGCGGGCCGCACATACCAAACACGAACTTCATCAAGGCAGTAAAGCTGCTCAATGTTGCCGGTGCATACTGGCGTGGCAACGAGAAGAACAAGATGCTCACCCGTATCTACGGCATCACGTTCCCCAAGCAGAAAGAGCTGGAGGAATACCTGCACGTCCTCGAAGAAGCGAAGAAGCGCGACCATCGTAAGCTTGGACGTGAGCTGGAATTGTTTGCCTTTTCGGAGAACGTAGGCATGGGCCTCCCGTTGTGGCTGCCGAAAGGCACCGTGCTGCGCGAGCGACTCGAACAGTTCATGAGGAAGGCACAGGTGAAGGCCGGCTACGATCCGGTCGTCACTCCGCACATCGGGGCAAAGAGCTTGTACGTCACCTCGGGGCACTATGAAAAGTATGGCAAGGATTCGTTTCAGCCGATCCACACCCCCGACGAAGGCGAGGAGTTCCTGCTGAAGCCGATGAACTGTCCGCACCATTGCGAGATTTATAAAGTAAAGCCCAGATCCTATAAAGACCTACCCATCCGTCTTGCCGAATTCGGAACAGTTTACCGTTACGAGCAGAGCGGCGAGTTGCACGGGCTAACACGGGTTCGTGGTTTCACTCAGGACGATGCCCACATCTTCTGCCGCCCCGACCAGGTGAAGGAAGAGTTTATCAAGGTGATAGACCTTGTGCTGCACGTATTCAATTCCTTGGGCTTCGAACACTATACAGCCCAGCTTTCATTGAGGGATAAAAAAGACACTGTCAAATACATCGGCGACTCAGCAAAGTGGGACCTGGCCGAGAAGCAAATACAGGAGGCTGCCGACGAGCGCGGCCTGAAGACTGTGGCGGTGGAGGGCGAAGCAGCCTTCTACGGACCGAAGCTTGACTTCATGGTAAGGGACGCGCTTGGCCGCCAGTGGCAGCTTGGTACGATCCAGGTCGACTACAACCTGCCCGAACGGTTCGAGCTGGAGTACGTAGGTTCCGACAATCAACGGCACCGGCCGGTGATGATCCACCGGGCGCCCTTCGGGTCTCTGGAGCGGTTCGTGGCGGTGCTGATAGAACACTGTGCGGGCAATTTCCCGCTCTGGCTTTCGCCCGTGCAGGTAGCGGTGCTACCTATTTCGGAGCGGTTCAACGCCTATGGCCAGGAGGTGCTCGACACCCTGAGGGGCCGGGATGTGCGGGGTTTCCTGGACGACCGGGATGAGAAGGTCACCCGTAAGATCAGGGACGCGGAGGTGATGAAAGTGCCTTTTATGCTGATCGTGGGAGAGAAGGAAGTGGCTGGAAGGCTGGTCTCGGTGCGGCGCCACGGGTCGTTGGACCAGGGGTCGGTGAAGCTCGATGATTTTGCTGCGCAGTATGCTGCGGATTTCGCGTTGCCCGGAGTATGATTTTCGTAAAATATCCCGATATTTGCACCCTGTTTGCCAAAATGGCAAGCATTTGATGTTTAACATAAACCCATTGAGTGGCAATTTTTCAAGGTAATAGTGGTAGCAGGCCTCCCGGTGGCAGCCGGCCCTACAATAGGGGATTCAGGCGAGTTGTAGAAGAACCGTACCGCGTCAACGAAAGGATCACAGCTCCTCGCGTGCGTGTAGTCGGAGAGAACATTAAGGTGGACGTTTATCCCACCTCTGTAGCGATAAAACTTGCGCAGGAACAGGGACTCGACCTGGTGGAGATATCTCCCAATGCCGATCCCCCAGTTTGCAAAGTCATTGATTACTCCAAGTTCAAGTACGAACAGAAGAAGAAGCAGAAGGAGATCAAGGCGAATGCGCAGAAGACTGTTGTAAAAGAAATCCGGTTCGGTCCCAATACCGACGATCATGACTTTAACTTCAAGTTGAAGCATGCAGAGAACTTCCTCAAGGAAGGATCTAAAGTGAAATCATATGTTCACTTCGCGGGACGATCGATCGTATATAAAGAACGTGGTGAGATCCTTCTGTTGCGTTTTGCACAGGCACTGGAAGAGTGGGGAAAGGTAGAGCAGATGCCTCACCTTGAAGGAAAAAGAATGTTCCTGCTGATCGCCCCCAAAGGTGGCAAAGGCAAGTAACGAGTAGAAACAATTTTTAAAACGGATAGTAATGCCTAAGCAGAAAACAAAGTCAGGAGCCAAGAAGAGGTTCAAGATGACCGGTACTGGTAAGATCAAGCGCAAGAGCGCGTTCAAGAACCACATCCTGACCAAGAAAGAAACAAAGCAGAAGAGAAGGCTCAGCCAAAAATCGGTGGTCAGTTCCGCCGATGAGCGCAATATTAAACTGATGTTCCCTTACGGTATATAAGATACTGTAGGGTACTCAATAAGGCCTGGTTTTTTTCCGGGAGCCATTGTTCAAATCCCCGGATCATGTTTAACCCGGTTTTTGGCATGCAAGAGTGTCCGCCCCAAAAGCAGACAACGCCAACGACCAAAAAATGAAGAATATAGTATGCCACGTTCAGTCAACAGTGTAGCATCGAGGAAAAGACGCAAACGCGTTCTCGAGCTAGCCAAAGGTTTCTTTGGCAGGAAGAAAAATGTGTGGACAGTAGCAAAGAATGCTGTCGAAAAAGGTCTGGTTTACGCCTACCGCGACCGTAAAGCTAAAAAGCGCGACTATCGCTCACTTTGGATCGCCCGTATTAATGCCGGCGTCCGCCTTCATGGGATCTCTTATTCGGAGTTCATGGGCAAGCTCAAGAAAGCAGGCGTGGATCTCAACCGTAAGGTGCTGGCCGACCTGGCCATGAACCACCCTGAAACTTTCGAAGCAATTGTGAAGAAAGTAAAATAACGAAAGGCCCCGCCAAACCAACTTAGTGCAAAGATCTAAGCGTTGTATGGCGGGGCTTTTTTTATGAAGCGTTCCAAGAAGATCTTTTTAATACTTGCGGTCGCGTTCCTGGGAATAATCGGCGTGATCAGCTACGATTTCGCCCGGAAGACCACTTTTCCAGGCCCTAAATCCAGGACTTCTCCCGAAAAAGCCCCTTCTGACACCACCCACGTCGACAGCGCCACGTCCGTTCGTCGGTAATTTCTGTCAATTCGTGGTAATTTTCTCAAGAAAATCGTTTGCGCTTTGGCAGGATGGGCTTCGGTTGATACCTTAGTATCAGATTAAAGCCAACTATAGACAAGAAAATCCCCCGGGGTCAAGGACTCTGGGGGATTTTCCTTTTAGGGGTAGCTGACCGCGAAAATTGTTGACTTATCCTGTAGAGCATACGGTTGTCGGCCGCGGTGCACCCATTTTCTCAGTGCTCCGTATATTTATATCAGATTAAAGCCAACTATAGACAGAAGAATCCTCCGAGGTCCAGGACTTTGGGGGATTCTTTTTTTTATGACCTTTTCGTGACAGCAAGCTATCGGCGAAAACGCCGGCTTATCCCGCTCAGACGAACAGTTGTCGGTCGCGTATTGGACAACCTGAGACCTGACTATATATTCATATCAGATTAAAGCCAACTATAGACAAGAAAATCCCCCGGGGTCAAGGACTTCGGGGGATTTTTTTGTGTCCTGCGGACCGCAATGAAAGCCACACAGCATTATCATTGTTACAACACATAATGTCGCTATATTGGTTACGGGTGCAGAACCCTAATGCCCTTCCTCAGTTCGAATTTTGCAACAACAACCCAGATGGTATGAGCGCACGGCTACGGATCACTCTTGTTTATTTATTCGTCTTCCTTTTCGCTTTCGAGAGATGTGCTTACAATGACATAAACGTTGAGTTCGATTGCGCCAATTCAACGCTTGCGATTGCGCTTCAGTCACAGACCAACGTGTCGAGTTGCCGCGCGATCGATGGGGCGATCACAGTAAGTGCTTCGGGCGGAATCGAGCCTTATAGTTTCAATATCAACGGCGGCGAGTATCAAAGCAACAATACGTTTATTGATCTCGGTCCGGGTACATACGCAGTTCGTGTAAAAGACATGAACAGTTGTTGGAAATCGATAGATGTGTCTATCTCTGCGGCTGGATCCACGCTCGATGCGACTGTGCAAACCACAAACGATAATCAATGTACTTCCGATAACGGAACAGCAACTGTCACAGCAACGGGTGGTGTCGGTCCTTACCAGTTCCAGATCGATTCCAAGGGCTACGGTCCTTCGAATGTTTTCACGGACCTGAAGGAAGGACAGCATGTTGTCGTGATCAAAGACGACGAAGGCTGTCAAAGGACACTGAGTGTAGGGATCGCGCATGGCCCGACTGGCATCAGTTATTCCTCACAGATTAAAAATATCATCACAACAAATTGCGCCTTCTCGGGTTGTCACGGCGCCGGCACCGGTTCAAGAGATTGGACTGACTTCAGCAAAGTGAAATCCCACGCTTTAAACATCAAAACGCGTGTGTCAAACAGGACCATGCCTCCGGGCAAGCCATTGCAACAATCCGATATAGACCTGATCAGCTGTTGGGTCGACGACGGAGCTTTGGAAAATTAATACACTGATATCATGAGATACGCCATTCTTTTTTTCTTGCTCGCAGCGGGTATTTCTTCGTATGCGCAGAAGTACACGGCCGAGAAAACATTCATTTCTTTCTATTCGGATGCGCCCCTCGAGGACATCACAGCCGAAAATGTGAAGACGACGACTATCTTCAATGCGACCACAGGGGATATCGCTTTCTCGGTTCCCATGAAGGACTTCAAATTCGCCAAGTCGCTCATGCAAGAACACTTTAATGAGAAATACGTTGAGTCCGAGAAGTTTCCCAAGGCAACCTTCCAGGGGAAGATCGTAGATTTTAAGCCGGGCACGGAAGGCGTGCAGCAAGTAAAGGCTCAAGGCAAGCTCACGATTCACGGCGTCACAAAAGATATCGACGTGCCGGGAACGATTGAAGTAAAGGGCAACAAGGTCACAATGAAATCAAAGTTTACGGTGAAGGTGGCCGATTACAACATCGCGATACCGCAGCTGGTGTTCAACAATATTGCCGAACAGGTCGAGGTGACCATCGACTTCACTTATAAGCCGATGTAAGCAGGTTTAATTTTTATATAAACTTATTCTATGAAGGTCTTTACTATATTTTTTTTCATTTCCCTGTCGATTACGGTAGCGGCGCAGGACGACTTGTTAAAGGAGCTCGAACAGACCCAGACTCCGGAAGTGGAATACATAGAACAGACCTTCAAGGGAACCAGGGTCATCAATGGACAGTCGGTGGAGACGAAAGGACAGGGGGAGCTTGAATTCATCTTCGCCCACCGTTTCGGACCGATGAACGGGGGTTTGTACGAGCTCTTCGGACTCGATCAGGCATACGTGAGACTTGGATTGGAATACGGTGTGACGGACCGCCTGGGCTTCGGCTTCGGCAGGAACTCGGTGGACAAAACCATGGACACTTACGGCCGTCTCAAGATCCTTCGTCAAAGCAAAGGAGCGAAGGTGATGCCCGTGACCATCACGGCTTTCGCCCAGGCCGCCATAAGGATGTCGCCCCGGAAGGAAGACGACCCAACGGGGACGCTAACCACGGTGAACAGGATGTCGTACACCGCGCAGTTGCTCATTGCAAGGAAATTTAATTCGAGGCTGTCGCTGCAGCTGATGCCGACCATGATACATCGTAACCGGGTGGACAAGACAATCGAGGACAATGATCAGTTTGCTATCGGTGCCGGCGGCAGGCTGAAATTATCACGCAGCGTTGCGCTGACGACAGAATACTACTATCGTTTGAATACATTCGAGACCAACCCGAACAAAGATGTGCTCGGCTTCGGCATCGACATCGAAACCGGGGGCCACGTGTTCCAATTGGTGCTGACCAACACGCGCGGTCTGACCGAGCGCGCGTGGCTGACGGAGACCACCGGTGACTTCTTCGATGGCGACATCCATCTCGGGTTTAATATCACACGGACATTCCAGCTTGCGAAGAGGAAATAGGGTTTTTACACCCTATTATTTTATATTTTCGGCTTGATTTCATCAGGCTAAGAAAACTTTGCTACTCCTCTCGATCATTCTCTATCTCATCATCACTATCCTCATTGGATATTGGGCATCCAAACGGGTTAAGACGTCGGGTGATTTCATGCTGGCCGGCCGGAGCCTTCCGATCCTGCTGAGCTCATCGGCGTTGTTTGCCACGTGGTTCGGATCTGAAACCGTGTTCGGAGCATCGTCGCAGTTTCTTCAGGGGGGACTGTATGCCGTCATCGAAGACCCATTCGGCGCTGCGTTGTGCCTGGTATTGTTCGGACTGTTCTTCGCCCGCAAGCTGTATAACATGAACCTGCTCACACTGGGTGATTTCTTCAAGGTGCGCTTTGGGAGGAAGACGGAGCTTGTGGCAAGTGCTTTTCTTGCACCGCCGTATGTTGGCTACATCGCGGCACAGCTCGTTGCAATGGGACTGATACTAAACGTCGTTGCTGGCCTTGACTTATGGATTGGTGTGGTGCTCAGTGCTATAATCGTGACGTTCTACACGTATATCGGAGGTATGTGGGCGATCTCGATCACAGATTTTGTCCAGAGTATCATCATCATTGCGGGATTGATCGTATTGGCGGCAGTGCTGGCGGCCCGGGCGGGGGGAGTGATGAATGTGATCAACCAGGTACCGGAAAACACCTTCAAGTTCTTCCCGGAATCCAACGGGCGGGAGATCATTGCGTGGTTTGCTGCGTGGTCCGTCCTGGGTTTGGGATCACTGCCTTCCCAGGATGTCTTCCAGCGGTCGATGTCGTCCGGATCGGCGAATACGGCAGTCAGGTCGTGCTACATCGCAGCGATCCTCTACCTGAGTGTCGCGATGCTCCCGTTGTTCATCAGCTTGTGCACCAAGTATCTCTACCCGGATCAGGTAGGCGATGCGCAGCTGGCACTTCCGAACATGGTGATGGCTCACACGGGCATTGCTGTTCAGGTAATGTTCTTCGGGTCATTGTTATCGGCGATCATGAGTACGACGAGCTCTGCGATGCTTGCGCCAGCGGCGATACTTGCCGAGAACCTGATCAGGCCACTGTCATCACGTACTTATAATGATAAAGAGATGCTGCTGCTGACGCGGATCTGTGTGCTTATCTTCAGCGTGGTTGCGACGGTGATGGCTTGCTTGCGGAGCAATATATATGAGCTGGTTGGAGAGTCGAGCATACTGAGCCTGGTGTCGTTGTTTGTGCCGCTGGTGTTCGGGTTGTACTGGAAGCGTGCAAGCAGTGTGGGTGCTATACTGTCTATCGTTGGCGGCGCGGCTGCATGGTTTATATTTGCTAACGTTGAACTTTCAGTGCCGGCACTCGTTCCATCTACCATTGTTAGTCTCGTTGGAATGGTTGGCGGAAGCCTGTTGTTTCCTAAAAAGCAAATTTCTCCTGTATGAAGATTGATATCAATCGATTGAATGACGGTTTTCATTTAGAAGCTGTTAACGAAACCGGCAATACCGTGCAGATGGATGCATCACCCGATATAGGTGGTACTGGCAAAGGCATGAGGCCTATGCAGTTGTTACTCACCGCGTTAGGAGCCTGCGGTACGGTGGATATCATATCCATACTCAAGAAACAGCGTCAGCCGCTGGAAGACATCAAGATAACCGTGACTGGCGACCGCGAGAAAGATGCAGTGCCAGCTCCGTTCATCGCAGCACATATGCACTTCAGGCTATTCGGAAAATTAGACGCGGATAAAGTGCAGAAAGCAGTAAGTTTGTCGGTCGAAAAATATTGCTCGGTAGCAAAGACTATCGAGAAAACGACAAAGATCACGTACAGTTTTGAGATCGTTTAATTTGTATGAGCGACGAGACACATTATTCGGAGACCGATCCCATCAGGGCACAGCATGACCGCACTTCCTTTCGTGAACATTCGGTACCCCTTTATTTAACTTCAAGCTTCGTCTTCGAAG